>Ga0179593_1330864_pt1 | contig 23556 bp, 29 predicted proteins | sample CZODoug2_1_08_16_FD_185931 | JGI IMG/M metagenome (GOLD analysis project Ga0179593, IMG submission 185931) | Vadose zone soil fungal communities from Angelo Coast Range Reserve, California, USA - CZODoug2_1_08_16fungal (PacBio error correction) | ecosystem: Environmental > Terrestrial > Soil >...
TGAGAAAGGAGATACGACGGAGAGCGGGATTGGGTGGGAAAATGCCAAGATCGAACCAAGAAAGACGGAACGAAAGGAACGATTCAGCTTGGAGAGGGCGATGAAAGGGAAGGGAAAAGGGGGGGGGGGGGAAGAGGAAGGAGGGGAGAACAAGACGACCAACTTAGATGATGAAAGTATACAGGGGGAAATTAAAAAAAGACGAGAACAAAAAGGTGGCATAGACAGGATAGCAGGAAAGGAGGACGGTCGGACCATGGCAACAGTCGCCTAGAAATACGAAAGGGAGAGAAGCTCGGGAAAAGAAGAGGGGGCATCCAGAGGAGGAAGACAAATTAATTGCGAGAAGAGACGTAAAGAGTTTCGCGCGTAATCGGAATGTCAGAAAAAAGGCCGCCGCCGGGCGGGAGGAGTAACGAACCATACGACAGAAAGATACAAACGAGAGTAGAAGAATACGAAAGAGAAACAGAATGAAGCCAGCAGGCCCGTCTGAGCCAACAGGATGATCAAAGAGATCTAAACAGCACCTGACGGGTCAAATCACAATAATACCAGCATCTCAAAGTGTTGGGTAAGACGAAAAAGAGCAACATGGACAAAGAGCGAGACAGGGAGGGATTCGGAAAAAGAACAGGGGGAGAAGTTAGAATGAGAGGGCTCCCGGCCATACCGGAAAAAAGCAGAGGTCTGGAGAGCCAACCGACACTTTAGGGATGAATGTAAAAAAAAAAACCCGGGGGGGAAAAGACAAAAAGGAGGAGGAAGAGAGATCTCGTTAGTTAAATGTCTTGTGAGGTTTGCGAATAGGACAAAGGAGAGGTAGGCTACAGGAAAGGAAACAGTGAAAGAAAGGAAGCTATAGTGTAGGGGAAGTCGAACAAACTGCACACTGCTTGCATGACAACATCCGGCAGCGTTAGCTCTAAAGAAACACATCAATAAAGAATTGAAGACCGTCGCGAAAACCCCCAGCAATGAGAAAATAACAGCCATCCGAAATATAAACCTTAACCAGCCCTATTCCAGCAAAGCTAACAAAAATTAGCGCCAAAACGCCTTGACAGAGGAGCGGGATGCGAGAAGGAAGACGGGAACCAAGACTGTTAGGGGGCTCGTTCTTACGGGGGGAAAAGGGGAAAGGAACAAAATATAAAACAAGGAAACAAGAAAAAAAAGGAACACCTGGTACATAAAGCCGGTCTTTTAAGATGGGATCTGCTACGCCAAAGGACCACAAACGACACGGGCCATGATCAGAACTGGGTCAAGGAGATCCGAAAGTAATCTATAATTAAACAGACGCAGGATTTGTTGGGCGTCGACACAATCCTCAGTCCAGCGTGTTTCCAAGGGCATTTGGAGTAAAAGCGCCGAGAGAGGAAAGATGCAAAATGACCGGACTGCAAAAGAATTCAACTAGACCTGTTAAACGGTCTCCACGTCGTCCTTTACCACCGCCGCCAATAAAAAAGGACAGTGAACGGTACTCTGGGAGGAGCACAAAAAAGAAGGGAAAAAATGTTACCGAAAAGTCATCAATCTGGGCGCGTTATCATCCTAAGGAGCAACACTCCTGGATGTCGTTCCATCTGAAGAAATAAAAAAAAGGAAACGATCAGAAAACAAAAAAAACAAGAATCAGCCACCACAGTTCCGCTCGTGCCTGAGAGAACCCAACAGTCATCTATTCTCGGGTCCACAATAGCAGCCTTTAAAAAAAATCCGAAAGAAGGGCCCTAAAAAGAGTGATCGACTGCCAAATAGTAGGAAACCGCTCCACGTTTCTGTCAGTCGTATTTTGCCAAAATTGTCTAGGGACTCATATCTAAAGGAAAAATCGTGGAAGAGAAATGAGAAAGAAAATAAAATAGAAGAGAAATCGCCAGCAAAAAAGGGCGGGAGCCGAGGTTGGTTACAGCGAGACATATCCAAGATTTTGTAGGTAAGGGGAGTGGTTGGGGAAAAGATCGGAGGGAGGAAAAAAGGTAGAAACGAAAAGTTCGAGCGAAAACCAGATTGACCTTAAATTCAAATACACGCCATCGAAAAAAGAACTGACGCATCATTGGGCGACAAAAACAAACCCAAAAAACTGAAATAGACCAAAGGGCAAGCACAGAAAAAAGAAAGACGATGGGAATTTTAAATAAAACAAGAGAATTTTCCAGCTCATCCAAGCTGTGAGTAATAAATTAACACTGGGAAAAGTCACAATATCCGTGTAAATAACGCACGAGCGAAGAAAAAGAAAGATCACCTGAAAGGGCAGAGTCAAGGTTTCCTCAGCCTAATCTTCAGGAATCGGGATTTGACAAAAGGAACACTTGAGGATAAGACTTGTGGGAAGCAATATTCGCAAAAACGGTGGTAGAGGAAAGGGGTAGGGGGACGGTTGGTGTGTTGGGGTGGGTTGGGTGGTGGGTTTGGGCTTGTCCAAGCAAGGATCCGATGCCATACTAATAGTAATCAAGTGGACAGTAAACAACCGAAAGGCGTCGGGAGAACAAAAGGTGGCAAAAGGCAAAACTGAGAGAGGGGAACGTCGGAGGCGGGTAGGTTAAACTGGTGGGTCAGAGTCAGAAAGACGCTAAATACCAAAACCAATCAAAGAAAGCCGCTACAAGGGTTAAAGACAAGAAGAGGTCATTCAATCACAGACCCAGGACGAAATGTGTCGTCCGCCGCCCAGCTTCAGCACAAAGGGATCTGGTTAGATGCCTACAAAAAATAGGAACAAGAGAAAAAAACTCAAAGGAAAAAAGGGTCAATCAGACAAGGAAGGAAGAAAAGAAAGAATGCAGGATGGAGGAAAAACTAGGACCACTAACAAATCGACGGAGCGGCCTTCTAAGTGGGAGATCAAAAAAACCACCAGGAGGAGAGAGAGGGGAGTCGGTTACCAAGTCAAGGAGAAGGCGTTAGAAACGCATGAAAGGGGTCACTAGTGGTGTCGAACCCTCAGTCGAAATCTATGCCCCATTGATGAGCTTTGAAACTGTTTAACAAAAAGTTGCAGGCGGTGAGAAAAAAGGTGACCCTCTTTGGAACTACGGGGGAGAAACTTTCAGAGGGGGTTCGACGATGCTCGACAACGTGGCCGTTTGGAAAAAAACTTCATGAAAGGCAGAAAATAGTACCATAGCAGAGTGTCAGAGTCCACCGGAGACGGGGGAAGGGGGAAACTCTTTGATGGTGTTCAAAGATACCAAAAGAACAACGCCTATCAAACGATTAAAAGAGCTTTTGGAAAAACAGGCTGAAGAAGAAGTGTGGAAACTCATGAGACGGACTGTTACGTTGTACGGTAGCACAACTAGCAGGAGGGGAACAGATGCTCGACCAGAGTAGCAAGATGGCAAACCTAGGGGGGCCAAATCTTTGGGAAGGAAAAAGTTATTACTATGTAAACGGGTCAGGGATGAGAGATTCGATTGCAGAAAAAGAGGCTGAGAAAGACATAGGGACGCTGCAAGAGCGGAGAGAGGTGTTTCGGTGTGGCCCGCGCTGGACTGAACACTGGGTTACGAAAAACTATAGCGCGGGAGTGGGTACTAAAGGGGCTAAAGTCACAAAGAGTAAGGAGAAAATCTGCGGTTTGGGGGTAAAGGGAAGGGACTGTTTTGCTGGGCTGGGATTTTGGGGAGCAGGTGTAGGGGGTTGGAACGGGGGGGGGTGGGTCGGACTGAGTCGTCGAGAGAATGGGTGGTGAGTTTTTGGCGAAAAAAGTTCAAAAGAGGCTGCGACCAACAGAGGAAAGAAAAGGGGAGAAGGGCGATGATGAGAATGCACTGGAACAACGGACGACCGGGGTGAAGCGTTTTTTGAGGAGAGAGAAGAAAAAAGACATTTGAGAAGGCGTATAACTCACAAGTTGGCACCTGAGAGAGTCACCGATGGCAAACCGTCTCTTTCCTGACTCGAGAAGTTCGAGGTGACTGAGGACTTAGTTGAGAGTTGCTTGCGATGTAAAAGCGTGGCGATCGAGGAGGACGAGAGGATTTGTTCGGAGTACGGAGACGATCGGAACGGTCGAGAGGGTAGAGGGTTTGTTTGGGAAGGGGTGGGGGAGGTGAATCGGCGCGACTACCCAAGTGTTTGGTGCTAGCCGGGGCTGAACATCTATCAGATGTTGGGTGGGGATAAACAGTCACTAATTGGTGTTGGCGAAACATGACTGTGCGGAATAGGCGTCGACGCGGGGGGGGGGCCTGGCTAAAGGTAGAAGGGCTCAGTGGGCAGGTTAACCTGGGGTACTGTCATTCCGGGGGGAAAACGTTGGTCGAGGCCAATGACAGGGGCGAAACGACGGCTCTGTTATGGCGGAGGACGCCAAAATAAAAAACGTAGTCGGCATTTATGGTATTGAACTCCGAATCAGAGAAATTTGATCAAACCAGAGGGGAGAAATGTCAGCGCGTAAAAACACAATAACTTGACATTTCAACATGGAAAGAATTTGAGCCAAATGGGTGAGTTTGGGGAAGATTGGTTCCCCTGGCACGCCCAGAACTACTAGATCAGAAAGGTGGTTCGCGGAACAAGGAGGATACAAGGGAATGTGGGTACTGGTGCAGGAGGACGTTTTTGTGCGCCGGCTCTGGTGGCTGTGTACCGGGCGTCGTATGCCCGGTGGTATTGCGTGCTCATGTTAAGCGGAGGTCTTCGGGGATTTGGGAGAAGGAAGCGGCGGAAAGCGAGGTGAAGATTGAATAAAATGGATTAACAAGTTTGCTGAAACGATCAGCGGCCAAGTTCCAATCGGAGAAAAGAGTTCGGCCGGAGGCAGAGGTTCACGGTGGAAACACCCGAGGGCTTTTCCATGTGCGCGCGATTTTTCGTTTTGCGGTAATCAAACGGGCGGTTTGGGGTGGATACAGATAAAACGGAAGTCTGCGTAAATGGGCAGAAAAGGTGTTGGCTAAAGTATGAAGATGTCAACCCACCAACCAAGTTAGAGAATTGCCAGCACGCAATAGACGGGGAGGACGAACCGGGGTTGAAGTGGTGCGGCGCAAAATATTTGGAGGGAGGGGGACAATCCGAGGGGGAAAAAGGCGAATAACTCGAGTCGAAACAGCAGCAAGCCGGGGGGAGGGGCGGTGGGAAGGAGAAGCACCGAGCAGCGCCAGAAAAGGCTTATGTCGCAGGTTTCGAGATCCAGCGAGTAGTGTCAGTTGATCTCTGCGCTGTCCGGAAGGCGACACTGTAATGAATTGGGATGCGCGAAAAAAGAGGGGTGATGCTCTAGGCTTCACATCAACGAGGACAATGGACATGGACTGGGTTCGATACCTTTTAGGTGTCGTTAAAGTTCGGCTCGAGAGGACCTGGTGAGGAGGAAGCGCCGGTGAACGATAAAAAAAAGGGGATGAAAAGAGAGATTCCCTTAATGGGGTGGGGTTGCGTCTCACTGAGCCAGAAACTCTAGAAGGATAGCGTATCACGCAAACATTCTAATCGGGAATAAGGTTACCGGGCGAACCTCGTCGGCAGCCTCGGAGGAAGAAGAGAGTTACATCACGAAAAGACTGAGCATCAATCATACATGGAGAAGCCCACGCCATGCTGACTAAACCCACTACGAAAAGAAATAAGCCGCGTCCTTTACAGCAGGCGAAATCTGGCAAGAAGGAACACCACCAACACATAAAGAGATGACGTACAATTTGAAACTTAAAAGAAAGATGATTGGCAAAAAGCGAGCATTGTGCAGAAATGAAAACCAAGTGGAGCTATCGCATACATTGTGAACGATCAGTAAGGGCAGGGGCAAAGAGATCACTGTTAGAAAAAAACTTCGCCCGGATCAATGGAAACAATGCCGCAATGTCTCTCCACGATTTGGTGAAAAACCAAAATAATGCAGAACTGTGAAAAAGGGAGCCACCGTAGTAGGAGGGTAGACCGGCAGGAACCGGGAATGGAAGGAGAAGCGTACTATCGGTGGAGTTTCGGCGGGAAAAACAAAAAAAAGCAAAAAATCAAAACCATGGGAGCAATGAGGTTACTCCTCCACTAATCCGGAAAGCTACAAAGAAACTTGATCCTTCTCATCATCCAACAATGACACAGGAATAAAAAAGCTACATAAAAAAAGCCTATCTAAAATGAGCCCCACGCCCCGCCAAATTAGAGCATCACACAATGTAACCCTGCAGCTTCCTCCTCCGGGGAGAGACCAAAGATGTTGAAGTAGTAGGCTGAAGTTGACTTACTTGGTAGGCACGGGATAAGGCACAAACCGCAAGAGACACATGAATTAAAACTCTTCGTCTGGTAAAGAGGCGTGTTGGGACGCGGACGCACGACGGAAAGGAAATCGACAGAGGGTTAGGAGAGCGATTGGAAGGAACAGAGAGAAGCGATAGCAAAAAATCCTATGGGTGGGAAGAAGCCCAACCGGGGGAAGCATTTCAAAGTTGGGAGCAATCAAGGGAAATCATCCCTACAGGCGAGGAGTCCCTCTGAAAAAGCCCGGGAAGTCAAGACTTTACACCACATAACAGAAACTGCCCACTTACGAATTCCACTGCAAGCCCAACGCGGCGCCCTCAGGACGAGAAGTATTCAAGCACAAAAAACTAATATGTGGAAACCGACAACCAATGTCGCTCGATGGCAGGCAGAAAAATCCTAGTGGTCGTTCACGCGCTATTCACAACCGCAAAAGAATACCGAGAACCAAAAGATGCTAGCAAGGCAATAAGGGAAGGGTCGCCGAGCGAACATAACTACTCGATACGCTAGGACTCCAAACCTGTAAAAGAGAATCACCAAACATCAGGCAAAGAGAACTGCAGAAATAGAACTACCGCGAGAAAAAGAGTGCCCCAGGAAGGCTCCAGGTTTGTGAAATCGGATCAGTGAAAACCAAATTGCAAGCCTCGATCCTGGCAACTTTCACCAGGCAGGGGTAACACAGCACATAAAGGTTCGAAATACAGACAGAGAGACGAAGAAAACGATCCAGAAAAACGGCTCACTCGTTTCACAGCGCGAATCCAAGATTACCTTGATGGGAGGGGGAACAGAGCCCAGAAAATCCAGCGGGTCGAAGTGTTGAAGGAGGCGAAAAAAAAAGGTCCCAGAAGGAAAAAACACATCATGCTCGACGATCGTCTCCGCTCTTTAACCCATTAACAAGTCGAGGAGAAAAACCAAAGAGAAGAGAAAAAGGAAAGAAAGGGATCACCGCCGAGGGGGAGTTAGAAAAAACAAGGGGGGAAGTTTTCGGCGGCTCAACAGGAAGGGGTTAGTTGGTAATTTAGAAGTCGAAAGGGGAAGAAAGGTGAAGCCAGTTGACTAGGGAGGCTAAGACATCCAGAAAAAAGCGACCGAGAGTGCAGATTGAGACTTGGGCTCCAGCCGCGAAGGAGCAATGTCGAAGAAGGAGGGGGGTGACATCGAAAAGCAACTGCTCTATAGCCTTTGTTAAACGAGGTGGGGACATATAGGCGCTTGAATCTGGGTGCGAAAGGGCTGCAGAACCGAAGAGAAGCTCCGCGAAATCTACTGTAAGACACAATCGGCAAAAAAAGAGCCACGGCTTCAGTAAACAGCAGGGCGTTGTTGGCCAAGAGTATCCCTGAGATAGAGTCCCTAAGTGGGGGGAGGATAGGGTGTTGAACATGTAAATCGCAAGCTCGTCCCAGGCCGCAGAAGAATAAGCCAGAAAGCAGGGCGAAGGGAACTGGGTGATTAAGGGAGGAAAAAGGCTAGGGAATAACGAGAAAAACAACACTCGGGCTTGGGGAAAAGGACCAAGTCGACCAGCCGGTGAACGGGAAAGTTTTAACCGGAAAAGAACCAGTGTGTGCGAAGAAAAGCTAAAGGCAAATACAGTTTTCAAATGAGTCCATCAGGCAGCATAGGGGAAGACACGTCGTGGGAGGAAGAAAAGGAATAATGCAGCGTGAAGAGAAGATGGTAAGACACGCCCTTCTAAACAACCGGAAGGAAAGGAATAGTTCGGGGAGGGAAAGTCAACGGAAAGTGGAAAAAGGAGAAACGTCGGCTTGGGGCCGGGGGGTCATCAGTCAAAAGAAATTCTATTGAGGAACAAGTGCTGTTGCCCGAGGAAAAGAACCAGTTCGCTTCGCCTCCATGTAAAACTTTCCCAAGCAAGGAACGCTGCTGGATAAGAGAGGAGATTCGTTTATCGATCGACCTGGGTCAAGGGGAAGAAAGCGGAGAGATTTAGGGAGGCTCGCCGGAGGAACGTCTGGATTGAAAATATTGTATGTTGATAAGTGAGACCACACTAAGAACCGCATCACCTAGGGCATAGAAAGGAAGGTCGACGCGTGGAAAAAGGTTCTTGAAGAAAAGGGGGTCAATTTGGGTATAAGGGTACTGGGTTACATCATGCGGTAAACTGCTACGCGGGAGAAATAAGAGTCTAGAACACAGATGCCCAGAAAGGGGAAATAACTAGAGAAGAAAGGGTGCAGACAAAGAGTCTGGGAAAAAGTTTTGCAAATTGCATATTAACACTAATAAAAGATCTGTGAGATACCATAGACTCTGGAATCGGAGAAGTTGCGGTTGGGGAGTTGGTAACGCAAGATCACCGGAAGCCGAGGGAAACGGAGTCCAGGAAAAATTTCTATTCACAGCTTATTGGATGGCAGAAAAGTAGTTGTTTGGTAAGGAGGAGGCGGAGCTGGGGGTGGGAGGGCCTTAGAGAGAGTGGAATCTTACATAAAGAGGGGTTTGGGAACGGAATCTGAGCCGCGCGGCTTAGAGACGGAATCTGGGTGAACATGTGGAGTTGGAAGAGGAAGTAAGGTAGGAAATCGGTCTAGGCAAAGAAAGGGAAAAATCAAAATGGAGGTGCCTCTTATGCTACGCCTGGTCTGACGCTTTCGGCTCGGCGGGGTATGAGTGTGAAATGCGGGGGAGGGAGGGGGAAAGCTTCGGGTGAACGATAAGCTGCTCGAAAGGAAAGGCAGATCCAAAAGAAAAAAGAGTTGCGTGTTCCACACCCCTGATCGATCTGGTTCATTGAACTTAGGGGGTCGTCCTGTCAGGATTGTTGGAGGAGGTACAGAAGGGGGGATGTTGAAGGAGAAGACATTATGAGGGTGTTAACGATTACGACGCGGATGCAGACGAAGAGAGGAATTTCTGGGGGGGCTGCTGGGGGGAAAAGGCGTGGGGATGGCATTGGAGAGGAGAAAACACATGTTTGTAACCACTCAAGATCGACATTGCTGGGGCGGGGAAACAACATGTGAAGATTTGGGGTGGGGATGATAGCGGCTGAAGCCTGAGACACGGGTTGGCATTCTGGGGAAAAGGGGGAAGAAAGTGGAGTTGGTAAGGTGTTGGGGCTGGAAATCTTCACTCCGTGTTCTTTGCAGAGGGAATCGAATTGGGTGTATTTCAAAACATTACTTTGAGAAAAGGCTCGCGGGGGGGGCGGCGGGGGCGGAGGGGGCGTCTAAACAAAAAAAGCAAGTCTTTGTTCATTATCGACTGTAACTCCGGTCATTAGAAGAAACACCGATGTCGATGGAAGGCGCGGGAGGGGAGGTTAGAAAAAAAACGGAAAATACCTTCTGGCATTGAACACACATTTCAGTTATTCAAAACGTGTCTCGCGTTGGAAAAGTTCTGGCCCCCTGAAAGAAAAGGAAAAAAATAGAAAAAGGAAGTGGGTGTAGGGGGAACAAAACGCGGCACTCGGGACAAGGCGTTTTGTCGAATTTTTGTGTTTTGGTGGCTTAGTCTTGGTGGGAATCTGGTGGAAAGTTACCGGGGTAGGGAAAAAGGATTCGGGGAGACGGGGGGGCAGGAGCAGGGAGATCTCGTAACACGTGAGTAGGTAGGAAAGAGCGGCGGAACACTGTGTGGGAGGGGGAAATTCCTTGCAGAAGGGTTGCCGTGAACACGCCAATTAAACGCGAGGGTCGAAAAGATGGCCGGAGACACTCAGCTATCGGTGTCAGGACATTCGCTCATTAGGGGGTGCGGCGGGCACAAAGGCAGTTGGGGGGGGGAGACAGATAAAGAAATGCGCGTTCTGCTGAAAAATGATGTAACTTCGGAAGGGTGCACCAGACAATCGACGACGTGACACGCAAGCCGCAGAATTAATCCTAGCCTTTGTTGGGTTGTTGGAGGAAACCGGTGGTTTCTCTTCAGGAAAAGAAAGGGAAGTGGGCGAACAGAGTTAACAGGACCTCCTGGCTAACATAAGCATAATGTGAGAAGACGCCGGAGCTTCAGAAAGGGGAGGGAAAAGACGCGGGGAGGGAAGTGAGGGGAACTTTCGTCGGGTGGACCTGGCAACTAAAACTGGAGCTTTCCAGGAAAGCCAATGTGAGGGATGGGGTAGAGAAAAGAAAGGGCGTGAGGGGAACGACAGAAGAGGTGACGCTTAGACTTCAAAAATTCGAAGAGTCTATCGCTCGGTGGGGGGGGTGTCGGAGATCAGAGCAAGATAGCCGGATGTAATTCGCCGGGGAAATGGAATCGCAACAACCCAAAGGCGTTGAATGTCCCAAAAACTTAACGTTCCATCACCATGGCTTCGAAAGAAGGCTGAGGGCGAAAAAACACCATCACCGCGGATGCAGGGGAAAAAAAGACGAAGAAGGAAAACATTTCGTAGAAACCGAATCCTCTTCTGTAACCGGACATTACCCGCAAGGGGAAAAAGACCGCAATAGAAAAGGTAAGAGAAAAGCACCCGAAGAGAAAAAGCGGAACGGAATACCTCAAAGTAATATTCCGAGTCGCTGACAGCAGGCTAGATGTAGGAGAGACTAACGAAAAAAAGCACCAAGGAGTACGGGGAGAGACGCGCAATATGAGAAAATCCGGACTTGGGGACTAAAGAAAATATGGTGCCGAGACCTTCAAAGGCAGTAGTAGAGCGAAAAGTCAGAGAAGTCGGTAGATAAGAATGGCGACAGAGGGCACGGACATCCTCACTCAAAAGCAAAACTCAGCGGTTGACTGGTGGTAACAAAAAAAAAAGGGCAGACAAAGGAGGACAATAAGGAAACGGCTCTTATGGTGAGCACAAACAAGGTAACAACTTCGAATCATAGAGACTTGGTTAATTTGTCTCTGAAAGGGACCGCACACGGATGGGGAAATTAAAGGAACGAAAAGGGCACCGCGGAAAAATATCAAAATTAAGCGAAAAATCATGCGACAAAAATAATCCTCATCCTCATACAAAGGGAAAGTCTACCTCGAGGTGAAAACGCCCGCGCACACGAAGAAGGAATCAAGGCATGCAAAACAAGGAAAACCGGTACTCTGCAAAACCGATGAAACACAATACGGGTCCTTGTGTAGGAAGGAGGGGGCGTGAAGGAAAGGAAAAAAGTATCACATAGCAAAAGGAATCCAACAAGAAATCGGGGCCGGAGGTTATCAGCCTGTTGCGGAAAAGAGTAGCTTTTGTATGATAAAGTCACTACCCTTCAATGGAAGCTCTCCGTGTTTGTATTGATCGAAGGGACAGGAGATTTCGGAACCTGGAGAAAAAGCCTCCTGTGGGTTAACCCGCACCGCCAGTGCAACGTTTTCGCCAAAAAGAAGGGGAAGTGACACGTCCGCGAGAGGAACACTCGGAACGAAAGGAGAAAACTTGACCCTCCCCCGGAAATCCTGAACTCAAGGTCCACGCATGCCCCAAAAAAATCTAGACCCTCAGGAAGAGGAAAACTGATTAGAACAAATAGGAAAAGTGGCGCCAAGGGGTAAAGGCAATGATTCCACCTCCTGCGAAGACAAAAAATACCTATTTTCTTTCAAGAAAAAAAAAAGAACAAAAGGAAAAGAGAAGAAAAACAAAACCAAAAAGAAGAGCGCGAAGACCAGTCCGGCATGTCGGACTGACGCTCATCAGGATCCTAATCTATCCCCAACTCAGGAGGGGCCTGTACATCTAAGCACCAAAAAATAAAAAGAAAGATTGTTCAATTCTCGAGCTCAAACTACGTGGGGCCCCAAAAACTGCTCCACTGGTTTCGGGTCCAAGATAGATGAAGGGAAAGTGCGCCCGCAGAAAGATAAAGGGGACACAAATAGTGGAGCCGCCAAGAATGCTTAAATCCGCTAAAAAACCGACCTCGATGGTGACCATCGCGGGCAAGAAAATAATGGGGGAGGACTTGTGGTGGGGGAGCGCAAATCACGCTAGTTATAAGGGGTTTCGACTAGAGCGAACCGCATAAGTCCGAAAAAATCAGCATAGGTCGCTCGTAGAAGGGCCACATAACTTTAAACCAAGACGTCTGCGGGAGAAAAATAGGGAGAAAGAAGCTAAGCCGAGGGGGGAAGGGTAAAACAGCAAACTGCCAGAAGTTGACCCTATGAACGAAGGGAGGGAAGGGTGTAGGATAACGGGCTGGCACAAACGATGGGAAGAAGGGGGGGTAATCGCCGACAGGACCAAACAGAGGAGAGGGGGTCTACCCAGCCCTGAGAGAATCAATAGAAAAAATTATTTGCATGCGGAGAACGCGGAGAAGGAGGGGGAAGCCGAGGGGGGAAAAAACTCTAGGTGCATGTGTGGAATCCGAAATCCAGGTACAAATGAAAGGTAAAGGAAGGAAGAAGGACAGCTGAATCAAGAACCGGACGAACCACGGAAAAAGGGGGAGTGCTGAAAAGAAGGGGAGGGGGGGGGAAAAAACACGCGGGACTGAGAGGAGAAACTGGGCGGGCGGGTTTTACGGCCAGTGTAAAAATAACCCACTGAAAAAAAATAAAGGCGGAAGGAAATAAAAAGCAAAGGAGAAGGGGGAAATAGAAGTCCTAGCGGTAACGGTATAAGGCTCCCTCAGTCGCACTTCCAAAAACGAGGACCCAAAACGGGCGTGGGTAATCCTCCCCTCTTCAAAAAGAAAGCTAGGAGGAAGTTGAACGCGAAGGTTCGAAAAAGGTCGTGCACAAGAAGAATGTTAAAGGCTCATCAATGAGCATAAAAGAGAAAGGGAGGGGAGGGAGGAAAAGAGAACTAGGAAGAAGGGGATGAATCAAGATGGAATGTTTAAACTCAGGATAAACACACACCAAGAGGGGGGAGAAAATATTAAAAGTCTATTTTTTACCATGACCTTAAGATCTAACTCGAGCTATGTTGTGTCTGTCCGACAAAAGAGAGAAGTCCTTGTAGTTCTGAGGGGGAAGGGATGACCTTGAAAACGGGGCGTGCAACGCCGAGGGGAGAACCACACAGGGGCAACTATTGAACCTCCGGAAAAGAAAAGACCCCACCTGAGCCATGACATGAGACGAGGGTCGGGCGAAAAGTGGTATAGGACTTTCACATCGAAAGAACTGAATAAAAAAGTAAAGGGAGAAGAGTGTTCGGGCGGAAGCTTCACTAAAGGGCTTCGCCAGGGTCAGGGTAGGCCACCCAAAGGACATAAACACCAATCAAAAGCCGGAGAAAGAATAGGGCGAAGCTTGGGCCAAAAAAAAGGATGTAAAGAACAGGGAATGGGGGTATCGTCGTACTGGGATACGATAAGTATGGCACATAAAACTCGGATCTTCTAGACCATATTCTACATCGAACTATATTGCACAAGGAGAAGGAGAATATGGTGCTTGAAAAGGAGTAGGGTAAAAGGGGTTTACTTCCTGATGTCAAAGAAGAGGATGAGATGGGGAAGGAGGTAAAAGGAGACTCGGTGTGGGATGTAAATTTCTTGGAAAGACTGCTGCGAGCGAAAAGGAAGAAATCGAAAGGAAAATAACCGGGGGAAGTGGGTCTAAAAGACTACATCAAAGAGCAGACAAGGCGCAACTGGTCATGTGGGGGGGGTTATTGTGTATGATACATCGGGGAGGGAGGGGGGAGGGACTTGGAAGCGAGAGGGGGTCAGCGCAGAAAGGTCTGTTTAACGTAGGGTCAACAAGGATCAGCCAATCGGCGGTCATTATTTTAATGGTACTTTATCGGTTTTCTCGCACTAAGTATAGAAGGCGCGAGGATAAGGGAACACAGCAAAAATTGGGGGGGGGGAGAGATCGGCGGATGAACACGTGAGTAGGAAACTAGCTGAGCGTGGTTTGGATTCGTCATATAGGGGGACTAAGAGAGACTCCAATTCTGTTAAGAATCAACGAGAGAGAGAAAGGTGTTGCACCTGAAGAGAAGAAAATGACCCGGGGGGCAGTTCCGGGAACGCGGGGAGGGCAAGTTCGAGGAGAGGAAGTCTTAGCATGGGGAATACAGGGGGCGGAGGGGGGTCAAAGAGAGCGTATTCGATTGAGGATGGGAGAGGATACGGGCAAGAAAAGGAAAGGGTTGAGCGCGGGTGGCTTGTTGGGGGAGAACTTTAGGACGCAGTTTTTGGATCAAGGATGAAAATATCTGATGTTTAGGAAGTAGGAAGAAGAAAAGAGGAACCGGTGATGTTGGGGGGAAAAGTTGTCAGAGTTTTTGTGCTGGTATTACTGAGGGCTGAGGTAGGAAGGAGGGGGGCTGGCGCAATGGAGGGAAAGGAGAATGGGGGAAGGTTTTCACGTGAGGGTAAAATTGATAAGATAGGTTAAATTTATCAGTCGAGGCGTAGGGGGAATGATTAAAATTACGTGGAAAACGCCGGACGGAGGGCGGGGGGGACCAGGCTAAAACAAAAACCGGCAATTGGGGAATGGAGAGTTAAATAAAAGCACTAAGGGACGGATTGGTCAAGAACAGGGATCGGAAAGGAACGGAGACAAAACAAGCCGCTGGGAAGGTCAACATAACAAGCTTCGGACAACCTGAAGACAGGTGTAAGGGGGGAAGTGAAGGGCGGGGGGATTTAGCGATTGGTGTGACCAAAACACAAGAAGAACTCATATCCTGAACTTGGGAAGCAATCTAGGGAGCAACCACCCTGCAGGAAGATGGGTTACAGGCTGTTTTGCTATAGGGAACAGTGAGGGGGGGGGATGGGCGCCTGGTCTGGAAGGAGAAGGGGCAATGTGTTGAGTTGAGTATTCTAGGATCATTTTGCTTGGAATAGGAAAGGAGGAGGATTGGGGGGTGGGAGGAGCGTACGATGCGGCAAGAGCGTGGCGGGGGACATTGAACAAAGTTTTCGTGACAATTGACGAACGTGGGTCTCCAATGGGAAGTTACAAAGAGGAAAACTGGGGGGAAATTTCAAGGAGGGGGTTTCAAAGGGAGGGGGAAAAAAAATATCGTCAATTGGGGGAAAAGAGAGCATCAATTGGTGGTCCAAAGATGTTCTTCAGTAATACTGCGTCAGGGAATGTCTGGTGGTGAGGATGGAAAAGTTCGGGTGAACCGCCAAGGAAGCTCTCCTAACTAAAAACGAGTGGAAGGCTTCTACTTCGGGGTTAAGGGTTGGGGAGAAAAAGGTGGCATCATGCAGGGAAATCCTCAGGGGGATTGAAGAAGATGTTGATTTTAATCGAGGGGGAAACATGTCATGCAAAAAGGTCTAGAAGAAGACGCGAGGAAGAGAAAGGACCAGCTAGTGGAGGGCGAGTCGTGTTTCCGGCAAGGGGAGCGTAAGGGGAAGTCTCTTAGGTAGTTGGCGTGCAAGAAAAGAGGAGGGAGACGCGGGAGGCGACAAAGGTCGGGGACCCTAAGCGGCTAGACGCAGGGAAATGATAGGGATGATGAATCGTAATTGGAGGGTGTTGAACATGCATCGGAGAGGCGAGGACATGGGTGACTATTCACTTTCTCTGGTATAAGCTAGATAACAAAACGGGGGGAGGAGGGGAGGGGGGATCAACATTACCAGTTCCTGATAACAGGCTCAAAAGGATAGAGGAGCCAAAACCAGAATCAAAAATCGTCAGATTGGAAAAAGTCTAGAATGAGAACGGAGAAAGAGAACATCATGCTTGGGATAGGTAAAGCCGGGGAAAAAAAGAATCACGAAGGTTTGATCTCTCAAGGAAACGCAAAAAACCACCTGAACAGGGAAAAAACAAGAAAAAAGAAAATAAGCCCAAGTCGTCGAAGAGGAGGCAGAAAGTAAAAAAAAAAAAACTCGGACCTTGATACTGGAGAGCGTAAAGAAAACGTAGAAAAAAGTACAGCAGGAGTTGAAAAGGAAAAGATTTGGTGGGTTACAGAAAAAGGACAAACCAAAGGGGACCCTCATAAGAAGTTCTGTTGACGTGGGATTTAGATCATATGAGGGGAAAATCGTCCAGGATACCTGCTCCAAAAAATCAGAAAGGCCCGCGTTCTTTACTGGTATAAAAAGGCGATATTTCAAGACAAAAAGAAAAGTCAAAAAAAAAAAATTTCACAAGGAAAGGAGAGGGACGCAAATAAACATCGTGCACGCGACAGCGAGAGCTTTAAGAGTTACTTGAATCTAAACACGGGGACGTAATGAATGGGCCAGACGAAAGACTCATGCAGCAAGTCGCGGGGATCATCGGAACTTGAATGAACCGACGACTCCTCCCAAGTCAGAAACGCACGCTAAAAAAGTAAGGACTCCAGACAGGCCACGGACAAGACGATTAAACCAAAAATCGCGCACAAAAAAGTAGGAAGAGAGAAAGCAAAAGAACTAATAAAGAGCTCCCGACGGAAAAAGCCCGTACCTACACGGGGCGAGAACCAAGGAAGGGTAAGGGGCTGAGGGAAGGAGGGGGGGAGGAACAAGGAGGGGATCAACCGCAACCAGATAATGAAAAAGAGGGTCATCGGAACCGTCAGTTAACGACAAGTTTTAGTCTTGTTTGGGGGGGGGGTCTACGCACACAAAGAAATAGCCCTAGGGTGGTCTTGAATAAAAGGAAGTGTGACATTAGTCAAAGAAAGGGGAAATGACACAACAAAGAAAAGATCGGGGGGTTGGTCGTCTCAAACGAAAAAGCAGTGAAAAAATGGGAGGAAGTGTTGGAAAACATCCAGCGCGAAGAGAGGACCTCTGGGGAAAAAAAAAACCAAAAGGGAAATCAACACACTCCTTACACCTTCAATCAGAACGGGTGAAAAACGCAATTGAAAAAATCCCAAGCTCAGACTCATAAGAAGGAAAGGGTCAATCAACAAAAAAAACACTAGAAAAAATGTTTAAAGAAAAAGAGGACGAATTTAATAGATGTTAACGACGGCGGGCTCAAAGGAAAGACCAGTGGTTATCACGGAATGAAGAACCGGGGGCCCACGAAAATAAGCAAAATAACAGAATCACGAAGATAAAAAGCATGTTCCATCGAAGAAGCGACAAAACAGAGAAAACAATCAAAACCAACGAGAGAGGGACGCTCCGCAAAACAAAAAGACAGAAATAAAATCACTTGCTCATGGGAAACGAAACGACTGCCCAAGGGTATCCAATCGTGGATAGTCAGGGTGCCACACCGGGAAAAGGCGCGCAGAATGAACAAAATAAACGGGTACAAGAAGGGAGTTTCGTCCCAGGAAAACCGAGCTGCAAGGTTTTAAACCGGGTAGCCCGGAACCGAAAAATCGAGCATATCAAAGACAATTTGGATTCCTGGGGGGGGCCGAAACAACCGCGAATTCTCCTGGAGAAGGTAATGCAGAGGCGCAAAAGAGGGTGTAAAGGATTACCCGCCATCTAAAAGCAGGGGTAGAGAGTCTGTGGGAAAAATAACGTTAACCAAAGTAGAGAAAGATAGGAGAAAGAAAGGACACGCCAGGATTTGAATAAAAAAAACCTAAATGCATAGCACTCATAAAGAAAGGGACGTTTAAAACGTTTAAGAAAAAATTGAACCGGTAAGGCCCGGGAGGAAAGATATAGGATCCACAGGACTGATCAAAACTCAAGGAAAGGTATAGGGGCATATGAAAGTGTATATACAAACTATAGAAAGAAAGATTTTGAAAAAGGCGAAGCATGCAAAAATTAGAAGAAAAAAAGTGTAAAGCAAAAAAGATAGAGTGAAAAGAGGGTTAAACTGCGATGGTCAACTTCACCTCAAGTAGAGGAAGAACCGCAAGATTAGAGATGAGTAAGAGATACCCACGGCACCACGCTTCGGAAAAAAGGAGGTTTGGAAAGCGAAAAAAAGAGCGTCTCCTCGGTTAAGAGGGGGGTAACGTTTCCGAAAGAAAATCGGCGAACCGCAAGAGAGAAAAAATCCGAGAAGATCTGGTATGAAGGCTCCAGCAAGGGGAGGGGCCATCCGATCCAAACCAACACAAAAGAAAAGCACGTGCGGGGAAATCACCAAGGAAGGCAATCTTCAGTTGTAAATGACCGAAAAAAACCGGGGCGACCAGGGGAACACATAAATAGGCCGCAGGAAAGTGGAAAAGAGTGTCACAAAAGAAATGCGACACTGGGAAGGAGGAAAAAGTGTTACCACTAATTCCGAAGGGGAAACTTAAAAGAGGGATGAAGCAACTTTAGCGACCTCACACACAAGAAGGACGGTGGAGGGGTTTCAAGCGGACGTAGAGAGCGAGGGGTCCAGAGTTTTGGTCGCAGAAACGTAAGAGAGGAGTTGGCTCTTGATACGCCTTTTGATGGACTGGCAAAATGGGAAAAGGGAAAAGTAATCAGAGGAAAGGAAACCCAAGAACTGACACAGCAGGGGGGGAGACAGGGAAGGCGTAAAAACATAAGGAGCCTTGGAAGAGTGGAATGACGCGCTTATCAGAGAAAAAGTAACAGAGCCACCAACGGCTTGACTGGTCGAAAAGGTCGCCGTTAGTTATCGCCGGGGGTATGTTGTCGAGTTCATAAAAAAACAAAAAAAATACAGAGGGGGAATACGAGAATGGCGACGCTTGCCAAAGAAAAACGTGGGAATGTGGGTAGAATACTTGTCCGGGAGGATATTCCTTTCATCTGCGCTAACAGTCGAGAATAATCTGGAAGGTATCAAACGACTATCTAAATAAGAAAGAGGTGGAAAGTTAAAAAAGCGGAAAGAAAAAATGCCGGCAATCAAGTCATCTGATTCGGGAAGAGTATCGGAGGAACTCGTAAACTCGGGGCATGATTTGGGGGTGCTTGGAAACACATCGCCACGTAAAATTACAACGGAGGGGCGAGGGGGAATCAGTGGAGGGTAATCAAAAGGAAGAGCGAGTCAAAAATCTTAGTTTTAAATATTGCAGGGTGGTGTGGTGTAACGCAAGGGCGGTATCTGTTTTCGGGCTTGCCGATTTAAGAGGGCAAGGACGTGCTGGAGTGTGTGTAGAAAAAGAGAGAGGGAGGGAGGAGGGTCTAGGTGTCGGGGGGTAAATGACCTTTGAACTCAGGAGAATCGGAGATAGGGGAGGACGGCAAAACTAAGTCAGTCAAATGTGAGGGGATCTGAAAAGCGATGAACAAAGAAAGGAAGGCGGGCTAGTTGCTGGACTTATATGGAAGACTCGACCATCTCTGGTGGGGATGACGATAAAAGAAAAGACAGGGGGGTTAACCAGGATCTATCCATGGACGAGAAGGGCGCGGTACGCAGAGGACGCTTTGAGGGAGGATCCTTCCTTCGTTAGGTAAATGGGTTGGAGGATTTGGGGAGATAGGCGGATTACTAGTTCCGTGGGATTGGTTCGCTTACGAAAGAAAAAAAGACTGGGCTCCTAATAGAGTGGGCTTGGGGGGGTCGTTCGGTATAAGCTGGGGGGTGTATCTTCTCTTGCGCCATGGGGGGGGGGGCAGGCAGGAACTCATAGAAACCGCTGGGGGAGGGAAAAATCTTAGGGTTTTGTGCAGAGAAAGTATTACTTTCCGGTTCAAACGCTTGGCTGTTCGGCCAGAGGGAAAGGCTGAGCGGGGAAGGTGGGTAGGTTAAGGCTTTGCAGAGGCAGGGGCAGGGTAAAGGATGAGGGGGGGGTCATGCAATTGACACGCCAGTTACTTCACGGTTTCGATGACCCCAAAAACAAAGGAAAGCTTTGTGGGAAGTTCGGGATCCAACGAAGGAGGAAGAGATGCAACGCTAGAATAACAGATGGATTCCAGGTCCGCGACGGCAGTACAAACAGCCTACTTTCGTGCAAAGAACCGTCTTGTATAAAAAAAAGAAGTTTAAGTGGGAAAAAGGGTTGTCTTGGGGGGGGGGGAGACGGATGGTCCCCTGAGACCCAATAAACAAATATCCTGACCAGGGGGGGGAGCTCCTCAGCTGAAAGGCGGCACCAAGAAGAGGGGAAGGCGTGTTGGATCCGATACATTGTTTGTGGGGGGGAATGGCTATTTCAGATTGAAGTACATGTGGTTAGGGAGAGCGGGGGAGACGTATCGCTAGGGGGGAGGATTATTATACAATGTATTCGAGGGGTATTTTCGGCGTCGACGCGCGACAGCGGGCGGGGGGAATTGCACACCGTGTAGGCGACGTGGTTCTAAATCATAAATAACTGAGGCCATGAAGATTGACACGCTGAGACACCGAATACCGGTGTCCTAAGGGGAAAGGTGCGATGCGGGGGTCGACCGAGGGCGGTTGGTGAATGCATAAAATATACGGCGTGAGGCTTCTTGTGGGCGAAGGAAGGGAATGGAAGGGGGAAACGCCAATCTGAGGGAGGCGCAACTCCAAAGAGTAGGGATTCGCTGCGGTACGGAGGGGTGGGAGTTTTTTTGAAAACAAAAATTTTTCGGAGAAAGGAAATAATTCTGGGGAAGGGGTGGGTGGAGAAGGGGGTCAAAGAGGGACGAGACGAAGCTCAATGGACTCTCACGGGGGAGGAGTTAAAAACGAGATTGAGCCGAAACTTAAGAGATTAGGATTCGGTGTCGGGTCGTTGAAAAAGGGTTTAAACGTTCAAGCTGGTTGCTGAGGGGAAGAGAAAAATGTGAGGTTTTGAAAAGAGAAAAATGCGTTAATTGTGGATCAGGTCTCAATCGGCCTTGCAAGAGCGGACGGCTCAGGGGAAAGTCGGACACATGTCAAGATTAGAAAAAGCGACAGTATGCTTGTGGGACGGGCTGGATCGAAACGTAGAGAGAGACTGGTGCTGTGAACAAGCCGGAAAGGGAAAGCGCTCTCAACACACCAAAGGAGAAGAAGGAATATCCCGTAAAGGAACTGCACATAATCAAAATTCCGAGAGAGCACGGCTAGCAGGTGCTACACCTCACGTATTGGGGCGTAGAAGCGTAGTAAGAAGGTAAAAGGACATCAAACGGCGGCAGCCAGGCGGGTCCGGAAGGCAGCACCAAGTTTCGCACTCAGAGAAGTGGGAGAAGACAGAATAAAAAAACTAAACTGATAAAAGAACACGACAGACGTGAAAAGGAAGAGGACGTCAGGAAAGCGTAGTAAAAATTCAGAACGAAAACAACATGAGAGTCCACGTGCAAACTCTCAAGTAGCCAGAGGAGGGGAACATGTTGACGAAACAACGTCAACAAAAAGGGGGAAATCAAGAGAAAGAGAGGGGATGAGGAGAATAATGAGGAAAGAGAAACCCGAATACTTGCTCAAGAAAAAGTGGCAAAAGCTGCTGGGGGTATAGTATAAAAAAAAAATGCAGAAACAAGGACAGATTGGCAAAGGGAAACAGGGGACGGAGGGGATCCAGCAAGACCAATTTAAGAAGGAGAATGAGTAGCAGGTTGGTTGGGGGGTGGGGGGTAAATTTTCGATGTCGAAAGCGGAAACGAAACGTGTCAATTGTCAGGAATTCATCCCTACACCCATAAGAGTCGCGCGACACAAAATCCGATACTTTACGCTAATCAAAAATGACAACATGAACCCGTCAGAAGATAACCATCCCGAGGATATCAATCTCGGAACAGGCAAAATGTGAGAGAGAAAAAAACGCCGGTAACCTCTAAAAAAAGGAGAGGGGAACCACAGACTCGTAAAACAAGAAAGGGGAACGGAGGAGTGCTTTAAATTTAGGAGGGTCCACAACGGATACTCTCCAGAAACGACACAACCACGAAAAAAGGATGGGGAGTCGAGACAGCCGCTTGAAAAAAAGAGGGAGTTGTGGGGAGGAATTAAGGAAAGAGGGACAGGAGTGAAGAGGGGGGAGTACAAAATCTTTTTCTGGGCGCCGACGGGAAACAAAGAGGAGGTGGGGGGAGTCACCGGAGAACAACCTGCAAAGGGAATTTCAAAGGGGGGCATGAAAATTTCGATTACCAGGCAACGAAGCCCGGACTTCAGAGAATTTTACACTCAAACAAAAAGAAAAAGGAGCAAGGGGGAAACAGGGGAGACCACAAGACATCACCGAGGAGAAACCTCGCAAATTAAAAGCTTTTCGATCAAATAACTGGAGAAAGTGGTAAAACCAAAAAAAAGAGGGTGTCTAGAAGGAGTTAACATTCCGGAAGAAACTACCTTTCTTCGCGAAGAAAACCGCAAACAGAAAGCATCCCAAAACGGATCACAAAGCGCCCACAGGTCAAGGCATAGCGCCGTAAAAAAGACTCCCCGGGGGGAAAAAGAGCGAAAAGAGATCCTTAAGAGAAAGGAAACCATACTGCCAGGAAAAAGATGCTCGACTGCCGCGAGAAGGGGGTGGAAAGGAGAGAAACAAAAGTTCTGTCTCGTCAAGATAGGAACCACATTTGTCCTTGCAAAACAGAGGTAGATTCCTTGTCACCAGAATAGGGGAACTCCGGCCGATGTCTTCCTCCCGAGGGCCAGCAAAAGAGTGAAGAAAAAAAAAAACCTCGTTGGTACCCGCGAGAATTACCACAGGTGGAGATTGGGGGGGCAAGGAAGACGCGGGATTTGGGGGAGAGTACTAAAACCTAGAGAGGGACTTAAATTACGGTAAAAAAGCTCCGCCTCTAAAGATCGAAATCGGTGGACAAAAACACTACGTTTAAAAGTAAACTTAGCGAGGAAAAATAAGAAAAACTTCAAACCTAGGAAAAAAGTTTACCAAAACTCAGTGACCTCCAGCAGCTCATGGGAAGGTGTCGATTGGAAACTTCAAAACCCGGGATAGAAGAGGGGAGAAGTGGGGAAAGGACCGCTGCAAGTAGAAGCCGAAGACAACAGACCGAGATGTCAGAGATACGTGTGTGATCTCAGCCCTTCGAAAAGGAAGAGGAGGGGGGATCGCTGGCCATAAACAGGCTCTACAGATGCTGGTTAAGAAGGAACGCAGAAGAGAACATAGAGTCTGAGGGGAAGAGCTGGCAAAGAATGGATGGGGCTTCTACCCGAACGAGATCCAGCGCAAGTACTACGAAATCGTCTCAACCAATACCCAACTGGGAAAAGGCGGATGTCAAAAACTGGAGGGAAGAAGGAATCTGACGCCTCTGAGAGGATCGTGTGGAGAATATGCAAAATCGCAAGGAGAGGCGAGAAAAAACACGCCGCAGAATGCAAGGAAGAAGAAGGGAACGCTAAAGGGTATTGAAGACAGGAAGATTGAATCTGTGAAGAAAACTGGAAGAAGAAAGCGAGAGAAAAAAGTAGGGGGCGGTTGAATTTCCGTCAAAAAGGGGGCTATAAATAGTGACAGGGGATTATCAATCACCAAACACCACCAACCAACCCCCCACCAAAAACAACCCCACCCAAAAAACAGGAAAGGACAGGAACATTGAAAAGGCGTCATAAAAGTGAAGCAGATTTCGACGCTTCTGAAAAATGTAAAAAATAATGTAACCTCTACTGTCCAGTATTCACGACAGG
>Ga0179593_1433598_pt1 | contig 23556 bp, 30 predicted proteins | sample CZODoug2_1_08_16_FD_185931 | JGI IMG/M metagenome (GOLD analysis project Ga0179593, IMG submission 185931) | Vadose zone soil fungal communities from Angelo Coast Range Reserve, California, USA - CZODoug2_1_08_16fungal (PacBio error correction) | ecosystem: Environmental > Terrestrial > Soil >...
CAAAGGAGGTTGACGTTTCGAAAAAGGAATTTCGGAAGCTCGGGAGAAAATAGTAGCACTCGCGCTGGGAAACCCATGGTGACACGCTAAATCATCGCAGCCAGAATGAAAGAAGGAAAAGTGCAGCAGATGGCCATGGGCTGCAAACGCCCCGTTTCTCGGGAAAGACACGTCGGAAATTACACTAGACGGAGGAGGGGCCCAGAACCTGGACGGCAATACTCATGAAAACGGAGTCCGACAAGTAACCGGGGGATTCGGAGGCGTACGATCACATCCGCGAGAAAAAAGGGTTAGACATGACACAAGAAGAGAAAAAAAAAAATATAATCTTTCGGTTGAGAGAGTTGAGAGGAGAGAAAGACGACCGAAGTACGGCGAGGATGGTTAACGTCAAAAATTCGATGGGTAGGGGCCCAGGTATTTCGTACCTTCGAAAAACGATCAAAGAGGGAAAAAAGGTTAATTTCACGCATGATCAATGTTAGACAAAATCATGAAGACGATGACCGGAATATTCATTGGCCATGCACGTTGGCATTTCGAAAACCCCGCGCTGAAGAAGCAAGTGCAACTTGTCGGCAAAAGTGCTTGTAAGGAGGACCGTCGCTTAAAAGAAGAACGACAACTCAAGAAATAGGGGTCACTCAGGATTGCCCACAGGGGAGAAGTAAGAGACAATTCAATGTGAGACGGGTGGAGGTCCCGTTGGGAGCGGCCAAGAAGGACTCAAGAAAAAAAAGATGGCGTTTTCCTCCCATTTAGCCCGCAACAGTGCAATGTCAACATTTTGCATAACTCATCAGAGAAAAGGAAAAAACGAAAAGGAGACAGTTTGGCCAGACAGGCAGGCAAGGAGGGATGTCTAAAGAACGGGAGTCCTTCTTCGAAACCATGCTGGTGCTGTGGGGCTTGCCGGCTGAAAGACAGAGGACGCTCAACCGGTACCAAAAGAGGAGCGAGAAAAAAATAGAAAGAACCGACACCGAGGACGAAGGAGCCGCGATAAAGTGTCCTGAGAAAAAATGGTGCAAATCCGGGATAGTGTACGGTCGGAGCTGGGGGGGAAAGAAAGCGAAACTCTTGCCAGATAAAAAGTACTAAACCGCGCTGATCACAAAGGGAGAAACTTCTAAGGGAAAAATGGAAGGCTCACCAAGCTTTTGAAGGATGAGAAAGGGCCAAAATACAGCGCACTGCAGAAAAAGGCAGAGGACGCTCAAAGCGGAAATCGCAAGACAAAAAAAAAAAAAATCAAAAAACTTCTACGGCGTGAGACTAAGATGCCGTCTAGGTCGAATGTGGCAGGAAAGTAGTTGGAAAGAAAGGAATGACAGGGAAACCCAAAAAAAAAAAACTTCAAGATATCCAAAGAATCTAAGGTCGTCGTTTGGGCCGCTGACCAAAACCCATACCTACCTCCTGGGAGGGGAATGGTGAGAAAGGGAAAAGGGGCGAACCTACGCAAATCAAAAGAAGAGAACCTCAACATCCGCTTTGGGTATCTGAGGCCCGGTGGAAAAAAGGAGGGGCAGCCGCTCGACTCCGAAGGGAACCTCTAAAAATTTGGAAAGGGGGTGGGGGGGGGGTGGAGAAGCATTTCTGGGTGCTAGCATATTCTAGCATCGAATGACCAGACAAACGTAGAAAAAAGAAAAGATTCATAAATAAAAAGAAAAGGCCCAATTGGACGCAATGGTACTCCAGAGGAGAGGAAAAGGTCCGGATTGGCCGAATCTTTTCCGAGTGAAAAAGGGAAAAATCGGAAACAAAAGACAGTCTGGAGAAATAAGAATATATCCTACGTAGGGGGGCCATCGAGCTGGCCTAAAAAAACGGTTAATTATTTGAATAAAGAAAAACCACCATGGCCGAATACCGTGACGACCGTACTCTTAAATCTCAACTCGAGGAGGAGAACATTTCCTGGAAACCTGCCAAGGGTTGGAACTTGCAAAAGGGGGAACTGTCAGAGTATTCACTAGGTAAAATGATGTCCCCGTGGAACAGGCGATATGACTACTGTATGCAAAAAAGCAGCAGCCGTGAATCAGTTCTCTTGAGGAAAGAAACAGACAGCAGGGCTTTCCTTCGGATCGGCAGCAGCGACCGCCGGCTTTACTGGCAAACGGACTCATTCATCTTAGAGGGGGAGAGGGAATGTTCATCGTGGGGGAGTAGTTGCACAGGACACCCGAAAAAAGGAAACAAGAAAAAAACCAAAAAAGCGAAGGTGCTGTTGACAGGATACAGAAAAAAAATCGGCTTCAGGGAGAGGGGGGAAGAAAAATGAAGCCGTAGTTGGAAGAAAAGGACCTTGGAGCCCTAAAGGGGGAACTACATCTGCCCGGCAATCTCTGACCTGCTTCCAGGAACCGACTAGTATCACTCCGAAAAAGTGAGATTTAAAGAGGGGGAATTCGGGGGGAAGTGAAGGAAAACAAAGAGGCGCCTGCAAGTTCTGCATCGGGGTCGTAGGTGGATTCGTGTCCAAAACCATCATCAAAGGGGGCGGGAAGACGTACGTAAAGAAGGATCGAAGCGGGAGGAACTACTGAGCGGGTAAAAAAGGGGATGGTGTAGAAGCGGGCCGCGTGTCCTCCTGCTTGAAACCACCAGCAAAAGGGAAAAAATCCTGGAAAAAGGAAAGCAAAACCGCGGAACCAAATAGCCGGAGGGAAATTAAGGGACTAGACGTTAGCTTTTGGAGAAGACGAGCGGACCCCGGAGTGCCGCCGTCGTGACGCTAGGAAGCACAGCCTTGCAACCCATAAAAGCAGGGCCAGCATGGTCGGACTCCAAAATGGCCTGGACAGGAAAAACGAGAGTAGGGCTTTTCTACATGAAAGTATGAAAAGTGGGGGAACTTGGAAACTTGGAGGGACTAGGAGAACGAAATTTTGTGGAAAAGGAGTCAGAGCGTAAAAACGACCAAGAAACGTCACAAAGAACAATTAATCAAAAGCCGAGCCTGGAAATCCGGCGTGAAAACCCGTCAAGGGGTTCCGGGCTTTCGAAGAAAAAGACAAGAAAGGACAAAAACCAGGTTCACAAGAGGGGAAGGGTGAGCGAAGGGGGGAAGAACGCGAGCATGGGGCCATGAAAGGCCGAGCTTAACAAGGAAGATAGAATTAAGCTAAGAAAAGGAAAGGAAGCCGTAAACCCGCGCTACAGGCAAAACTTTGCGGAGAAGGAACGGGAAGGAACCCGGGGAAAAAGAGGAAAAAACAATATCTGCACGGCCGTCTTAATCGTGGCGTCGGACCAAGTAAAATAAAAGACCAAAATCGCGGTTTCCATGTCTTAGACAGACCTGAAAACTCGAGAAATGAGAAAGCCCAAAAAACTCTGGTGCCCTGTACAGTTTCAGGGACTCCGCAACGTAGCTGAATGCACTGGGCCCAAAAAAATGGGACGGCCTCCCAGATGTCTATTGGGGGAGAAAACGCAAAAAGGGTAACGAGCGAAAGTTCATTGAGCAAGGGGACACAGGGTTGCAAGCCCACCCGCAACCAGCCGAAGCAATCGGCAGTCATAGGTTAAAAATAGTCTCGGGAAATGGAACGATGGGCAGGCCTCAACGCGAGTTGAACACCTAGCATCAAAAAAAAAAAAAAAAGCAGGCAAAAAATCTTACTAGAGAAAGAGAAAAAACACGGGAGAGGATGAAAATGGATATAGCCTTCCCGATAAGGGGCGAACCAATCAATTTGCGAAGAAGGAAATCAACGGCAAACGAGCTGTAAACCAACCTGAGGAGGAAAAGAATCGACGAAATTGAAAGCGACAGATTTAGTCGGCTGGATCGGTTGACCTGCTTGGCACCCACAGGGAAGAGGACAAAAGCGTGCGAAAAAGAAAAGGGCGGCGAATTAACTTAGGAAACCCAGGGAAGGGGGCAATAATGTATAAAAGAAAACCGTATTGGAGTCCTGAACACCAGGTCAAAAGACACACCAAAATTTTAAAAAAACCTACAGCGAGAGGTGTGGACAGGCAATCTCAACCTGGAAAGGGGGGGATCAGGACTTCGTTCGCGAGGTGTGCTAGCGCGTCCGAAGACCAAAAAATGAACCAGAAAAGGAGGAAGGAAGAAAATCACAGGATGGGGCACCCATTGCAGGAAAAGGGGGGTCGAGCCACTCTAACATAGAAATGGACTCCAGGGAAGGACTCAAAACACCTGCTCGCACTGGGAGCTCGCCGATGGGAGTGGCATTAGAGCAGGATCATACCGACCCCGCTGGACCGCCGGAAGAAATCTGAGGCGAAAGGGTCGTTTACTAAAGGCGGCTGCGAGCTCCAAAAAACTCTAAATCTGTTTGAAAAAAAATGGAAAAGAGGCCTGGAAGGGAGGGTCCGTGGTAGTCTCGAGGCTGGCGGCCGAACGCTCTACAAACCTCTAAGGACAGAAGAAAACCAAGTTGAAAAAAGGACATTTTGACATACACAGTCCAAATGTAGAAACCAAGGGGGGGGAAACTATTTGGTCCTCGGAAAAAGAGGAAAAATGAGGTCAACACATGCGGCCCTGCATCCTGGAGACTCACCATGGGTAAAAAAATCAAAAAGAACGGCGCGTCTTCAGATACTCAACGGTATCAAAAAAAAGGGGAAAAGAGCGAACCGCGAGTAGAAAGGGATCGTACGTAGCCGGCCAGAATCGCCCGGCTCGTGGACTGACGAGAAAAGTTCCCCTCATTCCACTAGAGGGGGGAAAAGCTCGACACCAACTAGAAAAAAAATAAAAGGGAGACTACGTCAGGGACCCCAGCATTTTGACGAACGTCAAGCAAAGCCATGAAGTATGGCTGGCACCAAAGAGACTGAAGAAGCGCTGCAACCTCAAAGACAGAAGAGAAAAAAACCAACCAATAGAGAAAAGAACAGATGCACGCACTACACCAACCACCCCGTCGACGAAAGCGTCACTGAAACGGTCAGGAGGGGAAGCAGGTAGGGATTAGTGGGGAAATGGCACGGTCAGGCAGGGGGGAGGAACAATCGCCGAGATCGGAAATAAAATCAAAAAAAGAAAATGCGGGACGTGGTGGATCTGGAACCCAGAAAAAAAAATGGACTGAGGAATCGACGACCCGGTACGCGCACCTACGCGTCAAAACTCAAAACGAAAAAAAGACTAAATTCGGCGAGTAGAGAATGGAAGAGAAAACGACGAAAAAACATGACCAAACAATGGGAAAAAGAACGGTCGCCCGCATGTCTGGGTCAGCATAGAGAAGAGAAGTGCCCCAGCGTGCGCGCCTATGAAACAAAACAGTCGTCAGGAGCGTACGGGGGGGGAAAAGGCAAAGTTGCGCGGGGGGAAAGGGTTCGAAAAAGAAGGGTGGCAACAAGGGCTGGGGAAAAGAAAGAACCGCACTCAAAGGGGGGGAAAAGGAAGGTCTCGCGTCTTGAGGGGTGGCCATAGGCTCTTTCCTTATATAGAAATCAAAAAGGAGAGGAAAAAGCGAGATGTCAACCACAAAAGCAAGAGGGCAAAAGAGTGTAATCTCTAGCCGCCAAAGAGGTTTGAACAGATCATCTTTCAAGAGGAAAAGGGGCTGCAACCGGAAGGGGATCATAAGAAAAGAGAAAGGTCCCCACAACGGTCGATGACGACTAAAAGTTGAACCTCATACGAAGGGGAATAAGAAACTAAGTGAGACTGTCTTAGGACACAAGCCGGAAACGGAAAAGTCAGGAGGAGATCGGCAGCGCGACCGAGAGAGCGGCTTGCCACACTCCGCCGTAAGCATGCCGAAAGGGAAAAGGTTTGTCGTTTTTAAAGCGTGAAGGAACCGGTCAGAGTCCTCCATCAAAAGATAGGGGTTGTACAGCGGCCCGAAACGACGAACCGAACTGGCATATCAGTAAAGGGAAAAAAAGCCAGGGGACAAAATGGAATTCAGTCAGGCAAAGTAAAACAGAGGAAAGAGGAAACATTGGGACCTGCTTCCGCCGAAAGAAAGTAAAACGCGTCGACGGATAGGTTGTAAGGAGGGGGGGAGGATTGGGCTGGTGGAAAGGGGAGAAGAACCTCGGAGATAACGTGGCGGGGAAAGGGAGACCATCCTTCAAAAGCGTGGTGGGAGGGCACTCCGTTCCCTGCGCAAAAAATAAGCTATCTCCGCCTAAACAAAAAGAACTGACGTAAAGACCGCTGACGCATGGATAGGAAACGGGGAAGAATGAACGAAGTGGAGGAAAAAGAGAACGAAGCCAGGGAGAGGCAATTGGACGCGGAACGACGCTCGCTACTCATATGCAAACGAAACCTGAGAGGCGAAGGTGTATCGACTACATAACCAACGGTGGTGCCGCCGAGGTCCGCAAAAAAAAATGGGGTAGGAGAGAGCAATGACGGAACAAAAAATGGGATGAATTTGCGATGACAAAGGAATAGTTGCTGTTTGGAGGACAAAAGTGGAAAAAAAGGGATGGTAAAATGTTTTGACATTGCCAAATTGTGGGGGGAACTCCGGCCGAGGAAGGCCATTCCCACGAGCTCAGACAACCACGGCGACCACGACTCATCAAGGCACGAAAAAGATGAAAACGCTGGGTTGGTTGAAAAAAGAGCTCGCCCACCGCGTGTCAGAAAAAAGGCCTAAAGGAGCCAACAGGGATTTGGAGAAGTAGGCATCGGAAGGCTAACGCGTGAAAAATGGATGATGCGAGCGCGAGGAGCAGGGCGCACGCTGCCAGAAGGAAACACGTTGAAAAACCCGCGCTAAAATTTTCTAGGAAAAAGGCGAATCATAAAAAATAAGGGCCTCCTAAGGGAGGGGGGGGGGGGAAAGAAAACCAAGACTCTGCTCAACGGGAGCAGTGCGGGGGGATCTAACGTCCGCACACCTCGGCCAAAAAGAAGAAAGAAAAAAGCTGGTCTGTCGGGGCGGTCCCGTAACTAACAAACAAAAACGAAGTACGGCCACCAATCGGGGGGGAGTTGGCAGCTTGTTCGGGACCACAACGGCTGGCGGCGGATTCCAGTATAGGCCCCAAAAAAAAACACCGAAACGTTGGTAAAACTAAGAAAGAGATTAATGGTAACGCGGATCCACTTATGGGGAGAAGGAAAAGGCGCTTCCAGTGGGCAGCCAAAACGCACCGGCTCCCGAAGACAAAAGGAGCAGGGGTTAACGAAGTGGCAAAGAAAAGCAAAGAAAAGGAAGGGCAGCGGGCGCAGCCAACGGCGATCTAAGAAACTCGGCCGCAGGGTGAGGCAGAAGGAGAATAAAAAACAGGGGGGAAGGGAACGAGAGCGATGTCCTGGAGAGGGTTGTCGGGTCGACAGGGCATTTCAAGGCTGAAAATCGAAAGAAGCTCACCAAAGAAAAAAAAAATAATCGATGAGACGCAAAAGGAAGTTCAAGTCAGCTGAGCGGTGCGGGGGTCCCGCGAAGCAGGGGAAAAAAAAACCCAACTGAGAACGCTCGACCGAGGAAATCAGGGAGAAATTCCATGGGACCCCCATTCCTGCGAAGCAGCAGTGAGGGGTCATGACACCGGTCTACCAAGGGCACAGACTTGGGGTAGGAAGGAAAAATCTCGATCTCAAATGCAAGGATAAAGAAGCAAGAAAAGCACCCGGCGCATCTTCGTCGTACAAAGAGGTGGCAGGGAGGCGGAACAAGGAATAAGACCCGAGCACTGGAGGGAGGCTGGCGGGCCATCGGGCCAACAATTAAGGGAAAACTGTCATGGAGCCTAAATCAGCGGGGAGACGGTTTTTTCAACGAAAATGAGAAATGTTGAAAGAAAGCTACAACTTTGCGCGGATGGGTCTCGCGTTCATGGAATCCAAAGAATTCGGGACGACCCAAAGACGGCACCTCCAAAAGTTCACGTTGGAAGAAAAAAGTCTGGTAAGGGGCGGGTGAGGAGCTGAGAGAAAAAGAAGCGAAGTACTCTAACGAGGATTTCGCCTGAGACTCAAAAGTAGAAATGGGGGCTCCTCGTTGGAGGAGGAATCGGCAGAGCTCGACAACAATAGATCCCTCAACCCCTCCAAGGGTGAAAAGGACAGATCAGAAGTCCAAATGTTAACAAAAACAAAGATGAAAAGGGTCATCGAACAGGGGATAACGAAAACATGCGGCCCTCAGAGTGTCTATAAAAGGAGGGGGGGGGGACTACGGAGATCTACACTCCGGGGCAAAGAAAAGGCGTCGAGACTTCGATACCACAGGCAGAAAGACGAAGGAACAGAAAGAGATGAAGCGTCAAACGCAAGGGGGGAAGACCCATCAGTGTAGTTCCGTGGTCAAAGAAAGGGAGAAAAAGCGGCCGCGCCCCAGGACTACTCGAAACCTGCGAAGAAGGAAAGGGGAATGACGAGTTCCGGCCGAGCGGCGCTCGTTATGACAAACATGAACGGAGGCAGACCAAGCAACAATTTTGAATGGACGATCCACCCGAAGCCAATAGACACCGCGCGGCTCCGCCTATGACGGCGGGAAAAAAAAAGACCTCAAACGACCAAAAAAACTCGCGATGAAACTGGAAGGGGGAAATCAGTCCGAAATGGGAAATGGAAATGGGAGTGAAGAAGGGCAATAAGGATGACAAGGAACTTCACAAAAGGCAACTAAGCAAGGAAGAGGCACAGAAGCGGAGGGAAGGATTCCACCCCAACCTAAGAGGAGGAGGGGTTGCATTCTCTTGCAAAGTGATGCACATAAGCGGCCAAAGCCTTAAAAAGCCGCAACAGCCGTGTGAAAGGAACTTGGTGAGGAGGGAAAAACCGGCCGCGCGACTGCCGCTCAACTTTTGAAAGGAATCGGTTAACTGAATTTAAAGGGAAGAAGAAGAATCAGAGGAAGTCGCAATCGAGGCCCTCACGGGCTTCAAAAGGAAAAGAAAGCCATGGGGACAAAAGGGGACTCACGGGGAATGCTCTACAGGCAAAAAAAAGACAAAAGAAAACTTGCATTGGCACATGAAAGATTAAAAAAACTCGAAGAATATAGGATCGAGGATACTTAGAATCGCGAGGGACGGCCAGTCACCTCTCACAACAAAAAAAGGGAACAGTAGAAGATCAGGCCAGCAGCGAAATCCAAACGACTAACCGTAGCTCGAGAGAAAAGAGGGAGGGGGGAAAGTCTTCATTGCATCATCACTGAAAAAGTTGGACATCCTACCTTGTGAAGGGAAACCCGGAACTAGTAGGAACAAAGAGTGGTGTGCGAAGTGGGCCGAAAAGGGGCTCGGGACGATCTAGTACCCAGAAATGCGAAAAGAAAAGGGTCAAAAAAGGGCGAGAGAGGGGCGACCTCGAAGCGGAGGGAAAGGAAGCAGAAGACGAATGGCCGGGTGAAAAAATGAAAGTTGAAAATCGGAAGGGTAGCAAAAAGGGAAACACCACAACTCCCTCGTCAAGGTCCTGGGGGAGCAACCACGAAACTCAGCTGCGTCGGAGAAAAAAGTGAGCGTCTCGGAATGTAAGAGGACCGTTTCAAGTAAGAACAAACTACATAGGAGCATACAAGGCAGGACATGAGCACTCCTCAGTAATGAACGCAAGGAGAGGAGGGGAAGTTGAGCTCATAGGTGAGACTTGGATGAGATCGCCGAGAGGAAGAGTTGCAGCGAGTAAGGTGGCAGGCGGTACAGACTCATCTTGGATGATAAAAAAATAAGAACTATCGCCGCTCTGCACTTACGTAAAAAAGGCAGAGTCTCAGTTCGAGCGGGGGGGAAAAAAGGGGAGACTGGCTGAGCCACGACGTCCAGAACCGGTAAAGGGGACGCACGACGCGGACTGACAAATCGCTCAATAGGAGCAAATCGCGATCTCAATGGCGGTCTTCGTGATCGGTGGTAAGACGACGAACGGAAAATCCAGGTGTCAGAGAGGTGCACAGAAGGGACAAAGACACAACAAAAAGGAGAGAATGATGCAGGGCGCATGTTCAAAAAAAGAAAAAAAAGGGCAGAATGTTCTCTTATATGATTGGGAGGGCGGAGACATTGCTGCGAAGATGGGTAAAAATTTGACATTGAAAAACTTGGAGGAAGAGGTTGGGACGAACGCCGACCCGCAGTCAAAAACAGCGAACGGAACCACGAAACCTGGAAAAGTAATCGGGAAAATCATGAAAAAAACCCATCTTGAGGTGGAGGATCACCCTCCAAAGAGGGCAACAAAAAAAGAAAAAGGAAGAAAGTTTGCCCACAAAATTTTGGAATTCCCTCTGCACGGGGGTAGAAGGGAAGCAAGGAAATAGAAGACAATCCTCGCGAGCATTGTGACGCGGAGGGGGGGAGAGGACTACATGGTCATCAAGACCACGAAAGATGAGGGAGAATTAACGTCAATGGCCAAAAAAAAAAAAATGGACCGCCGAATAAGACTCTGCGCCGCTTTAATCAGGCGGGGGGGAGGGAGGGACGAGATCAAAACCCGCATCTCGGAAACAGAAAGGGCGGTCGGGGCGTGCAGGTAACTCAAGTGCATGGACAAAGATGCTCGCGGAATCAGAAAAAGATGAAAAACTGGGAAAGGTCAGCTGGGACGGACGCACTCAAATCTGAACAAGATTTAAAGACCCCACCGAAAACACGATTGGAGTGGAGGACCAATACCTATCAGAGGTGAAGTCACAGGGGTGCAAAACGGAACCACAGCCGGAGCAATCAGCAGTAAATGAAGGAAAAGAAAAGTGCTGAACAAGGCGATGATACGAATGGGTGCCAGAGGCAGGAGTGCAAACGCACTAGCATCCTCAAGAGGTCGAGAACACAAAAAAAGGGATATCTCAAAAGAAAGGGAGAAAGAGAGAAGGAGGACAAAAAGGGTCGGGTCGAACCGCGCAGGGGGAACTGGCGAGGATTTGCTTTCACAAGCTGGCCGAAACAGCAGAGACATGCTGACAGGAAAATCACAGTCCGAAGAGTAGTCCGATGGAGGGGGAAGGTGAGTGCACCCCCTGGAAGAATAGCCGCCTTTGCACGCACAACAATAGAGCAGGAGAGAGCGTAAAATAAACGGAGAGGAGGCTGAAACCATGCCGCGGGGGACTTTCCGCAGAGAGCAAGAAGATTCCCTACCAAGAAAAGGGGAAAAATATTGGTCAAAAGTCAGACATCCGCGAAGCAGGCGTGATAACTAAGGCCGAGCCAAAACTTAGGGGTGCGGGAGAGGAGGGGGTTTGGCTGTATATCGAGAAACGAAAAAGCACTGATAACGCCTGTAAGGTCTAGCAGGGACGGGACGGCGCCAAATGATAGTTGAGCCCCGAAAATAAAGCAAGAAGAAGTGTTTGCAAAACAGCAAACCGCAGAAAAACAGGAGAGGATGGTTAAGAGCTAGGGGACATGGGGGAACATATTTGCGAACCAGACTGCAACGAGAGGGTTCGGCAAAGACGTTTGGAAGAAGACAAGCGAACTCACGCATCAAACCTAAGATCTAAGCAGGATTTCACAGCGAGAGGGACGAACGCAGTCATATGAACTAAAAAGGACGACGGTCTCGAAAGGAGCCGTCACATTTAGGCCTCAAAGGGGGGAAAGGGACAACATGTTGCATAACCCATCCTTCACGCAAGCAGGACCAAAAAATTCCTCCAGGGAAGTAAGAAAGGCTGCCAAAAAGGACCTACCTTCTTCTCAAAAGAGGGTGGGGGGGGCAGGGCAAGCCAGGACACGCCGGCTGCACTAAAACGAGGGAAGCAAAGAGATCGGGAAGATACCACGCCAGGCGAGAGGGGAGAGGGAAAATAAGCGTAGTCTCCGGAAAGAAACGGGGGGTTCAAGACAAGGCACAGACGGGGAGAGACCACCCAGGACAGAAAGAGGCGCTCACGGAACTGAAAGTACCGCCTCGAGCAGTTGAAGGCCAACAAAAGCTGGAACCGAAGACACATACGAACAGCTAAAAAAAAAGGCAGGAAAAATTCGCGTAACTTAAACACTTCCAGGGATCAAAACTATCAGCAGAAAAAAGCTACAAGCCGATGGAAAAACTGAAGTTTTGAACGATGCCTTGCGAGAAAGGGGCTAAAACACTGGGGAAGAAGTCTGTTCTACATTTAAGTGGACAGCAAGTCATTTGGAAGCGGGAAAAAAAGACCTTACGAGTATGGGGGGGAGGGAGATTTCTGAAACCTGACAACCAGGTGACGCGCAAAAGAGGTCAATTCACGGAAAATAAAACGCAACGGCCAAACAGCTCTGCGCGTTGAAAAAGGGAAAGAAAGCTCGCGGTTCAGCAAGGAAAACCAAAGAAACGCCATTTTGAAAGTAACGTTCGAAGGGAAGGGATCAAAATCACACCTGGAAAATCAAAGTAGAGCAGGAAATACCGCGCATAAAAAGAAAGTGGAAAAAGGGAATCAGGGGCGGGATAAAAGAAAGCGTAAAAAAAAGGGTCCGGGCGATCAACTTTGTGGAAATTGAAAAAAATCCACGGAGAAGAATCTCGTCTTCAGACTGGGTTGGGGGGCCATCCGCTGGCACAAACAACAAGGAGGGAGGAAATCTGCCACGCGAGCCAACATAATAAAGCTTATGACGACTAACAGAAAGCGAGGGGGGGAACGTCATGAAATTGCAAGAAAGAAGACACATGTCGCAAAAGGACTGGACGAAGGTATTCCAAACTCGGTGACCTTTGGAAAAAAGGACGGGATTGGCCTCAGAGCGCGACCGTGATGTCCCAGAGTAGAAGGATACGATTAGAAACCAGACTTCGACGTTCCGGTCAAAGGGCGGAAGAAAGGGAACGAAAAAGCAAACTTCAAAAAAGAAAAAGACTCAGCCGACGCGGAGTGCGGTTGTGGGGGGGGGGGGGGGGGTTCGTGATTGGAAGCGTACTGGCAGCTGAACCCAAAGGCACGCAAACACATGTAAACGACCCTAAAAGAACACTGGTTGGAACACTCAACGACGACAGAGAGGTTCAGGGTACTTCTGATATCAGGAACTTCTCGGCTATGTTGACCCGGACGAGAGGTCTGGAGCTAAAAATGAAAAAGCATTATCCGCAACCGACGGCCAGAATCCGCCTTCTAAAATCGACGGGGGAAGGGGTGAGTTGAACTAGAGTGGTGATTTGGCACTTGGAAGAGGGGAATCTAAAGGGAAAGGTAGCAGCGCGGTTCGTAGGTCAAAAAAAAGCGGGGAGGTGACCCGGGCTCCTTCCCTCGCATTAAAGAAAAAAGAAGAGGGGGCGAACTGAATTCAAGCCCTATCGCATAGGTTGCAATCAGTATGAAACATGTCGCCCGGGGGTCAACACGACAAGCCACAGAGCACCTAAAAGAAGTCTCAGACGAGGCGGAAGGAGGCCGACGTGGCGGTCTGGAGGGACGTGGGGACGACGACGAGCGTTACGCAAAAGCGGCGTGCAAGCTGCTTGAACCGGCAGACACAGAAGTTTAAAAGTATTCCGGCCGGATGTGGCAAAATAAAGGGTGGTTGACGAAGGAAAAGAAAAAGTTGGAGGGGGAGACCTTTTCAGGGGGAGAAAAAAAAGGGCTGGTATGAATTGCAGACTTGCGGGAACTTACAGGGTGGTAGCGATGCCGAGCCGAAAGAAAGACAGAAGCAAATAACCACGTCAGAACCGAAGAGGAATCGAGCAAATCTACATAAGCGGGAAAACCAGAGATGGTAGTTTAATACGAAAGGGAACCCCGAAAATCATGATAAAAGGAAAAGCACTTGGCAGAAAAGACAGAAAACTTTTGGGTGGCCGTCAAGAAGGGGGTCGTGCTAGAATGCATGGCAAAGAAATGCAAAAAGAGGCCCAGCCAAAAAAAAAGAGAATGTGCGCGCGGACTAATGATCATTGCGTTGAAAACCGCAAAAAACCCCCCCGCTCAAATACACCTAAGCCCGGGTCCAAAGGAAAAAGTCAATGGGGAGAGACCAAAAGGAAGCATTATCATGGGGGCCGGCGCGCTAGCCCGCAACGCGCAAAAGCAGAAAGATCGCCTGATCTGCTGGTACAATGGACGCTGCTTAATGGCTCAAAGAAAAGTGGAACCTGACAGCTGGGGAAGGGACCCTCAACGGCTAGCAGGCAGAAGGACCAGGAAGGCCCCGGCATCTCAAAAAGTGATGTACGAAGTCCAAAGGTCCCACCGAGGGTTGCACCAACGTAAAACATGTGCAAGCCACCAGGCAAAAGCGACCATCCTGAGCAATCTGAAAGCATGGAAGGTGAAAAGGGAGAAAAAGATAGGAGCAATGGCGAAAAGAGTGGAGGCAGACCGGAAAGAATCGAAGCATAACGAAACATATCGGGGAAAATATCTCAAAAAAAAAAGGTATGGAATAGAGAGATAAAAAAAAGTTGTCCTTTGTCGACCTAGACGGGGTAATTGTGGGGGGGGGTTTTTTTTTTGGAGGAAAGGGATGGCGGGAACTCCTGACGGAACAGAACAGGAAACTACGAAAACACAAAAAAAACACGCTGTCCACCGAGTGACACTCTAATCGCAGGCAAAAGGGGAGGAAATCCATGAACGGCTCCGATGGCACGATGAGAGGGGGCCTTGCACACCCAGCCCCAACCTTGCACAGAACCAGCGAGCGAACTGCGTTAATAATCTGGGAGCGGTAAAAAGGTGATGTGGTCAATACTGGTAATGAAAAAAAAAGCCGAGCGCCACGAACGAAGGCCCGGGATAGGCGACACCCAAGCAACGAACGTGGAGTCACGGGGGGACGAAAGCGGAACGCCAACCGCAAGGCGTAGTTCTTGCGCTATGGAGGTAGCACGACAAAGAAATGAGAACAGGCGAAAGGTCATGCTCGGAGGCGGCCCAAGTTGAGGATAGTCCACGCATGGATCCGGGAAAGGATTAGAAAACCGAACAGCAGGCTGTAGCATTGCCAGGTCAATGTGGCCGCCAAAGGAAGCGACTGGCATTGACAACAGGGCCATGCGCAGGTTACATTGTTCGAAAACCCCGAGGAAAAGACACAAAAGTTCCCAAAGTCAGGACAAATTGCTTGTAAAGTCTGGAGGCCGAGGGGCGAGCTGAACGACCAGTCCTGGGTTGGATTAAAACAGCGCTTCGCGCGAGGTCGCAGTGGTGTGGAACTGGTGATCTTCAGAACATCGGCCACGCGAAACAAGGCCCTACAAAGTTACGTTAAATGGTCACCATTTTGAATACCAGCCTTCGAATGGAAACACCGATATCCTAGAGTGGCTCGTCAAAATTCAGAACTTGGATGGGAAAAACATGAGGAAAGGGAATCCTCCTTGAATCACACATGGTGGTGACTTGCAAGGGGGACACCGGCACACCGGCTGGACCGCACGCCGTCAGCCAAATATCAAAAGAAACCGGCGTCAAGCCAAAGCAGAGGAGGATTTTCGTTCCGCGTAAGCGAGGGGGCTATCTGCTTCGGATCGGCTGGGGTCAACAAATGGACTCTAACAAAAATATCAAGCGCTCCGGAGCTGAAAGACCGGGCGAGGCGGAAGCTGAGGCGCAGAAGAAAAAAATGGGGGGCGTGAGGAGGAGGGTGAATGGAAGGAGCGGGGGAAAGAAAGTAAGGGAGGAAGATAGGGCGAACGGTGGGATGTATTGGGAAAGGGAAGAAAAGAGGATGGTGAGGTGAGGATGTTGGGTCAGGGCTATGGCACACCCAAAAAAGTAAAAGTTGGGGAGGAGTGTCTGTACAAACTAATTAAACCTCCGAGCACCAGAGGAAATGAGGCTCCTAACAAAGAGCCATCTAGAATCAACTATCACTCAAAAAAGCCATTCGAGGGACGGCGTGATGAAACCTTCTGTGGGAAAAAGGGATTGAAGGGAAGGAGTGACTGGCAAAAGTCGTTGCAAATAACATCTGACGCTTCAACAGAAACAGCTGAGGCGTCGTCCTCTAAAAACCAAAGAACCTGCCTTGGGGAGGGCGGGGTAGATTGACTCCCGTTACCCTAAATTACGACGTCACGAGCCCCTCAACTGCACAGTATCGGCGGCCGTTAAAAGAGCCGCTCTCGGAGGAAAGGCCTGAAGCTCCTTTGGAAATAGCGTCTGGGGGAAAAATCATGCATCGAGCATACACTGAGGAAAAGGGAAACAAAAGCGCTATGAGGCAAATAAAGAATCAAAAACCGGCCTGGTCCAAGGGACAGAAAAAGAGACCGCAGGGGTGGAATACTCAAAATCCAGGCTTTCCTGCAGGGACAGATGGAAAGGGACGTTCAAAACTACCCTCTGGGCGAAAAGAGTCCTCAGTCGTCTACTTTAAAGTTGGATAAAGAGCTGCTGCCTGATAGATCCAAACAACAAAGGAGGAAGAGGGAAAAAAACAGACACAAGATTTAGGAGAACAATCAGCTCTAGCGTCCGTAGTTAAAGACTTCCTTTGAAACAGAAGAAAAAAGGTGCTTCGGCACCCGGAAGGCGACTGTCAAAGTATTAAGCTGTAACGGGAAAACGACGCAACACGTCCTCATAGCCAAGTTGGAAACAGAGTGAGAAGGCTCATTGATCGAGCACAACAAAAAAGGACCAGCAAAGTTACGGGAAAAGGGCGGAGGAGCGGCCGACGACGTACTTCAGGACACTAGATACTCAATCAGTAGTGGAACGGATTGCAACGTGACGTTGAAACCGCAGTTGCGCGTCAAAGGTGAATTAAAGGCCAATCAAGCGCGGGGATGGGGGTGTGACGTCCAGGGGCCGAGATCGGGAGCCGTCGTGGAGAGAGTGAAAGTCTTTAGCAGATGTTGAAGCACCTAATTTGTCGTGCAGAGGCACGCCTCTCCCTTCGAACAAAGAAATGACTGTGCACGCAAGGATATCACGAAAGAACCTGGACTGTGTGTAGTTGAATCGTTGGTTGGGGAGGAGGGCCAACTGGCAGAAGCCGCGCTCGTCAGCGGCAGGCGTGTTGCCTTAGGTGGCCTTCAAAAGACGTCGGGCATTCAAAAGCTTGTCTGCGTGGAAAAGTAACGAAAAAACGGCAGAGAAACTGACGCGCTGAAGCGAGAAGTACTCGCGTCCCATCAGGGTCAGGCCCAATCGACGTCAAAGCCGGGATCAAAGCGACGCGGGGAAACGAGAGAGAAAAAAGACGAATGACTTCGCCGATCCCGGACGTTTATACGTTTGGTACGAGAAAAGGAAGGGGAGTCCAAATCCGGGGCGGCAGAAGGCAAGCCAGGGTGAGAAGAGAAAAGTTTACGGAATCAAGATGGCCGGATGTGACGAACAACTTCATATGATTAAAAGTGGGGGGAGTGTCTACATGGAAAGATGCGGTATCAAAAGCAGACTAAGGATAAGAAAAGAGGTTTTCAGAAGTCGGGTAGTCAAAGCCCACTAGCGACTACCACCGCGAAAGAATTATTCGCAAGGAATCCTTCGTTCTTGAAAAAAGGGGGGGAGGGCAACGTGATGAGCAAGAAGGAGCCGGCGTCGTCACACGAAAAAAACCACTTGCGAACAAGCGGACTGGGCAAGGGTTCGAAAAAAATAAGCGACAATGAAATCGAAAAGAACTCGAGGCAGTTGGTCGCGGCAGATACAGGATCAAAAAGGAGATAGACGCCGAGGTTCACAAGGGATCATGGGCGAACGCCATCAGTGGACCGCCGAGCGAACAAAGATGCTGGGACAATATTTGATTGGCGGCGAAGCGCTAGCAACCCGCGCAACGAAACTCGTTTCGGAGAGGGCTTGTTCCCGAACGGGCCTCACCGGGACTGAGGGGCTCCTGGCAAAAGAAAAACCTCTTCCAGCGGTCGAAAGGAACGGTTAGCGCGGAAATTGCTATAACCGTGCACCTGGGGAGAAAAACAGAATTCCCAGATGAGGGTTAATTTTAAACGCCAAGGTACCGCTGTGGGTTGACGAACGTGGCAAAGGGCGAGTGCAGGGTGCAAGCCAGCACCTGAAGCGGGTACGAAAGTGGCTGAGCTTCGTACGTTTTCAAAAGGGTTACATCGCGAGTAAAAAAAAAAGAGTGAAACGCACAATTCTCGAAAGGCCATGCGAAGAGTCGACCATAAACCCTATCGACGACTAGAGACTCAACACAACAACGTAGGAAGTAAAGATAGACTGGAAGAGGCGGGAAGGAACTGCGAAGGGAAGGGGAGTCGTTCAACGTGAACGTTGGGTCAACTTAGGAGGGTCACCCATTCGTGACACGAGAAGAGATGTCAGCCACTTCGTTAAGAAAGGGGGCTTGGGGCTTCCGGCTGGAGTTCCGGGTTGGGCTTTAACAAAAAAAAGAGCCCTTTGCGGCGCAAAATGCGGGCACTGCGGAACACTGGCGGTCGTGGAAATGGATTCGGAAGCACCCAGGGCCGGGGGGAACTGGTCCTCCGCTAAAAGCAGGGGAGTACACAAAAAGCCCTTAAAACCAGCATTTGCCTGCGGGCCGCCAGACCCAGAAGGAGGGCAAAAAGGGAACATGCGGACCAGCACGCACAGAACCGCAAGGCGAGTAAAGAGGAGGTGCGGCGGACGGAACCAAAGAGAACACGCCGGCAAGCTTTGAACTCGGCTCCGGAAAAGTATAAACGCCATAGGACGGGAGCATCGAACATCAGGAACTGTATGAAAACACCGTTAAAATCGCGCACTCAACAGCGCGACAGAAAGGGAAGCAGGAGGATGGCCCAGGAAAAGGAGGAAAGAGGGAAAAAAGACCGGAACTCCAATGGTCCGCGGGAACACCACCAACCCCCCCCCCCAAAAATGTGAGTGTGACTACGAACCCGGAAAATCAACAAGCGAAATCAAGACTCTGTTCAAAAAAAAGGATTTCCAGCGGCGGACTTAAGGAGGCGCCCGGTGGGGGGGAGGGCGCTCGGGGGGCCTCAGATCTGAGTTCCTCAAATTTAGCAAGAAAGGGGAATGCAGGTTGCATACAAGAAGGCTGGAGTCTCACAATGCCGGACACTGTGGAACTAACTAGGGTCGAGGTAACATGGCAGGCCATCTTGGGTACGGCTGCCGGGAACCCACTGGGTGGGGCTTGCCGGCTGGAAGAGACACCTCCGCGCAAGACCAAGTCAAAGAGCGGAATCTAACCAAAGAACGAAGACCGCAAAGGCGGATCGGGAGAACCATAGAAGAATCCGCGAGAACGGGTTCTCTCAAGGAAGAGTAGTGGGTAAATAAAAGCCCGAAACACTCTCGACACCCAGAAGAGAAAACCTCCTGCGTCAGAGGAAGCTGACGGCATTACACGCGCGGGACTTAAAAAGAAGGAACGGCTTTGAAGGATGGCAGTAGGGAGTCAACCTACAAAAGGCGAGCAGAACCCTGCACCGTGCTCACTGAAAAAAGAAGACTCAACTACAAAAACAACGCCTATCTAAGGGGAAATACCTTCTGAGGGAAACGTCATATTGTCCGGGGGTAGGAAAGGGAAACCAAAGTACAAGTCAAAACATCGAACAGCACGATTCTCAGCAATCGTGTGGACTACTGTCCAAAAAGACCGCAGTGGGAGATGACGGTGGCCGACCGTGACAAAACGAGGTCAAAGTCACTGGAAGAAAAGAACGAAGCCGAATGCGCAAAGTCACCAAGAACCGCTCATAATAGCTGCGGCCGCTCCTCCTTTTGAAAGAAACGGTTGCTCCGAGGTAGGGCTCGCTCAGCAAAGAAACGAGCAGATCACTCGAGGCCCATCACGGGCCGCCACGAAAATCGTGACATCAGCCCGGCCAGGGACATCATCGGGAGCGGGGGATCTCCTGACGTCAGGAAGCCGATTAAAAAAAGGCGGAGTTAAAGACGTTAAAAGCCCGCTGGGCGCGAGAAAATAAAATTGAGATAAGGAAAAACTTATTTGCTCGCGCGGCGGCCTGATCATAGAGAACAGAAAAGAATAAAAGAAAAGAAGAGAGATTCAGGAAATCCCAGCTCAGACAGGACACGACCAGCTGGAGAGGAGTGTGTCGGAAAGAGAACAGGAACAAGTTTGTTCGAAAGACCTTTTGGCAGCTTAGAGAATACCCGGACGGGGAAACTGGGCCGCCATTAAGAAAAAAAAACAGGGTGGGATGGAGAGACTTTAGATAGCAACAAGAAGGTTGGAGCTCAAGAGAGGGAGCTAGATTGCTTACGATAACAAAAAAAGGAACCGGTGAAGGGAAAAAAACGGATAGCGGACAGCGGGGAACGGGCTAGATCTTTCCCGGACAAATGACCACGACAGGTGAATCGAGGCGGATTGGGGGGGGTAGTTTTACGCTTAGTAAGGGAAGAAAAAGGGGCGGCCAGGAGCCCGCACACTCCCAGGCGTCAGAGACAGCCCAACGCCTAAGATCTGCGTCTTGCTGAGCATGAGCTTCTCGGAGACACCTTGTCATCCGGGAATCACTTCACTCAAATAGAAATTGAAAAAAAAAAGTCGCCTGAGAAAGCAGTAATACGCCGTCGAACGCGCCTTGTCTGGTGTAGTAAGTGGTGAGGGTCAACTGGGCAAGCAGCGACAAAACTGCATTTTCTTAGCAGGGGGAGGGGGGACGTAGTGCATCGGGTCCCTCAAGAGGGCCAAAACCGGAGATCGCGACTGGGAAGAGAGGAGATAAAAGCGGATTGATAGTCCGTGGCATGAGCTTTCCACAGGTTAAAAGTTGCTTGACCAAGCTCGACGAAAACGGGAAGCACCTTGCAGGGGAAGGAAAAAAAAAAAAAAAAAAAAAAAAAAAAAAAAAAAAAAGAAAAAAAAAAAGAAAAAAGAAAAAAAAAAAAAAAAAAAAAAAAAAAAAATCTCCTATCAAGAGGGGAAGGTTAACCTTCTGCCGGAGGGGGGGGGGTGGGGGGGGGGGGGGGGGGGGGGGGGGGGGGATTAGTCGTTGATTGACGACGACGGCGGACCATCCGAGTGCAGGACGGCAGTACCGAATTGAAAAGGCAACCAACAAGAAAGAAGAAGAGCAGGCGCAGGAAAATACTGAATGGTATAACTTCATGGTGGTGGTAGAATGGGCGAGGGACTGGTAAATTAAAAGGCATTGCAAACTTGGAGTGCTAAATGGTAGGGGGGAAAGAAAGGGGTTGTCTACGATGCGGCCGCAGTCAAAGAGCGCCCCTCAAAGGCGAATAGGAAAGGCGCGCTGGAAATGACTTAAAAACCCCTTAGTGGTTAAAGCACCGGCGCCGAGTCATAAAACGCCAAGGACAAGCCCTTTGCCGAAAGGCAGAATTGGAGCCGTCGCGGAGGGTGCTGAAGAAAAGTGATCGCGAGATCCCAGTATACGAAAAGTTGGTTCGCCTGGGGAGGAAAGAAAATGACCATGGAGGCCGCGCTCTACAGCAGGAGGTTCGGGGGAGGTCAGGACAGGCAAAGAAAGGAGTTGAAGCCGAGACCTCTGCTCACAAGAAAGTGCGGTCGTAGGACGCGATCCCGCACCAACAGACGAAAGATCGAAAGGGGGGAGCGGGCTGCCATCGCAGTTACTCACGAGGCGCCTCGCGGGGGCTCGCAGAAGAGTGCTCCCCTTACACTGGTTAAAGGACGCCCAAACTGGGGCGGAGGTCCCCCCCCAAGTATTGGCCACCCCCTGGTGACTGACAGAAAAAAGAAAAAAAGTGGAGTAGTGATTTGAAAAACACCAAGGGACTCGTGGAAAACAGTCGCGGACTTTGAGACACCACAAAAAAGCCGCCAACTCCACCAGAAGAAGGATGGAGTACGAATGAGGAATGGGAGCGGGTCAAATTGGTGACAGCGCAAAGTGGGGAAAAACGAGGGAACGCCAATCACGATACCATGCGCACGACCAAAGAGAGGGGCCCGACTCCAACAACACGATGAGGGGAAAAGAGATGTGGGGGGGGGGTGCGCAGGTACTTTTGTTAGCGAATCAATTGCGGCCTGCTCGAGGGGATCATTCGAGAAGGCTTTGGAAGCCAGAGGGCCAACTCCATTACTTAATGCTACGGCTTGAGCGGGGGGGATTGCGGAAAGCGCCGCCGGTTTCACGCGCACCAAGTAAAGAAAGCAAAAAAAAAAACCGTTGAAACTGGCGTCGTAAAAGGAAAAGGAGAAGTGGCAACCCCAAAGGGCGCTTGCAAGGAACACTAACCGGGGAAAGGCCCTGAACCGGCAGGAAAGGGAAATTGGTAAAACAGGCGGGGGGACAGCCCGCGGCAGCAGATACGAACGGACCCCATAAAAGAGATCTTCAGTTCGTTGCTCGAGTCGGATAGCGCGTCCGAAAACAAAAAAAACAAGGATAAAAACGACAGAGGCCGGATCCAAAAAAAAAAAAAACAAAAACAAACGAGCGGCGACTCGGACCGGGTACAGAACTCAGTCGGGGAACAACACATGATCCATGTAGAAGGCAACAAAACACTGCTTTCGCGCAGGATGGGGAAGAAGCGGATTTCCATGAAATCTTAGCATTTCGAACACCCAGCCGAGAACCCTCCAAAGAACGAGTGCGAAATTGCGGGAAGGTGGACTGACGCCGTCGCGGCGAAGAAAAACGCAAGACTCTGGTTCCAATTATTTCCACGCGCAGGGGGATTACGCGGACGGAAGTAGAAGGATGGGCACGTGCCTCGAGAGACAAGAAACATGACCCATATTGACCAAAGGGGGGAATCAACATTTGCCCACAAGGTATCCAAACCAACTTTTACTAATATGCAAAGATTCAGTACAACGCACCATTATCCTATTCGACACCCGGCTTCTTGCCGGCGCAAAGGAAACGTGGCGGCAATCCCGGCTCCAATTCGTCTTGGGAGAAATATCAAAAGACCGCAAAGGCGATCGAGTAGCCGCGATAGAGAGCGAGAAACGATCGAAGAAAAGGTGAAGAAGGACAGGAAGTCCGGAGCAGGGGGGCCGAACACACGGGCCAACTCAGACAACGCATGACTCTCAAACCTCCAGGAGAAAAGAAATGAATCAGTTTTTCCGGGCCGATCGGGACTTCAGGAACGGAGCATTTTAGTAGTCTGTACACCTAAGGCCCACCGAAAGAACCGCTCTGAACCTGCAAAAAAGGGAAAAAGCAAGCCAAGAGACGAATCAACACCAACGCAGCATAAAGAAAAAAAAAAAGGACAAGCCGAACGGGGGCGGCCGTCGGGCGGAAGAAATCAGATAACGGGTTAGAACTTTCAAGAAAAAAGGGGAGAAGCTGTCTTCAACATCCCGGTACAGCTTTCACCGAGAAGCAGCAAAAGAAAGAAGAATAGGTAATTGGAAAGGCTTCCCGACGCAGGGAAGGGTGGGATTTACGAAAAAGGGGGCGCCCGTGACCCTAGCGGGATAAAGAAAACGCCGCCGCAACTCCGCGTCGGGCGGCGGCCTTGGGAAAAGGAAAGGCAAAACACGCGGACGCATTCAGGTCCCCTGAAAGAAACGGGGGGGGGAGCCGGCTGTGCGGCTCGATCGCTCGAGAATCGAACTCCATCCGTCGCGAAAATACCAGAGTCATCACAACCTGCCAAATGGGACGACAAGAGGTTGAAAGCAGGGGATACTCAAGAAGGGACCAAAGCCTTGCCGGGAACAAACTTGGGGTACAATGAAGCCGTTAAACTCCGGCAGCAAGAGGGAAAGGAGAAGATGGGCCATCTCGATGGCTTGTCG
>Ga0179593_1492510_pt1 | contig 23556 bp, 34 predicted proteins | sample CZODoug2_1_08_16_FD_185931 | JGI IMG/M metagenome (GOLD analysis project Ga0179593, IMG submission 185931) | Vadose zone soil fungal communities from Angelo Coast Range Reserve, California, USA - CZODoug2_1_08_16fungal (PacBio error correction) | ecosystem: Environmental > Terrestrial > Soil >...
TCTCACCACCCCGTCGTGCCACCAAAGAAAAAAAGAAACACAAACCAACACCCGAAACAGAAAAACAAAAAAAAAAAAAACAAAACAAAAAAACCTCCCCTGACGAAGTGTACCAATGCCTCGTTCTGCGACGAGGAGAAATGCTTGAACAGGAAATGGGGAGGACTCAAAGTCGGAGAAACAAGACTTATAATGGCATACGGTATAATCGGGTGGGGAGGGAGTGCCCGGTAAAAAAAAGTGAAGGAGACTTACTTATACTTGACAGATGGGCTGCGAAGAAGGAGGGGTCCATTAGGTTTGGGTGGATGAAGTTCGTAGACAACAACCGCCGTCGACCAGGAGCCATCAGGTAGAGAGAATAAGCTTGATTGAGAGCCGGAGGAGACCAAAGACTAAAAAATATTTATGAACTGCGGGGGGGTGCAAAAATATTACAAGAGAATTGTAAGAAAAAAAGAGAAAGATGCAACCCAATTCTGTTCTTAGAGACCCGAAGACTTGAGCGGGGCTGGGGGTGACAAAGACCTAATTAGTAGGGGGGTGAACGGGGTCAGTCCGATCCGGTAAGCCCTTAGTAAAGGAAGAGGGAGGAGTAACCAGTTGGGGAAACAAAGAGGGGCCCAGTAGACTGTATCTTTTCTTAACGTTGACCCTTTGACCTCACTATAAGTGCTTGGTGAAAAGAGGAAAAGGGTGCAGCCCAGCAACTGCGCTAATCACCGTACACAGATGTTACCAGCTCCGAGAAGAACTTGTTTAAGCACACTCACCTCCTGTTGTCGGGAATGTAGAAAGGGACTCTTGACTCTTTTTAGGGGGGGGGGAGAACTTACAATCGCTTATGTCGGGAGAAACAGGGGAAAAAGTCTTTAGGAGGTGGAGAAAGGAAAGCAGGCAACTTCTCACTGAGTTCTCCACCAGGGCAAGAACGGGGTATCGGTGAAAATGCAGGGGGGGGCTGGAGAACAATTTTCTAGCGGAAAAAAAAGGAGTTGGGACGCAAACCGAGAGGAGTTTTTTCGGTTACCTGACAATTCTTAGAAACGCAAAAAAGATAAACCTGAATTCGGGTTGACACCAAAAGTGTTGAAGAAAAGAGCCGCCTGATGTTGGCCTTAAACCGAAAAACTGGGGCGATGGACGAAGAAATGCAAGGTAACGCAGAAAACGGCAAGCTATCTGGTGAGGAGAAAACCGCTACAGCAAAATAGGGGAAAAAAGAATGCATAACCCAACTGTTCCCAGAGAATCTACGTATCAGCTGATCAAGGCTCAACGTTCCACCCTTGGACTGAGGAGTCCACGACTGGAGAGGGTTGTTGCGGCCGGAACCTCAAGAATGAACGACGGGAAAAACAAACATAGTGTGAAGAGGGAAATCAAAGACTACTTGGTCCCGGGGCCGAGTAAAAAAGATGTATGGGGAGTATCAAGAAAACGCCCATAGGGAAGGCCCTCCGCTACGTATACTCAAAACAGTCTCTACCAAACCCCAAGAAATGAAGGTTTCCGAAATCTAGTCAGCGATACGGAGGAAGGAAAAGAATGGGGGCAAAAGTCGCCTCTTTGTGTTTAGTTTTCCGGGAAAATTAACCATCCAAAAGTTGTGCCATAAGGGAAAAAAAAAAGAGCAAAAGAATGAGGACCGCTTGCCAAATTACTTGGGAACGAGCAAAACATGGAAAGAGGGGCCGAGGCAAGATAATGCGTAACTGTTTTGAAGACAATTCTTCTTCTCAGCTCAAAAGGGAGGGGAAAAATCCCTATCGAAGAACGAATCACATTAACGCCGCTAATGTCCAAAAAGTACATATATCGCGCTGTCGATCAAGGCGGGCGCGCTTAGCACTGGGCAAGTACGGAGGGGGGGACGAAAGCAGTATCCTACTGTCGGAAAAATGAAAAATCGGAAAGGGTTAAACGTTTACGAAAAAATCCAACAAGATTCAAGAGGTCCAATGCATGGTCTGACACAGAACAGAAGGCGTAGTTAAGCACGGGCAGCAAAACCTCAAAGGAGTTGAAAATGTTGGGGGAGTAAAGGGGGAGGGGGGAGTTCAGGACGGAAGGGAACCCTATGTGAAAGCAGCTGAAGGGGGGGGGAAAAAACGACGAGTAGAAAGGATGAGGCCGGGATCCCAAAGACGTATTCAGAACTCCAAGCTGAAGTTGTTTGGGGCGCGTCTGTTATGACGTGGGAAAAAGAACCACGCGGCTAACTGCATCGAGTCTTAAGATAAAACTGGGCTAATTCTAGAGGAAAAAAAGACTGCGATAACTCCGAGGCAGATGAAAACCTTGTGTTGATAGGATGAGTTCACGATTGATATCGGGGAAGGGTACGGGTTGTGGGCGCCTCCAGGGAAAAGATAAGCATGGCACGTTTTGCGTTGAACTTCGATGCTGAGACCAAAAAGAAAAAAAGAGAAAAGAGGACCCAGCGAGTGAAAGGTGTCAGGTAATCATTACTGCTCTGCAAGTTAGTCACAAGTTTGGTAAACTGGACTCTTCAACTCATCATGGAATGTACAAAAAGAAAAAGAATCTCTGATGGCTTTACAAAGGCCAGGCGCCTATCGGGGGCAGTGGACCCATGTTGTTGTCACTACCAAATAATCAGAAAAACTGAAAAACGGACTCGGAGGAGAAGGGGGGAGAAAGTCACCTCGACACGGAAATTGACGGGATTCAAGGCAGACAAGAAAACTTGAGAAGGAACAACCAGGTGACATAAGAGGCAATGAAGCATCTACATACACGGGGGGGCTGGGAGTTTCCTGGAAGGGGGGGGGTTCGTTGGTAGCTGGGAAAGAACTGTGTGGTACTTCCTGGGCGCAACCAGCATATCGATAATTGAGTAAAGGAAAGAATAAGAAATCTGATAAATGACTTGGGGCCAACCAGGGGTTCAGGACGAATTACAGTTGGTGGAAGTCGTAGATAATCCGGGCGTAAACCAGTATCGAGTATAGAGCAAATCTTGATAGGGTATGGGAAACTGGCACAGGACATACTCAAAGGCGGGGAAGGGGTTCGCTCAGTGAAGGAACAGGAAGCTTAAAGTCTGAAGAAGTTGGGGAAGAGGGGCAAAAAACGGATCTTTGAATGAAACAGGAAAACTCATCCTTTTAGACGGACGCGCCGGTCGGGGAAGAGGAGAATCCTCCCATAGTCAAGGGAGAGTGGGGTTGGAATTTCCGGACCCAACGTAAATTGGACCGCTGCGCAGCAAATGAGAAACGAATAGAAAGGCGATGGCGTAACAAGAAGACAAAGGATACAATACAACGAACACGCAGTTCTCGAGCGGGTTCGGGGGGAACCTACTGGATGCAAGTCGCCCATAGCAAAGGGGGCAAAGCATTCCAAGGGCATGAGGAGAGGGGGGGGTACTGCGTCAGAGCGGTCTTCACGTGATTTTCACAAGGGGGGTATCAGAAGGGGGGGGGGAAAGAACCTTTATCCGTTGGTGGATTTGGCCCTTCAAAGGGTGCGGGTATTGAGACCTTGGTGTGGGGGGGGAGAAGAAGAAGGGACCAACTCAAGGGTAAGAAGGAAGAAAAGGACAAGCGGCGTCAACGGATTATTCGCGCAATCGGTTTCGGCAAAGTGGACTTCGGGGTTGGGTGGCGCTTGGGGGGGGGGCTCGGGGAGATAGTGGGTGTTTTTGTCCAGAGGGCTCGTCGTTTCTGGGGATACTGGTTCAAGGAGAAAAATCCCAAAAGGAAGCGTCTTGAGATCATGTACTTATCCCGGGGATGGGGGGGGGGCCGGTCTGAATGGTTGGTGCGAGAGCTAACCGTAGCCCCGGAAAGCGCGTGGAACTTGTGCAGAAAGCCGGGAACATTCCAGGCCTAATTCTATCCGCAGCAAACGGGTAAAAACGAGTCAGGCACTTAAAAAGCCTGAAAAAAAATCAAGCCCCGGGTCCGGTATGACAACCGAAATTTACGGCGAGCAGCAAGGGGGGACCAAAAGGAGCCGCGACAATGGCCAGGTAGTGATTAAGGGAGAGGGAGCATAGTTGTCATGGAAGTACGGAAAAAATATCCGTACGACAAAGACGTCTCTAAAATCCTAAAATGAGAAGAGTTGGATTCGTAGCAGCCAGAAAAGTTTAAAGATCCGTCAGTAAAAGCACTGGAAGGTGGAGGGGGACGTGGGGCCCGGTCCGAGGGGCCGCCAAAAAAAAAAAATCGTGACCGACAAACAACTCGCGACGTGGAAATATGAAAAAAAGAGGAGGCAGGGGGTGACCCGAGGGCGAGAACAAGGAAGGAACCGCCTTTCAAGAAACGTAAGTCCATGTGGCCCAAACAGGGCACAAAAAGGTCGGTTCGGGAGAACCATGATGGGGATGTCGATATCCCGGTTAGAAAATCCGCCCAGGGGATCTTTAGCCAAATTGCCCCCCAATGAAGGCTCCGTGCCAAAGGACGGACCTGTTGCCAGTGGATTGGGCTTATTAGGCAGAATGGGCGTATTGATGGAACTGAACCAGAGCGGGGAGAGCCATAATGTTCAAGGGGAAATTACCCTAGGAAGTATCAATTGCGGGGGGAAAAGTGAGTCGGCATGGAGGACAGGTTAGCGGAAAAAAGGTACATTTGCAGTCGGAGTCCACCTGAAGCCCTAAAAAAGGAACTAACGGAACTTGACACAATCTTACTGAAGGATGCCCCGGAGTCCCTTCTTTGATCTAAGAAAAGGTTTGGGCAGGGGGGGAAGCCCTGAAGGCAGCAGGTAACAGTGCTGGGTATTCACAGAGAGAACGATAAGAGAACCAAAGAGTAAAAGGCAAGAAAAACTCAGACTGCGTAGGAGTCAGGAAGCGTTGGGGGACAGATTTGCGGAACGGGGAAGGGCGAAGGCTTTAGAAAAGGGGCTTTTGCCGTGAGAACCATAGATTTACTGACAACACAGGAACATAAAGGTGAGGAAACTTATTCTGGATAAAAAGTGGAGACAGCTTTCCAAACTCGCGAATGGGGGCGTGCTCCAAAAGAGGCTTCAAAGCCAAGGACACAGAAAGGAAGGCAACCCAAGCGCAAACCACCGCGCCTAGGGTATCCTCCCACTTCTCGGTCAGGATGGAGGACTCTTAGTCTTTGACCGCAAGTGACGAGCTGGATACGTATCCACCCAAACCATACTAAGAGATGACATCCTCGTCTGACAAGGGGCAATGTCCCTTCCGAAACATGATTGGTTTCAAAGTTAAGAGAGAAAGGTAAAAGAACAAACATCATGGTACCCTTAATCGCGTCCCGATTGCGTGCCGCCGTTGAGGCAGATGGGCAGTTAACCAGCCGGGGAAAAAGAATCTCGCAGTCGAGATTCTCAGGGGCCAAACTTTACGTTACTTGAGCGAGAATTGCTCCTCTACGCGGGTTTCGTGATTGGGGCCTACCAGTCTCAAAGATTCCTTCGAAGCTCCGACGGGTCAAAGCCAACCAGGACCATGGTGGGGGAAAGGAGGGAGGCCGGTTTTTTTCTCAGGGTTCTTGTGTAAGAGACCCCTCAGGATTTGTTCCTTGGGGGAAGCCTTTTCTGGTTTACATGATTGTAATTTGTTTTTTTTAGTCCGGGGGGGGGGTTTTAGTCACAGGGAAAGAAAAAAGGCCAACCCCATCCAGCTCAAAGAAATTCGCCCAGCCCATTAAAAAATAACTGCGCAACCCGGCTTATAGTATCAGACTTCCGGTCTGCGGTCAGATAGTGGGAGGGTCTGCCTTGCCAAAATGAAAACGAAAAATGTTTTCATACTGTGAACCTCCAACTGCCTGGTGGTGTTCATACTACCCAAGGGGTGCAGAGGACTTTCTTTCAGCCCTACACAAACTTTGTTGTGGGGACAACAATATGGAAAGTGTAAGGGGGGGAAGGGGGTGGTGACAGGGCGGCTGCAAAGGCATCAATCTCCGGGGTGGGGACGCATCACAAGTCAAAGTCCAGGGGAAGTCTTCCAACGGACCAAATCAGGAGGCCAGCCAACGCTTGAGGACGTCAACAAGGTTTTCGCGCCGCTGGGAGAGAAAGATGGGAGGGAAGAGGTGTCTCAAAAAAATGATGCTGACATGATTCCGCAGTGGACAAAGCAACGTTTTATCGCGAAGGAGCAAGAGGGGAGGTTGTAAGGAAGAACAAGTTGAGAATTGGAGCTGGACTGCGAAGGCAGGGATTCGGCCGTGGGAAAAGTCAAACAACTGCAAAAGGACAGAGAACCTCGGGAAAATGGAAGCTCTTCTAAGACAGAAAAAGAAGCACTGGGTCAAAAGGGCATAAAGTAAAAAATTACAGTTTGACGAACCGACGGAACAAAAAATCTCTCGCAAAAAAAAAACAACGAGGAAACTCGGGGTGAAGGGAAGGCAGGGGGGAAAACGTCATTAAATAAAAAGGAGGCGAATTTCTTCGAGGGGTCCGAAGCGCTTCCGACCGGTGGAAGGAGGCGCACGTGTCAAATTGTGGCAGTGAAAAAAACGCAAAGGGTCAAAATGAACCTAGGGGTTATCGACGAAATCAAAACAGGGGGGCCTGGCTTCTCCAAGGAGCCAAATAAGGCCGGACTGGACAGAAGAAACCAGAAAGCGGGTTCCGACCCAGTGCTGGCACAAAGGGGTGCAGGTTCAATATCCTCTGGAATGAAGATGAAGGAATGGCTGTGGTGCATGGCTTAAAGGGGAAAAAAGAGGAACGGAAACAGACGGACCCGAGCATGCAAAGGGCTGGCCTTCCTGATGGGAGGCTTGGCAGGACGAAGAGAAGGGGGACTTGGGAGGGGGGACCGTTGGCATGGGGGCCCACAAGGTGATGTGTTAGGGGATGGCATCTCGGAACAAGGAAAAAGTCAAAAAGCGTTACAACATTGGGGGCAGTCAGAACAATATAATCGGGATTGAACAATCGAATCCTCAGGTAGGGTTTTACGAAAGGAACACCTGTGGTGGCACCCGGGAACCAAAAACCCAGATTGACGAGTCTACTCGGAAGGAGACTAAGGCCTGGGGTGGCAATTCATTTGAGCGTTGGAATGAAATGGGGCCTTTTGGGGGAGGTGTGTGGTTTTGGGCTTGATCGGAAAAACACATAAAGATTAAATCACCCCCAAGAAAAAGTTAACGAAACTCAGGCACCGCAACAATATTGGGGGTGGGAAACAGCCTCAACCCCTTAGCGGTGAAAGGGGGAGAAAGGAAGAAAGAAACTAAAACGTAGGCAGAAAAAGACGCGCTTAGGCGAAAATTCCTCACGGGCGACGGCAGACAGGGGAGAGGGGAGGAATTTTTTGTTGGGATCCTCTCGAGGCTCGCGATACGCGTCATCTTTGTGACCAGGACAACAGCGGGTGCCTTCAAGGCGGCAACAGCATCTTGAAGAAAGGTTGAGAAAAGGAAAGTAGGAGAGGAAATAAAAAAAAAGGTACTTTCTCAAGAGGATTTTTTCAACCATTTGGCCGCAACGAGGGGAGAAGAGCACAGGGACAGCTGACCTTGGTGTTTCTCAGGGGTATACAACGACAGAGGCGGTTGGGCTTAAACCTATCGTGCTGAGCCATCATGGGGATCCCGAAAGTTTTCACACCCGAAAGGTGGAGGGGGCGTAAGTTTGAAGGAGGAGGTAAGAAGGTCGTGGTGGGGTAGAATAATCTTAAGGGTAGCACTAAAGGAAGCGAAGTTGCTCTAAGGAGGCAAAAGAGAAGCAAACAGAGAGAAAAAAAACGGATTTACTTTTGTCCAGGGGAAATGGGTCGAAGGGAACAGTCCGCACTAAAGCCCTCCCGTTACTGCTTCTAAAGGAAAAAAGAAATGGGGGCAACGAAATGCGCAAAGAAAAGAGTGGCCGACGCCAGGGGGAAGTTTGACGAAAGAGAGGCTTTGGTGATTTCGGACACTAAGAAAAGAGGGTCTCTGGGGCACTCAAGACAGCAGGGTGCGGAAAAAGCCTTCGCTGCAGAGCAAAGCAAATAATCGGCTCCTTCGATCCAAAGGGGGAACAAAAGCCTCCAGAGGTGCAAACGGATTGTAGACGTCCGGGTACCGTAAGTGGAGGAAAAAGGGGGGAAAATTCGGGATGCAAAAGTACAGCCTCAACTACGCATCGGTGCAAAAGATGGACGCAAGTCGATATCTTCATAGGAGAAGCAAAAGAACGGGGGTGAACCAAAAGACTCACCAAAGGGGGTCGAAGGAGCAATCGCAGCGAAAGTTAAGCAATAAGAAAAACAGGCCAGGAGGGGGGAAAACCCAACGTCAGTGGTGGGGGTGGGGCGAAGGTCAGCCTGGGGGCTACGTAACAGGGATACGGAACCGAGAAGAACCATACCAGGGGCTACTGCTATTGAAAAGGGAGGAAAAAGACTTGCCAAAATGTGGTGGTGCAGTGAATGATTACGGGCAGATCCCACTGAAACGAATACGGCGGCCTGAAAGACGGATATCAATGCGCGTATTTGCGGAGGAAAAGCGGGAAGGGGGGCACCCAGAAGACAAACTGAGGAAAACGGCAATCTGGACAAAAGGGGGGGAGGAAGAAAGGGAAAGATGTCTGTCTGTGTTTTGGGGACGGAATACGGGGAAGGCACAGGATGGCATTATCCAGGAATTTGTGCATGCAGGGAAGAAGGATAAACGTTGTGAAGTTCGTAAATTGAGGGGAGGGGGATGGAACAAATGGTCGCGAAAAGGCGTACATGTCATCAAGAACGAAAACGGGAGTGATGGGGGGGTTCGTATAAGGACGAGGGAACGGGGTGAATATAAAGGACAGGTGCCGGAATGTTCACGCGGAGGAAGCACAAGGTGCACTGTGGTCGGAGAAAAGGGGGAAAGGAAGAAAGAAGAAAAAGAGATACGAAAAGGACTGGCGGTCTCAAAGGATGAACTGCAAGACGACGTGAAGATTGAAAGCCGTAAACCCTTATCGGCAGCAAAAAGAAGAAGAAGAGGGAAAAACAACATGCAGTCAAAAAACCAAGCATACCACAAAATCGGAACCGAACACGACGCCACAGATTTGCAGTAAATAAACCTCAAAAAAGACGAAGCAGTGAGCAACGAAGACTAGAACTAATCTGTGACGAGGTTACAAACGGTATATGCCCACTTAAAAACAAGGTTCGCTTCAGGAAGAAATGAGCCCTTGGGGGGAAGAAAAGGCTCAAGAAACGGCGAGATTAGACGGTGAAAGGCAATGAGCTCACCGTCGGGAGCAAGACTAAACAATCAGCGCAGGGATGACGAAGGAAAAAAGATAAGCTGGCCTCATTGGAAGTTCTTACGAAAGCTCACCAGTAGTAAGCTCACCATCGGCGACGAACAAGACGAGAGCTAGCTTCAGGTGGAGGGGGCAGAAGGAAAAGGAATCGCCGGGGAAGAATATCGTTGGGCGGTTGCTGGAGGGGCAGCGTAGGTACAAATGTGTTAGGAGGAAAAAACAAGACCATTAGGTTAAGTCAAAATGGACCTACGACTGGAGATTGCAAGCGCCGGGAGGGAAAAACTAGACGAGAGTTATTGAGAGGTAGAACATAGGGGTCATGAAAAGGAAGAGGGCAACCCAAGTTGGATCATGAGTAGGGGACCGAAAACCTGTCTGTTGGGAAAAGTCCAATAGATGCTCGTAAGATTGTTTACATGGTTAAAGAACTGGGGGAGAAGGAGGAGGACTAATCATGGGGTAGGAACAAAAATGAAAAAAGAATTGGAAACCTTTACTAATGGGTCTTTGCGAAGTTACTGAGTAAAAGAAGAAAGACAACAAAAATAACTTGCGGAATTCGCGCCCAGCCCTCGCGCTAATTCCGCTCAACGAACGGGGCCCAGCTCAAAGAATAAAGGGGAAGGGAACCCTCATAAATAACTAAAAGGTGCATGGTAGATGGCCGATTCTCAATGTGTTGGGTCACCAGCAATAAGAGGAGAGTGTGTAACTGGACAGACAGGGCAAGAGTCCTTTGAGGACAAGTTTAGCAGAAGCATCGAGTCTATTACATCGGGTAAGAGTGAGGGAAATGGGGGGGGAATTACAAATTAAATTACCCGGACAGGAATTTTTAAGAACAAGGGAGGATTTTTTTCTGGTGGCCTCAATGAGCGGGGAGAAAAGCTGACGAGTTCGTTTACAATTTGAAAAGAACGACGAGGGAAAGGAAAGGGAAAGGAACCCTTTTGTGAAGAGAGGCCAAAGAAGTCACGAACGCAAAAAAAGGGCAATGCTTTCTGGGGGCCGCTTTCGGACCAGAAGAAACAAAAGGAATCGGTATCAGTGAGTTGGGTGGGGGGGGGGTGGTTTGGGGGGGTTGGGTTGGTGGGCTTTCTTGATAACAACTTGAAGAAGAAGGCAGGTTCGGTCGCTCTGAGAGCGACGTACGATCTAAGAAAAAGTCCATCCAGGTTAATAGATCACGAGATACGGAACGTGTTGAGGAAAAAAGCAAAGCATACCCGAATCATCAAATAAGCTGGATCTGGTAGAAGAGCGAAGGCTGGTGAGCAAGCCATTCCAAGAAGGTAAAAAAACACTCAAGATGAACCTAGGGGACTGCCTCCTCGAATCTGATACTCAAAAACAGGCTACCAAAAGGAGAAAAGCGGTTGGGAGATTTGTGAACGATATCTTGGAAGAAGTTGGATCACTGAAGAATGAGGTGATGGTAACGCCTCTTTGGGGGGGAGTGTTTCGGGAAAGTTGACCATTCGAACTAATGTAAACGGGGAGAATTGAGTTCAGCACGAGGGAGACTCTTGAAAGATGATTTTCGCAATCGGACCCTAACAAAGCGCGCCATTGAAAAAAAGGGGGCAGAGGACAAGATTAAAAAAACACTGTTGTACTCCAAGGGACTCCTGAGGAGGAAGAGAGACAAACAAGATGAGGAAAAAAAGAAATAAAGTTGAAAAGGAAACACCCGCATGCAGGAGGGGAACGCGCCCTATTGCGGCTCGCCTCTCGAGGCGGCATTGGGGGAAAAAAAGGAGAAAATAGGAAAGAGAGGAGGGCAGGAAACGAGCGTTCAGCTTGCGGCAAAGACCCTGGTCGGGCGACGGGTTAAACGGTTAAAACTACCACACTTTCGGCAAAAGGAGACAAAAAAGAAAAAAGAGGATCATTTAGTGAGTACATCTGCGAAAAACGAGCGAAACAACACTGGTTAAGGTGGGTGGTGGGGGTGGGAGGGAAGGACAGGAGGGAAGTAGGTGCGAAGTGAATATATTACGATATCCATCGTGGTGGAAAATTTGTACGAGGGAGAAAGACCGGTTTGGGGGGATCGCTCCAAGCTGATCAGCGGGGGTTCAAGGCGAACACGAGGGAAGCACGTCATGCTCCGTGAATTCAGAGAAAAGGGATGGCCCGTCTCTCGGGGAGAGAAGAAAGAGGAAAAAGGGACCGAAATTGGGTATATCGGACAATTGTATCGCTTGACTTGTAGAGGCTTGTGGTTGTCGCAGAACCCATCATACATGCTTAGGGGGGGGAGGAAAGGAGGACATGTGCTTAAGATAGGCTACAAAGCAACCTGAAGAGGTAACTAAGGCGGCTCTGCAGGTCTTCAAACTGTTGGGCACTTCTAAGGAAGAGGGAAAAAAGAAAAATCATCATACTGGATCTGAACCATAATCGGGCCGTTGGAAAGTTGTGTGGACTCAGGCCGAAAAATTGGGGGCATGATTGAAAAAAGATTGAAAGGGGGTCCTCGGAGTTGATAAAAGTCTCAAACCGCAGAATTGGGTCCTGGACGGCTACTCAAAAAAGGGAAGAAGAAAGTTAAACAGGGGGAAGTCCAGTCTCCTCAACACTGGTAGGGCTGGGGAGGGGGAAGGGAAAGTTGTTGGTTGGACCAGAGAAAGGGTGAGCGGGATAAATCTTTCTGAGGAACCAAGAACAGTCAGAAGGAAGAGTGAGGGTCAAAGTAAGAACAAGAAAAGATATAGGGTGCCAAAAATCTTGGAAAAGAGGTTTCCATCATATCAATCTGGGGGTATTTCAGGGATCCTAAGGATGACATTATCTATTCACAAAAAAAGGGAGAAAAAAAAGCCGAGGTGACGGGGGTCACAAACAGACAGGAAGCTGGAACATGGGGCCGCTATTCTAAACAGAAAAAGGGTTGCAAAGAGGAAGATTGTCAGCGACACAAGAAGCGGGCAAAAACGGCAGCGAATAACTTCGCGAGCCGGGGGAAAGAGGGGAAAGTATCCAAAGTGTTGGGCGGTCGATTCGAGTGGGGTTGAGGATTTTCCAACACCAGAAATGGTTGGAACGAAAGACTGTCAAAAAGCAGAGTCGAAAAAGATCTGCTAAGGTATCAGGAGATGGCTTGGGTCTGTAGAACCTAAATACGAAACCACTATGGAAGGTTGGAACGTGATAAGTCTGCGTCGCAAAACTTTGTGAGTAGAGACCAATCGGCGTTTGGAAGATTAAATCGTAGAGAGGTGTACTCTGACTGAATGGTAATGAGAAGAGGTCTTAACCCGGAGCTGTTGGGGATTTAGTTCCGGGGGAGGTCGTCTCCTTTAAGGCGAGAAAGGAAGTGTGATTAGGCAGGGGATGTCGGAAAAAAGGAGTGTACTTAATCGAAGGGTTTTACAGTGGGCGAAATAAGAGACTCCCGAGTATTCGTAGGAGCATGGACAGAGCGAGAAAAAAGGGGGGAAAAGGGCAGTCGCGGATTGGGTCGTTGCGGTCAGCTGGGAATGGGCTGTTGTTGGGAAAAGCTGGTTTGCGGTCAAAAGAGGGGGGGGGGAAGCTGCTTTGAAAAAGTCGGCAAAAATGTGAGTTGAATAGGGGGCAGGGGTGGTACGGGGGAAGGCCTGTCAGATCACCGGAGGGGGCAGAGAGGGAATTGAGTGCTAAAAGGGTGTTCTGATAGGAGGTTGAATTCAAATGAGGGATTACAGGGACAAGGATAAAGCCGAAGGCAGTCCTAACGAAACGGGAAATTCCCCTGACGGCCGGAACCCTTAGTGCTAGTAAGCCCACGTAAACAAGAAGGGAAAAGAGATCACAAGGTCAGGTTTGAGACAACCTGAACTTTGGAAAGGATGGCGCAGAGGTTCAAAGCAAAGGATGAAGAGCCTTATAGAACAACAAAGGTTTTATATGAAGGAAAGATGAAGGAGCATAGTTGTGGGCATCTAGGAGGCTAAATAAAATATGTAAAAGAGGACGCAAAAGAACGAAGGGGGAAAGAGAAACGCCTCGCTCAGATTTTTCCATCCATACCGTTTCTAAGAAAAAGAACCGTGAAGGGAGGGATAAAGGGTCTTGAGATGAGGGGGAGGGGGTTGCCCTCCGGGGGAGAATACCTACGGGAAAACGACCCAGCCTCGCTAGAAGGGATGTAAGGGTCCCCAGGGAGCAAGTAGGCGAAGAGAATAATGTAACTGAGGAAAAATTGGGCAAGAGTGCCGAGGTAAAGAATAAAAATTAAATGGGTGTCTGCTGCGGGGGTAGAGTTCCCTGTTCGAATCGCCGGGGCGGCCTCAATGGTTAAGACCAAGAATTACGGACAAAAGGCCCGGCCAAAGATTAATTCCTATTGGGCGGAGTGATTTGGGGGAGTCTAAAACTTCGGGGCCCAAGGTGAGCTGTGAGGAGAAAAAAAGGAAGCAGAGAAAAGAATTCGATTCCATTTCGGCAGGTAGAGCGGTGGAGGAGAATCCTCCAGGGCAAAACGGTGCATCGAAGGAAAACCTGCGCAAGAAAAAGGGAACGGGGGGGGAAAATCTTAGGTCGGAAAAGAGGGAATACCGGCTTCCCCTTATTTTTAGAGAGAGAGCTTTAGGGGGTGGAGGGAACAACAGAGGAGAGGAAGCGAAGTATCTGTTAATGACAAGAGAGGACGATATCGTCCAACATAGGTCCGAACTTGAAGAAAAGGTCGCGCCATGGCGCGGAATGGAGAAAAAAGCAAATGTTGGGAGTGTTGGGGGGAGGACAAGGCGGAAAGCGTGAGCGGTGAGGTTATAGGAAATTGTCTAGGCTAGTCTCTTTTACGAAAAAAAATGGAAATGCCTGGTTATACATGAGCGAGGCTTAGTTATAGTAAAAGAAAGAGAGGCAGGAGGGAGACTTCCACATGGGGCTTGGGAAGGAAGGAACAGCCACAAAGCACCGACATCTTTGAGAAAAGCCACTAGTCAACGGTATCCCATGCATTGGGGGACAGGGGGTGTTACGAGGGAGAATATGGTTGTTGGGTCACAGAGAACCCATTGAACCTAACAATCTCGTGACTGTCACGGAGTCACGAATGAAATGACGGGGTTGCCCCGCAGATTAAGCCGACACAGGGGGGCCTACAGGGTCCGGCCGCCGGCCGATGGGGCCAGTGGCATTGAGGCACAGACCAGGTGCCGAAAACCAGAAAAAAAAATTATGGATGTCGCACGGAGCGCGAAACGATTCCGATCATCCGTCGATATGGGGCGGGAGCCGCCGGCGAGTAAGAGTGGTGCCCCAAGGAGGAGCAAAGGCCTTCCACCAGAGGAAGGGGGTTGTGGGGAAATGTTCAATAAACCAATATGGGTGGGAGGGGGCCCCGAGGTTGAGCTGGTAAATTGGGGTGGAGGACTGGAAAGGGGGTGTAACGCCCCCACCCAAAAAGCTCCGCGAAAATGCCAAAAACCATCACCGACGAAAAGAGGAAAAAACTGTGTCAGTAGGACTGCCAAATGTACAGAGGAGGGGTAGTGGGTAAATGGGCAACCAAAGAAGGGTAAAAAGGTACCTAAAAAAGAAAGAGGATCGAGTGTGCGAAAAGATGCTTTGGACAGAGGACTGGACTTGCAGACCGTTGAAAAGGTTTGCGGTTGCGTTATCATGGGATGGGGTAATGCACGCATAATAGGAGGGAATGGTTTTAAAATAAACTGGCCAGTTCAGAGGACAAAGAGGAAGTTAAAGACGCTGAAAAAAAGGGCATCTTTAGTAGCTGGGAAAAACGGAGGTTGAGCGACGTCGACCTCTTGTCGGAGAAAAAGCTGGGGGAGGTCTGTAAAAAAAAACTTGTTTTTTGGAAAGCCAGGCGTATGATGAATGATTCAGCGGATACTTGAAAAACGACAACGGGGGGGAAAGAGGGTTCTGGGGAAAAGGGGAGCCAAAGGGAGGAAGGTGTCGGTCGGGGGTGGAGCTGGATGGGAAAGGAGGGGGCTTTCAGTCTAGTGCACAGAAAGGGAAACGGCAACAACCAGGGAAAGAACGGGGCAGAAGAAGTAATTACAATGAGGCGCAGTCGGTCCAGAGAGAACAAAGCATCCGGCAGGTTCGAACTTAAGGAATGTTTGGGACGACAAAAGCCCATCGAGTAAAAAAAAAGGAGGAGTATTGTGGGGACTAGAACGGACATGTCGGGTGAGGCAAAAAAAGGGGTGTGGGACATGAAACTAACCGCCGGGGATGGGAGGGAAAGATGGAAAAAAAACTGAAAGCAGAAGAAGATCTTCCGGGAAAGGGTTGTTGAGGGATGTAAGGTGGGAACCGATTGTAGAGACCTCAAATCCTTCGGTAAGTAAAAAATGCCGAAAAAATAAATGGAACTCCATATGGCTCACCCGGCAAGACTAAGCCCTGTCACCAAAAAGGAGGGGTGTCCCGTATAGAGGATTGGCTCATTAAGAGTCTGGTTTTGAATAGATGAAAGATCAGCGGTCGAAAGAGGGGACACGCGAAAAAGCCGTGGGACCCGCAGTACAAGTTGTCTCCCTTCAGGCAGACTGGCAAACGAGAAAGGACATGTGGACGTGCCTTGTAGCGTGTCTGGAAAAAGGGTGGAGACAACAGAAAAAGGGAACCAGGATAACGGCAAACCTGGATTAACAACAAATTGTAACTAAAAAGTCAATGGGGGGAGAAAAAGGGGGTCAAGTATTGAACTGAAAAGACGTCGTGGTACATTCGGCCGGGTGGGGGTGGAAAACAACTTTACCAATAAAACCGAGTTAACTGAATCCGAAGGGGGGGGGAAGATAATACAAAGCGCAGGGGGAGGGTCGGAGGGTGAAATTAAAGGTGGGAATGTTGGAGCGGAGGTGGGGGGGGGGGAAGCTGGTTCAAAAAAAACAACAAAAAGGCCAAAAACGGCTAAGAACCAGGGTCGGCAACCGCAAATTTGGGAACGAACAATCGCAAAACCACGGTTCCGCGTGGAAATTGGATCAAAAAACTTAGACGCATGGCACAAATCCGCAACAGAGGGGCGCGGCGCAGAAATAAAGGAGACCGTTCGACTACAGTTTGGCAGAGAAGCGGGGCGAAGGCGACTAAAGAGGCATTTCTTGGGGTTCCAAGCTTGGCCGGAGGCAGAATCTGAACATTCGGGACAGGAGAACGAAAAAAGGCAAATTCGGGAGGAGAAAGGGGCCATGTAGAGCAGAGGAGGGGGGCAACGAAAATTGGGGAGAAAAACCAATGGAAACGAGATGGGAGGAGGAGGAAGTTGGAACCCTTTTCAGAAAGGGGACAAACTTCGAAGGCCGCGAACAAAAAGCGGAAAGCAAGAAGGGTAATAAAGGGGAACCACTCTTTCTGTGGATTAGGCGAGGCGGAGGTAACTGCGATAGGGGGGTGGGATCTGTGGTGTCAGATGAATACGTGCTGAAAGCTAGTCTCAGATCCTAACCGAAAAGTGCACAATCCTGGACCTGGAAAAAAACTTATTGTCAATAGGGGACAGCCAAAAGAACAACAGGCCGCCGAGAAAGAAAGCCCTGAACCGTACGCAAAGAGGGGCAACACTAAAAAACGGCAAAATAGGAGTACGCGATTCGACGTTTGGAAAGGTGGCGGAGGGGAAAGGGGGGAGGTCGACCCAAGGGGACGGGATGCGTTCTCTAGCAACGGAGCGGGGAGGCAGAACCTTAGGCAAAACAAAAAGAAAACGGAGAAGGAGAGACAAGAAATGGAAAATCCTTGATGACCGCCGAGGGGGCTACAAGGGGCCCTGACCCGGGACGGGATTGTTTTCGAGTTGTTGCGTTAATGAAGGAGCCAGGGATTCCGCGGCCAGTAGGTGCCGAAGAACTACCTGAAAGAAGAGTAGCGACAGAAAAGGTAAGTACAACACGTCTGCAAGACCAAGGCAAAAAAGATATAGAAACGAAATAGAACATCGCAGGGAAGGACCGGGTCAAACATGGTGAAAATCAATGGCACAAAAAAAAAGGACGGCAGGGAGGACAATTGGCTGACCAATTGCAAAGGAGAATCGGACATCAAAAAGAAACCATGAGAAGGAGGCAAATTCTGAAAGAAATGGGAAAAGAGTCCCCTATTGGAAAGGAAAGTAGGAAGGTTCATGATTTGAGGTTCGCGTAGCGGAATTCAGAAAGTGAATGCCTTAAAAATGAAGATGAAGAGAGTTTGTGTCGGGGTAATAAATAGAGGGAAAGAACTCAACGGGGCAACTGAACAGAAGATTAAACAAAGGACCGGGGGGGAAAAGACATAGGAAAAAATTGATTCTTCTCGCTCTGTTGAGTAAAGATTCCCTGAGTAAATATAGAGACAAAAAGGATGAGAACTTTAAGAAGATGTAAAGTGGTTTCTTGGAGATCGCTCTTCAGTTCGACCACCGGGGGGGGAAGAACTGAAGGAAGGTAAAAAAGTTCATTGAAACTGAGAGTTTTTCTAATCTGGAAGGAGTCTAAGGAAGGAACGTGGTGGGCTGACGGATAGAAGGGGAGGGCAGGTAAGAATGTCAAGTTAAATGGACCATGGCGTGCGGTAGCCCTCTCAGGGGGGGAAGCGAAAAGGAACCAGCCCTAAAAAAAACGGGTAGAAAAGGCAAAGGGACTCAAAGCGGGATCTGAAAAGAAGGAATAGACGGGGCCTGAAAAGGGCTAGGGCATCAGGAGGAAAAAAAAAACGACATCTGGGAAAGGAGCAAAACAAGCGGGTCAAAAAACACAGATAAAGAGTCCTTGGGGACAGCGAATAACTGACACAAATGCTCATAGGGGGGACCAGCGAGAAGACCTACTACATATTGACGGGAAAATGTTCAAAAGGAAAAAAAGGGGGCAAGAGAAAGGAACAGCCCAACCTGCCGGAAAATGCCAAGAGCAAAGAGTATGAAACGAAGTTAAAGGAGTCAAAAAAAAAACAATCTTAAACACAACGATCAACAGGAAGGAAAAGCGGGGAGTTAAACGATATCTGGGCAGAGGGACAAATTAGACCTGGGATTAATGGTTCTGTGCCCAGGGGGGCGAGGGGAGAGAATCGAAAACTGAGAAGAAAGAAGAAATAATCGTGGGAGTAATTTGAGGGTTCGGGACTCCACAGGAAGTGACCTTAAGGATCAGGTTGTATGCTGAGAAGAGTCGAAAATGAATGGTTGGGTGGGAGTCGAATCGGCGGACCAGCGGAAGCAGACATTGAGGGGCATAATGCCCTCGAAATTGAAGAGAAAAGGGGAGAGGGGAGGAGGGAGGGGGGGAGGGCGGGAAAGGAGATGAGGGAGAGGTGGATGAGGGGGGGGTGGAGGATTGGGGGTGGGGGGAAGAAGTGGGAGAGAAATAGATATGAAAGGAGGGGAGGGGGGGGAGGGAGAGGGGGAAGTGAAAGGAGGGGAGGGGAGGAGAGGGGGGGGAGGCCTGAAGTAAGGAGTCGGGAGTGGAAGGAAGGAAGGGTAGGTTGGGAGGGGAGGAGTAGAGTGGGTTATGTTAGGATGGAAGGGGTAAGAGATGAGGAGCGGAAGGGCAGGGTGGGGGGGAAGTGAAAGGGGGAGTGGAGGAATAAGGGGGAAGGTGGGGGAGAGGAGATGGGGGAATAGAGGCGGAGGGGGAAGGGAAGATGGGGGGGGGGGAAAAGAGGGGGAACGTAGGGAGGGAGGGGGGAGGGAAAGGGAGGGAGGATTGTGGTAGGGGGGAGTGACCGGGGGGATTGAAGGATCTAAGGTGGAAGAGGGGTAAAGGGGAGGCGGGGGGTTGAGGGAGGAGGGTAGGTGAAGGGGAAGGAGGGTAAGGAAAGGAGTGAGAGGCGGTGGGGGGGGGAAGGGAAGGAGGTGCAAGAGAACTACGCGAGTTTATTAAAGTGTTGCACGGTATGCCAAAGAGAAGGGGGTCTGCCAAGGGTCTTTCAACAAAGGAGGTTCTCATAAGGAGAGGAACCCATGTGCCAGCCTTCGACAAGTTCAGTGTGACATTGTAGGTAAACTATTCAATCGTGGGGAATAGCTTGTTAGGGTGTCATTAGAGGGGGGTACGGTGTAGGAGGATGATGATTAGTCTAGGAAACACGAAAAGGTGGGAAAAAGAAGGGGAGAGAGGGGGGCTTGCTACTGAAACAGTTTCCGAAATATGAAATGCTTTAAGGACAAAAAAATCGTGCGGGGGGAGGCAAGCCGCAAGTCCATCTCTAAGTCCCGCTCCACAAGCGGCCAAGAAAAAGAGGTGAACTGGGAGAACTCAGAAAAAAAGTGGCATGTAGGAGAATTAACTGCCCTGGGGTGCACCAAAAGCTACTGGGGGAGGGGGGGGGGGGAGGAAGGGAAAGAAAATGAAAAAGATTTGAGAAGGTTGAAGGAATCAAAATGCTCCACCATGAGTCCCCCTAAATCGGGGGGAATCATTTATGGGAGGGGGCCGGAGCACGGAAAGAGGAAAAGGGAAGAACTGCAAGACCAAGGAGGATTTTTGGAGGTTCAGGGGAAAAAAAGAGAAGGCATGCAGGGGAGGGGAACAACAGGGGAAGACCGAGAAGGAGGTTCCGCAGGAACGGGACGAAAAATGGGGGGGGCGAGGCGGTATTTGGTAGCAGCAAAGGAAAGAGGGAACAAAAAAAATCGGACAGGCAATGCGATGGATGAGAACCCCCCAGATAAAAAGGAAACGAGAAAGAGGAATGAGTAGGACCAACCCAAAAGGAAAAACCTCTGCATCGGGGGAGGACATATAGAAAAGCACCGCGAAGAAGCTCAAAGGCCAAAAAGGTGAGAATCACGGAAGGGAGACGGGGCGGATCGTTGGTCGGGCGTTAACGTAGCCGAGGAAACGACGTCGCAAACATATCATTCTTGGACGTAAAGAAAATCATAGGGACTTTCTCCCTGACAAGGCCCACGAGGACGCTGGTCGAAAAAAAATCAAGATTTCGAAAGAAGCAGAGGAGGTAGAAATCTAAAACACTACCACTAAAAACACAAAGAGGGGGGGTTCCGCATAGCGGACACTTCTGGGAGACAGAGTGGAGAGGCGCCTCTTGTGGGGAGGGGCACCAAACTTAACGTCCTTGGGAAACCTCAAAAGTGTAAAAGGGGTTGAGGCAAACGAAAAAAAAAAAAGATGACGATTGGGACTGGGTCAAGCAGAAGAGACGCCCGAAAGCGACACGCGCGTTGATCACTCAGGACAAGCTGAAAAAAGCGACTGCGGGGAAAGGAGGAAGGGGACAGGAGGGTTTATCTCTCTCCAAACAAGGGAAGATAAAGAAACGAGAGAGGAAGAAGCATCAGGGATTCAAAAAAGACGTCAAAGGGCCTCAGGCCCCTATTGAAGGCGCACCGCTTATTCGACGAGGGAAAGAAAATATGGGCAATGAGAATTCTTGGAATTGGCAGCACGCAGGTATCTCGAAGTGAGATTGCTGGAAGACCTGTTGGGGCGGAGGGATGGTGTCAAAGTTTAACGAAAAACTGAAAACAAGGAAAAGGATTGCAAAGAGAACAACATAAAGAAGCTAAATACTGAAGTAAGATAGGGACTTAAAACTCTCACAACACAGATTAAGGGGGGGGGGGAGTAGGGCTAAGGGGTTTTCTTAAAAGAAATGAAGTCCCCGAGGATCCATCAGGGGGGGAAGAGAGGCTCGGCTACATCATGCCTGGGGGAAAAGGGTTGGCTGGAGGGACGGCTCCCAAGGTGGTAGGGGGCGTAAACACTCTGAAGAAGTGTTTGTACGTCGGAGGAGGATTTTCAAAGGGAAAAAACGAGGCAGACCGTCACACGCTCGGGGGGGGGGGAGAGATGTTTAAACGTTTATAATCTTTAGTCCAAAGACTGCGGTTCGAGGGGGGGAATCAAAGAGGGAAAAAGGGGGATAGGCAGAGGTCAAGAACGATTGATATCGGCGGTATGGGTACGGGGGGCTGTTTTTTGGGAAAAAAGCAAGCGGACAAGATACATGGAAAGGCGGGCGGAAGTCGAAGGTGACTGAAAACAGATAGCTAAAAAGTCGGGGGGGCAGGACCTGGGTCATCAGGAGATTTGGTCACAACTGTAACGGACAAAAGGACAGCTAGGCGAGAAAAGGGAAGTACCAAAAAACTAGGGGGTTGGAGGAGGAAAAAGGAAGGGACCGCAGCTAGGTCCGGGAAGTCTGGGAAAAAAAAGGCCTACCAAATGTCAGAAAGCCCAAGAAGAAAGGGGGGGACGGTCAGCGGGGAATTTGATGATTGCGCTCAAACCTTGGGTCCGACCAGGACCGGAATTGATACAAGCAAATCCAAGAAGGGTAGGGATCGGGTGACAAAAAAACTGTGGAAGGAATTCTAAGATAAAGGCACAGGGAGGGGGGATGAGTACAAGGGTTATTGACATCTTGGGGGGGGGGGGGGGGGGAAAAGGGGGGGGCCATCTTCATTTTGGCGAAGGCGAAGGTGGAGGGGGAGGGTCCCAAAAACCATTCATATGGGAAGGCAACGAAAAGAAAAGGTAAAGGGGAGAGGCTTGGGGGCCCAATATTTTCAGGTTCATAGTATCAACTTGGGGGATTGAGCGTATGAAGAAAGCCACGTGGGTGCTTGGACCAAAGGGGAAGAGGGGGAAATGACCCCAAGCCGTAAACCAAGGAGTCTCCCTATGAAGGATGGAAAAACTTTAAAAGAGGTCGACCTGTCAATTTGGGGGTCGAGAAGGTATTAAAGAAAAAATGAGTTGTTTAAGTGGGGAAGGGTCAAAGCAAAGATCATTTGCACAACAACAGAAAAAGAAATTCTCGACTAGGTATAGGGCCGTCAATGACACTCTTGAAAGGATGGAGAAGGGTGGCATAGAAGAGTTTGGGGACGAGAGTGAACGGGACTAGAAGCTCAAAGGTATTGGACATAACGCGAAAAGATGCACAAAAATACCAAAAGGGCGCGATGTTTGTTCTGTAGAAAAGAAAAAAAAAGAATCCAAACCTATACTCAACAAGAAAAAAACGCCGAGGAACATCGTGGCCCTTCGATCCTTGGGGTCACCGACTTGGTTACAGAGACCAAGCGGCATCAAGTGGGAAAACTCCAGGGGCGAAGAGGATTGTACAGGCTCGGAGAGAATGCGGCGTCGCGATGTCTTCAAGGCGGGGGGGGCTTTTCCTGCTCCACGGGGTGGAGAATTTCCCGTCGAGAATAGACAGGGCTCTTGCTGAAAGTGGCAGCCTGCTTGGGGGGGGGGGATGTCCTGAATTGGGACCGGGGGTCACTATGGAACTCGTCAAAGATGGAGAGGCTGTCCACCAAATATCCGGGAGCTGAGAAGTCACCAAGAAAAAAGCGGAGTCTTTCTCAGGATGGTCGGGGGTAGGGGTCAAAAGGGGATTGAGGGTGTTTCAAGAGGGGGGGGAGAGGGTCATAGCAGCTGGGGTTTTTACCAGTCGAAAGAAATGCGCTGGGGATAGGGGTGTGGAGGGCAGCCGGCTTCAAGACTCACAGGAGAGTACCGGGAATGAGACGGGGAAGGGGCCTACCAGGGTGTTTCTGAGAGGGGGTTTCCGCAAAATGAACATTGAACCGTAGAAGAGCAAGGCAGTGTCACTAAGGTCAGAGCAATGTCTGCATGCAAAGTCCTACGGGAGGAGATCAGAGCATGGAAAAAGTTCCGATACGAAGGCACAGGGAAAAAAAGACATCTCCCCGTTTCCGTCCGTGGGGAAGCGCCCGACGTGTCGGGGCTGCGCAGCGTTCAAAAAAAGCAACCGGGGATGAGGACAAGCTTCAAAAGTTACCTGATGTAAGGAAGGAAAAGGGGAAGAACTAATTTCCCCGCTAGGGAAAGGAGACTGAAAAAAAGGGACGGAACCAAGAGGGGAAGAGGCGCGAGGGCCTAAAAAAGTTTTGCGGTCCTCCATAAGGGGAAGAGTCGTCGGGTTAAGATCCATTGACTAGAGGGGAAGGGGGGGGTGCACGGGGCCGGAGGTGACTAGGGGTAAACAAAAACCGAATATGAAGGTCTGGGTAGAGGGAAAAAATTCCCTGAAAGGGACGCAAATGTACTAATAGGAAAAACGTCAAGACCGTGTAAAGGCCCATGAAAGGGAGAACGGCCCCTGTAAAGTGGGTCAGGGAAGGGATAATTCGGGGGTAACGAAAAAAGGTTAGAATCCGCTGGGGAGGACCGCGATCTGGACTCTTGGAAAACAAACCACTTCGCGGAAGGGGGTTAAGGAAAGGCCATCCTTGTAAGGGAGGGAGGATACCCGCGACTGGGAGGTGATGGATGTAGAAACCGGAGGAGGTGCAGGGGGAAAATACTCGGGTCTGTGGGCTCTAAGGAAGGGCAGATAGCGATGGGCAGGGAAGGTCTTGGCGCTGCTTGGGGGGGGGGGGGGTCGACAGGCGAA
>Ga0179593_1500580_pt1 | contig 23555 bp, 18 predicted proteins | sample CZODoug2_1_08_16_FD_185931 | JGI IMG/M metagenome (GOLD analysis project Ga0179593, IMG submission 185931) | Vadose zone soil fungal communities from Angelo Coast Range Reserve, California, USA - CZODoug2_1_08_16fungal (PacBio error correction) | ecosystem: Environmental > Terrestrial > Soil >...
CGGGAGGAAAAAGAGTAGCAAAACCCCGCCAAAGTTCTCGCACTTTCGCACGAAAATAAACCAAAGAAGTCTGCGAGCTAAACAGCGGCAGGGGAAAGTACACGGGGGAAACGGGATTCACGGAGCGGGAGGGCTAATGCAGTTGCTGTAAACACCCCAAATCATAAACAGGAGTCCTAATGAGAGGAGGGAACCCCAGCAAATTCAAGTAAAAGTTGTGACGAACGGTAACGCACAGAATGATTCGAGATCCGGGAAGGAAGTCGGGGCATTCGAAAAGGAACCGGCCGTCCTCCGTTAGATTCTTCTAAGAGGATCTGGAGCACGTCGGACTTTGACATATTACGAACGATGGATCTGCCGAAAAGATGGAGCTGCAGGTTCCACGCTATCATTTCAATTGAATCATCTTCAAGCTTGTCGGTGGGATTAGGGACAGAACTGTTGCTAAAAGCTCGTGACCACATTCCGGGTGCGGAAAAAACTCTTTACAAGCATTCATACAACTCGTAGGCTCGGTGGTAGGGTAAAGGGAAGGAAAAGAAGCTCTGCAGAATGGGGACAAAGAAGAAAAATCAGAAATAACCCGGCTAGAAATCCTCAAGTTGGGGGAAAATGATCTGATCCTCCTATCTAAAGTTACTGCAGGGGGGAATTAATGGTTCAAAACCGAGAAGGACTCCAGACCCTGAGGTATAACTCATGATCTGCAAGGCGAAAGGCCGAACGATGACTCCTAGAAAGGGGAGAAGCAGTCGGTAACTCGCTGCGACTATAAAACCCCGATAAGAGCATCGGGCCCTGGTGCAAAAAATTAGAGGATAGACAAGACCAACGCTGGTAAGCGGGCAGGGGGGGAGAATGAACGCTCCTAAATTCTCGACCGGACACCAGACGGCCTCACGCCAACTGCGGCCTCGAGATAGGAAAAGTCTGCACTCGAGAGCGATCACAGAAGCTCCGACGGGAAAGGCACGACCGTTCAAACAACCAAAGACATAAAATACGACTGCTTCAGCCGGGGGGGAACCGAAAGGCATCCGACTCCCCGGAAGGTTGACTGTTAAATGGGCTCCTACCAGAAGTACGAGGTAGAGACGCGGAGCATGAAAAAAAAAGCCGAACTACGGTCGCGGGTGTTCCACTCATAGGAGCGTCTTCTACGTCTCGGAATAGTCCGTTCTCTGATAAGTCCGGACCTAGAATTCTCAGTGAGAAGGTTGCTTCCCGACATTGCCAAATGCGGCTTATATCGATTTACCTACCTCGGGGGGGGTGGAGGGGAAGTATCACCGCGCGTACCCATTAAATCCTAAAAAAACAATCATTTCGAAGAAAAAACAAGTTTTACCGTCTATATCAGAACTTAACAGAAATGCTTTCGACGATGTTCCGGGAGTGCCATTCATGTAAAACAGGGGGTGGCAGCACGAGCAACCTGCACGGATACGAAAGGGGTTAAATAGGGTCTATAGGGGGGAACACTGAAGGGGGAGGCGAGTCATGAAGACAACTGACTGAGACGGGGGTCAATCTCGAACAACCGAAGTAGAAAAGAGAGATCCATCCTGGGGAAGGGGAGGAAAGTCCTCGTTCCAAGTTGCCCGACGGCCGCGCCCTTCACGATCCCGACGCCGAGGACATACCTTATAAAACAGATAGGGGAGATGCGAAACCAATTTACTTGCACACTCAATCGTTTCAGAAAAGAGACAGGAAGATTTCTTTAACGGCGTTTGGGTAGTCACTTACTGTTAGGGACTTTTCCAGGGCTGGGGCCGGTCCGCAGAATACTTCACTTACGGAGGGGGGGGTCCAGCCAGATGGAACAAAAAAGCTAAGCGCAATTTGTGGTCAGAAGACCAGCGACCAGTCTTAATTAGCGTGTATAATGAGTCAAATTCAGTCAAAGATGAAAGTACGGTCGGGATCGTCAATGGAAAGACACGATCCGAGGAGAACCGGAAGCAAACGGGGGGGGGCCGGGGGGGGAACAGTCTGATCCATGCTCCGGCTGGAGGGCCAAATCGCAGAGTCGCAGGACCCCATCACAATCAAAGGACGTTGGAAGGCCCTGGCTGAGGGGGCGTTAACCCAAGGGGGACTGTCATTCGATTTTATGGACGTTTGGGCGTTTGACCAAACGGTGGGGGACAGGAGTCTGTCCGAAGTTGGGGGGGGAAGATCGCCATAGGAGAAGGAGAGAAAAAAAACAGTCGTACACAAGGCAGAAACTCCGAGAGTGTCCGACTTTTCTCCATGTCAACGAAAAGAGAATTCTCCGGCCGCTCTCGGAGGCCGCGCTGGGGGTCATCGGCATCGCTGTGCAAGGCGGCGCTGACTGGGAACCCCGAACGCCGGAGCTCTCCTCGAGTCACATGAGGGGCGGCGACTGGGAGCAATGGGTGAATGCGTGGGCGCATGGCGGAGGATCGCTGACCTGCATTCATCAATAGTAAGAACGAAAGGGAGAAGGGGAGACACTACATCCGCCTTTCGTGACCGGTGTGTCCGTTGCGTGGCTGGTGGGGGTTTTTGGGGCCATCGGGGTTGCGCTTGAATATGTCGGAGGTTATCGGTCCATGCAATTCTACGGGAGTCTGTCATTCGTTGCTCATGGGGGGGAATCACGCAGTACAAGGAGTAGGGAGAATCGTAAACGATAAAGCGAATGCTGAAATCCATGTGCTGGACACAGAGTACCGTTCTCGGAAAAATCTTTAGTTCCGATGCGCACCCCCATCGGGAAAAAGGCGCTTGAACCGAAAAAAGTGAATGTCCAGGCAGGAGTTCAGGGGAGACGGTCGAAAAACGAGCCGCGGAGGGCTTGGGAGAGTGCCCGGCCGTTGGAAAACACTCATCTTGGCACCCTGACGGGAATTATGGCCCCGGGATTCTTCTTCGATTAACAAAAATCCGTTTAAAACACCTCTGAACGATTTAGCTCTTTTACACCGTTGCTACTTAATGCATGCTCGATTTTCCTCTGACCTAAAGGGTCTTTCGTCATCTACATCTTAAATATACTCCCTTCTGACGGTGGGCCTTTCTTTGAATTCCCTCTCTTTTGCTCCTCTCTCGTACTGAGACTAGTTGGCTTCGGAAGACTTCGATATCAATCCTCAAAAAAAACGAGTAGAGAGAGGTCTCGGAGTCGTTCCAGTTCCTGATCGGCGAATCCCTGATTGCAGAGCACCGCCTTACGATCATACTTTTATCACTCCCAAATTCAGTGGAACAAAAAAAAACCCAACAAAAAAAAAAACACAACAAAAAGAACACAACACCAAAAACCACCCAAAACGGGGAAGCTCGCCAAAAATCTAGAACTTGCCCTTGGGACACTGTTCATACTCTTTCAAAAGCATACCTTTCGCGTGAGGTGTCACCGAGTTCCATCTCACAGCATCCTGGCCGGGTGAGTATCCCCGGTAACTTGAAGAAAAAGCAACAGGGAACGATTTGGTCAAACATAGGGAAAGCGCAACACAGGCAGACATAACTGACGGGGGTGAAGAGGATAGCCAAGGAGCCGATCAAGTACCATCGTCCATGAAAGCGGGTTACCTATCGTCAACACGTTGAAAACGACGACGCGCTCCGTCGCGCAAGAGAGAACCAGCTCAGACCAGGAGGGCCTTAAGGCAGCCGCGCGGAGACATGCGGGAACAGTGTAGCGTGGGCGGACGTGTCGGACAGAGGGGAACACGCTCTTGGGAACCGAAATCTGAAGCCATCATCATATTCCATGCCCTAGGCTTTCTGAGGAAGAGCTATGCCAATACACTCGCGCAACGATGTCCAAAGCCACCCTTACGAGGAAACAAAAGTGACACGTCTCCAAAAGGCAGGAATGTTAATGCTTTGTCCCAAGCATCGGGGGCCTTGAACAGTAAATAAGAAGGAAGAAAGGTAGGACACGAACTGCTGGGATATGAGGAATTCGAACATTGCTCTCTTTCCTATCGACACCCTGCGAAAGAGACGAAGCTGCGCCGGAAAAAAGCGGCTACCCGTTCTTACTCCCTAGCCGGTGGATCCCCACTCCTCAATCGGCCGTCACGTTTTCTTCTATTAAGAGCAACCAGATCCTGATTCTCCAAAGAGCGAGCGTAAAGAAGGGACGCGATTCAGAGAAGGGGGAACATCTTCCTCCTCACTGAGGTGCAGGGCTTCTAGTTCAGAAAATTCATGTCCGGGAACTGCGACTCGACCTCTAAGCACGGAGAGACAGGGGGGCCAACGCCATATGTGCGGGTTAATGAAGTCACGCCAAACTCCTCACCATGCGAACGGGAGCTCAGAACGAGAAAGTGGAAAGCAATCAAACGCACTTCTCGGTACAAAAAACAAGGGATGGGCGCCTAGACGCCGTCGGACGAAAAAAGAACGAACGAGGAATTATCCGACGGGGCGGGGGGGCGGGCCGCTCAACGGAGAGGCGTGGCCGAAGGGAGCCGAAAAAACCAGACCGCCGAAAAACGGACCGAAGTCGACCCGAGAATAGAAATGAGGTGGCGTCGCAGTCAATTTGGGGGGTGGGGGGCGGAAAATGCGAGACAGGACAGGGGCGCTAAAATATTCAGGAGTGAAGACCTGTCAAGAAAGGCCGTCGTGTCAAAACACAGTTGACTCCAACGACTCGGGAGCGATGGCTGCGAAGGATTGGCGAGAGGGTGCATCCCGGCGCCGTGCGATGCCTCGACCTGTTACTGTCTACGTCAAAAGGAGGGAATGAGCACTAGGCTATCTGGATCGTGATTTGAGCTTAGCAACGACTGGAGCGGGAATCTCAGAGCACAACAACAAGAGGAGGAGAAAGACAGCCGCAGTCTCCGGAAGGGGGATGCTATTTCCGCCGCCCAACGAAGTTCGGCTCATGAAAGCAACGTCGAACAGTCTGCGGTCAGAGCGCATCGAGGACAACCCAGGACGGTGTACAGGAACCAGCACGCACAAGCGAGAAATCAAGAGACGCGGGAAGTCCTGTAAAGGCAAACGTGGTGGTGAGGACTGCGGAATTGTCCAGGGGAAGGGGTTCCACTCCTCCCTGGCCGCCGAGGGTCACAAGCGAGATAGTAAGGCACGCTTGACGAGAGGCCTCTACAGTCCACACACTGTCGAACAAAAACCGTAAATCCAACCTGTAATTCTGCGGGGAATCGGCCGGTGCGGCGGCGTGATAGCACTCAGTGGAAAGACTTTTACATCAAATGATTCGGCGCGAACACGACTCATGACAGCGAAGAATGGCCCTCCTGGGCGTTCGCGGTGTACTAACCAATGGACGGGGCTTCGCGGGATTACAACAACGACGACAGTTTGGACTTCTGGATACCGGGGGAGTGCACAAAGTACAGGAAGTGGGATGTTACCGTTTTGCTGTTTTAAAACGTGTGACAAATCTTAGGCGGTCCCAGGAAGCGACTAGCAGGGTGGGGATACATGAACGCGAAATCTAGGAATCGAGCTGACCGTGCGTTGCCCAAAAACTCGCCAGTCCGCGGTGGTCGGCAATGTAATGTAGAAAGAAAGAGAATGACATGGAGGATGCTACGGCGATACCGGGAGATGGGCGCTGTTCAATCGCAGGGAAACAAGGCGGGTCACTCGAGTAAGTTGTTTTCAACCTCACAGGAACCTCAAACACGGGAGGGAGCGAGGGGTAACAGTGGGAGGCCTCTGGTTGCTCAGGGGGAAAAGCGAAGAGGGGCGAAGGCCAGGTCGGAAAGTACAGGACTTTGCTTTTGCATCGAATTCCTTCAAAATCGTTTAACTCCTTTCACAAGTCGGATAGGAGGACCACGCAAAAGTTGCCCCGCCGTTATTCGGTGGAGAACGCTGGTGGTTGCCGTGGGTCTCGCATCTTTTTTTGGGGGGCACTCTTCAGTCCCTCGGTATTGTTGGAAACTGCTGCTTTTCTAGCATGACCTCGTGACTTCCCTCGATCAATCGGCGGATTATTTCTTATGTACGGGGCACCCAATCGTTATCTGAAATTCAAGCACTACAATCCGTGACGATAACCAACGGTATTTGAAAATTAGCTAACTTTGAAAAGGCTGCTTCCTCATCGGAAAGATTCCAAAATGATTGAAGGGGATACTAGAACCCATAAGAGAAGTTCAGGCGGTTTCACAGGGAGAGGCATTGCAGAAAATAACTCTATACTGCGGTGTGGCTCAGAGTGTCCGTAGGAAGAAAACATTCAGAATTTGTTTGGGTTCCTCCGGGACTGCACTTTGATTGGCTTTCCCCGTCTGCTTCTCTATGAACTAGAAAGGGGGCCACCCTCCGGATCTCCTTGATTCGCACGCGTTCTACTAAACCGTGTCCCCCCACCCCGTTTCGTTGTCTCATCTCTGGTTTGGGGGGTGGGGGCTATCAACTCGAGGGTTTTGTTCGAGGGAATTGCGGAGACATGGTTCTTGAAATCTCCAGTTCTGCACTTACTATGGAGGTCCGGAGCGGAAAGGAGGATGAACTTACTCCCGTATAAGGGAGTCTGTTGGTCGGCGCTAGAGTGAAATGGCTACTCTTCACGGCACGACGGAGATATCGACCTAGGAACTCACGTAGAAAAGGAGTCGCCGGCTAGGGCAATGGCTAACGAAAGGGGAGCAAGACGCCCGCAAAATTGGCTATCATGGGTTCTCTCACGCCCTGGCTGCTAATCGAAACGATCAGAAAGATCCCAGGGATCACGAGCGAGCCGGCAAGCGACAGGTGAGATAGGATGTCAAAAGGGGGAACCAGATTCATCAGGTCCGGCAAAAGGCATTCCCTCACTGGCGGTTCAATTGAGGGTCCTGGAGACCGGGAAAAAGCGCAACACGCGCTAGAAGCATCAACGGCAACTCGCCCTGTACCTAACTGGCACGAGAATGTTCGTAAAAAAAAAATGATTCTATCACGTGCGAATAGTACGACTCAAATCCGCCAAAAAAGGAAGAAAAGCGTCCGACCATGGGGGTACCTGTCACCGGCGTCCGTGAGCCCTCACTCCCCTCGTCTTGCGACATTTCTCCTCGCAGAAACGGTCTGTCTGTGGATCAGAGGGGCTTATATGAAAATCATCCTCGCTCCAAGGCTCTGAGGGCCGAAATAGTCCCAATATCCAATGAATCAAAAAGTGCCGAAATCAACAACCTCGCTGCCACTCCAACCCGTAGCATAACGACATTCGTTGATTGGGCGTGAAACCCCTATCCATTGAACCTTCTGAACGAGCCTCCCTTTCTCTTCAAAAAAAACTCCCTCTACTCCTTCGACATTCCCTCTACTTTAGATCGACACCTGGCGAAAGTCGAAGCAAGGGAAGATCTACACTAAGGACACTTACGGGTGAACCAGGACGAGAAGCATCTCCTACGTTTGCCTTTAAATCCCAAAGGAAAAGCGCGCCGACTTCATTCTCCAATGTGCCGTCGACAATTCATCTCCGACACAAATCAGGAACTAAACTATACAAAAACCTTCGAGGGGAGAAATTCAAGAATGGCGCGCGCTGATCAAACCTCTCAGGGTAAGAATCTTGAAAAAAGTTGTGGGAACGCACAAAGAAAAAACCATCGGACGTGACTTTTCAGAAAAGGGGGTTAAGGGTGGGAAAGCACTCCAAAAGTCACAGTAAGAGTGTAGTTTAGCTGGCCTTCGAAGGACGAGGAGGGGGAGCGAAAAAGGGGATATCCCGAAAGTTCGCGGCGGGGCGACGAAGCGGCCATGGTCCTGAAAATCAAGCCGAACTCTTGGCTGACCCGAGAATGCACCGGTCGAAGGGTCAAACTGAAGTGATACAAAAGGAGGTAATCGGAACGACCGGATTATTACAAATGCCCCCTGAAAGACTCACGGACAGTAGGGTCTACCAAAGTACGTCAAGAAAGAGGCGATAAAAGGGGCGAACTAAGAATGCACGGGGGATTTTCAAGCCATCCATGAACGCCGGGGGTGTGGCCCTCGAGGAGCTCGTAAAATTTGCGGAGGCCAAAGGAAGGGGGATGACACGAAGGGGAATGGGTATTTGAGCGCGTCAATACAAAGACCATTGGACTGGGAGACTTCGGAGGGAATCTAACAAAAAGGGTGATTAAAGATATATACCGTGAAGCCGTCTGGAACTAGCCAGTCTCTGTCAGGGGACTATCATCCCGAGAGCATGACGTCAAGAACCCAGGCGGGAGCCATTAAAGTCAGGAGACTAGTGAAAACACGGGCGGTTTACAATGAGGTTACGCCAGCCAGCGCAATCGGGGGGATAAAGAGACACTCAGGAGGAACGTAATTGTGGGGGGGAAGAAAACTACTTAATTCATTGGCTTTCCGGCAAATGGGGCCTCAGGAACTCCTGAGCGCGTTAGGGGACGCATAGGGATCTTACTCACCGTTGCTAGTAAGAAAACGCGTAAGACAAACGCTAAGTAGAAGCATGGTAAAAGTTTCATCTACTCCTTCTGAAGAAATTCTACTAGTTACCTTACAGGAAAAGAAAAGACGTCCCGCAATACTTCGAAACAACCGCCGACCGTTAGTCGGGAGAGACGCGCCTTTCGTCAAGTGGCGACCAGCTCTTTGCGCAGGAGCACTACAAGGACAAGTCACAAGATAAGTACGGGGGTGATGCCGGGAGGTGCCCCCCGAAAAGGATGAAGCAGTAGCGGGTGGAGTGGGTAGGGGGGGCGTGTTAAAAAAATGTGGACACCGTCCTGTGAAACGGGAGCTCGTTGCTCACCGGAAGGCCCAAAAATCTTCCCTTATAGGAAGCAACTCCGGATGTCTGGCCACCGGGGGGAGGGTTGGAGCTATGTGAAGTTGGCTACTTCATATCGCAATTCTCCTGCCTGACACTAGAAAAAATAAAACAACAAAAAAAAAACACTGAAAGGGTCAAATAGAAAAACCTCACATTTAACCGGCGGCTGCTGACTCGTCAATGGTATGCCACCAGGCGCCATTACTACTTGCGGCGCGTGTAAGCTTGCGCATCTTAAGGAGAGCTGCCTCAGTGAATCGAAAAGGGGTCGAAGATAAAACGGGCGGCACCTCTTGGGAAGGAAGGGGAAGAATGGGTGGGGGAAGGGGCAGACCGCGAGGGGGGGAATCTGCCTTTGTCAAAGAAATAGGATGAAAATATAGGTTGCCCTCCCCCCTATTTAGAGTTACTACCGGGTTGGTCCTGCGCTCATTGTTGTTGCTCCTTTGTCCGGCGTTTGTACACGGAAAGGCTGGACTCCCGGGATCTTTCACTGACAAGCATCCGTCTGGCCTGGATTGCTATGATGTTCTAAAGAGGTGGTGGCCGCCGCGGCAGCTTTGGCGTGACTCAGCACGGAAAAGAAAGGAAGAAGAAAGGATACACTAAATCCAGGGAGGGGAACTGGGCGCGAGGACTACTGGGTCTGCGAGTGTCTCCATAGGTTAGTTTACCCACAGTCCGGGAAGTTACTATGAGGACCCTATATTGCATCCGCCTCATCTTCCTGAGGGGAGCAGTAAGATTTCAGGAAAGGGGAGGCACTACCTCGCTTGCTTTGCGCGGGCCCGTGACAGGGTCAAACAAGGCAACGCAGGGAGGTGGTGCAACACCTGACGGGATGAAAAGGCCCGGCAGTAGGTGGATAGGTAGGAAACGGAGCATGGACCCTGGGGTACTCCGGGGGGGGGGGGACTAACCACGTCCTTTCCGCAGCGTTAGGCCGGTACAAACCACGTGGGTATACACTTTCTCACTGGCTAGTTGGAAGAGAGGAAAAGGGAAAGGAGGATTTGACGATCGGGCCGATGAAAAGAAAGGGACGGGCGGGATGTGAGATAATAGGCGATAGCGCCATAGACTACAGAATTCTGAACTGACGCACCAGAATAGACTCGACTCCACCTAGAGAGCAAAAACGGAAGGGACAGAAGAGGCAGATTCAGGCCGCCGAAGTAGCGAAGAACTCCCTAGGAGGGGAGAAGCCACTCCCTCCACGAAAACGAGAGCATCGGGAGAGTAAAATAAGGCAACTTGCTGACTATAGGAAAAAAAATGGATCTTGAAATGATCCGGGGGCGTAATTCATATAATCTACCCGTCTTTCGCTCGTCTTTTGTCACAGGAAGTAGATCGAAAAAAGGCACTATTAAAATTCCCGTAAACGCTTTCCCACAAAAAAATGCGGGGTAAGCCGGGAAAAGGGAAAAGAAACGCAGCTTCTGTCTATAACAATGTCGAAGGCAGCAAGGATAAAAGGGGGGGGACGGGCGGTTGAAAGGAAGCTTGCAGGAAGGAACGCGAATTCAGTGGGAAAGTTGCGAATCTTCTAAAGAGAGACCAGCACAGACCATTAAGCGCCAGGGGAACAAAGGAAGGGCTGGTGGAGAAAGAGTAAAACGTAGGGAGGCGGCGTCGCGGTGATCAGCGTGCCACGCACCGACACTATGTTCACAAACCCCCAACAACCCCAAAAATGCCTGGAAGGAACCAGAAGCAATGGCAAGACTGAGTTACGGAGGGTGCGCCAAAGCGAGCAACGTATGTCCCATAGAAAAACCCCGGGCACGAGACGTAAAACCGGGAGTTCACCACAGGGGGAAGGATCTGGCGTGTCATCCTCTCAGGAACTTGACATGAGGAAAAATCAAAAAAAGGGCGAGCCCAAAGCCTGCTCTCCAGGCCGACCAGCAAGCGCAGCTGAGAAAAAAAGTCTAAAAGATTGTCAGACGGGCAACGAACGACTACATAGAGGTGTCCTAAATCAAGAGTCTGCTGTTATACACCCTTAAAAAGAAAGACAGAAAAAATGGGGGGCAAACAGGAGGAGTTCCATCCTCTTCTCAGGGAAAGATGCAAAGTATACCTGCTCCCGGGACTTAAGAAGAAATACTCGGAAAACTGAAGACTGCGTGACTTGGCAATGACGTGGAGAATGCCTAGAGAGAGAGCAAAACGATCCAATCCTTTTTATTTGCAACACCGGTGTTAAAGACACGAAGCACCTGATGCATTAAAGGTCGGGGTTAAAACTCAAAAAAAAAATCAAGACGTAACCACCGGAGCCGTGGAAAGGTGGGAAATCTGAAGAAGTCGCAAAGCAGGCGATGGGGAAAGAAACTCCCCGGCAATTCCAAAACGAAGAAAGGGGGGCAAGGGAGGGTTGGGCTCGAGAAAGAAGCTGGGATTCGTAAAATGCCGACGATGGCGCGAATAGAGGAAACGTCCCTGAAAAAAAGTCAGAAACCGAGAAAGCACTGTGGCTGGCTTCGCAGTCACAGGAAGCGGCAAATGACTCCGAAAATGACCAACGACAGAAGGAAGTATGTGGGCGTGGACGCCAGGACCGGGGCACAACGGTTAGTAATGTAAATTTAAAAAGAAAGACGTACTCTTCGAAGGAGGCAATGCTGTTTGCGAAGTCATGGGCCATGTCACGCAGGGGTTTCCAGAGCAGAGAAAGAATGACTCGGGGGGCGTAGGTAATGAGCACAGGCTTCGTGATCGTGATGTGCAAGAGGGGGGGATCCAGAACACTGAAGGCGGAGAGACTCGACACAACCTGTGGAGGAGAAAAAAGGGAGAGAATCGACAGAGACGTCTTTCGATACTCGGAAGGGAGGGGGGAAGGCCGCACTCCCATCACGAATCCCCGATCGCCATCTAGAATTCCCTCAAGGGATAAGAAAACAAGGCGAGCTAGAGCAACCCGTAGTTTACATGGATGGACGGGGAAAACCAAGCACTCTCACAATGGAAGACAAGCGCAAAGGGAAAGAGAACCTTCGGGGAAGGACTTTTTTTCTAACTAATGCGGGAAGTGCGGTCTTAAACCGAACGGAAGGGAAAACAAGGAAGATCCTTCAAAAAACGGTCGGGTACAGCATGGAGTTTCCGGAGAGAAAAGGGGGCCAGATCGACGCTAGCCAAATTCGCGACGGTAGAAAGTGCTACTGCGGAAGCGCGAACCCCAAGGTGCCCCGAATCTCTGCCCGAGAGTACAAGACGACCGATCAAACTCAGGGTCAGTCTTCAACACCATCCGACCGTCGAGTTCTGGGTATCAAAAGCACCTTTATTGAAAGGGATTTATAACATAGCTACGCTTCTCATTGCACACTACAAGGAACGAGGAAAGTGAAGGTATGGGGGGATTAAGGACCAACCCTGCACATCTGCCTTCTTTGTGTGATTGTGAGGTTTGTGGAAAAAACGTTGGGAAAAAACGGAGGTCTTCACCTCTGGATCGCTTGTGTGCTCCTCTCTCCCTCATTACTAATAGTACCAGATTGGCTAAAAAATCAGGGGGGAGGGCATTTCTTGGAGAATCTTTTGTCTACTTCTGTGAGGACCACGAGCCTCCTACCTTGTCCTAAAATTCTCTCGGCCAGGAGGCGCTCGGGATCAGGAAGATCAAATTGGAAAAAACACGTCGGCTTAAAAGGCTCTTCAATGGTCTCAACCAGGAAGCATCTGGAGGTCTAGGAAGATCAAGAGGACAGTCGGTGAGGAAATCTTTCGCCAGGGGCATGCAATTCAAAGCTAGTCGGTTTCACCCTGGTCGGAAGTATGCACGGAGAGGCGTGTGTTTTCCTCCTCACTTTGCTACTAGCCGAAGGTGAAATCACAAGCAAAGTCAAAGAATTGAAAAAGATGAAGACGGGTGGGAAGTGGCTAACGTCAGAGGGGTGGTGGAAGGGGCACCAAATCCGGGAAAGGAGATTAAAGAGTAATCGAAGCCAAGCCACGACATCTCGAATTATCTAATGTGTTCTACCTGAAGGGGAGTGGAGAGGCCGATGGTTCCGCAGCGACGAGGTCGGCCCCAAAGAAAGGTACCGGAAGTTAAAGGCATCTGTTCTTTGACACTGTGCTCTCCGGGGTTGACGGTCGGGTTTCAAAAAAGAGTGCGGGAAGGCTCACGTCGGAACTTGCATACTCGATTACCATCAAAGAAGGAGGAATCTGAAAGGGAAGTGAAGTTCGGAGTGGTGCCCTACGGACGAGCCGCTGAATCTCTGGCACGTCCAGTAAAACAATGAAGGGGAATTTTCTGGGCTCAGTACTGGGAATTACTTTCCACGGAAGTCGGGGGGAGGATCTCGGAAAAGCGGACGTTGGCAAATGTCGAGCGACAGAAGTCCGGCTGTTGAATATAACTCCTGGCAAAAACGGGAATCCTGTCTAACTTCAGGATTTTGTGATCTAGCTTTTTATTTGTGCGGCGCGAAAGGTGAGTCGAGAAATTCATGCCTTTTCTTCAATCCAAGTCTTGGAGTGATGTCGGTACAGGTCGTCTAAATAGGAGGAGAAGGGAGATCATCCCCAAGACTTATCTCTGTCGCAACCAAGAAAAAACATCTGAGTTAGGTGAAGGCAGCGTAAGGAGGGCACATGAGTGCCCTCTTTAATAGATTCTAAACGCCGATTTAGCAAGACACAGAAATACTCGCTAGTCATCGGTATAGCGAAAAATACAGTCCCGGATGCAGAGAAATGCCAAAGGAAGCAGGTTCTATATCCAGTTGTCCGGAGCACAAGTCCGTAGGAGGGGTCCGGAAAGGTTGGGAAAGGGATGGAACCTCATTATAACAATCATACTGGAAAGAAAAAGACAAGCGGAAGGCACCCACTAAACATGCGTTGCACGCAACGGGGCACGCGAAAACGAAGGAGAAGCTGAGGTTGCAGGAAGGGGTATCCAAGGGCGCCGGCCTCTACGTACCCGGCAGCTTCATTAAAAGCTGGACAATAGGAATTAGAGCATTCAGGAGCAGGGGGAAGTTGAGCATACGAACGAGGAGACAAGAGCCGAACAGGAGACAGTGGGAAAAACCCGGAGATCGGTCACGATTAAAGCACATTCTCACGTTACGCCGTAACACAAGCAATTACCCAACCTAATGAGCAAAGTCAATTCATTAAGAGGTCGGAATTTGTGAAAGGGGGGCACTCGTAAAGCCTCCCCAAATCATTCAACGATGAAAGCCAACCCCGAGACGATCAAACAACAAGCTTCAACCGCCGCAAGGCGGTAAGCTTTTGCTCCCTATCGCCGGTGAAAACAGTGGACGATGAAAGGACGAAGTAGCCACTAAGGAAAGACCTTCCATCGAGAAACTTTCGTATCACAACCGGATACGCTAAAAACACTGGAAAAGGATCTCAGCTATCGTAACATTAACATCCTTCGCCTTGGATGAAAACGGACTAAAGAAACCGCCGCCTGAACATGAGATTAATAAAAGAGACTCGGTCCTCGAGCAGAGGGAGACGGATGTCCGTGAAATTCATCCGCCGACACCATCGGCCCTCTGCGGTAGCTAAAGGATAGGGGGAGGGAGGAAAAACTGTCAGAAAGGGCCGAGATGATTAAAATCAGACTTTGGCCTCAACCGGTGGTCACAAAGTGGGGTTCAAAACGCAACAAACAACAATAGAGGGAGGTAAGGAAGGTGAATGTTTTCCCCGGCATCCATGACTTACACAGGCCGCGTTTGAAGTTTGAAATTGGAGAAGAGACAGCCGTCGCTATGGAGTAGAATCACTCAAATGCATGATCCCGAATAAGGGCGGAGGGTTAAAAAAAGAGAAAATCAGGACTGGAATACTTCCATTCTCTCTGTCTAAAGAAGTAGACCCCGACGAATAAACACAGAGGAGAAAGAGAAGTACCGAAGGTTTCTTCGCGTCCGACGAGGCAAAATGCTACCGAGAGATGCTTGTACAAAGCACCGGGAAAGTAATCAGGGGCGGTAACCTGGAAAGACTCATGACCGTCAGTGTCCACAACCAAATGTTTAAAGACACAGAATTTTGAAAATGGGCTCGGGGGGGGCCATTGCCATGTAAAACCGGGGTGTGGCCTCGATTCCAAAAAACCAGTCTGAAAAATGTCTAGGAGGGGTTCATGAAGAAAAGCGGGATGGGTATTGCTTCGGACAAAACTGGACGGACTGAAATAATATTAGGGGGACAATGAGAAAAAAGAAACCCTATAAGAGAGGGGCAAGATCGTTGTTTCCATGGCTGTTAGACATAGCCGTCCAGAAAGAGAAGAAATGATCTGGGCCCTCGCAGAGGCCCACCGTCCTTCTTAAAGGCAAGAAGGTAGAAATCGAATTAAACCTGACATTGTGACCGGGCAACAGAGCCACAGTGTTGGTCGGGGAGAAGAGCACGGAAAGTAACTGAAACTTGGTTGTCTACAACTGACGGTAAAGTGTCTTCCAGGCATGGGCCCGAAACAGGATCGACGAGGGGACGATAAAATGTCCAGAAGGAAGGCTCCAAGGGGACCGATGGGAACGAAAGCCATCTAACCGATAGGCTACTAGGGGGGGGCACTTATGTAGGCAGGATTTGAGGCTGCGGTGGATCGGCCCAATAGTCCGCTAAGAATATAAAGAAGTATACGCAAACAAGCAGAAAATTCGGATCATGGCCTCAATTGAGGTGCGCTGCGGGAGAAAAATCGGAAAGTACGGTCGTCAAATAGCCCCTACAACAACGGGAACACGAAAGGGGGAACCTGGGACAAGGGTGGCCGGGAGGGCAACAATGAACGGCTGAAGACAGCGGTGGGGCGGTGGGGGCGTGGGGGAAACAAGGGTCACCTTCGGCGACCATGAGGAGAGAGTGTCAACTCGGGGAAGCAGGAAAAAGAGGAAAATAGAGAGCGAAAGATGTAACGAAGCACAGCCGGCAGGGCGGACGCTGGTATTAGGGAAAAAGGGTCAAAAGGTCCCAGCGAAGGAGCCTGCCATCTCTGCTACTGGTGATCTTCATCGCAGTGCAAAAAATGAAGGGGAAACCTTGCATTCGAAAGGGTGGGTCCACCGCAGCAGAGGGGGACTTCATGCAAATAAGGCTCTAAGGGGGGGGAAAATCAGGGAGTGATTCAGCTTATGTTTTCAGATTACTGAGCGAATACCTCTGAAGGGGGCAGGGGGTCCGTCAGAGGGTCATTTAAGAAAGTCGGAGGACGTCCGCTTGTACGTGTACAATTGATGACAGCAAAAAAAAAGAGCACCGCCGGATGCACGGTCCAAATTTCTTACGCGGGGGCAATAAGGGGGGGGCTTTTGAACTCGGTGACGCGCGGTCGCGGTCAAAGACGGGGCAGCCGAAATCCGCCGAGCCAGGGGGGTCTTCTCGAATGGCTTTAAAAAACAACGTAGAGGGACTGAGGGAAACACTTCGCTGGGTCCGCGGGAAACGTCGCCCCTCTAACAAAGACTGTGAAAAAGTGGCGGGGGAAGGAAATGGGGGGAGAACTGGATCTGGGATACTCAGGTAAACGAGAATAAAAACAGACGTAGCGACTAATCAAAAGAGGTGCCGCATAAAATGAGGTTCCAGAGGGCGGTGAAGGGCTCGAAACGGGGACGAATAGCAAGGGAACAGAGAACTTAAAAGTGGGGGCGCGTGCCCCCAATGCGGTCCAAAAAGAATGGTGAAGTGGTGGGGCAAAACGTTCCTTTATGGCCCCTGACTGCTGTCGGGACTCTGAAAAAATCTGGGACCAAAAAACGATCTCAACTTTCACGATTGAGATGCGCTCGTTGAAAGGAAGGAGTCACAAATTGGGAGGGGGGAATAAGAGGGGGGGTTTCCTAAAACGATTGAAGAGACTGGGGGTAGGGGGAGGGGGCGGGAAATAATCGGGAGGGGGGGGCTTCTAAAACCAAAGGGTATTACTGAGTTGAGAGAGGCCTTAAGACTATGCGATACTCAGCTAAACCACAAGTGAGACTGAGTCGTAACCCGGTTCCTGGGACCTGGTATCGGCGACCGGGCCCGCTTGCTCCCCAGACACTTCCATAAAACGGGAGATCAGGTCGCAAATCCCACACCATTCGTCCTAGGAGGGGGCCCAAGATTGCGGTCAAAGGGTGTCACGTGAAAAGCGCGCCGAGACTCAGGGTCGAGACCGGTTTCACCAATGGGAAAAGATCAAAAAGAAGTGACGTGAAAAATCGGAAAATCACGGGAGGAAAAAAAATTAGTGCAAAAGGCACTAGCACCTGCTCGAGCCGCGCTTAGATGAGGCCTTGCTAAAAGGAAAAACCTTGACAGGGGGTCAGTGAATTCATAGATAGTAGCCGCTCTTGAATGGAAAGCGACTTTGTCCGACGTCCTAACGAGAGACGCAAACGAAGACAGTAGCTAATGGTAACACTGTCTGGATCATGGAAAGGGCTTTGGTAGGCTTGGGCGAACGGGAAGCTTAAGACTAGGGGAGAAGAACGACTTGAGCACAGCAGTCTCCACAAAGCTATCTAGGGAGGCAGGAAATCCCTAAGAGACGTCAACGGGGAAAAAAACAAGATTCGATAAACTGGAAAAGTTAGCACCTGGGCAGAGGACTTGGTAACTGGAAAAAAGCCTCAAGGGAAAATCACAAAGAGGCCACCAAATTCTTTAACTCCTCTTCCTACTCATGAAGAAAGGACTAGTAGGGCGACAGGAGAAGAGCTCCTAACTATACTGGATGGCTCCTCAGGATTACAGCCGCAGGTCAGGTGGTAACCCTTAAAAGGAATGGCTCCTCTTGGTTGACCACATGAGAAGGTTAGATATGAACAACGGGGAAAAAAAGGGGGAGGGAGGGAAGAATGGCGCTTGAATTCTTACATGAATATAGTACACCATGCAGGGGGGGGAAAACCGTACGTGCGTAAGGCGAGGTTATCGTTACCTTCTTCTCAGAAGATTAAAAAGAAGCCTATGTGCCGAGGAAAGGGTTTCAAAAAGGGGGTTCAACAAGGAAACAAACGACATCCACCGGACTGCTGGAGCAAGGTGAATTTTGGTCAACCGGCTCCTATTACAAAGAGAGGGAAGTGGGGAGACTTTAGAACGCCTGGAAAGAGGTATAAACTAAACTCCCTTAGACGAACAACTACTAAAAAAAAAGGAGATGGAAGGGGGGGGAGAGACTCAGGAGGGATCTGGGGCCGAGGAGCGACCATCGCCAGGGACTAATCGGCGCTGCAAGAAAGAGTAAAGAGGGAAGACGGGGGGAGAGGTGGAGCGAGTACGACAAGCGTACGAGAAAAAAGCGCTTCACCTACGGAAGGAAATAATGAAGGGGAGGGGGACCATTACCTGGAAACTCAAGGAAGGGACAGTTAGGGGACAAGTTTGGGGAAGGGAACATACGGGAAAGAGTCAAGGTTAGAAAAGATTGCGCAGAGGGGCAATCCAAGAGGGAAGGACGGTTTCTCTGCGCCTCGAAAGTGGTGATGAAGCTATTGACGGGGGGAAAAGGGGGTATCGGGGATAATCGGACGTTGAGGGGAAGGGTTGCGTACGTAGCCCCAATGCACATAGGAGATAACGGCGGTCGGGACATCAGAAAGAAAAAGGATGGGATTAGGAAAAAGAGAAGATGACCGGGAAGCCTTCTTAAGTTCGAGAAAGGTGAAGAAAGTAAACTAATCCCGACCTCCCCCGAGTCGCCGCTGGGGGGAGAAGTGAAAGAAAAGATACATTGCAGAAGTCTAAGGACAGAGGACTGGGTCTTGACATGGAGGACTGGAAAAACTCCAGCGAACAAGCGGGAATAGGGGGGGAGTCGTCTGGAGGAGAAGTTGGGTTGGGGACCTCCGTGTGTAACCGGGGTAAGAATTGGGAGAAAACACCGAGCCGCGAGGGAGGGGGGGCCCCGAAGGAGAGCAGGACAAGAATTGAAAAGGATTCTAAAAGGGGTCCTACAACCTTCTACGTACTTCCTTCGGTTAGATCGCAGGAAGGGAGGGTGGAGGGAGGAGGGGGAGGAAGCCTTCGGGGCGGCTGGCAGGTGGGCTATCCGCGTTCTTTCTAGAGGCTCATCCGAAGAAAAAGAGGGCAGTCCTCGGAAGAATCATGGCATTCAAAAGACAAAAATCCTCAGAAAACCCTAGTCTGAGGGAACTAACGGGTTGGCTTGTGAATTGTCTTTCCTTAACATAGGCACAAATCCGGCATCCTTACGGCGCAGCTACAACTTCAAACAGAGGAAAAGGTTGAAGAGGGGCATTTCTGGGGAAAAAACATGTAAAAGGGAGGAAGAATTCTCTTTGGTCTTCTTGTCAGTTTTAAACACGGTGGGCAAAAGGGGAATCTGAGCAAGGGGGATCAAGAAAGGGGGGAACAAGCTCATTACTACGCGACGGCAGAATTCATAAAAGACAGAGTAGCCGGGTCTTGGTTCGTATGAATGGCGAACCAGTCCCATCTCGAATGAAGGAGCTAACCCATTCAGTCTCTTGCTCTTCCAATCAGTCAGTGGGACACGGGGGAGGTAGGGAAGCACTGAATACCAACCTGGAAATGGGGTATAGCAAGTTCTGGGGACTTGCGGGAGGGAGGAGGTTGAACGCTAACTGTTCGCCAGGGGTGAATGGGAAAAAATCGGGGACTAAAGGAGGGAAGTGAGAGTCTGGAGTTTCCAGAGCAATACATAGTCAAATACGGGTTTCAGGGGATAAAGGGACACCTAAGTAGTCATCCGGTCTGCGGGTTAAGAAAGTGGGCGTTTACAAAAGGGGTTAGTGGGACAAGCTTGGAAAGGCAGCTGGTCTAGGGGCCTCGTAAAGGGAAAACCGAAAAATACGGGATAGCTGTGGCTCTGTTCTCCCGAAGGTCGGTTGGAGACACGCGGGGCAATCTGGGAATGCGACCGGAGGGAAAAGCTCCAAGGCCGTTACGTTTTCTTCCGCGCTCCGGGAGGGGGGGCCCAAGTCCCAGGTCGATACCGGGGGAAGGGAGGTCATCAGCCTATTCAGGGAAGAATTCTCAGGGGAGCAGGAAAAAGGGGAAGGATAGATGGTAAAATCCTGAGATGAACGGGAAACAAAAACGAAGAATTGTCACAGTGGGCCGACTTGTCTCAGAACAAATAGAAGACTAGGGCCAGTAGTAAGGAAAAGCTGGTCACTTCGCCTTTAAAGGGGAAATTAAATGCGACTGCTGGGAAGAGAGGGAAAAATCCGTTTGAAAAACCTTCAAGACTAACTCTAAATGGAATTCGAGATTCTTGCAGCACCGGGAGTCATACTGTACTCACTTGGGGTTAGGCTTTTGGTGCGAAAAATCGTTTCGTTTTTTCACGAGACCGTAGACTGGGGCAAGGAAGCTTTGGGATTGGAAATCGGGCGCGATGCTAAGAGTTGGTTACTTCGGAGGCACGAGAGCGGATATAGCGTTAATACAACAAAAACCGGGAGCGAACAAGGTAATAAGGGTGAGTGACAGAAAGGAGAAAATCTTCGCAGCAATGGGCTAGCCCTCAAAAAAATTGAATCATCAGGAGACTTCCACTAAAACTACAGGATTCGAAAAACATCGAAGCGGCTCAAATGTAGCCCGGTGTCATGAAGAGATGCACGAGAGGGGCGAAGAGGGTCGGTGGAACGCGATTTACTAAAGAGATCAGCGAAGTCCGGAATCCACGGACACGGCGTGACAAAAAGCCAATGTCAGCATGTGGCACAAATGTGCAAAAAACAACCCGCGCATAAGGGAGAGATTGAAGGGAAGTCGGCCAACCGAACCGCAGAAAGTCATCTTGAATAAGGGAGGGAAACGCAGAGAAAAAATCACAAGGGTTGCGGAGCCACTATGACCTAGCGAAAGACCATAAAGAGAAAGGGGAAACTCCTTTGAACGAGGGGGGGGGGAAGGAGGTTAGCGTTATACTTGAACCGCGGCCCACAGAAGAACTAAGGGAAAACCTACAAAGGGTCCCAAGTCAGATAACCACGGAACACAGTAAAGAGAAAGAAACGATGAAAACTATGGGCCAAATAATCTATGAAAAACAAGGAAAAGCATCAGGGGGGCTGGACTTCGTGTCCTCACGATAGAGCCTGACCATAAATACGAAAACTAATGTAGAGACAGGCATAAACGCTATTACTCACATGGCAGCGCGACTCCGATAAAAGGGGGCACCGGTCGAGAGAGGAATGAAAAGGAGACGAGAGCGAGCACGCAGGGGAGGAATCAGAGTTTAAGAACAAAGAAATACCTCCGTTGGTTGAAAAAACAAAGTGAAGAGCAAAGAAGGCGGCGCAAACAGGCAAGCAAGGGGGACGACTAAGATCAACGAAACCACAGAACCGCACGAACGTAGGGAGTGGGACAACGGAGATGGTCAAGAGTAGGAAGAAGCGCTGGAAGCCGAAAAACAGCTCCGCCGGGGCCAAGCGGGTAACACAAACGGGGAGCTAAAACAAGGAATACAAAGAGAAATGAATTCAGAGATTGTAGGGGTTGGGGACCAACAATACGAAAGACTGAAATAAAAAGGGGGAAGTGGGGGAGCGGGAAGCACTACCTCCTTCGGAATGTGTCAGAAAAAAAAAAAGGCTCATTTTACCGACGACTTGGTACTGACGAGAGGTTTGAAGGTGGGCTGCAAACGAAAGTCGAAAGATGAGACTAAAAGGGGGATTCCGGACCTGCTTCTGCAAATAAATACCACTAGGAATGAAACAGAAGGTCGAGTGGGGTCGGGACTCTCCGAAATAAAACTTAAGAAATGGCTGGGAAAAATACCTCAGATTCAAAGCCGGCGTACGAACAAGGACAAGGTAAGCTACCCGGGGAATGTGGGTAAAATAGGTAAAAAAAAGAGGCAGGGGAAGGGGATGGACTAACGGTGCTCGGGAGGCAAGTCCCATAAAAGGTAAAGACAGGTTGTTACAGCTATGGGGACGCCGAGGTAAAGGGGAATAGGACAAGGGGAGGGGGGGGGAGGAGCAAAAAAGGAGGATCTTTATAAAATTGATAAAAAGAGCACGCCATGTACGAGACTGGAGAAGGCTTCAGGGGCAAGAAGAGTCACAAAACGGAGAGGAAGGACAGAAGAAGAAAATTCACATCATAAACTAATACTTGTCCACGGGGCATGATTAAGGACATGCAGAAGAGTCATAAAAAAAGACAGTACCTATAATCAGGTGCAAAAATCATTTACAAAGAAGATAATTAATAAAACGGCAGTCTCGGAAACGAAGAGAAGGGGAACAATCTTGCTTCCACTGAACTGGCAACAAAACTCAAAGAGTCTAATCCCCGGGGAGGAAGGAGTTAAGGAAAACTTTGTGGGGAGGGAAACTGACGTGCAAGTTCGTCCTGGATTGAACAGTGCAAGCAAACGTACAGAAGGGGATACGTCAGACGGGGTCAGGGGGTCTCCTCTTCGCGACGCGCATTTCCAGGAGGGAAAGCGGAAGGACAACAACGGAAGGACCGGATGGTCTCGACGAATCTGGAAGAGGAAAGATGAGGGAGGAAAAACTCGAAAAAAAAAAAGAGAGGGGGCAAAAATCATCCTCAATTTCGAAAAATCTACCAGACAGCCAGACCGTCTTAGGGGGAAGCGCACGGAAATGGCTCTGGGAACACAAGAGCCGACGTCTGAGATAAACAAAGCTGGCTCCAAAGCGAAGGTGTACTTATGTACGCTGAGAAACACAACTGAAAGGGGGAAAATTGGGTGATATGATTTGATTGGGGGCGTTGAGGGTTAAACCTTTTTAACTTTGCGGCCCCTGGGAGCGCACAAGGCTACGAAAAGAATAGAAAAATAGTCCTTCCTACTAACTCATGAGGGGATGTAAGGAACAGAGTAGCGTGATTAAAAAATGTTTTCTTAAGAGTGAAATGTCTAGGACAGATCATGGGAATCAAGCTAAGTCAAGCATAGCATCTTAAATCCGCTGTCAAGAGTGTTCTCATGGACCTCACAGTTAAAACAGGGTCGGAGCGGAAGAGAGCCGTGGGAGCCAACGGAAGAAGCGTGAGGAAAAGGACTGTATAAAACACTGAGCGGAGGAGGAGGGACTTAGAGACTTGTAATGGATTCAGGTGGACCAGGGGGGAGGGATAGGAAAGTCATTTCAAAACTTGGGGGCAATGTGGCGGATGATGGGTTAAGGGGTTTGTAATGGGAAAGGACATCGTCTAATTGGCGGATTAGGATTACAACGCCATTCCCACCTGGGGACTTGAAGAAGGTTGAAACCCTACTGGGCTAAGATCGGGGGTTGACTGGGAAGTGACGCGCTGGTGCAAATGACTCGGGCGAAAAGCCTAAGGATGCTCAGTTTCCTGAAGGATGGAGTCAAGCAAGGATTGGCCAGCTGAGCGGGGTCCCGTAGCAGCAAAGTAGCACTACCAAAAGCCTTGGGTACACGGTTACTGGCGTCTAAGGGGTCGGTAGCTGGGACTCAAGGTCTAAAAGATGAGAAGTCCGCAGACGGATCTAAAGAAGGCTAAAACCCCGGGGGATTTAAACTCAAGAAGGTAACGATGTACTGGTTCTAGAAAGGGGGGGGGAGAGGTGGGGGACTCCTGGATGGGTACAGATCGCTCAGCGTATTTGCCTGCCCCTATGGCACAGAAAAAACATCAGGGGCAGTGGGGGCCAGCTTCCGTTGGTCAAGAACTGTCGGGGGAAGAGAAAGGTACTTGAAGTTGGCAAAGAAAGGAACATATGTAGTGTCCTCTGCAATCAGTGACAAGGAAGAAGGTCAGGAACGGGGGGGGGGCGAATGAAAAAGCGAAGAAGGGGAAGGGATTTTAATCAGGA
>Ga0179593_1700267_pt1 | contig 23555 bp, 35 predicted proteins | sample CZODoug2_1_08_16_FD_185931 | JGI IMG/M metagenome (GOLD analysis project Ga0179593, IMG submission 185931) | Vadose zone soil fungal communities from Angelo Coast Range Reserve, California, USA - CZODoug2_1_08_16fungal (PacBio error correction) | ecosystem: Environmental > Terrestrial > Soil >...
TCGCCGCTTCCTATTAAGAAAAAAAGGGAGAGGGACTCTGTGGAAAGGGGATATTAAAAGGCTGGATCCTAAAAAAAAAAAAAAAAAGGGGGTAGGCCGAAACAAATCTAACCGCGCAAAAGCATACCATAAAAAGAAGGGCGGGAGCCCGTAATACTGGGGTGCGAAAAGTGGCGAATGGGCTCGTAGAGGAATGCGTCTGCTAATCCATCGACAGAAGAGGGGGCCATAATCCGAGAGGAGATAAACAAAAGCAGCCGCGAAAAAAGAGTTCAGGGAAAAAGATTGGCGAAAAAAAAGAAAAAAAAATTGCTTCGAAGAGGGGGGGCGATGTTATCAAAGGCGACTCTGGGAAACTTCAAGGGGAAGATGGGGGGGAAAACGCTGAAGGTATTTCAAGGCAGCTTGAGAATGAGAATGTCACGAACACAGAAGAAGGGCACGAACAGACTCGATTTCAAGTGTGGGGAGTTTGGACCGGCGCAGGGGGGGTGGGGAGCTTCGATTGTGGAAATGACAGAGAAAAAGGGAAGACCCATTCTTTAGAGGCTCATCAAATAGAAGGGGCCGATACAAAGGCGCTATTTGAAAAAATCTTAAAAGGGGGGGCTTACCTTAAATCGGACGAAGGAGGGAAATCGAATTGAGGGAGGGGTAGGGAACGAGGAATCTATTATAACTGCCTATGAACGTGGGGAGGAAAAATCCAGCAGGGTGGAGGGGGGGTGGCGCCTCTCAAGGATTTCAAAGAGTTGAGTGACGAGGAAGAGGCCTTTTCTATTCTAAAGACAACGTTCTAAAGCTAAACCGAGCGGAGATCCCAAGACCTTGGAAAGAGAATGCTCACGTATGAATCTCTACAGAAGCCTTCCATCAGAAATAGAAAAGGAGAGGCAACTTCGGGAGACTTGACCTTTGGGAAACAAGCGAGCAGTCCTTCTCATTCTCGGGCCAAACTTCTATCTCCATTAGCTGGGGGGGGCTGTCTAGACAAGATTATGAGACAAAAAAGCTCAAGGGTCATGATAGGATTCAAGAGTCCACAGGGAAGGAATTCCCGTAAAAGCTCAGAAGAGGGGTGATGCCGGGGAAGTAAATGTTCTATACAAAATGGAGCACACAGTTTTACTTGGTAATGTGAATGAAGCCTAGGAGGGGGGATAATGGCTCTGAAGCGGAAATACCTTCGCTTGGGGGAAAGGATCAGTTGAGGAGGTGTGGAAGAAGAAAGTAATCCAAAATCTTATTTTCCAGGGTCAAGGCTTTCCGAAGGAAAAGAAGAGGACAAAGATAAATTTAAGGAAGGGCAATCCTTCTTCAGGGGAAAGTGAAGGGGGGGTGAAGGGGGGTAAATAAGTAAGTTCAGCACCATGATTTGCCAAGCCGACATAGAACTGTATGCACGAAAACGCACCGCACACGATCAGGAAGTGGAACAGGCCTCGAAGGCAAAATTAACCAGGAGACGATTGTATTTGGACGGCGATGGGGGGAATCAACCCGAATATCAAAAGAGGGGGGGGAAGAACAAAGGAGTAGTTGCGGAGGAGAGACTATAACAACGGATATCTATAACAAAAACTCAGCAAGATGCGTGCTAGCATCCACCGGGAATGAGGGAGGGAACAAGGAAAACGTTGTGTGGGAGAGGGGGTGGATACTTAGCAGCGAAGACTTTCAACTGCGCTAAGGGGCAGAGGGAGGAGGACAATCCTCGAGGGATCAGAGGGGGGAAAATTCGGATACAAGAGATCTTCAGCCCTACGACTGCGGCTTCAACTTAGAAAAAGGGAAGACATTTTCGAAAGAAAAATCGCGCGAAATCCGGCGGAGAGGGGATGAAAGCGTTTTATCGAGGAAAAGGGCGCGTCGTGCGCTTGAAGGGAGTGACACAGGAGGACGAAGTAACGGGAAGGTTTGCCATCTAATGCGAGAGGCTAAATCTGCCAACTGGTGGAGGGGGGGAGAGAGAGATTAGCGATCCCAAGAAGTACGATGTCACCCAGCAAGAAGAAGGGAACAGCACCGACTCCAGAGGGCTTTCACTCTATAAACCGAGGGAAAAGAGAAGCTTCAAAAAGAAAGGGGGCTTATTTTCTTGGTCCTCCAGGATACGTCCATCAAATGTTGCTCGGATCCGTGAGACGAGAAGGAGGCCGCGAAGGAGGAAAGAAAATCAGGGTTGCGGGAGAAAAAAGGGATGGACAACCCACCTTCAAAGGGGGGAGGTTTTTTTGCAGCTCGCGGACTGGCCGCATTGAACCGCTGCTTGAGAATGGGCGCTCATTTAAGAGAAAAAAACTGTTAACCAAAGGATACTGAGGCGGAAACACCCTGAAAAGGGATCCACCTTGTTGAGAAGGAAAGGCGGGAGATGCTTCGAGAGGAGACCCAGACGCCTACCATCTAAACTACCAAAAGAGGGGGGCGGCTGGAAAAAGATTTCTGTTGGAGGAGTCGGAAAAGGGGAAAACACGGACACACAAATCGCGAAAGGTAGAGGGCCGTACGATCCAACCCTAACTTTACCGATAGTGTTGCGGGGGAGAGGCACACCCGGCTGGGGAAAAAAAAAAGAAGGGGGGCTTTATCACAGGCTGAGAGAGGGGGGTGCTGAACTTGACTAGGGGAAAGGACAACGAAACCACCATGCAAGGAGTCCCCGAGGAGGGCCGGGGGAATAGTAATGGGAAAAGGAGGAGGGTCGAATGACAACGCCTTGCAGAGAAATACTCGGGGGAAAATTCCGGGCCAAGCGGCCGCACCTCGGGAGGCCAACACTTCTTTCCGAGAAAAGAGAAAAACATCGCCATCACAGAAATTGACAGGAGGGGAAAGGCATTAGATGTGCATGGATCAATTTTCCAAAAAGACGACAGCGGCATCAAAAGAGGGACAACGGTCGCGGGGAAAAAGGTGGAAAAACCAGGCCAGATTCCGGAGAAAGAGAAAAAAGACCTGGCCGAGGAGGAGGAATCTTGTCTAGCCATCAACAAGCATGGCGCTGCAGGGAAATCCCTGACTAGGAGGCGCTGTTTCATCATAAAGAAAGGGAATCGCGAAAAGGGTTCCTCATAGTCGGAAAGTGCTTGCTCGCAGCCTAGTTCAAAAGGCTCGCAAGAAAACGACGGGATGCAAAGGGAAAAGGCGCAGGGAGTCTAATCGTCCCCGGCCACGCGGCGCGGCAACTCTCCAGGGTGGCAAAGCATGAAAAGCCATAGGCCGTGGAGGTTCCCGTCAACCGGCAAAAGCGGAGGGAATCTCGGAGAGAAAGAAGAAGGCCAATTTCGCTGTCGACACGAAATTGGTTTCGAAGCAAAAAAACCATCAGCGAAGCTCGGGATTTGAAAGGGATTCTCGAGGAAAGAATGGGGGCAGCAGGGAAGAGGGCAAAACCGATGGGAAACCTCAAGGGGAACGGGAGAAAAAGCTGTCGAGGAACTTGTCCCACTTGAAAAGATCAGGTGAGCTTTTCGGGGGAACACTGGGGGGAGCGTGCCAATTCCGGCAAGCTCGGGGAAGAGGGGGGGTCAATTCTGCAAGGACTAACCATCGAAGGAAAACCCCTCGGAAAATCATGGGGACATCGCCCACAGAGTTAAGAAGGAGGCCCAAAGTCATAAGAATATTCCGAATTTCGCGGGAGGGAAAAAGGGGGTTCTGGTGATTCTTGGCCCCAATTAAAGGCTTGAATAGCGTGAAAGAAAACAGAGAAAAGGCAGTCGGGGGGGGGCGCAAAGAATTCGAAGGCAAAAAAATCCTGCTCCTGGACTCATAACCCAAAATCAACAATAGAAGTTAAACTCAATTTTCCAGGGCAGGCGGTGGGACCAAACTAACTCAACCAGAGCCCGTAAGTGGGGCTAAACAAGGCAGGAACCAACCGGAGAAAAACCACCACTTTTTATTGACAGGAAAAAGGCTCAACTACTGTGAAATGACAAACTCCTCCAGGAAAAAAAAGCAACGGGAGGGGAAGACGCCTTTTCAAAAAGAGAGAGGGATCCAATTCCTGGCCGGAGAGACCTTTGAGGGGTCACCTAGAGGAAATCCAAGAAAAAGTTCTCTATCAGTGAAGGGTCTTCATTTTTCACAGAAGCTAGATGAAGTCCGACTATTAATTTGTTCGGTAGGCATCGGGTCAGTCCGCAGAGGGAGAAAACTGAAGACCCGGGGGGGGTGGGGTCAAGGACATCCAACCAGCTGGATCCTGGTTTCCTTTGTCCTTCTAACCACAGGGCTCATCCTTGGGCGACTCGACTCAGTGTCGGGGGGCAGTACTCAAGGTCCACTGATCCCTATTAAGGGGGGAAGGTTTTGGGGTTGTCGAATTATTGGAACCAGATTAGAGGGTGGGGGTTAGGGACAATGGAGGGACGGAGGAAGGTGGCAAAAGAGGGACTGGGTTAGGTGGATGGGGATGGGAAGAGGAGAGGGTAAGGGCGGCGGATAAGATAGAGGGACTGTCATAGATAGGGGAAACTAGCTTTGGGTTGGTGCTGGAGTGCTGCATTCCGGTCGCGGCTAGGATCACGACCCACCCAAAAGGAGAGGGATGTAGGGAATAAAGGGAGGTCTCTCTCTGAAAACTTCCTCAAGGGCGGAACCTACAAAAGGGGAGGGGGGAGTATGCCTTTTCTGGGGGTATTCCCTATGGGTGGGCCTCCGGAAGGATGAATTCTCGGGGAAAATGGTGGTTCAAAAAATTAAAGGGCAGTGGGGGGGGAACCTTTCCAGTCTCTTCATTCTAATCCCGGATACACATTCCGATCTGGGAAAACTTCCAAGTGGGAAATTATATCGGCTGTACACCTTCCAGAAAATAGGGGGACGCCGGCCGTATTAGGAGGAAATAACAGGGGGGGGAGGAGGGGGAAGCTGGTTCGGAAAATAATTACTTGCAGCAAGTGCGCTTTAAGAGTTGCGATTCTAAGATTGGATTGGAAAGGACTAATGTAAAGAGAAGAACGCAAGGGTAATTTATTCTCTCACCCAAGTGTTATCAGGGGGGTGGAGTGGTCCAAAAGCGGGGCACTGAGAAAAAATCTCATTATTCTTTCGGGAAGGGGCCCGGAAGTGATGAAAAAAAGGTTATGAACTTCGTGGAAATTCAAAACAGAAAAAGGGCGAAAATCTGAGGAGGGAGAGTCACGAAAAAAGGGAAGGTCCTCTAATCTGCAAAAAGGAAACGCTCATCGAGAGGCGGAGCAGGTCGAATAGGGAATTGGCCGGAATTGCAGAGGGGGTTGCTGGATTTTATCGAGAATGGCGAAATGGGACCTGGTCTTGAAGGGGGGGTACAGGAAGGTCGAAAAGATGCATGGGGAACTCGCTTAGGACCTATAAGGACGAGCACAGCACCGGAGAGGGGGAAAATTTTTTGGCCGAAACCTGCTTTCTGGGGGGGGCAACACGGGAAAAGGGGGCAAAGGACTGAAAAACGCGAGGGGTCGCGCAATAAAAAAAAAGGGGTTTCAAAATCGGGAAAGCTTCAAGGGTGGAAAGAAAAAAAAATTAACCGGAGGGCACGGAAAGGCGACAAGAAAAAGGGAGAAAAGGGCTCCTTTACGCCGAGGATAAAGGCGAGTATCCTCGAAAGGGGAACGTTTGCTAAAGCAAGAGTGTGCGCAAATTAGTTCAAAGGTTCCAAGGCACGTTGCCAAAGGAAAAAAGGGCTGAACTGGTAAAGAACTTTCTAAACAAGCCCGCGCCACGGAAGGTGTATTGAGAGACAGTAGGAGTGGGAGTGATGAGGGGTAGCTGGGGAAGGAAAAGAGCTCGAAGGGGGGGATAACCGGGTCAGAGAATTGTCCAGTCATAGTGATCGGAAACAAAAAAAAACCCGTCTTCGTCGAGAAAGAGCGCGTTACTCGTTTGGGGACAAGAGACTCAGGGCAGAGCGGTAGGCGCAGTCGGGAGATGGTGGAAAAGGGATCAACACGATAAAAAGACGCATCTTCAAGGGTGAAGGGGGTCCGTAGGAGCTAGAAAAATGGGGACCCGAATGACCCGTCTTTTTTCCGGAGGCCTGGGTTCGGTGTGCATTGGAAGGGGGGGGTGGTCATCATTGATGGGGGGCGCTGGGGGATCTTCTCTAGAAGACGGAAGGGTTGTTTGGCGGCCCAGGAATGGTAAGAAAGGCCGATTGTTCTGATCAGAAACAAGAGGAAAGGCGGTGAACTCTACGAAAAAGAGGAAGGGGGACGTACCTGGCGGCGAAAGAATACGACGACGTGCCTGTTTACCTTTCCGAAAACAGGGAAATGCAATTAGCATCACAGAACACGGATAAAAGCCAAAGGGGGGGGAAGATCCGCAAAGAAAGAGTAAACCTAAGGTTGGGGTCCAGCCTCTAACTGGGAAGATTAACCGGATCTGCTAATGGGGGCTGAAAGGTCAAAAAAAACGAAGCGGGAAGGGAGTTTCGAGGAACAGTCGCGGATATCTATGGACCACGAACGCACTCTCAAAAAAGATGCGAGAACCTGGCACAGGGGAACAGGAAGGGGGGTCACCTCTACGTTGTGTTTGAGGGGTGGTTACTTCAGGCCAGGGAGGGCCAGATTTAATGCTGCGGAGAGTCAACTGGGGAACAGAGGGAAATCAGATGTTGGGGGTCGTTTTAGAAAGGAACTTAATCCCGACTCTAGAAAAAAGGCCGTCCACTTAAAAGATAAGATTCGGGGTCACTGGAAAAACACGTTCGAACTCGAAGGGGGGTGGCCGAGGGGGGAAGGGAAGACTCAATTCTGTCTTACGGGGCTTTCCGTAATTGGAGCATGAGCAGAAGGTTGAAGAAAAAAAAGGGAAAAAGGAGGAAGGAAAGAGACCCCGTAGAAGGAAGGAAGGGAAAAAGCCGCCTCCGTGGTAACGACTACCATTTCAAGGCGGAAGATCAATTCGGCCAAGGAAAAGCCAAGAGGAAGGGCTAACGGGGGAGGGAAAGGGGGGTTGTCCTCCATGCTCGAAATTGCTCCGAAAGCATGATCTTCCCGAGATCAGCGAGGTTTGCGGGCTCAACGAATCTGAGAAAATCGATGGCCGGGAGGGAACCGCTGCTTTAACAACTAAAAAGGAGGGAAGGGAAAAAAGCTGCCCGGAAGGAAAGATCCAAGCAGGGGGCACCACGTCGGAAACTGGGGGGAAAAAAGGAAAACAAACATCAACCTTTTGCTCAGAGAGGGCGATTATATTCGAAGTTGATCGAGACTCCAGCGAAGGGAAGTCAAAAGGGGGAAGGTCCCGCCTGAGGGGAAGAATCTTGTTTCTGAAAGCCGCCGCGGTCATCAAGAAGACGCTTTCAAGGCCGGTGGGGCTGTCAGGCAAGGAGGAAGTATTTTGCTGGAGAAACACGGGTGCTGCGGGAGACATCTTATCGTAGGGAGACTTAAAGACAAAGAAATCAAAAAGCAGAAGGATTGCCGAAAAAGGGAGATGGGGGGAAAGAAGGGAAGGTCCATCTTCACGTAATGAAGTGTTGGGTTAAGAAAAAAGAAAAAAAAAAACCGCGGACGGGGAGGAAAAAGAAAAATCATTGTCTCCAAAAAGAGCCGTCTTTCCGAAAGAAGAAAAATCTGCCAATAGTTTGCGACGACAAAAAAGGACAACAGTGTGCTGGCATGGGGACACAAAAAAAAAAAGCTTCATCACCCATACGTGGCAAGCGCTTCTTCATAGAGTGAGAGAACGCTTCAAAAAAAGAATAGAAAACGAAAACAGTTGGAACGGGAAGGGCGAAAGGAAAGGGGATATCCCTCCCAGCCTCCAGGAATGACGAAAGAAGTAAAAAGCCATCAAACGGGGAGATCCCCAGGTGTGGGGGGGGTTGTGTTTTGGTGTGTGGGGGGGGGGGTGTTGGTGTTGGGTTTTTTTTTTGGTGGTGTGTTGTTGGGGAGGGCTCTGGGGCTGTTGTTGGCGGGGGGGGGGTGGGGTTTTGGGGTTGGGGGGGGGGGGGGGGGGCGTTTGTGTTGGGGGAGTGTGTTTTTGTGTTCTGTTGTGGGGGCCTCTCCTCCGCCAACCCTCTTGGGGGAACTTTGGGGAAGTGCAGCGGCCTCATGGAAGACTTGCAGAATCGAGGTCGGCATGGACAGGGAAAAAAAAACAACAGGATCGCTCGGCGGCGCCTGCGGGACCGGTCCGGGGAAGAACCACCAAGGGGCGAAAGTTCATCATGAGAGGAGAAAAAGGCGAAATCCGCTGCCTGCTTTAAGAAAAGTATAGCGCGTAGGCCCTCAAAGAAACAGGGAGAGGACTCCGAAAGATTACGGGAAGGAAAGCCCTCAGCTTCAAGAGGCTTAACAAAGAGAGGGACTCGAAGGGAATTTTGTCAGAAAGGGAAAATCTATTCAAGAATGAGCATTTATAAGCGGGGGGAAGCGAGCCGGGCGCCCAACGACCGACAAAAACTGGTCCAAAAGGGGAAAAGGGGGAGCTCGTTGATATGGTTCTTGCAGTTGGCTCCATGGGACTACGGCAGGAAGAGTCGGAGGAAGAAAGTGGAAAAATTCCGTACCCGGCAGCCAGAAGACTGGGACAAAGGAAGTCTCCAAGAATACAATCGGAAAAAGGAAGGTCTCCAGGGTCAGCAAGAGGAGGGAGGCTCCTAATTTCGCGGCTGCGTTTATCTTTGCCTAGAGAAGGGAGGAGGAAGAAACTATGAAAAAATAAAGGGGGCGGCTGCAAGAAAAATGTCCGATACGGGGACTCATAACCTCGGATCATCAACCACAGGGCCTTAAGAGAACTACGGAGAGATCATAAGGAAAAAAAGGACATCCCAGGGGAAAACACGTTTTCCGGGGGCGCCTCCATACTGAAAGCCGTAAACAGAAAACTTCACACTGGTTAAAAGGATCAAATGACTCTCCTCAATCTTCGGAAAGGAGGCAATGGAAAAGGGACTAGTCTGGGACAATCCTACGAGACCAATTCATAACAAAAGTTTCGTGGAAAGGGGGCCATCAGAGATGGATCCTCCGGCGGTGCCGCGTTTCCGGTGGAGCGGAGAAATCTCTAGAAGAACCGCTCCGGGACTTTTCGTCTGGAGTCACGGCTCTCACAAAGGGGGGGGAGAAACTGAAAAAAAAAAGGGGCCGCGGATCCAAAAAGCGTCTCTTTTCCTTCAGGAAAGACGCACCAATCTAAGAAAGGGAGAATGGAAGGAAAAAAAACCAAAAAAAACACTGATTATTAATTAAAAAGGGGGAGAAAGGGGAAGAAGTCGACAGAAAGGAAAAAGGGCCGGAACTGGTCCGACTGAGGGGGAGAAAGGAAAAGAAAAAAGAGGTCCCGTTAGGAGTGGAAGACCCTCTTTCTCCAGTAGAGGCCTATAGGAGATCACCCGAAAGAAAAAGGAAACTCGAAAGGGTACGAGACTGGAAATACCCGAAACAGTCAAAAACCCCCTCCCACCAACTCGTTCGAAACTATTGAACTCTTAAGATTAAGCATGAGATTTACCTAACTAAATTTTTTCTCCGGGAAAATGTTGAAGGGGGGTTCTGGATTGGGGGAAAAAAAAATCGGGAATGATTGCATCCTTAGGGGAAGATGGAATCTTTTGTCTTGCGGGGGGAAAACGGAAGCATTTGGGTACGGTGGGGGGAGGCGGTTTGATGGAGGGAAGGGGGAAGATCACCTCACCGGGGTATCAGTTTTGTTGAGGTACTGAGGAAGAAAGAGGCCAAGATTCAAGGGGGAAAGGAAGTAACTTGCCCTGATATGGGATGATCCGTTTTAGGGGAAAAAGGAGGTTCTTGTGGGAAAAAACTGCGGGAAAACACTAGGGCAAGCAAAAATGAGAGTAATCGCGGCAAGAGGAAAAAAAAGAATCCTCTAAATTCGGGAATTTCTTTCTTCGGATGAAAATTTGTGATCGGGGGGATTACTAAATGGAAAAAAAAAAAAGGGAAAAGAGGGGGGGGAAACCGTAGAAGATGGGAAAATTCTATAAAAACGCTGGGTAATTGCTACTCTCTTAGGAGGATGCACTGCAACATAGACAATACGAGGGGTTAAAAGAGGGTTTTCCTTCAAGCCGGCGGGAGGGGGGCGCACAGTCTAACGGGGGGGGGGGCAAAGCGGTGAACGAGGAAGGAAAAAAAAGGGTCTTGATCGAACAGAAGGGGGAAAAAGAGAGGACCGAGCTTCAGGCCCGGGAATCTTCTGAGGCCTAAATCTGTCAATCAAAGGGTGAACCATCGTGGAGAACCGAGGGGGAAAAAGAGAGAAGCTTCATGGAAGGGGGGGGTCACTTAAAAGCCACAAGGGTGGATTTGTTACAAAGCAGACACAAAAAGTTTAAAGACCAGCGTTGGAAGGATTCGAATCGGAAATTTTCTCATTCCGCGTCTGAAAGAGCTATCAGACCATCGGGGACTGGAGAAAAAACGATGTAACTCGAAAGGAAGAAGAAGGAGACGCTGCGAAAAGAGAGAAGAAAGAGGATCAACTGCTTTCGAAACGTGGGGCTTATTTAACAGGGGCGGCGCGGAGAGCGGCAGGCGCGGGGGGGGCGGCGAGGACACGAAAGAAAGGGATTTTCATTGCATTCGGGGAACGCTTCCCCTGCTCACTTAAGAAAGGGGGAAAAAATGGGGACGAAGCAACGTCGGGAGCGAGTCGGGGGGGTAAAATTTGAAGTTTACAGGGGGGAAGGGGGGGTCAAAGCTAATGTTATTGCGCTGTGGCTCTTAAAAGGGGAGGACTGGTGAAATGGATCAGTGGGGGAGTGGGGCGTACGGATTTTGACCGAGGAAAGGCCGACATAAGCGAAAAATCTCCATCTTACCCTTTCAGGGAAAAATACTTGAAGAATAAAAGTGACCTGATGAAGTTGTAGGAAAAGGGAGTCAGAAAACAGTTATTTCCGGTAGACGATCAGCAGGAAGAAGCCAATCTGCATGGTCAAGAGCAAAAGATCGGTTACCTGAGAACCATCCGAAAGAAAACCCTTCAATTTTGGGAAGGGGGTGGTGTCGTCGCTAGGACGGAGCGATGGAGCAAAAAAACTATCTGAACAAAAAAAAACGGGTTAGTTTGGAAAAAAAAAAAGGGAAAGGGAACCTTCTACCTACATCATGGAAGAAACGATCTTTAGAGTGGGAAAGGTGAAAGAAGGGGGGTTGGGGGGGATCTTGTGGCTTCTCCTGCGCTTGCAGACTGCCCGAGTGCACAGGAAATGTGTGCTAAGACCTCAAAGGGAGAAATTGGGATTCGTCCCTACCCAGATACTTAAGCCCAGGAGCTACTTCGCAAAAGCGACACCTAGAAGAAAGGGTTGATGCTATCAAACTGAGAAAAAGCGGCGCTATCCAATTAGCTAAGCAATTGATGTAAGGCGGCGAGAGGAGGGGGGGGGTCGTAGGGAGCTGCGGGTTAATCTAATGCAGGAAAAAAGAAATCAAGAACACAAAGGAGGGGGGAGGGGGGGAAAATTCGCAGGGAGAGGTTCACCATTAGCAGAAAAGCGCCGACGCTTCCATTGAGGGAAAAGCGATACCCTCTCGAAGAATCACCTAGAGAAAACGTGTGCGCCGAAGGGGAATCCGATCAAGGGATCTGGATCAAAATTTGCCGCTAAAAGAGGTCTGAAGTTTTCGGGACTAAGGGGGGGACCCACATCTTATCCCGCGAAGCGGCTGGCAAAGGGGGAAAAAAGGGGCTGCGCAACTCAAAGTGTGAAGGGGCGGACAAGGCCTGCGATCCAAAAAAACACCACGTCCGCGTTAAACCGTGAAATTGATGAAGCAAAGGGGAAATTGCACAGAGGAGGGCGGGACTAGTTATGTCATCAGAAGGGAAGGGCCTACCGCTAAACTACCCCAAGAGGGGTCAAAGAGGGGTACTGATAATCTCAGAAATCGGGGAAAGAGGCGTCTGTCGGGGGAATCTTTGGAAAGGGGAAACGAGGGGGAAAGCTTTTTAGGGCACCGGCTTGCATCACGCATTGGAAGATGATCAGTAGAGGAGGTAAGAGGGGAAGGAAGGTTTCCAAAAGCTGATTGGGAAGGAGGCTGTAAATGGAGATTGGTGGTAAGGGAGGAAAACCTTGCAAGGGGGTTGTGAGGAGGGGAAAAAGAAGGTCCAACCGCGGACGGCTCGCTCATGGTCGCCAAAGAAAAGTAGGGAAGGAAAGAAAGAGCCAAAACAACCGAGGGAAAAGCCCTTTCATCATGATGAACACGAAAAAAGAAGAGGGGGCTCGAAATTCCAACACGCGAAAAAAGCGGCATCACCGAGACGGGTGAAAGGGAGAGAAAAAAACATGGGGGATAGGACTGAAAACGGAAAATGCCACTGAGGGTCGCTAATCGGTCTATAGCAAAAACCAAGACTGCAAGAAGAAGAGCCTGAAAAAGGCGACGCGGGGATCATCCCACGTTCACTCAAAGGAATGTGCTCGCGCAGAGGGGGCGGGGGCCTGAGCGTAAAGGGTTCTTAAGGAAAGGTTTTCTATTTCAATGGCGCCAAAGCGGGCTGGGGGCGGGCCGCGGAAAAAAAACCGTTTCCGATTTCGAATCGCCCACGCTTTGGGACTCGGGGGGGAGAAAAGAAAAGGTCCTGGAGGGGGAGGTTCAGCAACCTTAAGTTGGGGATATTGAATCAAAGTAAAGGACGAAAGCAGGGACGCAGAAGACTATTTCTCCTCCCGAACCCTCAATAAGCCGGGCTAGGGAGAGCCTCTATGGGACAGCTTCTGTTGGGCTGATAGACTGAGGAATTGCAGGGGACACCTCGAAAAAATAGGGGAAGTTCGCCTTTCTCCCCAACGAAGACGTTCTGCTCGGCCACAAACTGAAAGGAAGTGAGCTGGGCAAGGGGGGTGGTGGGATACGTAAATCATTCCCAAAAAATCTCAAAAATGCATTGTTCTCGGAAAAAAAAGTAAAACATAATGAAAGGTGTCCCCAGCTTCGAAAGGCATGAAAGGTTCCCATCCGCAAGGGAAAGGCGCGCCAATTTCAGCAAAGACAAAAAGGGACCGCCGAAGTAAAAGAAATTGTGTGAGAGTTGAACGGGAGAGGGAATGGGGAAAAGCTTATGCGTGAAATATCAAATCATCTTTAAGAAGAAAAAAATTTGAGAAATGTCACGAAAGGAGACTGGTACTCATAAAAAAAAAAAAAGATCCATTGCCGTAAGGAAAAGGAAAAAAAACTCCTGCTCTTGTGGGAGCGCTTTGTCCAAAAAGTCACTCATCGATCCCAGGGGCCCAGGGGAGATCCTACTTTACCGGGAGGAAAAAAAATTCCACTTTTTCTTGCCCTTTCCAAGGCTGGCGACAAACTCCTCGAGGAAAAACAGAAAGGGACTGCAAGGAAAGAAAAAAGAAGCAACAATGCTTCAGGAAACCGGTTGAGGGGATCTGAATCTTCGTAAAGTCTCCAAGGAAGGAGAGGGGGGCAAGTGGAGAAAAAACCAAAACCTAGAGAGAAAAGGGGAAGTGGCGAGAAAAATCTCTCCTGGAGCAAGAGAGGAGCATACTGCCGCACCGGGGGGGGCAAAAGAGAGAGGGTTTTCCTTAGGAAAAAGATCGGCCGGAGGAAAAAAGGAGGGGGGGACCTCCATGACGATGTAGAGAGGGGGTTCCAGAGACTAGAAAAACAAAAAAAGGAGGGAGGGAGGAAGCCAGGAGAATAGGGAAGGGAGGGAGAGGTTCCTCCGCCTATGCTAAGTGGGACGAAGGAAAAATATACAGGGGTGGATTCATTGGCCCAAACAAAGTGGTGACCGCTACAGGGAACGGGCGAGATTCAGGGGGGGATCGGAAAGAAAAAGACCTTTCTCTCTAGATTAAGGGGGGGGAGAGTCGGGACACCTGAAGAAAGGATCTGCAAAGCAAAGCTTTTGCTAGAGGGGGGATGGTGGATCTTCGGGGGGAAAGTTCCGGAAGGAAAAAGAGCTTTTTCTGCATTTTGTCTGAAGTGGGACCTTTGTAACGGCCAAGAAAAGTGGAGGAGGGGGAAAATCAGTAATGAACGAAAACCCCGGGAAAGCATGGGAAGGAAATTCAAGAGGTCCCCCTCTATGGACTGCCGGAAAGGAGGACTTCTTGGGGAAAAAGGGGGGGTGGAGTATTGAAAAAATTTGGGAAAGGGAAAAGTCACAGGGGGAAGTTCTTAAATCTGTGCGGTCACTGAGGGAATAAAATGGTGGAAGAAAACAAGCACCAAAAAGGAGGATTTCGTAGCTTCTTTAAGGGAGAAATTTGAGGAGGGGGAAAAATGTTCGATGTGAAGGCGACTCTGTTGACACGGATAATGGTACGGAAGGGAAGAAAAAATTAAGGCAGTTGGGAGAGGAAGGGCTGGCAAAAAGGCAATAACGAGGAAAGGGCGATTTCAATTTTTGGGTGGCTCGAGTCATCCTTCGTTCGAAAACGGAAAAAAGGGGGGCGTAGTGATCGACACAGGAAGGGGAAAAAATCAAAAACGCTTTTGGGAAAAAAATCGAGACGAAAACGAAATTTTAACAATCCAAGCTTGGCCGTAAAAAAATCGGAGGGAAGGAAGAGGTCGCCAGGGTCATCGATTTAGGGAATATTAACGGTTTTCAGAAAATCCAGATCTGGGGGGGGGGGGGGAACGAAGGGAGGGACAAAGGAAGGAAAAAGAGTGGAAGGGGGCGATGAGGACGCATGAAGAGGGGAGAAACCTCCGCGCCGATTAACAAAACGTAGGAAAGGCCGAGAAACATATTACCTCGACCGTAGAAACTGGAAATCGGAAGAACAAGGAAAAAGAGGGAGGGGGGGAAAAGCAACTGAGGGGGACTTTACCGTTGTGAGGACTCTCTCAGGGGGGGGAAGGGGAAGTTAAAACGTATGATGAGAAGGGGGAAAGGATGGGGCTTGATAAAAAAGAGACATCATCGAAGGAAAGGTCCAATTGGGGTTCCTCTTCTTCTCCCAAAATCGGCTATAGTTGGAGAAAAACAGGGACATTCGCCGGATTTTTTTCAGAAGGGGTTTTCCCCGATCCCACTGCCGAAGGGGACGGTTGGAAAGCATCTGGATCGATGTGTCGCGGGGGGGGAGAAGGGAAACGGACGGGGGGGGGGGAAAACATTATCCGTTGAGCGAAGGGTTGTCCAGGAACCGAAAAATTATGTCAAAGGATTCCAGAGTGCTTAGAAATGCTCAAAGGTTAATACTGTCGAATCGGGAAGAAAAAAGGAAAGGGAAAACATTCCGTGGGAGGGGCCAATAATTCATAGCAAGGGGACCTACGATCAAGGAAAAGAGGGCCGACCACAAGAAGCAAAAAGGGTTACCGGGGGGGGGGGGGGGGGGGGATCCATCCTCTACTGATTAAAACACTTCATGAAGCGATTGAAAGGAGGGAGAGGGGGAGGGGGGGAACGCAGACTAATAGAATAAACTAAGACGAAAACGGGGGTTTTTCCGATTGGAACAGCTGCGGGGGAAAACCTGCTCCTAAATCATCTCTCCGCCAGAAGAACACCTTTTCCTTTTCGGAAAAAAGGAAATTGTGATAGTTTGAGAGGACGAAAAAAAGGGGGGGGGAAGGGGTGCCAGAAAATTAGTTGTTCAAGAAGCGGGGGGGATTGTCTGCCAGCAGGGGGGGATTTCTCATATTGGGGGGGAGGAAGGGGGGAAAGAAGAATCTAAGAAAAGAGGGAGGAATTGATCGGCTTAAAGGGAGGCCATTTTGCGAGACGAAAAATAAAATCGCAGAAAGACCCCGGTCAAAAAAGAAAAATGGGACAGCTATTGAAATCCGGAGGGTGCGAGAAATGGCGAAAGGGAGGGAAATTTCCTACTTGCATGTCGTCGAGAGAGGCGGTTTCCAGGAACGGGGGAAAAATCTCGAGGGAGAGAAGAAGGAAGGGAAAAAAAAAAGGTAGGATTCGATGGAAAACCCGCCTAAAAAGGAAGGCAATTACGGGGGAAGGAAGTGGTCGCTGCACGCGATCCCAAGGCCAGCAATCACTTTCATCACGGAAAGGGGAATTGCGCGCAAAAAAACGTTTCCTGGAAAAGGGCGAAGGGAATGATCTTGAGAGAGAAGCAGAGGGAAGGGGGGAGCAGATCATTTTTGGCTAAAGAATGGACAAACCACATCGAAAAGAGATGAGAAAAAAAAAAAAAAAAAAATTAAAAGGAAAGGGGAAGAAAAAGGGGGCTCGGATGTTCCGTAAAAAAAAAAAGGGAGCACCACGTCCGCGTTAACACTTTATAAAAGGAAAACTAAAAAGGGTGTGGGAAAAAGGACGGACAGATAGCGGGGAGGTCGAGAACAGACGCCTGTTGAAGGGGAGGGATCGAAAACTAAAAAGGAGGGGACTTCCGCGCTTCGTTTTTCTGGGTTGCTTCCAGTCAAGAAAAAACTCCAATAGAGGAGAACTTGGGGCATCAGCGGGGGTGAAGGGGGGGCGGTCTAAAGTCCGCACGGAGGAAAGAAAAAATCTTCTTAACTTCATGAGGAATGGAATTCTTAAAACAAAGAAGAGAATGTTGGCAAAAAAAGAAATCAAAGCCAGGATGGTGGAGTGGGGGTCCGTCGTAGAGGAAAAAAAATTGAAAAGAAAGGGGGAAGATTTTGGATTATGCCGTCCTGTCCAGGAAGAAAGGGGATACATGGTAGAAAAAAGAAAAAAAGCGTGCAATAGATAGAGAGGGAAAAGAGCAGTCTCACAGGGGGTTGCATTTATCTACAAGACCACCAACTCAAGGGGGAGGGCAAAAAAGGCAAGGTAGAAGAGAAAACCTAAAGGAAAAGACATCTTGAAAGGGGGGATAATATACCACTAAGGCCATGACCCAGAGGATAAAAGTTAAAAAGGAGTACCAGACCAAATCTACATTCTCTAAGAAAGAAATCCTAAGATTCTCCTCCCATTGCTCTGCGGGGAAATCCTACGCGACGAAGAAGGGCGAAGAGGGCGTCTTTTTAACTGCAGCGCGGGGGGGGGGGAGGCGAGGGGGAAGAGGGGCGCAAGGGGAACTGCCTACTATCGATCAAGAAAGAAGGAAGGGGGGAACCCGATCAAAAAAGTGCGAAAAAGGGACACCAAGCGGGAAAAATCCGCGGGAAGATTGGACTCTTCTCAAATCCCAGGAAAGGGGGCTTTCGGGGGTGCAACCGAGGACTCTTGGAAGGACTCGTCGAAATCACGGGCAAGGTGGCTAATGGCGTACATTGGAAAGAAGACCGCACCCTTAAAAAGGGGGCTGTGAGAAAGATAGTAAAACGGTGGGGGGGAAACATCTTCTGTGTTCTTGAGAGAGGGGATGAAGCAACAAAGTGAAGGGCTACAAAAAATACGAACAAGTGAAGTGAAAAACAACAGAAGGCTTCTAGGGGACCAAAAAACGAAAAAAAACTTAAAAGAGGTTAGAGGGGTGGTCAGACAAAGGGGGGGGGGGAGAACAGCGATGCTTCCGAAAGCATGTCTTCAATGCAGCAGTGTCTCGACATTGAAGGAAAAAAAAGGCGGGTCAAATATTCGGAAAAAGTTGTAAAATGCCGAAGGATCGCCAATTTAAAAGGGAGGGAAAATCGAATTTCTGCGGCTGGGGTTATCTTGTCGGGGAAGGACCTTCTTAGGGGAAAAGGCCGGTGAGACCAACGAATGGACAAAGCCTGGGAATAAAAACACAACCATCTCAGTCCGGAGGAAACAAAGCCATGGAAAAGGAGGGGGGGGACAGCGAAGGTGAACCCAGGGGCCGAAAAAAAATAGGAAATGCTGAAAAAAACGAGAACACTTTTTCTGGCAAAAGGGGAAAAAAAAAGGGGAAAGGAGTTTGCTACCAACTCTCACGGGGAAAAAAGCCCTTCCTCCGGGAAAAAGAAAAAGCTGCAAGAGGGAAAAGGGGGAAACAACCGGGGGGGGGGGTTCAAGGGATTCTAACAATAGTCCGACGGCAGATACGGGAAAAAAAAAGGGAGATTTGGAAAGAAAATCCGTACTCGGAAAGGGTCGGTCGAAAAAGCTCTGCCGTGAGGAAGAAGGAAGACTTCCACACCAATCAAAATCGGAAATTACGCCACATTGAAGAGGAAGGGCCTGCGGCCACGGGGGACCTCAATTACTAGGGGAAAAGATTCACAGTCGAGAAAAAAAAAAAAAAAATATTAAGGGGGGAGAAGAAAAGGAAAAAAAGGTTGCCGCCGGCCGGGGGGAGGAATGTTGTCTAAGGAAAAGAGGGGGGGGGATTCCGTGCCCGTTCATGAAAAAAGCGACAACGACAAAAGGGAGCCAGGCGGGAAAAAAAGAAACACTGCAGGGAGGGGAAAAGTATATCTGATCTGAAAACTTGCCAAAGAAAGAGTCTGAAGGGAGGGGGGCGCGGGAAAAAAGAAAGGTTGAGCATGAAAAAAGGGGAGCTGCGTTCGGATGGGAGGGGGGAAAAAAGACGGGAGGGGGAAGAGAGGGGGGGGCGGAGAAAAAAAAAAGTTGAGAAGGGTGGGAAAGGGGGGGAAAAAGTGGACAGCTGGAGGCGGTTTGGGAAGTATTGCTGCGCTCGGAGCGTGGGGGTGAGGCCGGAGGATTGCGGGGAAAAGGAGGAAAATGTCGTTCCGCCAGGAAAAAAAGCGTTAAAAAGGGAGGGGGAAAAGTCGGAAGAGAAAAGTCGGACAGCTGGGGGAAAAAGGTTCACCCGAAACGGAAAAAGCAGAAGAACGTTGGGCAAGTAAGGGAGGGAAACAAATCGCAAAGGAAGGAGACAGGTCGGGAGGAAAAGAAGCTGGAAGGAAAAGGGAAGGGGGAGGGGGAATCTGTGTTCGGGAGCCAGATGTCTCCCTCTAAAGGGGAGGGGAGGGGAAGGGGGGGGAAGAAAAGTCGGGACTGGGGGGGGGAGGGACCTGCCTAGGGAGGGAAAACACATTGCCTTCCACGAGAAAAGCTCACCGCGAAAAAAAGGGGGGGGACAGGGTGGGGGCCGAACGGGGTTACGGGTTTTGCAAGAGGAAAGGGGCGTTATGGGAAACAGGGAAACCGTTCCTTCTAACAGGAGGGGAGAGACAAACCCCAAAGGAAGGAAGAAAGGAGGGGAGGCTTTTGGCAAATGGGGCGGGGAGGGAGGCCGTCGCAATTCCCCCTACCATTGGAGGGTCCGTTATCGACGAAAAAAAAAGTAATCGAAGCAAAAAGGACGTTGGCTGGGGCAAGAGGGGGGGTGGGCGGCGAAAGGAGGGAAGAAGAGAGTGGCGGGAGAAAGGCCTTTTCTGGATTCTAAAAGGGGCCGAAAGTGTTCCAAAAAAAGAACGCGATCAAAAAAAAAGGAACCCACAAAAACGAAAAAATGCGGAAAGCAAAAAGAGAAAAAGGAGGAGGGAGACGGCTTCGCTTTTACAGGGGTCTTATTACGAAGAATGGGATGAGCAGAGCGGAAAAATCATCGGCAAGCAGGGGGGCTTTGATGCTCAGAGAAAAAAGGTCCATTGCATTCTTGGAAGAGTCTGCGCACGGAGCGGCTGAAGGGGGCCGAAGCCCGTGCCCGGGGGATGAATCTCGAGGAAAGAAAAGAAAAACGGTTGTTAAGGGGGGGTGCATTCAAAGCGATGTGAGGGGGGAGAAGGTTTTCTCTTTATATCTCTGGGGGGAACGTCGAGGGGAGGGGGGACCAGGAAAAAAGGAACTTACTCGGGAAAGGAAAGAGCACAAAAATCGTTTTTTCAAGTGGGGAAGGGTCGTGGAGGAATCTACGACTTACCAAAAAGGTAAAACCGTTTCTGAAAAAGCGAAGGAAGGAAAAATGGGGAAAAGTGCGGGAAAAGAATTCAAAGTTCCAGGAAGAAAAGGGGAACCGCGTCGTTATCCATCCTGGTGAAGTATAACCGCCCTCACCTAAAGAGTAAACAAGAAAAGAGTCAAGGGGAGAGATCGATAGTCTTCTCTTCTTACCAGAAGATGGCCAAAACGAATAAAAAAAAGAGGGGGCCAAAAAAGAAGGGTGAGAGGAAATGGAGAACCAGAGTTATCTCGGGAGAAAAAGAAAATCATCTCTCTGCATCTCAGGAGGAGGAGAGCACCACGGGAAAGGCTTACTCAGGGTGAAGCGAGGGTGTATCAGAAGTTCTGCACGGGGAAGGGAGTCTCTACCAGAGTTGTTCAGCATCTGTTCAAATGGGGGGAAAAGAAAACGCGAGCAGGGGGATGGGGTTGGGGGGGGGGGGCGGGGAAGACACCAAAAAACCCGAACTAAATAGAAAAAAACTTATCTATCAAAAACACACAAGTATACCTATCCATTTGAAGAAGGGAAGGGGGGGTAAAAAGAAAGGACCGAAGAAACGGAGAATGGGGAGGAAAATGCTGGAAGCAAGGCGCAGGAGGGAATGACTAATTTACATTTTCTTCTAAGGAAGGTGGAGGGTTGCAAGGGGGAGAGGACAGGGTATAGGGGGTTCTAAACCCCAAAGAGAGAGGGGCTATCAGATTGCAAAAAAAAAAAAAAAAATCCGTTCACCTTCTACTAAACAAAAAGCGTACAGGCGCCTGACGCGAGGATGCCGAAGATACCAAGGAAAAAGACTCACATGAAAACCCTCGGAGAAACGAGGGAAGGAGAGGGTCTTTTTAAAGAGGAAAAGATGGCTCAGGGGGGGGGAACTTTCTCGATCATTTGCAAAGCATATCGTTCTTGCTTCAGAGGAGGGGGATCAACGAAAACCATCTGAAACGCAGGGGGGGAGCAAAAAGTGGGGGAACCGCTGAAAGGGGTCGAGAAGGGGAAAAAGCTCTTTTCGCCTTAGACACACTATATAACACGTCGAGGGAAAGTGGAGAGCACGGCTCGGAAAGAAAAGAATGTCTATCATTTTTTAGAAAAGTTTATCTATCTCCATGTTAACTAAACAAAAAAAGAGAGGTCGGAAGGGAGACGTTTTGGAGGGGGAAGAGCTGTTTGCTAGAAAAATCGGGGAGGAAGCAAGCTGAAAACAAGGTAAAACAATGAAGTCCGTAGGAGGGAAGAAAAAAAGAACCGATCTTTTTCGGGCGTATAGAAAAACCGGGGACTGGCATCACTAAAAGTGATCCAAGCTGAATCGTAAAGGGGGGTTAAGAATGGACCGAAAAAGGGGAAAGGATAGACGGAGGGGGACCTCCGAAGCCGGGGGGGGAAAGCCAGGAAAGGGGATTTTTCCGGAGATACCGCACTCCGAAAATAATATTTGGGGGCATGTCCTTTTCCAACGCGAGGAAGAAAAAGGACCATCATTTTCGCCAACCCAAAAGGAGGGAAAAGGGGATAAAAGCCAAAAATAAATCGACGGAAAAAGGAATGAAAAGGAAGTTTTTCTTCATGATCGAAAACCCACTCTCGCCAGCTGCGAAAGGGAACTGCCAAGAACATTTGGATAGGAAAAAAGTCCAAAAAGAGAGAAACACAATGAATGCAGAAAGGGGCGAATGTGTGGGAGAAAAAAGCGGTCGGAGGGGCCTAGGAAAAGAAAACTTCTCAGATCTCGCGGGGAAAGAAAACACTTGGCAAGGTTAAAAAAGGGAAAGAGGTCAAGTGGCTAGGAGGCTTGGGAAAGAGACATGAAGGGGTTTTATCTGGAGAAAGGTTCCACAGACGCGGGAGGTCGGGACGAGCCAACTTCAAAAGCCAAAATTTCGAATCTCCAAACACTCTGGAAAAAAAAGAAAGGGGTGGCAAGTGGGGAAGGAAAAAGAGCCCACCATTTCATAAGACAACGTGCATAGGGGCGCTTGAAGAAAAAAGATCACGGAATTCGCGTCATTCGAAGAGGGAAATCAGACCCAGTCAAAAAAAAGAGAGAAAAGCTAAGGAAGGCAACAGCGGGGGGGGGGGATTCTCGATTCATGGGGGACTCATGTAATCTGTAACGGCGGTGCCAATAAAGAGGGGGAGAAAAGCAAACAAGACATCCGGAGGAAAAGAAAAACCCCAACACAGAGGCCAAAAACTTTTCAAAATCGAGATCTGTGGGGGAAATGGCAGCCCGGGAGAGGGGAAAGCCGGACTTAAAAGGAGAAAATACCCTACAGTCGTTTCTCTACTAGTAAACATCTGCACAAAAAAGGGGGACGGGAAAAAAAAGGTCAGGGACCACATAGCCAAAACCAGCCAGAAAAAAGCCAGGCGCTCCAATTTCAGAGAATCCGAATTCGCGAAGGGGGGGGGATTTGAGAAGGGGGTGCCAAAAGGGCAAGAAGAAAACACTCTCCGGTAGAAAAGGAAGCACCCAAAGAAGATGGAATCCTCATAACCCTGCATCATCACCAGAAAGACTAAAAGAAGAACATCCTGCACCAGGAAGACCAGCCGAAGGAAGAAAAAGGGAAAACTGTTCAGAAATACGGAAAGACAGGAAACCGGGGGAAGAGGAAGCCCGTTCAAAGGGAAAAGAAAAAAACAACTCTCCGCCAAGCTTCCATCGAAGGCAAGACCCGGCAAAAACTCACAGCTGTTGCCAAAAAAAAAACATCTCAAGGGGAAAAAGCGTTCAGAAAAAAGAAAAAAAAAGGGAAAGAGTTTACAAGGGGAAGTGTCCCGCACTCTCGATCTCGAAACGCTCGAAAATGGGAGGTCCGATACAAAGCAAGGAGGGAAAAAGGAGCGGTATAGCGGAGACACCGGTTCCCGGAGGATCTTTTCCTGAGAAAAAGGAGCACTTCCGTCTTCCGCTGTTCAAAAAAAGGGGCTGCGGGAAAAGAGGAAAAAAAACAAAAAAACAACCAAAGGAGGGAGAGATGCGGAAGAAAGATCGACATCTTCATTAAAGGGAAGGGAAGGGAATATTCTTTAAAAGAAGAAGAGGAGGTGGGGGGAAAACGCGGGAGGAGATCCTCCGTCCTTGCTCCATGCGAAGGGGGTTCGACCAACACGGCCCTGAAAAAGATGAAATCATAAGGGAAAAGGAAAAAAAAAACTATCGAAAAAAGGCGTCCTTAGGATTTCTAGACGCTGAAAGACTAAAAGGGAGGGGAAGAATTGGAAGATTGGGTAAAAAGAAAAAAGGGTCAAAAAGGGAAGGATCTGAAAAAGGTTTGTCGCAAGGAAGGGGGCAAAGCTGGAAGCGGGTTTGAAGGGGAAGAACTCAAACAGAAGGGAGGGGTGGGGGTGAGTCAAAAGGAAAAAAAGGGGAAATTCGGCAAAAGCGTTTAAGGAGGGGGGGGGGGAAGAGTTGTTATTGATCCTGGAACCAGGAGCCGGAGTGCGAGAAAGTGAAGCAAAGGGGAAACGGTCTCAACAAAGGGGTCCACAGGGCCAGGAGAAAGGGCAAAGATAACAACGCGCATACGAATTCTTAGGCATTTAAAAGGGATCGCACGGGGGCTGGTACAAGGAAAAAGAGAAAAGAGGTCTAAGAGGGATGGGTACGGAAGGAAAAAGAGGAGGGTATTGCGACTCGCTTGAGGACTGGGGCGCGCAGGTGGGGTGGGGGGGGGGGGGGGTTTGAAAAGGAGGGGGGCGGGTGGGGGGAGGAGGGGGGGGGGGGGGAGGGGGGGGGGGGAGCACACAGACTGCACGAACAGGAAGAAGGTCAAGGGGAAAGCCTGAAAAAAACCAGGAAAAAGGGTGAAAAAGGGTGAGATGGGACCTGGCTGCCAGGGGG
>Ga0179593_1566623_pt1 | contig 23552 bp, 36 predicted proteins | sample CZODoug2_1_08_16_FD_185931 | JGI IMG/M metagenome (GOLD analysis project Ga0179593, IMG submission 185931) | Vadose zone soil fungal communities from Angelo Coast Range Reserve, California, USA - CZODoug2_1_08_16fungal (PacBio error correction) | ecosystem: Environmental > Terrestrial > Soil >...
CCAAGATCCGGGGAAATGGGTCGAAATTAACGTAGGGAAGCGATCGGGGCATCTTTGCCCAGAAGCGGCAGAACGAAAAGAAAGAACGTGGGTTGGAAATAATAGACAGCTGTGGGGAAAGAAAACGTCAGTGCCCGAGGAAGGTAGTAAGGGGGTCAAGTCGTTGTAAGGAGCCCGGGGTCCTTATCAAAAATGGCCAACCCTGGCCAGGTGTTCAGGTTAGAAAGAGTGCGCGCTATGACGTTATACAAGAAATAAATTTTTCTAGGTCAAGGTGAACGCCCTGGGGTCGGATAAGGGTGCACTAAAGGGGATGTAAGAAGCGGAGAGTCTAAAAATCACGGGTAGAAGAGTGGGTCCAGCCCCCCAGAGATTAAAGGAACAGAGATCTTTCCACGGAAGGCCCACTAAATGGGAAAAGAGGACGACAGAGAAATTGTGGGCAAAGCCCAAATGCAAAAAGGGTAAAAGGGGGGAGCTTCAAGTCAGAGGGTTTACCGGACGCGATTGGGGGTCATGCTCACGAGGTCAGTTTACTACGAAAAAGTCCACGGGTTGAAAAACCCATAGAAGAACCTAAGTTGGGGGAAGAAGTTTTGGGGGAGGAGCCGGAACGGATTTCCAAATACAAAGGATCGGTCCAACGAGTGTCAAGTTGAAGTAAAAGAGAAGGAAATGGGGTAGCGACAAAAAAAATGGCGATTCCCTGGACGAAGGAGGCCGAATGTTTCCCAGAGGCAAGGGTTGAAAAACTAGCTTCCTCAAAGGGGGTTGTGCGACCCGGCGCAAAAAAGAAAGAAGTTATGTTGGAAAAAAGGGATGGACCGATCAGGAGCAAAAATGCAAAAGCTTTGCCCAGGCAGCATCAGCCCAGACCAGGTCGGGGTACCATTAAAAACGAAGGGAGGGTGGAGCCAAGTGGGCGTGGCAGGGAACACAAGGTGGGGAGTAAAGGAGAGGGGGGGAAAGAAGGGGTAGGTGTGGGGGGATGGGGGGGTGTGAAGGGGGGGGGGTGTAGGTGGGGTAGGGGAGGGACGGATTGGGGGGAAGGGGGGACGGGGTTGGATAAGGGGAAGTCAGGGGGGGGGAGGGAAGGGGGGTGGGGGGGCAGAAGGGGGGGGGGGGATGGGGAGGATAAAGGAGGTGGAAGGGGGGGGGGGGGAGAGGTAAAGGGGAGGGGGGAAGGGGGGGGAGGGGGGCAGGGGGGAACGAGGGGGGGGGGGGGGGGAAGGGGGTGAGGAGAGAGTGAAAAGGATGGAGGGAGGGGGGGGAGAGGGGGGGGGGGGGATGAAGGGGGGGGGGGGAGGGGGGGGGAGGGGGGGGTATGCCTAACAGGGGAGAAAGATTCACTAAGCGAAACAAATAATGAAAGGGAGGAACAAAACTTTTAAGACTTCAACTAAAGGCGCCGAAAATAAGAAGGGAGGAAAAAAAATCAAGTGGGGGGGGGAAAGAAGGGAAAAACGAATAAAGCATCGCCGTGGTTGGGAAAAGGGGGGGAGTGCCCTCCCACAAAGACACCAGCACCAGTTGGGGTCAGGACTTTGAATAGTCGGTAAACGCATTCGGTGAGAGGAGGGGAAAAAGCGTGGAGTATCGAGCTAATCCAGGAGAGGAAAAAAAAAACATAGGGGGCTGGCAACCCCCACCCACCAAGGTTCGCAAAAAAATCGAAAGGGGCCAGTGGGCACCCACCATGAAAGGGTAAAAAAAAGAAACCTCCCAATCAAAAAACGTCCAGGACGGGGTGGAGGAGGAGGAAGAAGATTGGTGTTTTCGCCAGGGTTACACCAGGAAGGGGGGGGGAAGAACGTTTAAAGTTGGTGAAAAGCATGAAAGAAAAAACCAGTGGGGCGAAACCCACAAGTTGGAGAATTCGGGATAAAAAGGACTGTCAACCTAAAAAAGCGTGGGATGGAGGGATCACGATGTGCGGTGGGCGTAAAATCAGAAATCATTTAAAAAAAAAGGGAACTTGGGAAGGTGGGGGGGGGAGACCGGAGAACTAAAAAAAGATTCGGGGTTTTCTGCCATCACAGTGAGACCAGAGTCTAGAGGCACGGGAAAGTAAAAACGGGGCGGGAGGCTGAGGCGCGATTTTGAAAGCATCAAGACAGCCCGTTTGGGTGTGGGGGCGGCCAAATTTCAGGGGGTGGTAGTAGGGAGAAGGGGAAGTTGCGAGCGTTTAAATTGAAGTAACCCAGAATAACACGGAAAGTGGAGGAAAAAGCCAGGGGAAAACCAGGTCGATGTCCAGGATCGGCTTCCTTTAAAAAAATGGGTGTGACCGGAATCAAATGCAACAAAAAAAAAAAAAAACATTCCCGCTTCGGCCATAACCTCCATACACCGAAGGACTGGACGAGAACCATGGGAAAAACCAACGGCGGACCTGTCAGCCTTAAACACGAGGTAATTGCCGTATGGAAAAATACAATGGTCTTTGGGCGAACCATGGTCAATCCTTACTGAAAAATGAGAAAAAAAGCGGGAAAACTCCCTGGGTTGATTACTTGGAAATGGAGGAACAAGTCGGGGCGCGAAGGGGTGCAAGGACCACGGGGGGCTTGCAACACATGCTAAAAAAACGAAGGGGACATTGTAAATAGGTTAAAATAAAGAAAAAAACAAAAAATCAAACCGAATGAAATTGAAGCCGTCTGCGCTGGCGATGTCATCACGAAGGGACTTGTTTGGACTGGTTTCGTTGGGGGTCACACCTCCCTGGCCGCTCCACCACGGGGCGGCAGCGACCGGGGGATGAGGCCCCGCGCGGGGATTCCCTACCCAGGTAGTTTGGGACCCAGGTGGAGGTCAAGGGGGAAGATGTGTGTAGACGGTGCTTCCTCAAAAACCGACCGCCCCGCGAAAAAAAAGGGGGGCTAAGAAGCCACTTTTCGCATCTTCTATGTCCAGCAGGAGAAAAAAAAACCCAGACACTGGTTGGTTGTGTGACATGGAGCTTCACTCGACGGCGGACCGTATGAAAGGGATTGCTTGACGTAGGAAAGAGGAAGGGGCCTACAACGAAAAAAAAGGAAGAAAAAAGAAAAAAAAAAAAAAAAATCGGACTATCGCAATCTTTCATACGTTCACTGGAAGGGACAAACCGTTGTTGCTAATCAAAGCGACGTAAAACGAACACGAAATTTGGGAACAAAGGTTATAAGACGCACTGGACTGAAAGGCACGCTGGTAACGTAGGCCAAAAAAACCCAAAAGCTGTACAAGGGATCACACAATCGGTCAAAGTTGCCAATTGGGGGTTGTTTGGTGTTGGGGGGTCCGGGTTTCGGGACAAAGCTGTGCATCTCGTTTGGGAAGGGGACAAGAGAAAATCCCGGTCGCGTAGACGACATTTCCCTTTAAGTTCAGTGTCGGGAAATGGACGGGGTGGGTCCTTGGTTTCTGTATGTTGAGGGGTGGGTTGTTGGGTTGGGGGGGGCTGTAGGAAGAACAATGAATGACGAAGTTCCAAACGAACACAGGGGAAAAGGACCGGTGCAGCCCCGCAAAACAATTAGACTTGCAGTGCTACCAGAGGGGTGTCCGATCGGATAGGAGGTGGGGGGAAACATTTGTTGTTCGGCCAGGGCTTTTGGAACTAGGCCGCCATTGGAGGTAACTTGGCGCACGGAATGAACCTCTGCGAATCGCCTGTGGGGTGTTTGGTTGTCAAGGGAAGGATTCAAGCAAAGCCCTCGACACGGGGGGTGTAACGTGTTTTTGGCGGACCAAGGCAGTCCCGCCAAATAAAGCAAAACAAAAAGGGCGGGCCAAGGGGTGTAAGGAATACAGGGACGAATAATCAAGGCTGATGAAAACAAGGCTAATTGGAGGAAGAAAATCGTAAACGTACAAAGAGCCGCCCCACCGGGGGAGGCGGTCGTGTAGGGGGGAAGCCGGGAAAAAGCAACCTTCTTAGGCACTATTTGGGGAGGATTTTTGAGGAAGGTTCCAGGGGGAAGATCACAAAATCAAGAGGACGGTTTTAGCGGATGGATATGCGGGGACCGGAAGGGAGGGGGGTACAGAACCTGGTCAAAGGAATGGAAACAACTTTCCACACAGGGGCGAGTGTGTCCTAGGGGGGGTTTTAAATCGGCTCAAAGAAAAAACAGAGGAAAAGCCGCTCTGGTGAAGGCTGGTCAAAAAGTCTGCCCAAATCACACTACATTGGTGTAGATAGAAACTGGTGGGTGCCGAAAAAAAGAGGGCTTGTGTCACCAGGATGTAGTCCACTAAGGACTCAATCCGAAAAATACGGGGGGAGCCACATTTGAAGACTGATGACTGGAATCGCAGGTAACACTCGAGGGGGGGGAAGAGCGTGTGGGGGTAGGGGGTGGGGTTTGTCAAGGTAACAACAAAAAAACTCCAGGGCAGGCAAATCAGCGGCACTTGGTTGAAAAGAGCGAAAAGGGGGACCCGCGGATAACCCACGATGAAAGGGTAGGGGGTGAAACGTGACTCCCTGGGTGAGAACTATCTATCCGAACTAGACTGTCGTTTGGGGGCCAGAACACCGTCATACCGAGGATCTTGGACGTTTGCGGCAAAGACCAAAAGAACGAGTGGGGGGGGTCAACCTGAAAACGAGGACCCGGGAAAAAGTTGTTGAAACAAACATTGGAGGGGGGAAGGAAAATTGCGCTTGTGTCAACGGGGGGAATTCCATGCGGATCGCGAAATTTTTTGTATGAAAAGAAAAAGGACCCCGTAAAGAAAAGCTCGACAGACGAGGGCGATGAAAGAAGAATCTTGTCATGTAGCATAAAGGATACCGCCGAAAGAGAGTGATTTGGGGGGGGACCGGGGAAAAGTTTGACACGGATTCATGTACACAAGAAAAAACTAGGAAAGTTATCCGGCAAAATGAGGGAAAAATACAATCCGGTAAAAGTTTGGATCAGAAGGCTCGGGAGACATGGCCTCAATGCCAACCGGCAACCACGGCGAAGAGAATCAGGGATCAGATGCTAAGGTCCGCAAGCCTCCAAAGCGTGGAAACCACATTAATTGGAGCTGAAACAAAAAAGCGCGGAGTCATCCCTACAACCAACTAAATCAAGTGCAATAGGGCCAAAGGGGGGAAGAATGTACCCGCATAAAGGACCGCCAAGGTCACAAGGGGGGAACATTTGAAAATGGAGATAAAACAAGAATCACTAGGGCGCGTGCAACACGCCCCACCAATCGAAAGCAAATAGATCGCGAGGTGGGGGAAACCAGTAACCAAAGACACAGGCTCGTGCAGCCTCCAATGACTTAGGAGGAAAGACCCCCGGTATCTCAAAGCAAGACTCGAACCAGAGATTCGGGGGGGGACTCAACACGAAGACGGTTCAGCAGAAGTAAAACCTCCCTTCACAAACTGAGAAAAGGGAATCAACTTTATGCTGTGGAGGAGGAAAGGAAAAAAGAAGGGGAGAATCACCATGAGAGAAGGGCAAGGTGGAGAAATGACAAAGCAAATCCGGCACCAGAAAAAACATTACCGCTCCAAACAGCGAGCGATTTCAGACCAATTCAAAACACCTCCAAAGAAACAACGACCTATAAATGTTGGTATACGCGAAGGGAGAGGGGGGGACATGGATTGTTAAAAAAAAACCGCGAAGGCCGACTAAAATGGGAGAACTGGTCGGGGAAGCCAGACGACTGGCCAAACCGCTCAAAGAAATAAAAGAGTCTGAGCTCAGAAAAACAACTTGCTGCAAAAGTGTCCACCGAAAGAAAACTCGAAGAGACGGATATAAGGACTGAAGCAAATTCCACATCCCGGGGTTGCTGAAGGAAAGACTCCTAGAAAGAGGGGTTAGAAAAAAGTGAGGGGAAAAAGTCGAAAGGGTTATCGGGAGACGAGCAGAACTTCCCAAAAATCACAAAGGCAAAAAAAAATAAAAAAACTCAAATTCCCTTAGCCGGGGGGGGGAAAAGGGAAAGTCGGAACAACGACTTGATACTATATCTACTAAGTTCCCAGGGAGGGAAAGCAGGGCCTTCCGACATCAAGCCACACGGGGTCAGAAAAAACAGCATTCCAACCTTAAAAAGAACAGAGTCTGGGGGACAGAGGGGGAAGGGAGAAGTCGCTGGACTCTTCTCTCAAAGGGACAAAGTGGGGGGGATCAGAGAGTAGGGGGGGACCAACCCCGAAAAAAATACTAGGCTCTGCCGCAAGCTCGGAGCAGCGGTCTCCAACGACAGAAGAGGAACAGCCAAAAAGCTTCAGAAAAACAAAGAGGGGTGTCCATCACGCAGCCACCAGAACTGCCGCCAAAACCGGAAAATGGAGGTGGGTTTGCAAGAAAGAAATCTCAAAAAGAAAGGCATAGAAAAAAAAGGCAAAAAACTTCAACGGGGAAAAATAGTAAGAGAATTCAAAAAAAACGAGACGGAAACGCCAAATAAAAAGAGAGCGGGGGTACAAAGCCGTGTCAACAAAAAGATAAAGGATGAAAAAAAGAAGACGACGTAACGATCGAGACAAGAAAAAAACCAAAAACGGTGAACCAGCTTCATGAAAAGAATAATAAAGACAAAAGCTAAATGTAAAGAAAAGGGGGAAACAAACATGCAAATTCAGAAATGGCCCAAAAAAAAAAATTTTGGACTGATTCTATAGGAAGGGTCAGGAAGAAGACGAAATTTGTGTATCTGTCAAGGCGAGACGTCGCAAAAAAAAAAAAGTGTTAAAACACGGTGCGGGAAGAGAGAGACGGACCATAACGAGGGGAAATTGCATCCGGAGAAAGGAAAAAGAAAAGATCTACACAAGCTCGTAAATGAAACCGGAACAAAAGAGGGAAGTAGCTACTCCAAATTCAAAGGAAACAGGGAGAAAAAGTGAAACTTTAGAATCAGAGAGCTTTGTCCTGATGAGAAAGACAGATCCTCTAAAAGACTCCACAAAGAACAACGCGGTGAAAAAAAAAGACACCGATCCAACAGACCCGCCTGGACCAGTCCTACTCCACACCACATTCACCTCCTCCCCGTCGTCACAAAAATCGAGGAGCGGAAAAAGGAAAAAGGATGAGAAACGCTAAGGGTGCAGAGGCCGAATTTCAGGGAAAAATGCTTCAACAAAGTGCTGGACAAGATGAACGTGGGGTCGGGGCACAACCCTTCACGGGGGAGTAAACAGCCCGTGGTCGGTGAAAACACGGCGACTAAAGAAGGGGTAGATTCACCAAAAAAGAAGCTTGTGATCTCAAGGGCATCAAATGTTGGAAGAACCTCCCTTCTTCTTGACTTAGCAAGGACAAAGAAGGAGTCCTTCCTTCACAAAAGGGGGGGGGCGACAGAGTGAAGGCCCGCGCGAGTCAGGTGACAGACGAAAAAACAACCACTGTGGAAAAAAAAAAAGAAAGAAGAATGGGGGACGAAGGGGAGAAAAAAGAGATACAACACCCGAATCCTAACCAGAAATCACGTATTATCCTCAGCAGAAGCGAACCCTCAAAAAGGCAGTACAAAAAAAAGGAAAAAACTGACCTAAAAAGAGGGGCAATTACAGCAAAAAAAACACTCTTCCCAAAAGAAAGCCATACTAAAAAGGAAGAAACAGGGGCAAAAGGGAAAGGCTCAACATCAACCGTCGAGCGACATCGCCTCAAAGCAAGTCTCAAGCGTGGAAAAAAAAAAGGACAAAACATGGAGCAACACCTCAGCGAACCAGCCAGTCCACTCCCAAAGCCCCTTCTGTCCCAGGGAAACCCAGGGGACACCGAAGAAGGTTGTCGAGACCTAAAAGAGCACAGAACGAAAGGAAAAGAATAGAGAAAAACCAAGGGGACCGGGGTGGGTTGTGGGGGGAAAAGGGAGTAGACTAAGTGATGTTGGGGGGGAAAAGACGGTTCGAAACCGCCATTATTGGAGAGGCAGAGTCGTCGGGGGAAATTCTTTTGTATCGCAGGGTGCACCACCAAACACGTTAGGGGGGGTGAGTGAGGAGGTTGGAGTCAGGGAAAAGTGGAGCTGCGTATCTAAGGTAAGAAGGGAGGTCACGCAGGAGGTCAGGGACAAGACGTGAGGGGGAGACGCAGCCTTGCAGACTGCGACTAACGAGGTACGAGGGGGGGGGAAAAAGGATCAGCCATTGCCGTAAAAAGTTTGTGTGTGTGGAGGGGGCGGGGAATCGACTCAAGAATACTTTTCAAAAACCAAAAGTGAATGCAGTAAAGAGTAAACTTCGCACATCCAGCGTGGAAATCACTCGGTCAAGACCACCGAGGAAGAGGGGTAACTGAGGGGACATGGAAAAGGAGGGCAATGAATCAGTTGTGAGGAAATCTTAGAGGCGCTTTTTAATGAAGACTTGACGGGGGGAAAGAAGAATTCACGGGGGAAGGGGTTGAGGCTGCAGGGAAAGCGTAAGGGGTGGTTCCGACGCCGGCATGGTGGCGAGCCTTGAAAAGGACTGGAAAGATTCGCGGGGGAAGTCATGAGAAGGTCACAGTGGGGGTAACTTTTAGAGAGAAAAAAGCATCGCTAAAGTACAGCTGGTGTTTGAGGGGAGGTGGGCATCCAGATCTTTGTTGGCGCAGAGGGGTCGGACCGCCGAGGGGACAGAGGGCCAAAAAGGCGAGGGGCGGAAACTTGGAGCGCCTTTAAGGAAAACGGGGAAGCACAGGGGCAGGCGGAAGGACGGATAACTCGAGAAAAGGGAATTAGGGGATGCGGGAAGCAAGTTTGTCACAAAACGGTGAAGGGGGAAGCGAAAAAAGGGGAATGGCGCGTTGGAGAGGAGCACCCGGAAATCCGGAGCGTGGGTGGTAGCCAAACAGGAGGGAAAAAATCGGGGGGGACCAGATGTGAAAGACAGGAGATCTGGGAGGGGAAAAGGGGGGTTGGAGAGGGGGGGGATGCGATCACATGGGAAGGGCGGTGGTTTCAAACGGGGAGATGGGCGAGATGAGGAATGTCGTTTTGGAAAGAGGTCAGGGGTGTCCGCATGCCCGTGGGATGCAGAAGTTTGTGGAGGGGGTGACAAACTATTCGTGGAAAAGTGCCGATCTGGGGAGGTGCGGAGGAACAAGGTTGTCTGGACTATAAGGATTTACAGGGGGGGCAAAGCGTCCGAGTTGGGGGTGATCGAACAACGGCCTGATAGAAGGGAACGTCAGAACCGGTAGGGGATCAGTTCGGCAAGATGGAACCCAAAAGCCGCAGGAAGGTGTGCGAGAGTGGGGGCATGTGTTGGGGAGGAGCAGGAGGGGCGTATAACGTCCCAAGGCTGTCCAATAAATTGGGGGTGAAACAAAGTGTTTTCCTCTCTTGGAAAGTAAGGCTTATTTAAGGGGAACAATTTCGTCTCTGTTCAGATCCCTACTATCCGAATCCGGGTACGGGGTAAGGGGGGTTGGGCGGGAGTTGGGCGTCAGCCTTCTCTGAAACTGTTGCAGAAAGGGGCGGAGTCGACATAGGGCCTTGGGAGGGGTATGGCGGGGGGGGGGTGACGCATGGCAACCGGACGAAAAATACACAGTGAAACAACAGCGGTACTGTGGGGGGGGACGTGTGAAAAGTGCGGTGGACCAGTAAGGGCCCAATCGAGTGATAGGGGGGGGGGGAGAAGAATGAGGGCGGACGGTGTGAAAGGGAAAGAGGGTCAAAAAAAATCTCCCACGGCAGGTATTGTTTTGAAGGTAGACGTCCCAGTAACGGGGGGAAGACTGGGGAGGGTCGAGAGGGGGGTTGACAGAGGGGCGTCAGGTTGGGGGGGAAAAATCGGAAATCGTTGCAAGGGGGGTGGAGCATTCACGTCTGGAGCACCAGCCAATGTGATGGGGAAGGGGTGAACCACCTCGCGGAGAAGGCAGGAGGGCATTTGGCACGCACAGGCAGGGATAACGGAAAGGAGTACGGCACAGAATTTCCAAAGAGAGGGGGAGGGAGGCAGGGCTACTATAGTGTGGGGGGCAGAGGGAAAGGGGGCTGGAGGAAAAGCAGATACACGGAATGGTGGGGGGGGGCGAAACGCTCGGGGGGGGAAAAAGACGAACCGGTTGGAGGATGGGCCGGAGGACAGGGGGGAAAAACTACCCCAGGATCGCAAGCAAACGTGAGCCGAGAGACGAGAATTCCGCAGGGTTAAAAAAGCGTGATAGGGACCAGACGTGGACGCCTTGTTTGGGGAAAAGTAACAGCAAACCCCAACTCTTAAAAACCATGAAGAGGAGGGTTGGCAGGGTAATAACCGGTGGGCGCAAAAGGGTCGAATGGGGACAACGGGAGTGGGGGGGGAACAGCGCTTGAGATAAAATATACTGGGAGGGGGCTGGTGAAAATCCTACGCGGTCACCCTTTCCGTGAAAAATAAACACGCAGAATTTGGGTAACATAAGGGACATCCAAAACAGTAATTCCCCGAGACCTTGTACTAAAAAACCAGAGAGGGGGGGCCGTGCGCAGTGAAGCACAAAGAGAAAGGGAAAAAGCGCAGAGCTGCAGGAACCGAGGACTCTATGCTCCAGAATGGGCCCCTAACGGGTTCTCCCCCGTGGGACTACGAAAAGACAAAAATGGGCACCACCCCGCCGAGAACATTCAGGGCGCGGGGGGAAATGTAAAAGAAGGTCATCTGCTCTGTCACAACGGACTGTGAGCAAAAAACAAACGAAAGGACAAACTCGACCGAAAGAGCTGCAGAGCCAATGGGAAACAAGCCAGTGCAGGGGTCTAAACGAAGCACGTGATAATTACATAGGAATGAAAGAAACTTACCACACGGAGAAAAAACCAGAACCAAGTATGTTAGAAAAAAAAATTGTACGAAAAGGAAAAGCTCACACAGGGGAATGTAAAACCGAACCCAAGTTAAAAAGAGAGGCTTATGTAAAAAACTTTTATTTGGGAGGCAAGGGAAAGGACGGAGCTGCATAAACAATGATTAGATGATAACATATGCTTGCAGGGGATAACAAAAAAACATGCCCGCAAAAGCATAAGCCGAAAGCTGGGAATCCCCAATCCTCAAACTGGTTAAAGTCGGAGAGGAATACGGGGTGGGGCGTAGAACTCACAAACCTTGTTAAGGCGCGAGGACTAAAACACAACGCCAGGGCAGGTGGACGGGATGGGCCGTCAGATTCCAGGACAACAAAATGGTCAGTGCGGGGCGGGGTGGTCTCACGTGGGGGGGGCATGGTGGGGGGGGCGTCAGTAAAACTAGGTGGGTACACAAAGGTATCTGGTACGCGGGGGGGTGGGGCTGTATGACTCGCACATGGCTGGCGGGTGCGTGGCGTCGTCGGCTGCACAGAAAAAGGAACAAAAAAAATGTTCTGGTGCCGGAAAGCTAAGGGTAAGACGGAATAGGTAGAGAAAAAAATCACACACCACTGGTTAGAAGGGTGGGGGGAGGCGGTGGTGCGGGCGGTGGGGTGGGTTCGGGCGGGGGGAGTCGTCGTACCACCCCAACACAACCAAAAAAACCGGTAATCAAGCTAGACATCGCAGCGAAAAAGAACGTGGAGAATCTCGGGCGCGCAGAAAGATGGCCACCAGGGGTTTAACCGGGTTACAAAAGAGCTCATTGGGGCCTAAATAAAAAAAGAACGGAAACGAACATGGAAAACAACGGAAAACACACGGGGAAGACAAATTCAGGAGGAAAGACGGCGACCGACAGGAGGGGCTAGGGGCGACAGTGCAAGAAACAAAAAGCAGAAGATGGTCAATCAGTCCAACGGGGAAGGAACGGCGGGAAAACAAAAAGGGACGAAAGGGGAATAAAAGGGAAGTTAAAAAAGGTTCGAGGGATGGCAAGGGGGGCGTAAATACCGGTGCCAGGCTAAGGGTGCCGGAAGGGCGGATAGTAAAAAAATAAAAAAGTGAGGAATATAAAAAGGTCCATAAAAAGGGACCCGGCGGGACGAGAAAATTTGCCCCGCCCAAAGTTTGAGGGTCCAACAACGAGAGACAGAAAATCTGAGTAGAATGGGGAAACGCCCAACCAAGACGGGAGTAGCACAATAAGGAAAAAAAGATTCCCGGATCCACCAGAGGTTGAATAGAGGGGAAGAAACAAAAGTATGAAGGCCACCACATGCCGGAACGTTTACAAAGATAAGTGATCCTACTATGTGGGGTCCGACGGGGAGGGAGGAGTGGTGGCTCATTGACGTACTTTAAGGAAAGAAGGCAAGGGTTCCGGGGGTTCAAAAGAAAAACCAATGGGGTCAGCGCGGGGGGAGGGGGTGATGAAGATTTAGGGACTGCAAAGGCGGGAACGGGGGGTAGACCTGCCATATGGGCCAGAATCCAAGGGGGACGTTTCAAAAATGGAGGAACCTTGGAAGAGTGAAAAGGGAAGAACAAAAAAAAGTTGGCGTTGACCTGGCGGGAAAGCCAAAAGCCGACCCGAAAGAAGGTAGCGGGTTCCACAAAAAAAAGGCCCCAGGCCTCAGGTTGGGTAAAGGCAACCGCGACAGACAAACGATCAAAAGCCCCAAAAAGGGCATCAGGTACCAAGGGAGGAAGGGGGAACCAAAAAAAAAAGGGGCAGCGTGACAAACAGCTCATGACAAGGTCTAAAACGGTGCTGTGGTACCATTAAAAAAGGTAAACGCTCAAAGGGAACAAAAAAATTCACAGAACATAGAAAGGGCCTCCAAAAAACAAAAATAAGCGAGGATGGGGGAAAAAATTGAAAATCAGCTAAGAATCTAAGGACCGAAAAAAAGCGTAAGGAAACATTGTAAGATTCCACGAATGAAAAAAAAAGAAACTTCAAGGGAAATTTCCACCACTCAATAAGCAAGTAGATGATGCGTGGAACGACAAAAAGCAAAAAAATCAGAAAAGCTGTTGGCGTAGAAAGCTACAATGTAAAAAAAAGAAAAGGTGAAATTGTGGAGACCAAAAAAGCATGCTCAAAAAAGCAGACAAAAAAAAAGGGGCCCACGGAAACAAAACTCGAATCGAGTATCAACAAAAACCGGGGGAGGGAAGGTGGAGGCGAAAAAAGTTGTTGGGTAAATCATGGTGGTGGACCCGGTTTGGCAAAGAGGGGGAGTGGGGGGAACAGGGGACAAGTGGTTGGCGGCCCAAAACCAAATGTTTTTCAACAAGGGATGATCCGCCTAAGACGCCAAAAAAACTGGGGAGTTTGGTTCACGGCGGCCCACGAAGGGGGAAAAGAAAGTTGGGGGCCAAGGGGGTACAGACCGGCAAAGAAAGATGAAAAACTGGCCTGGTACGATGGTGTGTTAGGCAAAGGGAAAAAGTTCACAAAAGCAAAACTGTAATGAACGTTGGGAAGAATAAGCTTGTAAAAATCTTAAATCCGGCCGAAAAAAAAGGGATGTAAAAAATGGATTGGCAGCAGCGGATCAAGAGGTTGTTGGGCGCGTTGGTCAAGGATGTGAGACAAGGGGTCGTAAGGGGGTTCCCTGTCAGCGTGGGTTAAGTTACTGGTAAAAAAATAAGGAAATGCTGAATAAAGAAACCTTTGGAAGTTTCCTGGCGGTTCAAAATGATCAGGAGGACACCAAAATTTGGGGACGTGAATGCACAAAGTGGAAAAAAAAAAAAAAAGAGTGAAGAGGGATGCCGCCGCGTCCGAGGAAAGAAGAAACGCACTGGGCCGATTCCTGGGAAAAATCCTTACCAGGAAAACTTGAGAAATCTAGACTTGGTCCGTCGGGACATCTGGGGACAAGCTGGTGACCCGCGGACGTGAAAAAAAACGTACCTTCAAAGGAACAAAGGCCGGGAAACTAGAAAAATGATGAAGAACTCAGGGGGAATGGGGGGGGTCCTATGTCTTTTGCGCCGGGCCGGAATGGAAACTGTTGCTGACAAAAACAACCAACAATTGTTACGGAGGAAGCCAAGATGTGGGTGAAAAAAGAGGGGGAACGGAGCCGGTGATTGGTAAAGGGAAGAGGAAAGAAAAAACATCGCGACGTACAGCCTGTGCCAAAAAGGAAACAATATCTGACGAGGACCTTAACGGAAGAATCATGGGGAGGGACAGGGAAAACAATGGTCTCGGTAGACCCGACAACACATTGCGTGGACCTATGGTAGGAAGGGATAAAATTCAAATGTGGAGGAAGACGACAAGAAACAGGGGCTGAGCACCATCCGAAAAAAACTAAAAATTCGTTCCTGTCGGAACTAAAAGGAAGGGGGGAACACGAAAAAACTTTGGGCGGGGAGCTTCAAGACGAAACTGCGCCAAGCACGAGGGAAAAAGGGCTTGTAACCCGATACAAGACGAGGGGAAAAGAAAGACGAAAACAATACAAGGGGCGCCGCTATTGGTGAAGCTGTGTACGGATGGGGAAAGGTGGGAACGGTGGGAATTCAAGAACAACGTGAAACACCAAAAAACATTCTCCAACGAACAAACCTTTTGAAAAACTCGTCGATGGAAACAGCAAAAAAAAGAAGACAGGCACGGACAAAAGCTTTATGGAGGAAAATGGGGGGAGACAGGTCAAGTGCTCAGCGTGTATTCGGGCTGAAGTTCAAAGGGGGCCCGAATCAGTACCACGAAAGAGAAACGGAATTTTGACCTTGACCTTGTACGAACTGTGTCAAAGTGTGTGGGTTCGTTGTTTTCCAAAAAGGAGGAAACGTTTGTGGGCGCTTGAGGAGAAACATGGGAGCTGCACATTGCCGACCCGACGGGAAAAAAAGGAAAGCCGGATGGGGAGCAACTAAGACGGGCCCGGCTATAGAGCGGAAAAAAGCTGGGGGGTGTTAAGTCGTATTAAGGCGGTGGGGGAACAGCACGCTTTTGTTTCTCCGATTGGGGGGGGACGCCAAAAAGGTGGACTGGCGCAAGAACGGCCTAGAGCCTGGTTGGGGAAGTGGGTGGGGGGTTTGAAACGTCCCGAGGACTTTTACGAAAAAACCCAACCCCAACGAATATACAAGGGGGGGCGTGGGCAAAAGGAAAAAAAACAGGCACTGGAGCTTTGTGGGGAAAGGAGAATTCGAGATATGAAAAAACGTGGCGTGTTGCTTGGCTTCCTAGACGGAAAAAATAATAGACGGCACGAAAAGTCGGCTTGCAGGGGGAAAAAAAAAAAAAGGAACGAATGGGCGCGGCTTGGACCTCTAGGGACTGGGGAAACTGGGGGGAGCAATCAAATCTTGTATGGGCCCCAGGGCGGGTAGCAACGTCGAGACCCTCACTTAAAGTTGAATTGGGGAAAATGATGAATACCGAGTTGGTTTGGGGGGGGCCTAAAGGGGTTTGTTAAAAAAAGCAGACGGGACATCGCTGCAGACGGGGGGAAGTAAACCATATTGCGAGGGGCGTTGCCCACAAGGGAAAAGCGAAAAAAAATCACCCCGGGTTTAGACGGGGCAGGGGGGGAAAAACCCGACCGGGGTTTGGGTCCGGAGGGCGGTATTCCGATGGAAACTCAAGCGAAGGTAGCCAGGGTGACTGGGGGGAGGGATGGGAATCCCCGTTGCCTTAGGTGGGCGAGGCCAGTCTTGGGTAAAGGGCATTCAGGGCGACACGCCGAGAAAAAATAGCCTTAGGACGCCACGAAATTGGCTCCTTGGCGACCACATAAAACGTGAGGAGAAAGAAAATTTTGAACGCCAGTAAATAAAATCAGGGAAAAAAATGTGGGTTGCAATGAATGCTACCGGGCAAAAAATTTGACACCCCCCTGGTGGGGGTGGGAAAAGGGCGCTGGGCATCCAAGAAAGGAGTTTGGATTTGAAACAAGGTTGGGCGAAAAAAGTAGAAAGGGGGTCAAACGGAGGGGGCAAGGGCGGAGGGGGGCTGGACAGAACATCAGAAAATCCCCGTCTATATACTAAACCTTGAGAAAAGAAATTCAAAATGCAACAGGGGGAAAGAAACCTCTGGTTGAAAAAAAGAGCCAAAAAAATGCAAAGGGTGGATTCAGGGGAAGGGCTCCAGGAGCGGTGGAAAGCCACTGTCCCAGGAAAGCGGGTCACGCTTGGGGGAACCCCAAAAAATTACGGGAAAAAAACACATTTCAACGTAACTGGCCCTACAAGAGACTAATGACAGGGGGGAATCTAAAACTCAGGGCCTCCGAATCCAATCGCGCGCCAGGACCCAGACGGTTTGGAAGCAAGAAAACACTCTTGTCGGAGACTTTTGAAAAAGGACGGAGCACCACTCACGGCAAAAGGCAACAAACGCATAGTCCCAAACTCAAAGGGCAACTGTAGGAAAGGTCACAAAAAAAGAAGGCGTAGCAAGAAAAAAAATATGTTCTTGCAAGGCCCAAAACAAGAACAGCCATGGATCGGAAAGGGGGGGTGAAAAAACCTTAACAACAGCGCTTCAAGGGCGCGGGCCCCAAGGAGAATGCACGGGAGGGAAACAGGTCGTCGCAGGGCGAAAGCGAACCCCCTGCAACGTCTTTCAGAACAATCAAATTTCCAAAACCGCTACAACCTTAAAGCAAAACATTGGCAAAAAGGAATGGACGAGAATACGGGACAAAACAAAATCTCCCTGCCCGGGAAATCACGACCTCGCGGGGAACACCTGTTCCCAAACCTCTCATGGGGGGGAGCTAACCAATGCTCAAGGGAGTTGGGCAACTCGGGGTCACCAGGCAAAAAAAAAGGGGAAAACCCACGCAAAAAACTTGACCCGGGAGAGGAATGGGGAACGTTCTGCCTTAGGGAATGCCCAATTGTCTGGTCAACAAAAACCACCTCAAGCACAGAACGCAACTTGGAAACTCTTTGTCATACTAGCAGGTGGCTGCAAAAAGAATTCAAAACCGCATTCTTCAATCAAAGACCCCAAAGGAGACAACACACTTCCTCAACCAGAAATAAATAGTCCTTCGGAGAGAAATGTAAGACCCGTTGTTGTCATAGAGAACACAAAAAGGACTATCTAAACAGTATGGTGCACCGCGAGAATCCAACCGCCAACGCCTCTCTCAAAACCCTCACATAAAAAGAGAATAGGGGCGAACAGCCTTCCCTTAAGGCGGGGCACAGGAACTTCCGAAACTGATACAAGGGGGCAGGGGGGCCGTCATAAAAAGATCTTTACCGAGGAGAAAAGCCAGCCGCTCCAACGCCGAATCGCAAAAGGAACCAGGTAATCAAGGGCAGGGAAACAACGGCTACAGAAAACCGACGGGGACACGACCTACGGGAAAAAAAAACTCGGGGCAAGAAAAAAAAAAAAAGGAAAAAAGGACACAAAACAGCGCAAAGAAAAAAAGGCAAAATTTTCACGCATCAACCACAGGGGGGAAGGCCAAAAAAAGGGGCCCAGTGGGGCAAAACGCAACTCGCAAGGCACTCGGAACACCGGAGAAAAGGAAAACACGGCACCTGGTTAAGAAAAACGAAAAAGAAACTCCAAAACAAAAAGCATACGTAAACGCCAAGCAAAGTGAAGGGGTCACGCAACGGGGAAACGGTATCCAGAAGGGGGGATAGCTAAGGACGAAAAAAGAGCAAAAGGATAAAACATCAGTAAAAAAAAACGGCGCCGTAGTCCTGAGTACGCTACAACTACGGTAACAAGAAAACCCAAAAAAGAAAAAAAAGACACACATAAACAAGTCTAGAGGGAGATCGGTCGGCAAAAACGGAGGTTAACCGTTCCAGGACTAACAGTTTTAAAACAACGCTAAAGTAAGGGGAAGCGTGAAGAAAACATTTCTCTCGGAACCCGAAGTAACATCGCGAACACAACAAGCTAGGGGGGAAAAAGGGAAAAGACCGAGGCAACAAAAAACATCTGGGCTAGCTGAACCCAAGTGCTCTACTTAAAATTGAAGGAAATCGGGGGAAAAAAGAAGCAAACTTGACAAAAGAGAATGGGGGGGATTAATATAAAACCAGAATCCTCGCCGGACGGGAAAACCGGACGGAACCAAAAAGCAAGACCGGACCACCCAACGGACTTGGGAAAAGGGTTGCCGCAGGCATTGTCCCTCGAACAAAGAGGGTCAAAATCGAAGAGAAGCCAAAAGAAGGGAAGAACGCAAAAAAGATCCGAGGGCCAACAAAACTTAAAGAACAGTTCCAGGTGCCACGGTGAAAACACTGAAACACCCCTCCCACCCGAAAAAAAGTACGATGCATCACTGAGGGGGGGGAACCCGTCGAAATCCAGGTGGTAGATCACAGAGGCTGGATGCGGAAGCCAGCAAACAATGGTGAGAAACTCGCGGGGAAATTATTACTTCTAAAAAAGGTGTGATTAAACGATGCTCGAGGTGGTCTCAAAATGAAAACCAAAAACTGGCATGAAAAGGGGGCGAGACTCATGAAAAATAGAAAGGTGAGGAAAAGAAGGCAGCACGAAAAGGGAAACAAGAAAGCTCAGGTACTCCAAGAAGAGGACCAGAAAAAAGGATTCAGCAGATACCAACTGAAAGAAAAACAAAAGAACCTTCAAAAAAAAAAACAAGGCACCAAGATCCCGCAGCGCAAAAGCATCAGCTTGGGGTACAAAAAAGGAGGGCAAATAACGCGAACTCACTCAAACCAGATCCAACGCCACAGGATCCGGGTATCTAAGCGCAACTAAACAAAAGAATTATTGAAAGAAGAAGAGGACCCGATAAAAAAAGGGGGCGGTTGAGAGGGAAGTTATAGTAGGAGGAGGGGGAGTTGAAACTCTCAGGAGAAAAACCTTGCAGGGCAAACTTTGCAGAGGATTAAGGGGGGGGAAAGGAGTATGTTGGAAAAAAACAGCGTGTGCGCCAAAGTGCTTTGGTGAGAGAGGGGAACCGTGGGGGATAGGAAAGAGTGGCTGCCAACGTATTGGGCTCTTGATCAAGGAAGACAATGAGACGAAAGGGGTTTGACAGCCTGGGAGGACAGAAGGGCGCCCAAAGGAAGAGGGGTATTGGGGGGGGATAGATCTGAAACCAGTTACTTTCAAAGGGGGGGGGGCGTATGCGGAGAACGCAGCCAAGACGAAGTCGCAAGAGGGTAAGCAAGGGAATAAAGAGCTAGAAAAACTTTTTTTTACTTCAAAGACACAGTATGTGGAAAAAAAGAGGAATCGACGGGACAAAAAAAAGGGCAAAAAAAGTAGGAGGGTTCAAAAAACGGCCGCGGCCTAATGTTCACTCCCTTGTGGGGGGACAGCGGAAGTCGAGACAGTGCATTGAGGGAATGCAGAAGTGAAGGAAGTGGAAGGGCAGCAGCGGTGGCTGGGTTTGTCCCACGCGTGAAAAAAAAAAAAGGCAGAGGTGGGCTGAAACCTTTTGATAAACGTAGCGTTGAAACGTTTCAAAAAAAATCCTAATCCCACCAACAGGGAAGCCGGGAGAGCATAGGGGGGAGGGGAAGAACGTACGCTTGGGGGGGGTGATGGGGAGAAGATCATAAAACAAAATTGGAGGGGATAGGGGGCAGCCGGATGGTGAAAGTTTATGGCAAGAAGAAGACATCGGGGGGGAAGGGGATATGGGTGCAGGAAGGGTAGGAGTGGGGAAATACACGAACCGAAAAAAAAAGAAAAGATGGGTTTGGATGGGCGGGACTTGTCAGTGGAAACGTCGGAAGTGGGGGACGGAATTCGCAAGTAACTTTACTAGGCGGGGGAAAGGAGTGCACAAGAACTGACGTCGGAGGAGGGTTATCCCACCTTAGGAGGAAAATGTAAAACTCAACTGTCGTCTTTGTGCATGGAGCTGAGAGTTGGGGAGGGGGGGGATGGAGTATCGAGTGCACCCGAGTTTGAGGGGTGTTTCAATATCGACGGGGGGCGAGATTCTGTAGGGGTTGACAGCATGAAAGGGGGAAGGCCGTGGTGAAGGGCAGGAAAAAACGGAGAAAACTGTGGGGGAGAAGTTGACCAATGAGGGAAGGCCGCTGGAGAGTTAGGCTGATTCATGTGTACGGGAAGGGGGGCCTGAGTCAATGGGTGGGGGGGGACACATCTTCAGTGGGAGAGGGATGCCTAAGGGGAACCGTAGGAGCGGGGGAGAGGCAAGGAAAACAAAGGGATCAATGAGGGTGAATGGAAAAACCAACCCGGGAAGAATTTGGGTGGGGGGGGGCGAGGGGGAGGGACGAGTCGGTCGGAAAGTAAAGGGGAGAACACAGTGGGGGGGGGACCCACTGTTTTCGATTAGGGGGAAAGGACGAGGCGAGCAAAAATTATTTGGGGGCGGGTGCAAAAAACACACAGGGCTCTCAAAGTCTGTGACAGGGGGGGGAGAAGTTGGGGAAAGGGGGGGAGCAGCCTGCGCGGGAATTTCAGGCGGGGGAGGGGGGACAAAAGGGCAGTGGGGTCGAGGGTACCCTGGTTGGTGTTTTTGGAAAAAGAATGCCCGAAAAAGGCCAGGTACAACATTCAAAAACGCTGGAAGATGTTGAACCGGTGCAGGGAGGGGGACCTTGGAGGTTAAACCCACAAAAGAGAATTGGTGAAAAGGCCCATAAGGATATGACGGGTTAGGGACTGGGATCCAGACGGGGCAGAGGCTGTGGCAAGTATCAAGGAAAAAATAACGTTGGGGAGACGTGATGGAAAAGAAGAGTTGAAGTGCTGGGCTGCGGGTGCTTAAGGGGGCGGATCGGTGGAAGACGAAGATACCTGGCAAAACAGAAAAATATTCAGTCTGGGGACGGATCTTGGAGCCAGAAGAAAAAAAAGAGGGTGCTGTATGATGACACACAGTACGGAAGGAAAAGTGGGTCGTACCTTTTGGGGCACGAGGGTAGGGGCCAGTAAAAAGGAGGGCGTTATCTCCAAGGGGTTGCGTTCAGCAGGGGAAGGTGCAGGGACAGTTCGACTATGCGTTGGGGGACAACGTGAAGTGAAGGGGGAGAAAATCGGAGGAAGTTCTGGTGCAACCTCAGCTGAGTACAAACGACTGTGGAGGGGAAGAACCTTGCCGAAAGTGGGGATGACTTACATGAGCGGAAGGCTTGGCCGAAAAAGACAGGATAGTCCGCAAGAGGGGTTGCCAAAATGAAAAACTGATTTCTGCCCTTTATCAGGAAAGTGGGGGGGGGGTAAGCAATTCTAAAAACACCTAAGAAAAAAAAGAAATCCCCATCAGAGGTTAAACAGGTAAACCTGTGGGGATAAAAGAATTTGGGAAGGCCGCTTCCTTCGAAGGGGGGAGGACGGAAGAAAGGGAAAAAAAAATATTCAAGCTAAAGATACCCCAAAACGGGGAAAACCACACAAGACAACACGAGCAAAGCGTACAGGGGAGAACATCCAAAAAATGACATTTCGGGCGCAAAAGGGTTCGGAACAACAAAGCTGGACCGTGAGGACGCCTCAAAAGAAAAATAAAGGTCGGATAAAAAACAAGAAGCCAGGAAAGGGGAATCCAGGGGAAAACTTTTAAAAAAAGACCAGTTTTTCAATCAGGGTGCGGAAAGACAGGAAAGGGGAGCTCAATGAAACAAGTGGCGGAAGGGGAAAGGGGGAGGTCGGAACACGGGGAAAATACAAAGACAAGAGAAGAAAAACATCAGGAAGGCAAATGCTGATTCACCATCCAGAAGGGGGTACCGAGAACGGGTTGAAAAAACGAGATACAGACAAAGCAAATCCCGAAACAGGGAACACAAAGGAAAAAGGAGGTCGAGCTAACAGGGAAAATACTCATAGAAAAAAAGGGAGAGGGTGACAGAAAGAAGGGGAAAACAAAAAAAGACAAATAGGACGAGGGAAAAGTCTTTCATAAGTCGAGGGTAACCTCAAGTAGAAACAAGACAAGAAGGGAGGGAGATGATGGGTGACAGATGGAAGTCGACAAACCAACCCAGGCACAGAGCGGCCAGGTTAAAAAACAAAGATGGTTACAACACAAAAAAACAGAGGAGTGGGGAAGGGATAGGAAGCCAACGCAAACACTGGGGTGTACAGAAGATGGAAGCAAAAAAAAAAAAACAAAAAAAAAAAAAAAAGAAAAACAAATAAATTGCGGACGGAAGGAAAGACGAATGGGTCAATGGGCCAAGCGAAACCCACCCAACTGGAGGGTTCGTGAGGGGCTGGAAGAGTCGCGGAACCAGAAAACGGAAGCACGAAGGAAGGGCAAAAGGGATAGATCCACAAACAAAAAAGCCCAAAAACCATCGTGGAAAGCTAACGAAGGCCACCGCCCCGGGAGGACAAGGCACGAGATTTGGAAGGGGCTAAGCAAACGGCCTTCCCTCCTTGGGAGAGGTGTTAGAAATCGCGTACATTAAATTGGAGCAAAACAAAACAGTAACTAAAGGAAAACAAACGAAAAACGGGGCCCCCATCGGAACCAAAACAAGGAGGAGGGATCGACCGACGAAACTAACTCGTGTCCAAACCGACCAGTCCAAAGAAAAAAAAGAAATTGGCATAATCAGGGGCAAGAGAAGTGAACCGGGGGAAAAAATGCCGACCAGCGAGTAATCAAATGGTAAAAAGGGAGTGGGGATGTGAAGAAGTTGGAGGAGGACACCTGTACAACCTGAATGCCAAGGAAAAAGAGGGCGGGAAAGAGCTCGGGTGAAGAGAACGAAATTGCAAAAATTGGTGGAAGAGCGTTGGCCGCTGGGAGAAGTTCCCCGAAAAAGGATGGTCCAGAAAGGCAAGGGATTATCAGCCGAAGAGTAGAAGGCAGTGGAAGCCCACACCTCGGAGGGGGAGGTCAAAAAAGAAGCCTAAACGTAACAGAATATGAAAAAACAATGGGTGAAGATAGTGACTAAGAGGATGATAAAATGCCGAAGGGAAAAACGATAAGGGAAGACTTAACACAGTTCAAGTGGACACATAAAAAATCCAATAAAATTGGTGAGAGGGAAATTAAGGTGGCTCATAAGGCTGGGTCCGGATCAAAAGGAAAGTGTCCAAAGCCCCCCAATGAAACACTTCTGGCTCGAAACCTGTTTGTGGTACCAAAAGGTCACGGCGGAGAAATTTGAGAGCACAAAAGAGTACAGACAGACCCCAGGAGTTTCCAGGGTCTGGGAATGACATGTGGTTCGCAAAAAGAAACAAGGGAAGACCAGGGGACAAAAAAAAAAAGGATGGGTGAAGAAAGGTTAAGCTGGTGTAACCATACAGAGGGAAAATGGATCAGTAGGTAATGCAAACGGGGCTAAGACAAGAAAAAAAATGGACCGGTGGCAAAAAGGTGAAGGTTGGGCAGAAAAAGAACAGACAGCAAAAGGTCGCAGTCCAAAAGGGAGGGTCATTCATGTAGGTTTATGGGGGAAAGAGGGGGAGACAGCGAAAAATTAAAAAAAAAAAACAAAAAAGAAGAACCAATGAAATAAGGCACCACAACGAAGGACCTCCCAAAATGGATGGTTGAAAAGGCCAAAGCATATGCCGGAGGCCGGCGGTAAGAGGGAAACTATGCATAAAATCAAGCGAGTTCGGAAAACTGGAGTCTGGGAACACAAAAAAATCGTACAAAACAAAACCCTTGAAGATAGGGGAGGCACTAAAAAAAAAACAAACATCTTCGGGAAAAGACCGAAAATGGTTGGCGGGGGGGGAGCTCAAAGACAAGTGTGGAAAAAAAAAAAAAAAGCATAGCCCACACGAAAAAAGGGCTCACAAAAAGCGAGGAAACGGGGGAAACCAGCGTGGAAAAAAAAAAGCC
>Ga0179593_1446701_pt1 | contig 23551 bp, 34 predicted proteins | sample CZODoug2_1_08_16_FD_185931 | JGI IMG/M metagenome (GOLD analysis project Ga0179593, IMG submission 185931) | Vadose zone soil fungal communities from Angelo Coast Range Reserve, California, USA - CZODoug2_1_08_16fungal (PacBio error correction) | ecosystem: Environmental > Terrestrial > Soil >...
TGGGTTTTTTGTTGTGTATGGTGTGGGTGGGGGTGGGGTGGGGGTTTGGGTTGGTGGGTTGGGGGGTGATGGGGGCGGATGATGGAGGGTTTTTATGGTGGTGCGAGGGGGAGTTGGGCGGGTGCCTAGTGGTAGTGGGTGGGGCTGGGTTTGACTTGGTGCAGTGTTGAGGTTGTGTGTTGGGTGGTGGGCAGGGGGTGGAAGTGGGGGAGATTGGTGAAAGGGTCGTAGTGAGGTGGCGTTGGTGTGAGAGTTACTAATTCTAAGAAGATCTCGCCCAGGTCCGCTGTGGACGTGTCGGAAGACACTTCACCGAGGCATCAGGGTAGCGGGACATCACGTTACCTTGTGCTTGCATTGGGTTTTCGCTCTAATGTGTGGAGTGTCTGGTGGAGAGGAGTGGATTTTATCTTTTCTGCTGTCGGCATTTATTTCCTGTTGTCGTTGTGGGACTTGAGTCTGTACGGAAAAGGAAATGAAAAAAAAAACAACCGTGGTGAATTGTTGGGGGGAAGGGGGACTGCATAAAAAAAGGAAAAAAAAAAGACTTAAGGGGCATAATTACACACTGGGGTGAGTAAATGGGGGGGGGATTATGGGGATTGGGTGTCTGGTTGCACCAAAAATACCTAAAGACTGCGTCCTGCATTCCGTTTAGGCCTCGGACCGGTTACAGTTCCAAGGGCATCCAGTAACGGCACATGTTGTTACTAGTGTTATACTCAGTCCATTATTTTTAAGCCGGGTGGCCTTCCTGGAACAACCAGATTTCGGGAAAAAAGAGAACCTAGGTGGCCACGCAGGCAGAGTCCGCCTATGCGGTGGGGGGGGGGAAGAACAAAAAAAACTAAAAAAGAAAAGGGGGCAGTGGAAAAATGGGGTGGAAAGGGCGAGAAAACCTAATAGGAATCAGGGGGGGGGGGATCTGAGCACTCCTAAAAAGAAAAAAGAAATGTGAATCGGGGGAGAACGCGAGTTGAATGGATGAATTTACGTGCATGTGGCAACTTGAGGAGCGAAGAAGGGCCGCGACGGGAAATTGCATAAAGAGGTCGTAAACACGGGGAAAAGAGTATTCTAAATGCCAGAGAAACGCTGAGGGGGAAGAGATAGAGTTGGGAATATCGGAAAAGGCGAAAAGATTGGCGCGAACAGAATGAAAACCTTTTGCGCGGAAACCGTGACCGGAGGAGAGAGGTAATCGCCGGCGGGGGAGCTACCAAATGCCAACACCTCGAAGAAAAAATAAAAATTTCATAAAGGCAGGGGACAAAGTGGTCGGGGGCAAAAAGCATACAAGAGGAGAAGGGGATTGTGGAGGGATCTCGACATAGTAATGGGTACCCTCACTACGGTGGGTCAGAAACGTGGCCGGGGAGTGACGAATCAGGGAAAATGGGGGCGGGAAAAAAAAAGAACGGCCACGGTCCAGGAATTGGACAAGGTGACAAGGAAAAACTGCCGGGGGGCGCGTGGGACAAGAAAAGACTAACTATTCAAACGCGGCAGCAGATCGATTTGACGATCAAACGGATTAAACGGGACCTGAGGGAAGAAGAAAAAAAGAAAAAAACAAATGAACCACAGGGCCCGAAATGGGGAGATGAAGAGAAAACGGGCCGGTCATAATCCGTGCCGGCAATTGGGGGCGTGGCGTCCGTAAGCCCAGAGACTAAACAGGGGGAAAAATAAAGACAAGCTAATAGAGAGACCAACACTTCCAAGAGCGAAAACGCTTCGTTCAAAAAAACACAGACAAACACACTACGCATGGACAGAGAAAAAAAAAATAAGGAATTGGGCACGGAATAACACGAGCTTCTAGAAAAAGGGGGACAAAAACAGTGAATGGGGTAAAAAAAGGGACGAAAATACTACGGACCCATCTTACGCCCCCCTTGAGAGGTACTCATTAAGAGGGGTCAAACAGAACGATGAAAAAGTAGCCAGAAAAATGAGTAATCGAAAGTGCCTCTTACGAGAGCAACAGGTATAATGGTAAAAAAAGAAATGGTAAATACGTAAAGGGGGCAAGCGAAAACAAAAATTGACAGGGGGGGCGCAGCAATAGCCGGCATGGGGCGACTCATACCGTAATAGGCGTCGACGGCAACAAATAAAAAAGAAGAGGGGGGGATTAAACAAAATAACGTCACGTCCATGGCCGCGAGTGAATGAGGAAAACAGAAGCAGAAGCAAACCAAGAAAGCGAACTTTGGCGTCACTCAAACAAACGGAAACTTTACCAGAAAGAAAAAGTAAAATACCTGGGCAGAGGGGTCAAAAACCACCCACCTCCGAGGTTTGACGCCATTCCGTTGCAGTGCCTCAAGAGGGATTGGGAGACAGGAGCCGGCAACAAGGGGGTGGAAACTCGGGTAAGGACACAGGGCAGACTGTTAAACTTCTTGAAGGGATGATAGGGAATGACACCGGAAAACGAAGAAAAGGTCACCCCAAAAAACGGGGAGGGGAAGGGGGGGGTGTCGGAATTAAGGGGTGAACGTAAAGGGAGGGAAGGGGAAAGCGCGGGGGAATCGTCCCCTCGACGTTAGGCAGAACTAAGAGCAGGGGGGGGGGTGTAATTGGCAAAACGCCTGGGGGAATATGAACAGGGAGCAAAACGGGAGAAAGTGGAAGACAGAGATATTGTGCAAGGTCAACTTAGGGAAGGTCTAACCAGGATCTAATTCTCAACACCCCTAAGGCGGAAGGAAAGAGAAATACGTTTTCTGAAAACGGCGGCCCGTGAAAAACAAAGAGAAATCAAACGCTACGTCAAACACTTCACGCAAGAGGGGATCATGGGGCATATGCAACCGGAAGAGCAAAATTTACCAAGACAAACAAAAAACTTCTCAGGGGGGAGAAAAAAAACGTCAGGTCAAAAGAACCCTCAAAAAGGTCCACCCACAGCTTCGAACTTACAGGCAAAGACACACCCTAAGATCCGAACGACCGTGTGGCGGCAGTTAATGGACATTCCAGAAGAAAGACTTACGGCAAGAAATGCAACGGAGGCCGTGCTTCCAAGAGGGGCTGGGGTTTGCAAAACGGCGCCCGGGCCTGACCACGTACAAAGGAAAAATGAAATGCCCAGTAATGGATGGGTACCCTAAGGAGGGGGCACGATGCAAGGAGCAAGGGGGTAACGCAGTTAGGAATGAGTGGGGGGGGAACGATGGACAAGGGGATCGTGTTGACAAAGTCACTGCTAAGGCGGGCGAACCAAAATTGGACTCTAACGGGCAGGGAAGGATTTGATTCAACGCCTCAATGGGTCATGGAGGGGGGAACCCTGTGAAGGAAAGCAACAGCCACCGGGGGGGCGGAAGTAGAACAGTTGGTCCAGGCCTCGGGGGCCGTCCGGGCAAGGAAACTCAGGGGGTGTCGCTGAAAAAACGGAATGCTCACAAGGCAGGGTCTATACAGATGGGATGAGACATTACTTAGGGAAGTAAATCAAGGTGGAAAAATCCTACTGGGGGGGGTTCATCCCGTATTCGGTCAGCCGCTCCCAAACAAAGATCCAGGCGTAAGCGGGGGGGAAAGAAAAGGAGGCAAGGAACTGGGTTGGGGGAACACCGAATGCCTTGGGCAAGGCATAAAAAAACAAAAGCTTGGGTAGGGCGGGGCCAAACTACAAGGGGGGGGGGTTGTGTGGAAGAGGGTCCGCGTAGTGTTGGCAACAGACAGAAGCCCGGTTCAGTGCCAGATTTTCGGCCAGTGGGGACCTGGGGGTTATAGCAGTTATAGTTTAAAAAAAAAGGGCCCAGTGGGTCGGGTCTTTACGAAGAACAAAGAAGGGGAAACAAAAAACCGCTTGTACGACTTACAGAGGGCGTTATGAAAAAAGCGTACAAAGGGAGACCCGGGGCGACAATGGGGGGAAAAGGAAACTTCATCCAGGGGAAAAAAAAACGGAAGGAAAAAAGAGGTTTTATAAAAGAAGTTCAAAGATCAAAATGGGCCACGGAGGTGAAGAGTGAGTGGGTTTGAGGCCGCGAAAGGGGTCCGGGAATGGGAAGCCGGGAAGAGAAATGGCCGCGGAGGGGGTGTTAAAAGACCCCTTTCAAAAAAAAAAAAGCAGTAAGTAAGGTCACCGGCCCCAGGAACACAAACTTTGACGGAAAAAAAAGTAGTATGAATCAAAAACAAAGGCGGAAAGACGAAACAATCAATCACATGAGGAAGGTCTTGGAACCCCCAGACGGGCGGGGCTGGGGGGTAAGGCATGGGGGGAGGGAGGCCGGAGTTGTGGCTCCTACAGGGAAAATGGAATGATGCCATAGATATGGTCCGAAAGGCGACGAGAAAATACGCGCCCAGCGAAATCAATTGGGGCGATAAACAAAAAAAATGGGGTTCTCCAATAAGAAGGAAGCGCGCGGGAAAGAGAGGTTCGGTGGGCGAAAAGGCGGAGGGGAGTACACAACAACACCCCCCAAAAAAAAAAAGAGGAAAGGAAAACGGAAAAACGACCTTCGTCTAAAGGACAAAGCACGAAAAAAAGGGCACTGCGGTAATATTGGGGGCGCGAAATTCCCACGAGCAGAAATTAATGCACAAAAAAAGGGGGCAGATGGGATTTCTCAAACAGACAAGGTTCCAAAAGGGGGGGGTGGGGTCATTTAAGGTGGATTCCTTGTATTGAGAGGTTTTTAGGGCAAGTGAGTGGGCGATCAGGGACCAAAAAAGGGTTACAAAGACACAACAGCAGAAAAGCTCGGGTGGAGGGTTGGTCAGGGGGTGTCATTTCCAGACCCAAGGAGCGACTGCGTTAAGTGGACCAAGGTGGAGTGTCGAAAAAAGGGACAACGAAGGGCAATTCCATTATGAAAAACCCCTTCCAAAGAAACACCTCAAAGGGGAAAAGTAATCCCTTAGAAAGAGCGGTGTAGTGGGGGGGATACACAAGAACAAAAGGTGAGGAAGAAAGGAGAAAGCCGTTGGGACAGGCCTCCGATCAGAATCGCGATGGAACACTTGTTGCATAACACTACAAGTTGCGAGAAAAAATACAAGGGTCGTGCCACAGCTGAAGCACACCAACCACACAATGGCAACTGGCCAACAATGAATCATAACTTGATGTAGGAATCTAAATTTCGCCGTCCGATAGGCCAAGAGGTGTAGAAAAACGTGGGTTTCTCGGCGCGGTGACACAAGTGGATTAAGACGTAACCTTACTGTGGAGGTAGTGCCCAAGTGGCGAAATCCGCTAAGGTGGACAGGGTCGCGTGCCGACAAAAGAGGGAAGGTCAACAGCTCCACCAGCTCCCGGAAAAAAAACACAATTTCTGTCTTCAAAAACAGGGAAAAAGAAAGGACAGAAAACGCGGTGCATGGGGGGGGTACAAGCGGGTTAAATGAGTTAGAAAAAGCAAACGACCTGTGGAGGTGTCCATTGGAAAAGACAAGCGAAGAGGGGCAAGACTGTGAAGAGACAAGAACATGGTACGGGGAATCCCGCGTCAACAAACCAGTAAAAAGTTTAAAAGGAAGTCAAATGGGGGGGGCGAGGCACCACAGGACGGATACCAGCCAAAAATTCACCGCATGGGACAACGCCATAGTGTTCTCAAGGAAGAAAAGCGAAAGATGGACATAAGAAGGGAAGTGGGGGTAAAAAAAAGTAGAAAGGGGGGGTCGAACTGCAGCAAAAGAGAAGGAAAGGGACGGAGGGAGCGAGAAAAACGGGATCGGTGGGTGAAGGGAAGCCAGAAAAAAAGGGGCACGAAAGTAGAGGACAAAGAACAAAAAAAAATGTAAATGTGCCAAGAGGAGCAGAACTCGGGGACTCAACCTCAAAATTTGAAACTGAAGGGGAACAGGGGAAGAAAAAAAAAAACAGATGTGCTGCCTGCAAGGGGGAAGGGGAAAAACGATAAAAGGGAAGGAGGAAAGAGACGCCCCAGACAGGAAAGTCCACAGCAAAAAGGATCCAAAAACACTCCATGGGTGTTGAAAAAAAGAAGCAGACGTACTGCTCAAGGTGAATCCATGCAAAGAGAACCCAGAGGGGGAAACGAGCGGCAATAAGGGGGATTTAACGAACTGGAAAAAACCGGGGAAAAAAACCGGGAAACAAGAAAAAGTGACCCAAAAAACTCAGGGGAGAAAGGGGGTGGAGCGGGTGGGAGAGAAAAAAAGGGGGGGGTTATCCTCTCCACACAAAGAAACCAGTTAGGAAAGAACTGGGGAGAGAGAGAAAAAAACGCGGCAACCACCAACTGTCGTCAAGTGGATGTGGGGACCAAAAGGGGTTGAGAAGGGTAAGAAGGGGGGGGTGGATTCGTTGACGAAGATGCCTCAGACGCCGCACAGACCCGGAGAAGGCAAAACCAGAAACCGCCGGGGGGGGGGGAAAAGGTCAGCACCGCTGAAACAAAGTGACAGGTACGAGGCTTGAAAATGTAAGAGGGGGGGGATGATTGAAAAGAAGCCGGTATCCTGGGACGAAGAGGGCGGGGGACTAACTAATGAAAACGGGCCGACTTTCCCGGGGTCCGACCGTCAAAAGGAGAAGCAGGGAAAGCAATCGGGGTCGAAAAAGGAATCGTAACAGCTTAGAAGAGAAAGAAAAGTTATCACGCGGCCGGGGGGGAAAAATTGAACAATGGGTGGGGGGTATGTTACGGGCAGTGGACCGTGCACAAAAAAAACAAAAAGCAGACACAAACCACGGAACCACCAGATAACAGTGGTACACGCTCCGAGTGGGAAAGAAAAAAGAAAACGGGTTTGACACCAAGAGTGGGGGAGGAAAAAAAATTGGCGAAGGGGGAAGGGAATTGGAATGGGCTGTGCATCAACAAAAAAAAAAACACCCTTGGTTAAAAAAAGACGGACAGATAATGTCTGAAAGTAGAAATGACGAAAGCAATTGCCGGGGGCGGGGGGGCAGAGGAGCGAAAGGGGGGCCTAGAAAATCAGATGATGGGGAAAAGAAGAAAAAAAATAGTGAGACAAAAGGGGGTCAGAAACTCTCGGAGCTGACGACGTCCAAACTGGGGGTCCATTGAGGAACCAAGGCCACACGCGGAAAAATCGCTGTCAAAAATGAAAAAGAGGGGGAAGAACAACGTGGAGGGTGGACAAAGCGGAAAATGAGAAAACAAGGGTGAATGGCCAAACAAACAGAAGGTTAAACTATGTGACGCGGGGAACGTGGGTTTTTCGAAAAAAAAAAAAATAAATTTACATTTTGGGGTATCGGGAAGGGAAGGACACAGGGGAGACCGAGGGGAAAACCTTGGAACAAGGGGAAACTTTTTGGTGGGGAGGGATTTCCCAAAACAAAGATCCAAGGGGGGGGGGGTGGGGGACAGCAAGTCGACACCAGGCGCTTTGGGAACCTTCATTTAATATGAGGGGCGCTCAAGACGCCGAAGGAAAAAATCAAAAGATCACCTAAAATGAGAGAACAAAAAGAACGAAAGTAACCACGCACATTAAAATTCGGGGGGGGTGGTGTCTCAAAAGACAAAAAATGGGAAAGGACCATTGGCGGGAAGGTGAGGTTAAGGTTTCAAAAGCAAAAAAACAATTCAACCAGGGGAGGGGGGGGGGAGGGGGAACTGGGGGGCGGGGGGGGGGGAGGGAAAAGACAAAGCGTACTGAAACTCGGATTGGGGAAGAAAGTAGACTTCCAAACGTAGCGAAACAGGGGAGGGGGGGAATCTCGGGGGAAATGGGTCACGAACCCAAAAAAAAACGAACGGAAAGATTTTAGGGGGTTGCAAACTTGGGCGAAGCAAAAAAACCAGATAAAAAAGGGATAGGAAACTAAGTCCGAGGCAAACCGGGACCTGGTTGAATCGTGATTAGTACCACAGAAGTGCCAATCGGGAATTGGACTTGGGACGGTTTCATCGAGCCGCCCGACAGGGACGTCTACTTGAAAAGAGGAAAAGAAAGGGACCGTGAGGGGGGTTGTTTCCAAAAAATAAAACCAAATTTTCACCGATGACGATTTGTGGTTAAAGAGAAAAAAAAAGCTTGGGGAAGTCAGAATCTCAAAAAAAGGGGGTGATTGGAAAAAGTAGAAAATTGAAGGGCAAACAGATGGGGAAGAGACGATGCGGTCGCGGTAAAAGCCAAGGTTGGCGGACGACATATGGGGGGAAGAATTACTACAGCGGGCCGGAAAAAAAAATCAAGGTCCCATAACCAATTGGAGTCCTAAAGCAAAAAGCCCGGGTGTATGGGGGGGGGGGGTCCGCGAATACATAGTAGCGATTGGAGATCCGGCAGAAAAGAATAAAAAGAGGACAACAACATTTTTAAAAAAGAAACTGAGAAAAACCGTGGGAGGACGGGAGGCCATTGGGAAAGGTTTAGACCCTAAACGGGGACACGAAGAGGGAAAGGAGACAAAGGACCAGGAGAAACACGGTAGCGTTGGCCGTCAAAAGAAAGAAGGGCACAAGCAGGACAAAAAGCTCGCCGGAAAGGGAAGAAAAAAAACGGAGCAGGGAACACCAAGGAGGCATAGGTCAAAGGGCGTCAAGCACGGCCCTTGGAGAAATAAAAAAAGCAAATAACCTGCAAAGGGAGTACAGAAGACAGCGGGGGCAGACCAGGGAAAGGGGGGGTCAGGAAAAAGGAAAGCCCACCCAAACAATTGGGGGAACGGAGCCAGCGAAGATATGACAAAAACACTCATCAAAAAAAGAGCCAAGTACCCCGCTTGGAAAGTGTCTCAACCACACTAAAAGTTTCACACCTAAATCGAAAAAAGGAATGGTCCGCAAGAAATCCAACGAGTGGGAGATCCAGTGGACCAGGAAGGGTTTCAAAACAGAAACTGGCGAGCATTCACAAGAAACGACAAGGGGTGAGAGAGGGGCTGCGTAAAGACGATTAACAAGTAGAGGGTCATAAAAATACTTGAAGCCTCAAAGTAACCTTTGGGTCTAGTAGCACAAGAGGACCCGCAGTGTCTACTAGCAAAAAGGTTTACGAGGAAAAACAAAACGAGGGCCCCTTAGTCTTACACGGCAAAGAAAAAAAAGCACGTTTGGAAACAGAATACTCAAAGGAACCTGAAAGATCTAAAACACGACCCAAAATTAAAAACAGAAAATATCGGTCGGAGACAATACAATCACCCCTCAACCAATACACGCTTGAGGAAGGTTGAAGAAAAAGACCCTATCCATAGGGGGATCAAACAAACAACAAGGCGCTCAATCTGGTGGAAATCCACTGCCAACCACGCCCGAAGAGGAAACTGTAGAAAAAACCTTCTCTCCGGGTAAAGAAGGACAACACCCCCCCAATCGTTGAGAGGTTCCGGGAAAGGCTCTATCGTAATTGGCGGATGGAATGGCAAAGCCATAAGGCACGGGGGGTATCACCGGACACTCGGTAAATGGCTTTCCCGGTGAAGGTGATTTTCCCCTTAAACAACTTTCCTAAGCATGCGTCACAGGGATGAAATACAAGTGTCGGAAGGGGACAGTGGGTGTTTTCTAAAGTCAGGAAAGCGTTGGGGCAAAGGGGGTTAATCAAGCAAGAACCGTTTATCGAAAAAAAACAGTGATCCGGTTGTAATGGAGAAAGTGTGCAGGAGCGCCCGTTTGTGGGGTTGGCAATAAGGCCAGGTGGATCCCCTTGCCTTCAAGGGGACGGTTTACAGGGGGAAAAAAAAAGTGAAGGTCATGTGGGGGGACACTGGCCATTGTACTAAACCTATTCCGGCTCTCACAACGAAAAAAAACAACAAAAAATTATTAAATGGGAATATAGGAGAGGGTTTAGAAAACTAGTCCTGGACCGCACGAAAGTAATACTAACGAACTTCACCCACCTGAAGCACCGTCTTAACTAAAGGAAAGGTGGCAAGAAGGAGAAACGAGAAAAGGAAAACACACGAGGAGAGGGTCAAACAAAAGTCGGAGGGGGGGGAATATCAAAAGAAAAAAAAAAAAAATCCAAAAGCCATCAACTGACAACGGGAAATTAAAAAAAAACCGGGGGAAAAAATCCCAAAAAGAAACCATGAGGAGGTTCCATGGCCCAGTATCCGACGGCCCAGAAGTGTGAAAACGAGGGGAAGGGGGGATAAAAAACGAGGAGGGGGGGGGCAAGAACGCCCGACACCGAAAAAATATAGAGCCAAAGGGAAATGCGTCACGAAAGGTGTGGGAACGATGCAACGAGGGGGGAGGGGCCGTGGCTGGAAGAAGTGGAGGGGGGTGGTGGAGAAAGAAAAGGGAGATCAGGGGGGTTGAACTAGGTGCTCGTGAATTGATATAAGCGGGGAGTAGTTATTGGGGATATCGGTGCTGGGGTAAAAAACCGGGTCAGGAAACATCAGCACAGGGTTAACTGTGACAAGGTGCAAAACAACGGCTTTAGTGGGGGACAAAAAAGCAAGAAAAACGTCAATCGGGGTCGCCTTAAAAAACGCAGTAGAAAGGGGGGGGGGGGGAACATGACCTGATAGAAAGAAAAAAAAGAGGGGGGGGGGTAATGGGGGAGGACCTATTTGGAAAGAGCTCTTTGGTCGAAGGTCCTTGGAACGAAAAAGCGGACAGATCAAACCAGCGGAAGGGGGGGGTGAAAGAACCAGGGAAAAAAGTGGGAGAACACAGTCCGGAATTAGGACAGAAAGCGAAAAAAAAAGAATGGGGTATCGGCAAATTACACGGTTGGGGGGACTCTGGGGGGACGTGTTGGGGCAAAGACAAAGAAAAAACCTAAGGGCGTGCAGATTTGCAACGATGGCCTATATCGTGAGCTGGTAGACCAATGGGGTCTTGGAGAATTGGGAAAAAACAGGAGAACAAGCAGCCCTACCCTGGGGAAAAATGAAAGAGGAGGGGTAAGCAGCCCAGCTCCTGGCGAATGGGGACACCGGAAATTCAAGACAGGAAGAAATGTCCTTGTGAGTAGAAGTTTGGGAAAGAATGAAAAATCTTTCCAGCTTGAAATCTTTTATTGTTGGGAAATCGACCCGCAAGGGGTGGAGGGTAAAAAGGTAAATGGAGGTGGTCCGAATGGTGCAGTTTTTCAATTGGAATTCCAGCAGGAACGGTCGTAAACCCTAGAAGGCCTCCCATATCAAAAAGAGAAAAAAAACGAGGTGAGGAGTTGAAAGGCCAACGGAAAAGGGAGAAAGCGGGATAAAGTAGTGTTGATACGAAAAACCCCCAGGGGGGGGGGGGTGAAAAAAAAAAAAGAAGGGGGTCCTGTCAAATTAGAGGCGAAGCAACCCCGCGAAAGGGCTCCGAAGCGCGCGCCAAAAGCGGTAAAGTGGAGGGAGAGGCAACAAAACTCAGGGGGTTATAGATCTGGAAGAAGCAAAGGGCTCTTACTAAACGTTCACAAATTGGGCAGAACGGGGGAGTTTAATAGGAATCACGTAAGAAGACCGTCGTCGAACCCGAGAAACGCAAAGAAATGCCGAGGAAGAGGGGTCTTTTGTGCGGCCCGATAAAACCAGATCGGGGCCCGGGGGAAGGAGGAGGCATCGATCGAGGGCGTTGAAAAGGGGTTTTTGTCTCGAGGTTTCAAACAAAAAAAAAAAAAACAGGTAGGGCCAAAGGGGGGGTCAGAAACAGAAAAAAAAAGAGGGGGAACTTCTAGAGGAAACATGGGCAGAAAGCAACGAAGGAGTACGTAATTAAGAAACAAAAAAAGAACCCACCGGTACCAACTCAACACACACCACACGGGGAGAAAAGAAGGGCAGCAATCGGTGTCCACAGGTGTTTTTATAAAAACAGACAAAAAAAAGAGGCGAAACCGCGAGCCGGGGGCAGGGGAGAGGATCAGGTGGGACGGTTTGAGGAAAGGCAGCTGATGAAAAAGTAACCGGGGGGCCGCACCCAAAGAGGAAAAAACTAAGAGCTTAAAAGAGGGGGACCGGCCGGCGGAGTGGAACCAGCAACTTGGGGGAGACTCCGAAAACCACGCAACCAAAAGTGGGATAAATTGTAACAATAGGGGGAACGAGGGGTGGTCAACCGTTGGGCCGAGACGCTCCAACTAATGTCCAGTTCTGAAGACACCGGATAGATGCAAAAAAGGGAGCAAAACACCGTGCCTGTTTAAGACAATCGGGGGACCTAATTTAAAAAAAAAAACGAACTTTCCCCCACGAATTGGGTCCACTGGTTGGGCCACCAACGAAAGGCAAACCAGTGGGGGGACAAAGGGGGAAAAATGAAACAAGGGAACCGGAAATAACCAGTCGTCAACTAGAGGCCAACCAAACGGAAAAGAAAGGAGTTGTTCAAAGGGAGGGTAAGGAATCGTTGAAAATTCACCTGCCCCGGAACAACAACGCCAGGCTGGAAAATAGCAACGCAGAAAGGGTGGTTCAGAAAAAAAAAAAGCCAGAAAGAGACGAATATAGAAGAGAAAAAGGGGTGAAGGGAAAAAAAATTTCAAAGTTTTTTCGACAATGAGGGGGCAAGAGAGCGTACGCAGAGAAATATAGGGGAAAGCGAATAACTGAGCGGGGGGGGGGCCGGAAGGGGATTGGACGAGTGCCAGCAAGATCGACACAGTAAAACCAAACGATTTTTAAAAGACGGGTAATCCGGGCACTGAGGGAGCTCCAGCTGGGGACTAAGAAAAAACCAGCTAAGAAACCCGCTTGCTGTCTCGATCTGTTGGCAGAGGTCGACGAACAAGGAAAGTCAGGGACACATAGTAGCAAAAAAAAAAACATGTGCGAAGGATAACAAAGGAATAAAATCACGAGGGTCATAATCCGGAGTCCGAAAACCAAGGGCATTCGGACAAATAAAGAGCGGGGGAAAGAAGGCGAGCGCGGCAAACCCTGTAGAAACAAAAAACGATGGAGACCGAAACCGACGGGGGACAGGAAAAGTACTCAAAAAACCACGTTTTGAAAACACCAACAAAGTGGGGGGGGGGGGGGGGGAAAAGAGGTTTTGAAAAAGTTGGGGTTAGGCGATCACAACAAACACGTTTCCGTATTGGAAGAAAAGGAAGAAGAGATACGACAACCCCCACCGGAAAAAACCTGGGGCAGGGAAAAACAACCATCGTCCCAAACTTGAGTGGGGGGGGGGCAAAACGGGGGGGGTTGGAGTAGGGAAAAAAACGTTTTGACCAAAAAAAATTTGGGTGAAGGAGGAAAGAGTGAGCAGAGGGAAACGAAAAAAAAAACGAAAAAAGAACGCGACGACCTGGATACACGCACGCGGGGAACTGACGCCTGAAATGGGGGAAACAGTGAAAAAAAAAAGTAACGAAGGGAGGCAGGGAAAGTAAAGACAAGGGTGTGATTAGCCCAGGGGGAAAGTCCAAGGGCGAAATTGTCTGGGAAAACAAGTAGGGGGAACGACTTCCTTGGAATAAACAAAACCTGCCCATACTCAAGGACAGGCCGAAATCGGGGGTTGGTGGGTAGGATAGAGTGGACAACTCGGCAAGCGGGGGGAAAAAAAGAAAAAAGAAGAAGAACTCCAAAAGTTAAAAAAGAGGGGGGGGTTGGGACAGGTGGGCGAGCAGACGGGGTAAGCAACTTAGAAAGGAGGGACCCCAAAGGAAAACCGATACCGTTTCTTCGAGACAGAGTGGTGTTTCGACGGACGAGGGGAACAACAAGGGTTGCCCCAGGGGGGGGGTCGACGAAAATGCGAATGGAAAAAAGGGAAAATGGGAAAAGGCTTTAGCATGAAAAAGGAGGTTCTGGAAGCCAAAGAGTAAACTTTGGAGGGGAGTTGCACACAGTGTTAGAGCACTGGGTGCAAAAGCTGAACTGGAGGGGGGCCCAGCACAAGAGAAGGACCAAAAAAACTATAAAAAAAAAACCAGCTACAAAAAGGGAGGGGGACCTAAAGGGTTGCGACTTTCTGAGTAACGCATACAGGGGCGAATTGGGGGGAGGCTGAACGAATTCGCAATCTTATAGAAAGTGGGCCAAAAATAAAACTGGACAATTGCGGGGACAAAAAAAAACGAAACAAAACCGATTGGATCCCCATCCAAGAAGTTGTTTCAGGAGGGAAAATCGGAAAAGTTTGGGGAAGCAGAAAAGGGAAACATAAACTGGGAAAAACGCTTTGGTGGGGCGCAAAACAGAGGGAAAAACAACTGGAGTGGAACATGGGAGACAAACTTTACGAAAAGAAAAAGGGGTTGGTGGCCCAACAGAAAGACCCAGGGGTTGGGGACACTAAAAAAACGACGGCGTATTGAGCACGTAAATATAATAATCGGAATAAAAAAGGGGGAAAGAAAATAAGCCGCGCAGAAAAATCGAAAATAAAAACTGAATTCGAGAAAAAGACAATCTCACGCGAAAGGCGCAGGTCCGTGGTCGGGGGGTGGTGGGTAAGGACGACACAGAAAGCAACTGGAGAACATTTGGAGTCCCATTGATTGGGGCATGGAAAAAACGTGGGGAGGGGGGGGGTGGGAAGGGCAGGTGAAAGCCTCAAACAAGTACCGGCGGGGGGGGGGTGCATGAAGGGGTCCAAGGGAACTTTTCGCGAAACCAAAAAAGTAGAACCGGCCACTCGCCCGAGGCGATTCAAATTTTCCCTCACGCACCAACCCAAAACGGCCCCAACTAACGGGGGGGGGGCAATTTTTGGGCCCAAGAAGAAAAAACGATATAGACAGAGGGGAGCAATACACTCCCGCAGAAGGGCATGGTTGACACCGGGAGCAGAACAAACAAAAAGGATGGCAAAGGAGTTTTTCGTAAATGGGCCCTGTCAATCCGGCGCCGCAAAGGAAAAAAGACCGTCAGACGTGCCGAGGGTACAACAAACGTGAAGCAATCCCAAGTTGGGGGGGGTGGAAGAACGATTATTCAAGAGCGCTTCGTCAAAACAGAAAATCTATAAAAAGGGAAAAGGGGGGACGTATCTCGGACTTGAGGGAAGAAAAACCGGAAAATTGGCGCAAAGGATCGGAACGGCGAAAAATGCGCGAAAATTTAAGCATTACAGATGAGCAAAAAAAATAAGGCCGAAATAAACCAATTGAAGTCAAGAAACAGAAACGCAAACGAACATCCAAGGCTTCGTGTCAAAAGAAGACAAGAGGGAGGGTGTCGATCTCCTGCCCGCGGGAGTGAAATAACGAAGACAGAAAATAATACGGGGTTTTAAAGAACGGGAACGCGAAACCTTAATGAATGGGAATGTGCGGAAAAAGCGACAAGAAACGGAAAAGACTAACAAACACGGACAAGGCAGATTGACCTCAATACCCCATGAAAGCCTTAAAAAACGTAACTTACGGTCCGAGTGTTGTGGGTAACTACAAACTAAATAAGAAAGTGAAAACCTAACACAGCAAAAAACAAAAGATTCGTAGATAACTTAATGGAAAATCGGGGACCTGAATGGGTAGGTCTTCCAAATTCTCAACCGCATTGGGGGGAGAATACAGTCCAAGACGACATGTTGCAGAAAATTTGGATTTGGAAAAATCCGGGCTTGGAGAAGTGTAAAGAAGAACCCAATTAAAAAAAGGGGGCAATTCCCTACCAACCTAAATCTGGAAGGGCCAACCAACAAAACAAAAAAAGAAGGCAGCAAAAAACCAACTCTTCAGTGTAACGACCCACGACGACTACGCGGCAGAGGAAAGGGGAAAAGAAAGAGCTTAATCGCGGGGGGGGAAAAAAGAGAAAAAGGACAGGAAGAACAAAAACACATGAACTACACCAGAAGGACGGCTCGGGATACCAAGCGAACGCCAAAAAGGGGGATGTCACGCGTAAAGACGATGGAAGGTAAAAAAAAATGAGGGGGGGTAAACTCTCAAAGGTAAGGTTATAGAGCAAAAAGGGGATATTGGAACCGCTGGAGAGTGGCAGGGTGGGAACGGAGAAAAACATGAACATACTTATTTGCCCTGTTCTCGACTCGGTGGGGGATCAGGCCCAAACTAAGGACGGTTCAAGTGGACATACTAAACCACGGATGATTCAACTCGAGGTACGAAAAGATCTTATTCCAAAGGAACTCTCAAGGGGGAGCGATGTTGGAAAAACTAAGCCCGAAAAAAAAGACGGGCATCAAAAACAGGAAGCCTTCTGCCATCACGCCACAGACAGCAAAGGCAGAAAATAAAAACCAGTCCGGGGGAGGGTGCCAGAGGGTTCCAAACCTCCTCGGGGTGGAAGCCATAAAAAACGGCCAATGCACTCATATTGAGCTCGGGCACGCAACTCCAGAATTCAGAGTAGCACACAACAGACGGAATGAGGGAAAAAGTGCTGGGGACGTGGGGGATATGAGGACAAAAAAAACTAAAACGCACGCAACGGGAGGGAGCTTCCACCAAAATGGGGGTGTCCTAATTGTCAAAGGTGCGAAGCCAAAAGAGGGAAGGAGGACGGGGGGGGGAATCTAAAACTAACAACGAAGGGTCGCAAGCGCCGAGGGTGTACAGGGGTGGCGGCACGCCGGCCCAAACGTTGCATACACATTGAGAAACAGCGGACGGGACGAGGCAGGAGAGCAGGGGGAAAAAAAAAAAAAAAATAAACGGCGCAGGTCTACAAACATTATAGACTCTAAAGAACACAACCCAAACGGAGGGAAAAAAAGAAAAAGAATCTGGTGGGAGAAAAAAACCGGGGGAACCGCACAATGAACTCAAAAGCGACGGTACCACGCCGCAAACGAATGAAAAGACAAATGGGGAATATGCAAAGGAAAAAAAAAAATTAAACCACCTCGGCCCGCTTGCAGAAACGTCAGAAAAGGGGAATAGACCCGAAGAAACTCAAAAAAGACAGGCCGGCGGGGCCGAAAAAAGTCAGACACCAAAAATGGGGGAAGGGGTACTACAGCCGTGCCGGGAGGGGGGGAGTGGTCAAAGTAAATGCAAAAGGCACCGCGGGGTGAACAGGAAGGGCCGTAAAATAAAAGGAGGAATGGTTGCCGGCAAACGCAACTCACTCCAGGAATGAGCATGCACGGCCGTCGAAAAACAAGATGTTGAAACAGGGATAAAGTAGCCAGGGGGTGTTGCTGTATAGTGGAGTGGGGGGGGAGAGGACTAAGAGATAAAAAAAAAAAGGGGTGGAGCCTAGAAAAATCAAGGCAAGTTCGTCAACGCGACCCGCCAGGGCTATGGTATTGTTACTACCACAACAAAAAAAAAAAAAAAAAAAACAAAAACAAAAGAGACAAGAAAGAAAGAAGGACAAATATTCTGTGGGGAAGGGGAGAGTCAGCAACAAAGGGGAAAAAAGGGGAAAGAGTTCAGTTGGGGCACTGTCGAATTCAGGAATCTCAAGCCCCAAAAACAGCAAAAGGTCCTCGGAAAAAGTAATCATCCAAATTGCGGGGTCAACATGAAGAATGTTTCTTATCTAGGTGGGTAACAAGGTTGAGTACCGGGAAAGACTACGTGTTGACAAATCGTCTGGGGGCACCTCCGCGCCCTAGCCAAACTTCGCTGGGGGGGATAGGATAAAAGTTCGGGGGAAAAACCGTCCTGTCAAGGGTCGGGAGAAAAAAAGCGCTTGTAGCGGGAAAGACCCTGGGGGATATGGAAGGGGAGGAGTGGGGGGCGCCCTAGCGGGTGAAAAAAAAAGAGAGGGACGTAGGTGGCTAGGGGGGCAGGTAGGCTGGTCAAAAGAAAAGTTGCAAATGTTTTTTCAGGGGTGACTGGAAAAAAGGACCGGGAAAAAAAGGCGAAGCCCGGCTTGGTCTTACAGGCTGACGTAGTGCATCGACATGAGCAAGGGGGAGGAAAATGGCCGAGTTCGGGGAAAAAAAAACGAAGGAAAGCAGGTTGAACGATGAAAGTAGGGGGGGGCGGTAAAAGGGTTTTGGTTGCCCTCGTTAGTGGGAGGACAACTCGCAACCGGGGGAATTGTTGGGTATTGGCGCCGGTCAGGCGGGGAAAAAAAACGGGGGCGCGGTGAGGTTTCACAACAAAATGACAAAAAAAAGGAAGGAAAGGAAAAAGGCGGAAGTTTTTTGCCAGTAAACCGTAGTAAAGGCCTGACGGAGGAAGATCGAAAAGAGGGAAAGACCGAGGTAGTCTGTTGGAAAACATAAACGGGCGGCGGTAGAGAAAAAGGGGGGGGGGTGAAGGCCTGGATGGGTGGTGGAGCTCCAAAAAAAAGAGTGTAATGGAGCACCAGATAGGGAAGCAAGAAAAAGGAGCAAAAAGGGGGGTGCGACAAAGAGTACGCGTCAAAATCGGGTTAAACAATTTGGGGTAGGCTCACGGGTTATAAGATCAAAAAAGCGAACGAGTTTTGAGGGAAAGCAGGGGGTCAAAATGGGGGCGAACGGCAGGCGGTAAATAATCACTTGAAGCAAGGCGCCGGGAGCAAAAAAAAGAAGAAAAGCCGAAGGGAAGAGAAAGATTTCGGGTCTCTGAATAACACTAGCAAAAAATGCAAGTTGTGAAAGAGGAGTGCGTCCAAATAACAAATGGGGTCGGAAAGGGTTTTTTCTCAAAAGTGAGACACAACCGCTGGTCGGTGATGGTTGGTCGTGGGAAGGGGACAAAACAGGAGAGGAAATTCGGCGGAGGGGGCCAAAAGTTTCGCATGAAAGAAGACAAATAAAGGGGGGGGAAAAAAAAGCAAAAAAGCAAGGGCCAACTACCAAGACTCAAAGTAAAAAAACACGGTCCGCAATGGATTGTGACAAAGTGGGCGTTGGAACAAAGAAAACACGGGGGAAAAAGAAAACCGGCCCTCGAAGAAACCGGGGGAGGGGAAGGTAGTCCTGTGGGGAAAAAGGTGAGAATGCGGAAGGGGAAAAAAAGGAGGCCGAGCCCGATCTGAAATCGAATTTTGGGAAAAGGCAAGCGCCGAGGGGAGTCTAGTGGAAACACAAAAAAACCAACTGGGGGGGCATAGGGAGGGACAAGAAGACAAAACCCAAGGGGCGCAATGTTCAGGATGTGTGGAACGGGCGAAAGGCCAACGTACGCAAAACAGAATGTCGAAAAACTGGACGAAACACAGTTCCTAACGAGGAGAAAAAACGTGTTATTGGTGATACAAGACGGGGTGGAGAGTTGGAAAAAGAAAGCAAACGCCCACTGGGTTCCAGGGGTAATTGTGCCCAGAAAAACCAACTATGTGTCGACGGGTAAAGGCATAATGAAAAAGAATGCGGCCGGTGCAAAACGCGGGATTCTGCAAGTGCACGCGGTGTTGAGGAGTGCAGGATCTTATAGGTTGACTAAGGCCCAACAAGGACCGAAAAAACGACTAGAATAGAAACAAGAAAAAGAACCAGGAGACGCATGGCACAAAATGGGGGATTCAGGCTTCCACAATGAGCTTAGCTACGCTATGAAAGGGGGGGAATGGGGCCCAAGTAAAGATTTTTGTCGAAATACGGGGGGGCAAAAAAAGGAAGAGCAGTCGAGGAGCGGAGGGAAACAGGGTATCGGGTGGGGGGGGGGTTCCGACGCAAAGTTGCAGGAGTTGGCAAGAAAGGGGACACTACGAAAAGCCTAAACCACCCCAACGAGGTTGTATGGGCCGAGCGGACACTCGCTCAGATCCAAAGGTGGAAACGGGGAGGGGGGAATCTCGCGAAAACACAACGGGGGGAGGCGGCGAGCCCAATGGGGAAGGGGGGTAAAAAAGCAAGGAAGTCGGAAAGAAAGTAGGCTCCCCCAAAATTTCGAAGTTAGAAAAAAAACCGCGGAATGCAAAGAACGCAAGTTAGCATGAAAAAAAACATCGGGTACTGCTCCTGTGCAAAGTCTGGCCCGCAGAGACATAAGAGGAGTCGAGAGGAGGCGTGAGGAAGGAACTGCAAAACTCTTAGAAAAAAAAACAGAGGAACCGGACGGACGAAACCAAGGTTTGAACCACACTCAGCGAAAGGGGGGTGGGGGTGACGCTGTGGTTAAGTTGGGGTATGAAAAATCCTTAGAAAAAAACAAAAACGAAGGGAGGGAGGGAAAACCCAACGTCAAAACAAAACGCTTCCAAACACACAAAAAATGGGGTGTGAACAGAAGTGGTGTGGGGTCCCAAAAGGGGGGGGGGAAAAGTAGTCCGGTTTCCAAGGGTTGGAAGGACAGAAGAGTTACCCTCTAAAAAGACCAACGCCCGAAAACTTCAACTCCTAAACAGCTGGGGTTAGGATAAGGCGGGGGACGGACTTCCACAGTGGAAAAACAGAAAGGGACAAGGGTGGACTTCATCTAGAAGGGAATCCCCGCGTGAGGCCGGGAAATAAATAACCCCAAAGGGCTGGTAGACATCTCCGGGCCGACAAGCCGTGAACCGCCAAGGAACACCAAGACACATCAAAGTCAATTCAAAAAAAGGGGTGGGTCGTTCGAGAGTCCTCTGAAGGTCAGGAAAGAGCACTATCGTAAAACTACAGAGGACAAACTTTTATAAAAGAGGGGGGTTTTGTGTACAAGTTGCGAAAATTGACGTGCACGAAGGGGACAAACGCGGTTCACCGGAAAACCAAAAAGTAAAAGTCAAAAAAAAAAAAAAAACAAAACCTTTTTCACAATCGCATAACCAGGGGGGGGGGGGGGGGGGGGAAGGGGTGTCAAAAGGATGTGAGGTTGCCAAACCAAGTATTGGTGGGGGAAAAAAAGAAAATTCTAATTGGGGTAAATTGACCAATTGACATAAAAAGACGGATGCAAGCAGAGCAGTGTGTGTCTGGAAACCAGAAACAAGTGAGGGGACGTTGGGGGATCATTGCGAAAGTGGTGGGGAGGGTCTGGGAGAGATCTCCATGGGCCGTCAAAAGTAGAAGAGCTGAAATCCGAAAAAAACAACAAAGCGTGCCTAATGGGTGGAGGACTTCTCGGAGACTCCGGGGAACTGGGGGGGGGAATTGAATTGCCTGAACGTGAAAAAGGGCAAAATCGGGGGAGCGCAATTGGGGAAAAAGGAAACGAAAAAAATTTCGGGTGACGCGAAAACTATACCCCTATGGTATCCCAGCAACGAAGGGGTTACATTGGCAATCGAGAATTGGGGGTGGGGAGGTGAGCATACAGGTACCTTTCTGGTGAAGAACAGGGTTTGCGGAACAAAGGGCGAACATCGGACCCCCGATTGACATTGTTCGCCTGTGGGTGGTCAGTAGGGCACCCGCCGAAGAAGCGAACCCCAAAGGTGGGGTTAAACAAGAGGAAACGTGGCGGCTTGGGGAAAAAAGGAACGATATTAAGAGCCAAACAGACCAAAAAAAACAGGCACGAATCCCGACAGGGAAAGTCTCAAAAGATCAAAAATGTATCTATCAAAAAACCCCTAGCGCGGCCGAAAAACGAAACATACCATGCAGTGGTTGGGACGTTGGGGTTGCTCAAAAGCACAAGGGGGGAAAGACAATGCGGGACCGGGAACTTATCAGGGGAACAAAGGTAAGGTGTGGAGGGGTGAGTTGGAAGAGGGCTGGGGAGGGGGGGAGGACAGGTAGTCCCCCGTGACGGGGATCTAAACCGGGTAACACGGGGGGGGGAACTTGTTTTGGGAGGAAAGCCGGTTGCCAAAAGCCGAGTAGACCGATCGTTTTTAAATCACGACAAAAAAAACAACAGGGAACGAACGTGGCAAGGGTTTTGCAAAAATGGCGAGAAAAAAAGAAAGAGGAACAAAACAAGAGGAAGGCTGGGGAGCAACGACTCATCCCGGCAATGGGAACGGCAAAAGGCATGGGAGAGTGGGGTAGAGCAAAGACACACATCAGAAAAATATTCTCACGAAAATGGGAGGGGTTTGGCCTTTTCTCGCGGGCAAGAAAGGAGTCAGAACGGGTGGGGAAAATTGCGAGGGAAAACCTCCGGCGTTTCCGCAAAAAAGGTTTTAAAAAGCGTTGAGGAAAAGAGAACGCAGGAGGGAGGGGGACATCTCTAGAAAAAAAAGGAGTGACCTGAGAAGAAAATTGAAAAAAAAGTACCGATGGCGAGAACTGGAAGACCTGAAGCGGGCGGCTTTTGAACAAAAGCGAAGGGGGATATTACCAGCTGGGGGGAGCGAAACCAATAAAGGAACAATATAACCAATGGATAACTAAATCCAAAGGTAAAAAAATTTCTGGGGGAAAAGAACAAGTAAACATAGAAAAAGACAAAAAAAGGAGTTGTAGAAGCATCCGGGCCACGGAGGAAAGAAAAATCAACGTGGTTTTAGGATTCAAAAACGTGGGGGGGGGGTGGTTGGGGGGCCGGCGGCCTGACATGTACAGTGAAAGGTTTCAAAAACGACAAAAGAAACGCGCCACGAATTTAAAACGGAGAAATTAAAAAGGGGAACCTAAAGGACAACTGAAAACGGGGGTCGCCGTTTGCCAACTAAAAAATAAAGAGGCAAAAACGCGGACAGCAATCAGAACAGGAGGGGATCAAACGATTAAGCGGTGGAACAACTGATTGAAAAAAAGAGGCTCCAGGGTGAAAAAAACCATCGAAAAAACGAAGTAAGGGGGGTGAGAATGCAATACGCCGCCTGCAGAAAAAATCCCGGGCTGCCCTGGGAGGGGGTTGAATACTGTGGTCAAGAAACAACAAGAAGTCCCGGCTACCGCTAACATGGAAGACATCGCAAATAGCAAACGACCCCGCTTCGGGGACGCACCCACTAAGACGCAAGAAAAAAAAAAAAAGGAATTGGGGGCAGCCTACAAGCGCTTGTGATATGGGAATTGGGAAAAAACTCCATGAAGGGGTCAACATGGACAGGGCTCTCTCCAGCGAAGACTGGAAGGGCAGACGGAGCAAGGACTAGTGAAAAGTAAGCCGATCCGAGGAAGCGGGGTACTTCTCAAGTAAAAATGATGGATTTAAGCCCAGTTATGACCCCGCAAAGGTGGCTCCGCCGGTTCCAGGCGACAAAACCCCAAAACCCCCTAAGCCGTCAAAGGACCGTGAACGGGCATAGCAAGAGAGGCAAGGACCGAGTTGGTGACTTGCGAGCGCAAGAAAGAAGTGCCATGCAATACATCACTAAAGGATGCTGCCGAAGAAGACGGCCACCAGAAACGATCGTATTCCAATAAAAAAAAAAAACAAAATCTGAACACATCAAAGCAGAACCCCCTAAAGATGGAAAAAAAAAAGAAAGCACCGAGCCATAGGTCTCAACATAATAAGAAGAGATATCCTTCGTAGGCGCAACCCGCACCATTCACCGGGGTCCTAAAAGAACAGGTGGAGCCTTGCATCGGGGGTTCACAAAGCAAACTAGGGTGTAAGCGCATCCTTGGAACGCTCCATAAAAGAGGGAGGGAAGCCGCGGGAAAACAGCAACCATAGTCAGGGGAATTCGGGAGCACACGTAAGAGTAAAAACAGGGCCGGATGGATATTTAATGGACCAAAACGGAAGAAACGCCAAAGACGGTCGGATCTGGAAACAGGGTGTCGTAAGGTCAGTGGGTTGAAAAACGCAGGCTGGGGGAAAGGCGGGGGTATCAGAAAAACTCGACGGTGTAGCAACAACCCGAAGGCCAAGGCTGTTTAAGGGGAGGCCCGGGAGCAGGGTGGGACAAAGTGCCATGGAAGAATCCTGAGGGGTACTTGGGGACTTCGAGGAGATCTGGGGGGTAAAGGTCACGGCGCAGGATAAAAACCAGTGGGGTCTGAAA
>Ga0179593_1352834_pt1 | contig 23547 bp, 34 predicted proteins | sample CZODoug2_1_08_16_FD_185931 | JGI IMG/M metagenome (GOLD analysis project Ga0179593, IMG submission 185931) | Vadose zone soil fungal communities from Angelo Coast Range Reserve, California, USA - CZODoug2_1_08_16fungal (PacBio error correction) | ecosystem: Environmental > Terrestrial > Soil >...
ACCGACGAAGTCAATGGGCAACGGGCCCCCCGTCAAAGCAACTTGGTGGAAAGGGAAAAAATGCAACAAAAAGGGGACTGAAGTACATTAATGCACCAACAAGTTCCAAAGGTCCGCTCATCAAACCGTTCAAAAAGAAAAAAAAAAAAGGGAAACACAGTGATAAAAGGGAAAGACAAGGTCGGGCAACAAAATGACGGGAACCACGGGAAAAAAAAACCCCTGTGGTCAGTTTGTCAGGGCAGAAGGGAGCGGGGGGAGGGGGGACGAAAAAAACGGGGACGAAGAGTAGACTTTTCGGTGGGTCGTAAAACAAACAGAGGTTCGGACGGGGTGTCGACTATCAACACCATTCTAAAAGCCGAGGGGGCAATGGAATTACACAGACGGAAGGGGTGGAAAACTTGGGCTCAAAGTGGGGCTCCGTGGGGAGAAAGAGTAAACTGAAGCGGGACCTTAACGTCAGCGAAAACTCCAAAAGATCAGGCTCATCGACAAGAGCGACTGAGACCCAGGAGGAAGAGGGGGCACGACAAAGAAAGGAGACGCTACGAGGCTGCTCTGAAATAATTCTTGTGAGAATGTAGAACTACTGGAAAACGTCAAGGGGGGGACAGACCTGAAACATCAGGAAGTGACCAACCGGGGAAAAAAAGGGTCAACGTGGTTGGGGGGAAATTGGAATCGATTTCGAGACAAAAACCAGGTTGTTTGGGGAAGGGCAACAAGAGGAAACCAAAAAGGGGAAAGGGGGTCGCGTCGAAAATAAAAAACGGCACATGCCTTCCGAGGAAGCCACGGAAAGGGGAAAAAGAACACACGAACCGAAAAGGGGAAGAAAAAGGCCTGGTGTCAGAAATTATGAGCTAGATTTGTAAACGATACAGATGTAAGTCACCCGAAGGAGGATAAACAAAGTGGCAAACGAAAAGGGGAACTAAAAATGTAGGGGGAGGGGGGTTTGGATCAGAGTGGGGGGGCCACCTTTTCTGGGTTTCCTTCAATGTAAGGGAAAAAAGAAGGATACTGGGTTGGCAGTATGGGGGGGGGACCGAGGCGGATCAGGGGGAGAAGGTCGGGTACATGAGAAAAAGCAAGAAGAGTCCAGAAGCAAGCCAAACACTCCCCCGGGTTAGACGGAGGGGGGGCGCGGCTGTGGCCTAGAAATTTTGCCGGAATGGACATAATGGCTTCAAAAAACCGTCCTGTTTCAAAGATCTCGTGGCCCTGGGGGGGAAAAAAAAAAGTAGCCCATGGACTGTAAGTCAAGGTTGCCAGGGGGCAAAGCATCTCTGAAAAAAACCAACAACGAGGGGAGTAGGGAAGGGAGAAGAAAAAAATAAATCGAATGCACCTAGTAAGCAAGACCCCGGGACGGGACAACCTTTGAACAATGGAAAGTTGGGAACGACGAATGCACAGAATCAATGCTCGCATAGGGAACCAATAGGCAACACTACTCCAAGAAAGGAAAACCGAAGGAGAAAAGGGTGGGCTTTCTGAGGTGAAAGGGGAAGAAGCTTAGCCCTTATCAGGAAGGGGAACAGCCGATCCCTATCCAGAACCAGAAGACACACACACAGAGAGAAGACGATGGGTGGATGTGAACCCTGAAAGGAGGGATGGCCCTGAGATTCTAAACCGTACAAAAAAACATTTCGTCACTGAAGGGGGGTTTAGAAGAACCGTTTTGCTCTGCAGTTGAAAAAAGTGGAATCGGATAGACATATAAGAGGTCAAGGAATACGGGGACCGGGATTCTGCAAAAGAAAGGCTTCAAGGTATTGTTGAGTCACCAGGGGAGCCCCCCGCCAGGGGGAAAAAGAGAGGAACGACGAGGCAAGAAGTGGGGAGGATTAGGCATTTCCCAAACGAGAATCACGCGAAATCGATAACAGACCAACCCAGGGAAAACCTGGTTTCCCGGGGGGTCATGATCAGAGGGAAGGGGGAGGAAGTTACCTCTTCGAGCGGAAGAGTCCCAGCCTGATCTTTTGGGGGGGGGCAAAAAAACGGGCCTGGGGGAGTAGGGGAAAGAAAAAAAAGCAGAAAAACGAACTTGTCGATGGCACTAAGGAGGGGGAGTGGACCCTCGTGGAGTGCACAGGAAATTCAAAGAGTAAAGGAGCAAACAACCAGGTGGGGGGAAAAACCGGACACGGCCCGCTCAGATTGTGGCCAACGAGGTTTTAAGGGTGGAGGCTGGGGGGGAAAAGAAACCCCCGTCCGAAAAAAGGAAAAAAAAGAAAGATGCGTCTACTCAGAGTGGTGGTAGACAGAACTCACAAGAGAGACAAAAACAGCCGGCTAGGTTCAAAAAGGTCTACCCCAGAGCCTTACGGGACTCAAAAGGGAAAAAACAGACACTGGGGGGGCCGGGACCTGTCCCATGCGAAGAGCAGGAAGCGCAAACTTAAGCAGGGGGCACCAAGGGGGGGGGTTGGCATTTTCGATTTTCCAAACCAAGTGGTAAACGGGGCAGAAAGCATGCCCGGTGCGGGGGATGGACCGCGAAGAAGATTCAGCAGAAGTGGAAGGAAACCGACAAGGGATTGGAAACCACTTGCGCAGAAGTAAGGTCAGTAAATCAAGGGGAAAAAAAGGAAAAAAAAACACACCCGTTCATCGTGAAACCGTTTGGTCGTGGAAAAAGAGGGAATGGCTACAGTTCCGGGGGTGGTTAAGAAAAGAGTGCAAAACAGGAGGAAAGGGAAAGGTGGGGGGAAGTTGACTCACAAATCACAAAAATGCATGACTGGTTACGGGCCGTCGGCCCAAAAAAAGAGGGAAAACTGAAGGCACAGGAAAGAGAAACAGCACGACACGCTTCGGCGAAAAGGACTTGAGAGCGTAAAAAACTCGGGCACTAGACAATCATAGCACAGGGAGAACGGGGTTGGCTGGAAAAAAATGCACAGCCAAAGAAAGATGCAACGAACAGCTAAACCAGACCGCAGAAAAAATTGCGCCGGCCTTTCGAAAAAGCGGAAAGGCTGGAAGGGAGGTGGTCAGTGTGGCTGTGGGGAGAAGAAGCTCCCGACGTTAAAGATGGGAGACCTCAAAAACTTTGGTTCAGGCAGAAAAAAAGAGAAAACAAAAAAACAGGGCACCTCCCGCACCTGAACGCCCTAACTAAGGAAAATCCCCTGAAAGCCCCAAAGAAAGCAGCCCCGCAAAAATCAACAAGGAAAAAAAGGGGAAGTTCAGGCAAGAAAAAGCCACTGGAAGACGAGACTGGAACAAAAAGGGCCTTTGAAAGGGGGCCGGATCGGCCGTTTTCGAGCTGATTAGAACGGGTCACGCCTTAGACGAAGACAGGAAGGGCTGAGACGAAAGAGGCAAATTTCAAGGAACATCGAACCAAGTGGCACAGAAATCGAAAAAAAAAAGAGATCGAATTAAAAAAATACCGACAATTGAAAAAGGAAAAACCTAAAGCGAGAAAAAAAAAAGCTAAAAAACCAAAAGGTGGATAACCCAGGGGAAGTATGTTATCTCTAGGAGGGGAAAAATCCTCGAAAACAAACTAAGGGGACGCAATTGGCTATACCCTTGGTACGAAAGGCGCAATTCTGAACTCGCAATAAAACTAAATCAGGGAGCAAGAGAGAGGGAGGAAGAAAGGGGGGGGCTTGAAAAAAAGAGAAAAAGCGGGGGGCTTCTAGCCACATTTTGAAACGTTTGACCCATTTGATCTTGGGAGGTCACTCATGTCGCAAAAGAAGGGGTTGGTACTCTGAACAAGGAACAAACCATACTGAAGTCAAAAGTGAAAAAGGGTATCCGAATGCAGGGAGAAACAGAAGTTCTACGCCGGTTTCATTAACAGCCGGGACGGGACTGGACTCAAAAAGGAGGATATCACACACAATTATAATCGTCAAGAAGAGGTAGGTCACACAGAAAAACCGCCAAGGAACACCCTGCCAAAAAAAAGGCAGAAAGGGCCCACAGAGGAGGGCGTCAGGGACCTGGGGGGCGTAGGAAAACTCGAGAGACTACTGGAGGAAAACTACTCAAAGTATGGGTATCTAGGTAACTCAACAAAAGTCTGTAGTCTAGCGAAAAACTCTCGTTTGAATCTTACGGGGGGTCACCCCCCGTCATCGGCAGTCCGCACGCGGCAAAGTTCTAGGGGGAGTCATGGTCACCAGGTTCTTCAAAAGGGAAGAGCGGAGGGAAAGAAGAAAAAGGGTACGAAAAAACGATGCTCACGAAAGAGGGAAAAAGGCAAGAGAAAGGGGAAGTCCAGCGTTGACCAAAAAAGACAGAAACTCCCTGCAAAAAAACAACGGGGGACAAAACTCGTCTGAACAGGTGGGAACATAACCGTAATCAGAAGCTGGGAAAAAGGTATAGCCTATTGCTCAGCTCACGCAGGCAGGTCATCACCTTTTAAAAAGTTCTTGTCCCCGGCACCACTTAGACCTGCTGGAAGCCCCCCAAAAAAGAAAAATAACCCTCGGAAAAAGGAGGTTGTTTCCTTAGAAAAAGAGGATGCACAACGTCAAAAAACGTAATCCCGTCACGCGGGGAACACGCAGTAAGAGTGAAATACTTGAAGAACACCCGGGGAGAAAAGGGCAAAAAGCGACCAACATCCACCAGAAAGGAGAGGAAATACAAGAAGAGGTTGGGACTTGATCCATCCCACTTCCTTCTAACCCAAAAAAAAAAAAAAAAGGTACTAAGGAATATACCAGAAGGAATGGAGGGAAGAACTTGAAAAGCAACCAAAGAAAAAAAAAATCCTTAACGCCGTGGTCAAAGATAAAACTTTTGGACTCGGGGGAAAACTCAAGAAAGGGAGTAAAAACAACTCCAGAGAGGGGGGGGAACCGGAATTGAATGGAGAAGCCCCTTCTTCGTCCCCCAAAGGGGAGGGGGGAACACTCTCTTCGAAAAAAATATCTAATGAAGGAGACCGGGAAAAAAGCAAAGCGAAAAAGGAAGCCTCCTTGTCCCAAAAACGACGAGGACTCAACGCACTTCCCCTTAAAAGAAAAAATTTTCATAGTAAGGAGAAAACAGGGGTCCGACCCACATTGTGTCAACAGCCACCAAGCGACATCTCGGGGGTGAAAACTGTGGAATAACCTCTCCTAAATGCGTTCCGAGGGGGGGGGGAAAATGGAAAAGGGGGAAGGAAAAAGCTGAAATATCCTCGGGGCCCGGATTACTAAAAATGGCAGTTTCCCTGGCGTCGAAACTACAAAAGGCATTCTGGAGAAAAGGATTGAATGACAATCTTACAAAAACGTGGTTAAAGAAAAAAAAATGAAATACCACAAAAACAACCAATGGGCAAATCCAACTGGTTCCGCGGAGGTAAAGAGGGGGGGACGGTAGCATAGACATAACAATAACTGGAGGGGAAAAAGGACAAGTAGCATCAAGGTAAAGACCGCCTTACGTACAATGGAGCAAACCGTAGAGGCCGCAAACCAACCCCACAGACAAAAAAAAAAAACCTTATTATGAAGCTAAATAATAATCGGAAAAGTCTTCCAAACAGAAAGGGCAAAAAAAAAGCGCACATAGGAAATTTGCGGTAATGAAGTGGAACTGGAATTTCCCCAAACCTATAAAGAAAGGCGGAAACGGGGGGGGGGCCCTTGGAAGGAAAGTTCAGAAAAAAGATTCGACTTCACAAAAAGGGGAAGAAAAGAGAGAGGAAAAATCTGCCTGCAAGTTCATGCAACAAGCGGGGGGGAGGGGAAAGTCTTTCGTGGGGGGGGGGGGGGGGGATTACCCTAAGGGTGGGGAAACAAGGAGGGACACCAAACAAAAAAAAATTTTTCAGTGGAGGTGTTTCAGCAATGGGGTTGCGTTGGAAGTTTTGGGGGCGATCCTATTCTATGCATGGCGCCAACGTATGAGGCAATTTGGGGGGGAAAAAGGATTTGCGGTGTGGGGGATGCTAGACGGGTTACCATTGAAAAGTAGGAGTCATCTACTTGGGGAAAAAAAAAAAGGAAAGACTGCAACGTCAAAAGGGGGGGCAAAAGGGTGTTGCTGGCTAAAAATGCATGGTCCGGGAAAAGGGGGGGTTGAACAGGAAGCGAAGGGTCAGTCTGAGAGGAAAAAAAGGACCTTGGGGTCATTGGTACGATGGGGGGGGGAATGGTGGAAGACGGCCGACGAAGGAAAACAGAGAGGGGCACAAAAGTAAGGGAAAGGAATCCTGTGTGTGAATCAGGCAGCTAAGGAAGGAAAGTGTGTTGGATGGGGAAGGCGGCTACCCTTCACACCGCCGGCCGACTGAAAAAACTAAAACTTTGTCCTTGAAAGAAAAAAGGGACCAGGGGAGAAAAAGGGTCATGGAAGAGGGGGGAATGGATGAAACGGTGGGGTTGGCTGAAGGAAAGAAAAAGTTTTGGGTTGGGAAGGTCGCAACTTTTGGAGGGATGGGAGAAGAGGGGGGGAAGAGAGGGCTTGAAAATTGAAAAACGCACGAGGTTGCCAAAGATCGGAAATTCGATTGTGGGTGGGAAAAAAAAACTGGAGAGTCGGGGGGAACGCGACCTGAAAGAGGGAGGTACATTGAAGAAGGTATGACGAATCGAGGGGGGTTGGGGGGACGGACCTGTAATACTATGGGACCGTGGGGGGGGGGTATCCTGTCACGAGATGGTTGAACTTTAAAGGGGGGACAAAATGTTTTGTCCGATATGGAGAGAAGAGGTTCATGGGAGTAATTTTGGGGGGGGGGAGGGGTGAAAAAAAAGGTGGGGGGGGGGGTGGTTGAGGGGAACTTGCCTTTCCTGTTAACTAAGGGGGAGGGAACCTGGGGGACAAAAACCAAACCAGGGGGAGGGGGGTGGGATCCAAGGGGACTTTGATTTCGGGCTGAAAAGAAGAAAAAGTCGTAAAAAACAGGACCTGTTTAAGAAAAATGACCGGGGGAAAAAAAAGGGTTATCAATGAAGAGGGAAAAGAAAGAGGACGGGGCCGTTGCATACGCCTGGGACTGAAAGATGCAAAAAGAACGGTGTCGAATGGGGGGGGGGGGTACCTGTGGGATGCTTGGCGGTCGAAAAGCAGACAGGTCCCATAAAGTTAACTTGAAAAGCATCCAGAGTAGAAATCAGGGAAGACGGAAAAAGTATAGAAATGGGACTTCCGCCAACGAGTAACTCTGTGGTGGGGGGGGAGGGGGCGAGTGGTGGGAACATGTTCACATAAAGGGAGGACGAGGGGGCTTTACGATGGCTGAGAAGAGTTTTGTGGTGGAGACGTGCTCAGCGATCTTTTGACCGTTTACATACGGGTGAAAAAAAAACAAAATAAGAAGATTGACAGGGGTGGGGCGCTGGGCGAGAAGGGGGGTAAGGAAAATATCTTTTTCGGAAGCAAGGGAAGAATTGGCGGGAACCGGAAGAAAGAAAGGGCCGAAAAGAAAAAACGTCAAGAAAACCGGGAAAAACGGAAAGAGACGCCGCCCACGGGGCGGAAGAAGCCTGTCAAAGGCCCCGTGTAAAAAAAGGGGTTGAAGGGGGGTGGGAAGCGGCAAACCGGTGGCTGGGGGGGAACCGAGCGGGGGGGGGGAGGAAGAGAGAAAGGTCCCCAAAACTCAAAAACTTTTTTCCAAGCCGCACAAGCGGAATGGGGGAATGGGTCCCGCCAAGCAAGACACTGGCGCTGGAGAGTCCTTTCACTCCTCCATTGGAAGGGAGGGGAATGTGAGGGGGGGAATTCGCAAAAAAAGGGGGTTGGGACCGAACTTGCGCCAAAAGAAGAAAAAAAAACAATGGGAAACCTATAATCAAGATCAAACAAAACACGAAAAAACTATCATGGAAAAGAAGGAGAGACATAATTAGCCCTGGGGGAAAAGAAAGCCCACAAGCTCCGAAAGGACGGCAGGGGGGGATTCCACAACCATTAATGATGGGGGAGAGCGGGTTGTCGAAGGAATTGACTCGAGGAAAAGAGGGGAGGGTCAGCTTTTCCCCGAGGAGGAAAAGGAAGTCACAAACAAGCAGCGAGTAAAAAGTTAAGAGGGGTTTCAAAGGGGGGTAAAAAGCGGAGGGAGAGAAATCTCCCTGGGGGGGGGAATGTCGTCTTATCGAGAAAAAAGAAGATCATTTTTGGGAAAAAAGTACGCACCTCCCGGTCAATGCTGTATGGAATGCAAGAAAAAACCCGAAAGTTACGCGGGAAAAGAATCCAAAAAAAAGGACAAGGGAGAGGTGGGGCGGTTGTCAAAGCAATCACAAAAAAGCAGACCCGAAACGGAGAGCAGAACAGCTCGGGGGCGATCAGTGGGGGCCGCCGTTTGGAGGGGGGGGGAGGGAATAAAAAAGGCAGCTCGAATATCAGTGGGGATGGCTCCTGAAACGGGAAAGGAAAAAAGGAATTCTTGACGGGAATCAGGGCGGGGGGATTGGGGAATAAGGTAAACGTAGTAGCGGAGGAAAAAAGGAGCTGGGGGGGAGGGAAGGGGCCGAAAAAGAGGGAGGGGGAGATCCAAGAGGGGCAAACGTTCTTACAGAAAAAACCAAATAGGGAAAAAAGAAACTTCCATCGCCAGGGAGCGTAAGGGTGTGAAGTCGCGGAGCAGCGCAGGGCAATTGGTCTTTTTCAGGCTTCAAGGCAGAAACCAACAGGTCAGAATAAAAGGGGGGAAAGAGACAAGGAGTAACTTTTTTACAGAAAAGAAAAGATCAGCATCCGATAAGAGAGGGAAATCAATTACAAACGGGGGGGGGAAAACAGGTCCACAGGGAAGGGTTTGGAGAGGGCACAATAAAACATTTGGAGGGGGTGGAGGGTAAGGGTCACAAATATTAATAAACCATATGTAATTGTTTTAGCGAAGGGGGGGGTGGGGGGACAAAAGGGGAAAAGAAGACTGCCCCAATTTTTGCAGGGGAACCAAAAAAGGTTATCCTAAAAAGACTCAAATAAGGAACGGACGTAGGGGAGATTTTGTGTTCTGAAAAGTCCAAAAATAGAAAAAACGGGGCCGAAGGACTGGGCAAAGTGTTCGAAGTAAAGGAAGAAAAATGGGAGGGGGGGAGGGGGTTTAAAAATACGGAAAGCCTTTCGCGGCCAAAATCGGGAACCACCACCAAGGGGAAGGGTGTAAAGGCAAAAAAAACAAAACTTTGGAAAAGGGGGGTGCAGCTTTAATACAGGACCCTTTCAACCCTGTCCCTTCGCGAAATAACAAGGGAAGAAAAAAAGGTACTGGCATTGGAGGGAAGGTTCTGTAAGTGAAAAAAGGGGGGAATCAAAAAAGGCGGAGAACCATCAGACTAAAAATGCGTTTGTTGTACGAATGTGTATCAAAATTTTCGTTGGGAACGAAAGAAAAGGGATGGAGCTAATACATGGGGGAGGAACGATAGGGAAGGAGACGGGGTGGTCTGACGGGTGGGGGAGCCTCCCCCCAGAAAACAAAAAGTAATCAATTGATTACACGGAGCGGGTTATCACCAAACTGGGGCGAAGTTGGGGGGAGAAGTGAGCTTGGAAAAAAAAAGGAGGACAGCCTTGCCCGGTCAACGAAACAGACCCTCAATGCGGGGAAAAGGAAGACAAAAAACTTCCCTTCCTTAAAAGAAGGGGTGACGCAAAGGAAAAGGGGAAAAAAGGAAAAGAGCTAGAGCTGGCAGACATGATAAGCCGGTGGAGAGGAATCAAAAAAACGGAACGGCTGCAGACCTCCACGATCTAAAACGAAAAAGTAAAAAAAAGAGGTGGTGGGGATTCGTCGAGCGACGGGAATAATCGGGGGTTGGGGAGGAATTGCAAAAAAAAGAGTGTTTTACTCGCGTGGACAGGAGAATGGAAAAAACAGGGAAAAAGGGGGGACCCCCCGACGGAAATAAAAAACTCCTGAAACAGAAAGCTTCGCTCGAACATAAAAGGGAAAGGTGGAAGAAAACCTCTTAGATGGGGGGAAGAATCGAAAAGAGGGAAGGCCCAGCCATCGAAAAACCAAAGAGGTTCCCGAGACAAAAGAAGGGAAATGTTGAGTTTGGTGGGAACGAATGTTTTAATACAACGGGGGAAGAAAAAAGATACGTCAGGAAGACAATCAAGGCCAGGAAGTATGATTCTACTGGGGGGGGCAGGCTGAGAGAGAGGAGGCTCTGGAGGGGGGGGTTAAAAAAGCTAATGATTAGTCAAGAAACAATGCAGAAGAAAAGTCTGGGGGGAGAAGGCGAGCCCTTCGGGGGAGGGGGCTTGGGCCCTGGCCGTGAGCGAGAAAAAGGGTCTTGGGGAATTCTTTCTTGTCAAAAAAGAGGGCCCATGGAAAAGGGGGACAAAAAAAAAATAGGCAGGGGCAAAAAAAGTTGCCCATGGGGGGGGGTCTATTCTATATCGATCCGAGAAAAATCACAACAACAACGGGAGGACAAGGGGAGAGATATCGGGAAAAACCAGGGTCAAACTGGATTTGTGGGCCACAAAAATTGCACGAAGAAAAAAAAAAAAGTTGGGGGTGGGAAAACGAAAAAAGCGGACAGAACGACCATTTCTGCCATAGGAGGAAAGAAGGGAAAAAACGCAAAAAAGCCGTAACCAAAGGAGGGGGGCAAAAAAAAAAATTCTTGAAATTGGGTTAGGGCTGAATAACGAATCGCCAGTGAAAAGAAGAAAAAAAGAAAACGAGAATAACGCATTCCTCAAAAGAGACCAGAAGCACAGCATATAGAAGTGGGTGTCCTCCTGAGGCAGAAGCCGTCTTAAACTAAAACAATAAAGCAAACAACACTCACGGGGACCAGAGGCTGGGGTAGGAAAGGGTCCGTTAAATCGGGCTGAGCTAATCGAAATTAAGAGGGTTGCTCAAAAAAGTATCGGAGGAAAGAGGAAAAAAGAAGCAGAGGAACAACGTGGTTTGGGGGGTTTTCTATCATCGGGACGGGGCCCCGGCTTTAAATCTCGAGGGAAAAAAGGGCGAGCATAAGGGGTTTCTGGGGAAACCAAATCGCCAGGGAAAAAAATGAAGAAAAATGAAATCCCCCACACCCGTGAAACCTTGGGGGATGAAAAAGGTTGTCCAAGAGGGAGGGCAGCAAACCCGTTTTTCGGCTCAAATCAGGTAAAAGCCCACGCAAGATCCCATTTTGAAGAGGGGGGGGACGGGAACACCAAAGGAAGGGGGGGGAGAAGGACAACTCTCGTGTAAAAGGGGGAGCACTCCAATGTGCTGAAAAAGAGGAATCCTCATTCAAAAAGAAAGGAGAGGAGCCACACCCTTTGAAGCGCAAGAAAAAGGGGAAAGATCGGGGAATGAAAAGGATTTAGCAGTTGAGAAAAAGGGGGGGGGGGGGGGGAGGCGGGGAGTCAAAAAAAAAAAAAAGTCCGAAAGAAAACGACCCACGAATCCTACATGGGCAAACAATCCGGCGGTTTGGGAGAACAACTAAGTCAGAATGAGCAAACAAGAACGAAAAGCAGACTCGAGGTTTCGAGGGACCGAGCCGAAAAGGAAAAGACTCAAAGCCAGAAGGGGTAACCTGAACGGGCCAACCAATGAAATCCAGACCGTAGCTTCAACTTTCATGGATTAAGCAGGAAAGGGGGCAATTGTTGTGGGCATTAGAGTGCAAAAAAAGGAAAGGAAAAAGTTTGGTTCCCCGAAAAAAAAAGGAGGAATGCGCCTTCGAAAACGGTCGCAAACCAAACACTGACAGCTTGGGAGAAAAGGCCGGGTGAAAGATTTGGGAACAGTAAAAGCAAACACCCCCCAATCGAGAGGGCAATTTCCAATGCGGGGCACCGAAGGGAAGGAAATAGACATTGACGGGGGGGGGGGTTTGGACCAAAAAAAAAAAGACGATGGGCCGTTTGTCCAAAAAAATAAAGAAAAAAGGACTAAGACGGGAGGGAAAAAGACCCTCAAAAAAATGGTGTTGGTGGAAACGCGTAGGGACGAATAGTAAGAAGCAGAGACGATAACGGGGGGGGAGACCGAAACCACTAAAAGGGATCATGCGGTGAGCATTTTTTGCGCCGCAAAAAGAACTACCGCAAAGAAAAGAAGATTAAAAGCCGCGCGGCAAGTGGCCGAGTGGGGAACCGCTACACGCTGGAATTGAGTTGGGGATTGGTGGTAGTGGCGATGGAAGAAAAGGGAAACCCCCGGGGGAAAGCGGAAGGGCGAAGAGGGTCAACTCACCACTTTGGTTGCAGGAGGAAAAACCCTCCCGCGCCAAAGAAACGAAATCCTCAACAGTACCTTCATCAGCCAACCTAAAAAAACGCCAAGAGGAAAGGAGCGTGCGCAGGGGGGAAGGTGCATGCAAAGGGAAAGTCAGAAAGAAGACCGAACCAAACCGCTGTGAAAAAGGGAATCAAACGCGCCTACAAGGTCGGGAGTCAGGAAGGGGGAGGGGGAAGAGGAGGGGTACTTCACAAAGCCGGAAGAAGGAAGAATCGCCTCAAGAAGCGGGGGGGAGAAAAGGGGATGCAACATAAAGAGATTCAAAAAACAGGTATCGGAGAAGAGCTCCATCAAGATTGAAAAAGACATTTGAAAAACCTATAATAAAACCCGGAAAATCAAACGAAAAAAAAGAAAATGGAAACCCTTCATTAGGGGGGGGGTCGCGGGGTGAACCCTCTCCTAAGGGGTAACTCGCCAAAGCCACGGGGACGAAAGAAAACCTTAGAGAAAAAAAGCTCTCACCCCAAAAAAGAGAGGGGGGGGAAAGGGCCTAAATTTTTTTCTCTGGCCGAAGGAAAAAAACAAAAATATTAGATGTTGGGCGTGTGCTATCAGGTGGCGAGAGGTTGTCGGGGGATTATGATTAGAAGGGAGGGCAGCACGGCACGTTGGACTGAAAAAAACTGCCGTCCAAAAAGAGTCAAAAAAAAAAACCAATGTAGGCAAGAAGGGAACAAGTTTGGTAAAGAAAAAATGTCCGAGAGCAAGTTTTGCTGCTTGAAAAAAAGGGCAGGCCCGATCCGAACCGCTCGAAGAAATCGCTTTCGGCAACACAACCAGAAAAGGAAACATTACCACCGAAAGCGCCAAAACAGAAAAAAAGTGCCCGTGGCGGAGAGCCAAAAACCAAAAACCCCACGAACCGGAGGACACGCGCCGTTTATTTGTGTTAGTTACTCAAAAAAAGGTTTTAGGGGGAAGGTTGAGCGGGGGAAAGGGGAAACAAATCAAGGGCCCAGCCGCCCAACCAGAAACGCTTTCGGGGGCATCATCACTTCAGCACAGAGGTCACCGCCCACCGAGGCACCAAAGCGCAGAAAAAGAAGAAAGGGCCCAGGCAACCGCAAAAAGAAAGGAAAAAAAGGGAAAAGAGAATAATTTTACGGGAAAACTGAACAAGTTCGCGCTTGAACGACACCAACAATCGTGGCGTACGGAAAAAAAAAAAAGCGCTGGGGGCGCAAGCGAGAGCTAGGTAACGATTCTCGGGGACGCGCAAAACCCTTCCAATCACAAGGGAATCACGCCCAGGCCCAAGAGGCTCAAGTGAAAAAAGAAACAGAAAAGGCCCCGCCACCGGAAAAATCAAAAAAAAGGAAAAAAAGCCAATTGAAGGTTTTGTTGAAAGAAAAAAGACTAGCACTCCAAGCACAGGAAAGGGGACCACTCCCAGTGATTCCCGCGGAGTAAACACGAACAGAGAAAAAGGGAAGAAAAACAGGACCACGAAGGGAAGGTAAAACCCTCCGAGAAAGTTGAATGACCCACAAGCACCAAAGAAAAATCGAATACCCAGCACCACTATGGATTGGCACAGCCCAAGGGAAACAAACAAGGCAAAAAACAAACAAACGCCCATACAAACGAAGGAGTCCAATACACCACAAACCAAAAAAACACAAGGGGATTAACTCCAAAAGGGGCGGAAACCACACAGGACCGGCAAAAAAACGCCAAGCAATGTGGTGCCAAAAGAGAAGGGGGAAAGAGGAGACACGACCCCATACGTATAATCCAAAAAACGTTAAATGTAGCCCTAAAGGAAACCCGGACGCAAAGGTAACCACCTCAAGAAGGGTCGGCGCAAGGAAAACAACAGATGAATTCAAGCTACCCAGAGGGGGGAAGAAAGCTCCGAAGACCTCAACGTTGGGGGGAAAAAAAAAAAGGAGGCGACAAAAGAACGTCCCCTTTCCCACCAGCCTGGGCTTTCCTTCCCACAAAAGTGACCCGGAAACTTCACATAAAAAAGGAGGACACCCCATATAGAAAGTGGGGGAAAAAACGGAATCGCTCCGGTAGGTTTGCCGCGGTGGAAAAAGTAGAAGAAAACGTAAAAGCTTGAAAGGTCCTAAAGCCTGGACCAAGTAGACGACCGCGGTACCCCGGCGGGAAAAGGGGGCTCTGGAGGGGGAGGAGGAACCAAAAAAATGCGTAAAATGGCCAAAAAACCACACTGTTTCCGCCAGAAAATGCCGAACGGCAACCAAACATTTCAACGTCAGGAGGCCAGTGTCCATAAAGGTAAAGGGACAAGAAACGTGACGGATCGGCAGGGCAGGAAAAGAAGGGGTCCAGGCCTGAAATCAATTGATCACCCTTGTTCCGAAACGAACCTCACATCACCTGGAAAAAAAATAAAAAGCAATGGGGAAGAGGGGAAAATCGGGGAGAACGAAAGCCAAAAAAAATGCAGAAAAAGAAAAAAAAGCCGCAAACAAAGAAAATATTGCGGATTCCTGAGAAAGGTGGTGCCCCCACCTAGAGGGGGAGGCAATCCGAAAACGTCTGGCCTTGGAAAAACCTGAGACTAGAAAAACAAAAAAAGGAAAGAGGGGGCGAAGAAGAAGAGAAGGGGGGAATCGGGCCTGGGGGAGAAGGGGCAACCGCCGGGTACCGCCCGGGGGAAAGGGGGTATTTGTGCACGTACACTCAAAGGGGGGGGGCCATCATTAATGGTTTCCCAGAAAAGAGTTGAGTGATTGGAGCTTGTGTGGTTGGGGGGGGGAGGCAGTTTGGATGAGATCAAAAGGTCGAGGAGGCAGCATAAAGGGTTTGCAGGGGTATGGCGGGGGTCACTCCGCTAGAAGAAAGTGGAAATCTGATAAGGAATAAAAAAAGTGGAAGGAATACGAATCTTGCCCGATCCCAGTGGGGTGCTGCTACCTCAAGGGAATAACCAGGAAAAAGGGGAGTTTGTATTTTGAGCTAAATTGGGGGGGGAAAAGGTTTTGGGAGGGAAAAAAGGTTCTGGATTTTTGGAAGGGGGGAGTGGAAGAAAAATAACCTTCCTATGCAAGAAAAATTTAATCGAAGAGTCCTATGTGAATCCAAAAGAGGAGTTCAGAAAAATGCGACGGAACAGTAATCCCGGAGGACGGGAGGTCCGGCAAGGGGGGAATTGGAGAAAAATAGGTGGATGTGACCAGAGGACAAGGGAGAAAACGGTTTGCTGAAGGAAAAAAACTAAAGGTGAAGGCGGAGGGACGCTGGTCAGATGAGAGGAGAGATGAAAAGGAGGTAGGAAAGATGGACGCAAAAGGAGGCTATGAATTCTACTTCGTTGTTGGGGTTAGGGGGGGGGGACGGACGAAAGAAAAAAAAAAGGGGGAGTGTTGGTGAAAGATGAAAGCCGGGCCGGCGTAAAGGGAACCCGGCTTACAGCAAAGGAAAAACGTGTATACGTCTTGGGGAGGGGCTTTCCAAGGGATATGAAAGATTGATGGGCGGCCCGGTACAAAAAGGGGGCGTTTGGGGGGACTAGGGTCCGCCGGGGGAAAAGCGTTCGGTGCTGGGCGTTTTTTGGGGTAGCGAAAATTAGGGGAAATGAAGCATATGGTAGAGTCAGAAAAGGGCTTATTGGTGGCTGGGGGGGGGTCAAAACGGGACGTGGTTCGGAGGGTTACACTGAGTTCGTGGAGGGGGGTCCGAGGCCAGGAAAAAGGTTCCTGTTCAAAGAACTCTCAAGAAGAAGGGGATGAAGGGTGGGAAAAAGGGTTGCCGTATGGGAAGAACCTGTATGCGGACAAAGATATTTTTTGAGAGGGGGGGGGGGGATGTTTCTCCGGTGGAAAGGGGGGGCGGGCGGGTTTCCAAATAGAAGGGGGCAGGCAGAGGAAAAAGAACTGGAAGTGATGAAAGCAAAGGACGCGAGAACGCTTCGAAAATCCGGCGGGGGAGGGAAGAACGTGAATTTTCAGCGAAGGAGGGGGTGGGGGAGGAAGAGGAGGGGGGAGGGAGTGGGCACGCTAAAGGGGAAGGGGGGGTCTGCTGGGGCACGGTAGAATCTTTTTCAAGGCGGGGGGGGGAATCGGACGGGGGGGGTGGAAAACAAACGGGGAAAGGAAGGACGAAAGAAATGCGGTGGGACGTGGGCGCGGCCCCACTTGATTCAAGACGCGTAAGAGCAAGGAGCAAATACGCGGGAGAAAAGGAACGCGGGATTGCGGCCGGGGGAAAAAAAACTCCGGGATTCGCGAGAAAAGTTCCAGCCGCCAACAGCACTAAGCGAGAGGCGACGTGTTCTGGGGTGACATGGGTGGGGTCCAGAAGAAACCGGTGACTGGGGGGGTCCAGCGGAGAGGATAAGTTTCAGGGAGCCGTCGTTTGAGACGGAAGACGTCGGGGGGAAAAAAAAAGGGAATCCGCAGAGGAAGCTATAAGTGGCCGGTTGCACGCAACCCCCGCCGTGGCGCGGCAAAGGGGGGGGGATGGGTTGAACTGGAGGGGCGGCGAGGGGGTGTTTTGCACAAGAAAAAAAAAAAAGCGTCAACCGCGGAAAGGAAAGATAAATGAACAATCCAGAAATGGGTCAACGGAACAAAAGCCAAACCATAGATAAAAAACATAAGACAGGAATGGCGAGAAAGGCCACAAAATATCTCAAAAAGGCACGGGGGGGTATCTGCGCGGGTGGCGTAATTGTTACGCAAGAAAAGCGTTGGGGGTGAAAGGAGGGCGAGGATTTGACAACAAATAAAAACAAAAAGGAAACTAATCGACAGGGGGGGGATCCGGGTTGAAGCGGCGGGCATAGGGTGTGCTTTTTTTTCAAGGCCCGACGGGGACAAGAATGCAGAGATCAGAGGGTTGTGGGCGCCGGGGCCACTTGCCGCCAGACTGAGATTAATATGGTCCGGGAAGGTGGACTAAAAGAGTCGAAGCGGGAGAGGAAGAAGGGGCAAATTAATCGGTTGGAAGGTGAGCGGGGTGGAAGGATAAGTCCGCCAAAAACTCAGACCGCCGAAAGGGCGAAGGTTCGATGTATCAGAGGGTGAGGGGTTCGGGAAAAATAAGACGTCGATTCAGAAGGGCTCACGGAACGGAAAGAGGGCACGCGGAGCGGGGAGGAAAAAATGACGGCTTTCGGGGGGGGGAGTACTAAGGGTCTCTGAGGTGAGGGAAAAAAAATGCTTTTTGGGGTGAATAGTCTGCAAGAAAAGAGGAGGTGGGGGAGCCTGCCGACATCCCGACCAAAGGGGGCTCTGCCCATCGCACAAAAGCCACCAAAGTCTTGAAAAAGGAAAAGTAAATAAGTGGCGAGGAAGCCGGAAAAAAAAAGCAGGGGGGGCGCCGAAAAAAAAACGGGTTATGTTCTGCTGTGGGGGGGTGACGGGACAGGGAAAAAAACAAGCTCGGGAAGAAAAAAACAAAAGAAAAATTGACATCCCGCAGTTGGCTTTGACAGAGCAAAAAGATTAACGAAGCTCAGTAAGGGGAAGGGGGGGTTCCACGAAACTGGGGAAACTTCCATAACCAGGGTATGAAACCCCAAACCCGGGCCTAGAATTGGGGGACTATGTGTTGGGGGAAAAAGGCCCACCGTACTAAAACCCAGGGGGGAAAACAAAGGGTTGTGTCTTAAAAAAAAAAACAAAACGTAGCAGCCAAGGGTTACCACCACTCCAAAGAGGACGAGGGAACGAAGGGGGGGGGGTGTGTGGGGGGGCCTGAAGTGCTGCTCAAAAGAGGGGAAAAAACCCACCCGCCCTTCCGTTCGAAGTGGGGAAATAAGAGAAAAAAAGGGGAAAGAAAAAAAGGGCTGAAAAAAGGGGGGGGGTCAAGATGCATTCCGTGACCCACGCAGGGGGGAACTAGAAAGGAACAAAAAAAAACAATGGGGCAAGAAACGGAAAATGAATTAAGTTTGCTGCCGAGTTCAAAACGGCCTTCCGGGATCATGGCCAGACAGTGGTCAAACGCTTCACACAAGAAGCGGCTTGAGCGCGTTCAGGTACGTTATCTCAACGGAAGAAAAAAGCCGGACTAAAGGCGGAGGGGGGAAAGGCTGGAAAAAGGACGGTTTGGCCTCGTGGTGACGTGGAAAAAACAAAGGAATTGAGAAGCGTATTCTTAAGTGAAAGAGGGCATGTTAGGACGGGGGTTAATCCAAAAATCCCCCACAAAATTAAAGGAGAAAAGGGCCTCGTATCCAATGGACAAGTAAAAAACATGTTAAGTCAGGGTGTGGCGCTCAGGGGTACTAAACTCATGGACAATTTTGCGCCTTGAAGGGAAAAAAAAAACGCACTCATGAAAGAAGGACACGGTCTGCCTTCTGAACTAGGGGTTCGGTGAAAAAAGCAATATCAAAATGGAGACGCTCACTTCAAAGGAGAATGGACTTGGAGGGTAGCAGGGAAAGGCCCTTTTGCCAGAAAGAAACAAAAAAAATTGATCAAAAAAAACCTAAAAGGTTGTTGAAAAAGGGTGGTGGATTGGGGTCATTTCAAAGAGCTCTTTGGGTGGGGAAGGCCCTGCAACAGACAAAGCCACATCTTTTTGCAAAAAGAAAAAAAAAAAAAGTCGTCGCGAGAATGTAAAACGGGGCGAAGAAAGGAAGGGAACCTTAAAAAAAAAGAGAGGACCACAAAAAAACCGCCTCAACACAAAGCTCAAGGAGGGGAACTGAGAAAAGGTCGTATAGGAGAGCCCAGCAGAGGAGAAACACTTGTTTGAAACAAAGGAAAAAAAAAAACTCGTGACGAAAGTGAAAAGAAGGGGGTCTAGGGGGGGAAAGGGGAAGGAATCGATCTTACAAAAAAAAGGAATACAGCCCAGCAAACTGGGGGTGCTTGGGTGCTCGGGGGATTTGAGGAGCAAAGGGGGCGTCCTGCGAAAAAAAAGGACAATGAGATAGGAGGGAATCTAAAAGAATCCAGAAGGAAAAAAAGAAACTTGGTTTGGGAAAGAAGGGGGCGAGCAGGTGCTGGCCACGGGGGTGGAAAAAAGGGAAGCAGGCGAGAGAAAGGGGAGGAACAGTCGTTCAACTAGAGGGGCCAAAAGTGGAGAACGGGTCTGAGGACAAAGACCATGTAGAGGACTTATGAGGCTCAAAAAAAAAAAAAAGGAGGAAAGAGAGAGATAGAAGCGAAAGCAATAGGTCCCCTCAGGAAAAGTGCCTTCCAAGGGGAAGGAAAAAAGTTTGCAACAAGGGGAAGGGGAAAAGCAAGTCGCACATCGGGGACAAAAAAGCAAAGCAAACAGCGCCCTCCAAAAAAAAAAAGAGTGGGGCTTTCAAGTGATGGACTAGGCGGGAAGATCTCATGTAACGTAACGAGTCAAACGAGACCATAACAAGCTATCCAGAAACAACAAAGAAGCTTTGGGGGAGGGGGCCGAATTATCAGAGTGAAAAAAAGAACTCTAAAAACCTAGAGAAAAAACCAAAAAAAAAAAACTCAAATTTCCGTCACGGAGTTGGGATCGGGGGACGTATCGAATGGGGGGGGATGGGGCCTTTTTGTAACAAAGGAGACACATCAAGAGGGTTCTGAAAACCCGACGAGCTTCTGCCTCGACGCGGGAAAGGGAATTTGGTGGTTTTGCTCGGGAAACAGAGGAAAAGGGCTCGCGAAAAGAAAAAAAAAAAACGCAAATTTGCAAAAGGGGGGAGTTTTCCCAACAAAGAGAGCGAGTCGATGGGGGGGGGGGGCGCGTTCCCCAACAGTGACCGGGTCAGGTTTGGTCAAGAGAAGGGGAAAAAAAGTGAAGCCGTAAAAGAACACGAATTATCAAAGAAACGTTCTCGTCCTCACCATGTTCTGGACACCCAAACCTTAGTTTGAAGAAAGAAACGCTTGTATGAGAACAATGAGGGCGCGGGAGTAGGGGGGACCGGAACAAAAAAAACAAGGCATCAAGGGGGCGGATCAGCCACCAACCCGTGCAGGACACGGACCCGACCCCTCAGTGTTATTAAAGAGTAGAAAATGGGGGGGTTGTAAGGCTAACCCAGACGCGGAAAAGGCTTACGAAAACTAACAGGAAACAGAGGATTCATTCCGTTGGGGGGTCTCCGCCACGATCAGAGGATAACTCACGGCTAGTTCAGTCAGAACTAGCCATTAAGGAAAGAAGAGTCAAAAAGAACAGCTCAAACTGTGAAAAAACGCCTCTGACCGGACCGAGCGAATCATAAGCGGGCAAAAAAAGGGTGGAAGTTCAAGTGCCAATTGGGGTTGGATGGCTAGTGGAAAACCAGGGGCTGGCAAAGGGACAACGTGACTAGCATTTAAACCACGACATGAACAAAAATGAACACCGTGGGGGGGGGGGAAAAAAACCGGACAGTCCTACTAACACTTGGCGGAGGCACAAGGGGGTGACTGTGAATTGGTGAAAAGCAGCAAGTGGAATAAGAAACAAAAAAAAACACCACCTAGGTCATACGTTCCAGGTAGAGTTGCGGGGGGCACAAACCGTAAAGGAAAAGGGCCTTACATTTCGCGGGGGGGAAAACAATTGGGCAGGATAAAAAAAAAAAAACTTCCCGTATGACTCCAAGACACCTGCCCCAAAATGCCAGACGGGTTCGGAAACGAAAAATCCTCAGAAAACTTGTGGAAGTGGGGCAAGGAAAAACCCAGCTTTCGGGGAGAAAAAAATCGTACAGCAAGAAGGGACAAATCGTGATACCGAGGATAGGAGAAGTGGGAAAAGGGTTGAGCCGACGGGTGGTGTGCCTTCGGTAGCACAGGGCAAAACCCTAAAAAGGGTAAAAACTCTCCCCTCCTCTGAGCAAAAAAAGTCAAACGAGAGCCAATGTCACGCACGCCCGGAAGTACTTTCCAAGTGTGTGGTCTTTTGACTAGACCGGCCCTCTGTCCCAAAAGAAGCATCAACTCCACCGAACTTGGGCGAAGAGCAAAAAACAGCCGCAACCGCCAAAACGCAGCCCGGAATTCACAAGAAGCCGCCACAGGGAAAAGTGCTCCGCGTGCGCAAGGTCGACAAAAGAAACCTGAATCGCGCCCCGAACAGAACCGAACTTACTGATGATCAAAGGGCCGAAAGGAGGGGGCCGAGAAGTCTGAGTTTGGCATGACCTGGAAAACCGCACACTGCCCTAAAAAGGGGGGTGCACGCCGACGGAGGAAGAGGGGGGATCAAGGTAGGCAGGACCGGGGCTCCACCGAGAGGTGCCGACGACGGAAAAACAAAATATACTCCAGGATGAAAGACGAGGGAAAAAAAAAAAATACCCTCCAAAGGAAAAAGGAAGGATGCCACCCCCGAGAGAAATTTGCGCTGGGGGGATGAAGGGAACGCGCCCGAAGTGCAGGCCAGCCACGCCAAACGGGCAGAGTTACCCTTACGCGACACAAAAAAAAAACAAAAACTAGTCGGGCAAACGAAAGGGAGCACGCTTTTTTGTGATTTGACAAAATGCAGGTATTAAGAAGGGTGGCAAAAAAAGGCAGTTTGTCGCGTTGGATGCTGGGAGTAGCGGAGGTCCACATTCGTCACTGGGATTGGAAGAAAGGGCGCAGTAGAATAAAAAACCGAAAAGTCCCAAAAAAAATCAAGGGCAAACCCCTTGGGAAGGCAAAACCGGACACTTCTACGCCTCAAAAGGTTCTGCAACCGATAAAAAAAGGAAAGATGCCGAAAACCGAACAAAAAGGAACTCTAAAAAAAAAAACTGCTCCGACTCCGCTTCGGGGCCAAACCAACCGCCGATTAAAAAAACCAAAATTAACCCGACCTACGGGGAGGCGGCATTGACCAAGGAGCGAGGCCAGAGGAAAAAAAAAATGCGTAGGCCGCCCGCAAGACGCAAGGGGGTCTCAAAGAAATCAAAGCCAGGATTCAAGGGAAAGCACCTCAGGGTTCTCAAAAAGAGGAACTGACAGGCAGAAAGGGCCCACGCTCACCATTTGGGGGCGGCACACAAACGCAACGTCTGCACCGCCCCCCGAAGCCTATTCTGCAAAAAAACACCGTTGACCAACAGGGGAAAAACCCGAAGCATCGGAAAAAAAAGGAAGGCAATTTTCCGGTTCACACAGACGGGAAAAACGCCGGGACCACACCACAATAGGTAAGAAAAATCGCGGTTCGCAGCCGAAAGCCGGAGGGGTATTCGAGGGGGAGCCGGCGCCGCCTTGACACACTTTCAAGGGCTGTTCCTGGAATCCAAGGGCTGAAGAAAACCGCAAGGCAACACAGGAAAAAACGCCCCTCGGGAAGGGGGATCCGGTTTGGTGTGGGAAAACAAAAAAAAAAAAAGGGGCATCCAGAACAAAAAAAAAAAAAAGGGCCACTCCCAAGAATCAAAGTCTCAGCGTATAACGCCGTGGCAGGAACGGCCACGAATCCGTAACCACGAATCCAATCCCAAACCGGCGACCACAGACCCAAAAAACCGCGAACCCAGAAAAGAAAAGGGGGTGAACGGCAGGCCAGAAACCCACTGTGGAACCCACAAACAGCACAATCAAAAAACAGAAGGAAACATCCGGAAGACCGGGAGAACGGCGCCACACGAGCAAACTCCCCGGTACGGCAAAAGCCAGAGGAAAAAAAAAAGAAAGGATACCACGAAAAAGAATAAGCCCGCCACTCAGAGTTTGAACTCCTGGAAACGGCCGCAAAATAAAAAAAGGGGTGGTAAAACACCCGCCAGGAAAATTAGAGGCCGGAAAACAAACACAACGCAAGGCATGCTCTCAAAAAAAAAAAACGCCCGCAAACCTAAGACTCATGGACCAACCGAAAAATACCGAACAGCGCTGGGATCACCAGCAAACTTGGGTCTGGGGGGGAAAAAAATACAAAACGTTGCAACGCAAAAAAGGGGGGGGACAACCAACATCCCACCACTAGAAAATCGGAAAGGCCTGGGAATCCCCGAGGAGTTGTTCCCAACAAAAAGGGGTTCCAACTCGTGAAGTAGAGGGAGAGGGTCACGACTGAATAATCCGAGGATGCAATTCAACAGAAAGAAAAGGTAAAGGGGAGCTAAGAAAAGAGAGGGGGTGCTTCGGTCAGACCCCTTATTAAATGACATACCGTAAATTCCAGAAAAAAAAAAGAAAAGGCCATCCATATCTCCAAATTTGTTAAAACCGCGCGTCCATGAAGTTAAAAACAAAAATAAACAGGAACGTCAGGCAGATGAAGAGTGGGAAGGGGGAAAAAAAATCTGCAAATGAGGGAAAGGGTCAAGACCACCTTCACGGATCAGCTGCCAAAAGCAACCTATAAAAGATAAGGCCGCAGACAGTTCAAAGAGCAAAATGCGAAAACACCAATTCCAAAAAAGCCAAAAACGTTATCGGAGGAGGGGGAACTTGGGTATTGCACCAAAACTCGCGGCAACGCGTGGGCCAAGGTTGACAAAGGAAAACCATGGAACTCAC
>Ga0179593_1398676_pt1 | contig 23547 bp, 38 predicted proteins | sample CZODoug2_1_08_16_FD_185931 | JGI IMG/M metagenome (GOLD analysis project Ga0179593, IMG submission 185931) | Vadose zone soil fungal communities from Angelo Coast Range Reserve, California, USA - CZODoug2_1_08_16fungal (PacBio error correction) | ecosystem: Environmental > Terrestrial > Soil >...
AACTCGAGAAATAAATTGGTTCACTGAAAACTATATTGAGGGAAAACAGGACACCCACTTTTGACAAAAAGAAGAACTTCAAAGGAAAGGGGAAGGGCTGGGAAGATGGAACCACGGGGTGACTTCCACAAAAAAAAGCAGGGGAAAAACGGCTTGCAGTCAAAAGCAAGACAAAAAAGAAGGAAAAAAAGGTCCGGGGAAAAAAGGGAAGATCCGGGTTGGGGTTTTTAGGAGATGCAAAGAAAAATTTGCAGAGTCGGAAGCCTCAGGCAGGGGGCCGAAAAAACTGGGACAGCAGTTTTTAGGTCAAGGCGCTTGAAGTACCACAAAGGAGGTGGAACCTGGAATGGCGGTGGGAAATTACAAGAAAAAGCAAGGGTCAAACCGCGCGGAAGGCAGCACTGAAGAAGCACCTGGACCTCAACACTGTGGACGCGGGGAAAAAGCCAAAAAAAAGGCCTGCCTGAAAAGCCGATTAAGAGGGGAGGGGGGGGGAAAAAAGGTGGAGCGAGAAAAAAGGAAAAAAATTTGCCGCGCGGGGGGGAGGAAGAGGGGCGTGACTGCGGGGAGCGAGATGACCACAGGCGAAACAGCAGCCGCAAAGTTAGGGACCAGGGCAAACAACGAGAAGGAGCGGAAGTCAGGGGAGGAGCGCAAATGACGCGATATTCCGGACAGCAGGGACGTGTCTTGCATCAAAAGGGGAAGGGGGGGAAAGGAGTCAAACAGGTCAATTAACCGACGATAAAATCAGAGCCAGGGGGATCGAAACAAGTTTGGAAAAAAAGCTGTCAATGGGCGGGAGGAGGGGAAGGAAAGGACTTCGCGACCGGGTATCAAACAGGAGAAGAGATCGGCCGGGGCCGTAAGGCCGGAACCCAAAGCCAAGGTCAAAAAGGGCTGAGAGAAGGGAGGAAATCTGTGAAATCAAAAGGGGAAAAAAAAGCGGGGAAGAAAAAAAAAGCTGGGTTCAACAGGCGGAAGAAAAGGCACCCAAGCTGGTGTCAGTTGTAGCGTGGGGGGAACAGGGACTTCAAAGGCAAGAAAACGCCGAGGTAAGGCACAGATAAGGGAACGGGCGCCGGAGGGACACAGGTAAAGGAAACCGGACTAAGTAAAAAAAAAGGGTTTAAATTAAACTGACCAAAAACCAAACTCACGGGGGAAAAAGTCGAATCAAAGGAACCTGCAGTGGGGGGTCCGCAAAAAAAAAGGGGGGGCTGATGCAAAAATCACAAGGTTGTTCAATTGGGTTTAATTGGGGCGGGCGATTTGTGCCTTAGGGCAGATGGGCAAAAAAAAGACCGGGAAAGCGTCTGAGGAAGGAAAAGGGGGAAAGGACAAAAACCTGGGGGTGGGTACCAGTCAAAGGGGTTGGGGCAAAAGGGCCACTTCACCAAATACAAACGGAGTGCCAGCAGGAAGGAGCCGACAATGTCTGAGGAAGAGGCAGGAATTTAAGGGAGGGGGTACAACGAAGAAGGTTACGGCCTGCTTTAGAGAAGAAAATGTGTTCATTGAAAAAAGTAAAAAGCACCAAAAAAAGGAGGAGAATGGAGAGGGGAGAAAAGCCCAAAAACTGGGGAAAAAGAGGGGGGGCGGTGACCAGAACTCGTCTAGTTGAAAAAGATCTTGGAAGACAAACTTAACGTGACAAAAAAAACCAACAGTCGAAAGGTGATGTGGAGGAGAAAAGGGAATGAGAAATAATTGAGGGTCCTGGAGGAAAGTGGGAGGATTTTCAATTGGCTTGATGGGAACCAGAATGTTGAAAGCAAAAAAAAACGTTGGAAATAGAAAAAAGGGCAAAGTGAGCAGGGGGAAGTAGGGGACGGGGGGAGTTCTGGCTGGGAAGGAGTTTTTAATGGAAACCGGAGAGTTTCCCAAAATCCACACGGAAAGTGGGCAAAGGAGGAAGAAGGAACAAGCAAAAACAAGCAAGCAAGGAACAAACATGATTCGAGAGGGGGGGAAAGTCAATAACCGGAATCCAAGTTGACCGGAACTACCAGAAAGGAAAACCGGTCAGAGGGCAGGAAAAAAACCCAAAAAACGGACTGACACATGCCGCCAGGGGGAGAAAGGCGAGTGATTCGTGAGGTGGATGGGGGGGGAGGGGGGAATCGAAGGGACCAAGTAACCGGGCAGCGGGCGGGAGAAGGAAACAGAGACCTGGGGGAACATCCAAGGATGTTCTAACACGCCAAGGTTAGGAACGGAAGAAGAGCTTCAACTGGGACTCAACATACAAATCCAGAAGGCCAACGACGGGAAAGGGAAACCGAAAGCTAACGTACAGAAAACACATGTGATACCCTTTATAGAGCGGCAGAAAAAAAAAGAAGGGGGGCTCGGATAGGAGCGCTCAAATTAGAGGTCAGGGGAGGACCAAACGAGACTCAGAGGACAAAGCATCTTTGCCGGAAAGGGAGGAAGGTAGTTTTGGGGGTGACACACAAAGATAAAAAAAAAAAAAAAGAAACACACAACAAGAAAAAAAAAGAAACACAATCTGGAAAATTTCTCAAATTGCCGGAAAAAAGACCACGTGGTCATGCCATAACAGCTAGGACAGGATCTAGGGGAAAAACAAAAAAGAAAGACAAACCCCAGGAAGAACGCACTTAGGCGCGCAAAAAAGTGGCATTGGGGGGGGGGGGGGGAGCCGAACATGGGGTATGGGGTCCGCCGTGTGGAAGAACGCAGAAAAATTCGCGCCCGAAAATATACAGAGGAAGAAGTCATTTTCCTGAGGGGAAGAGGGGCCTGGGAAAATTTCGACGGGAGAAGGGGCCGGAAAAAAAAAGAAAAAAAAAACAATTCCAGACAAAGAAAAACATCCACTCAAACGGAGAGTAGTCTTCCCCCGCCAAGGGGACAAGTGCCGCGCTGGGGAGGTTTGGACAAAGAAGTGGCGTGAAAGCGTGAAGGGTAATAAAGGATCGTCCGCCATTCCGGGAGGGGGAGGAAAGAAGAGGGTGTCAAAAGTTGATTGAATGACTGGGTTGGGAAACGAACAGGAGGGACGCACACTGTACGCAATGCCAGAAGGAAGAAGAGAACAAGAAGAAAAAAAATACTAAAAAGAGGAACGGTATCGAGATAAGGAGGGTCAGATTGGGCCACCGATAGTTCAAAAATAAAAAATGGGTCGGAAGATGGTGGTAACCCTGCTCACAAGGGTGCCGGGATCGTCAGGGTGACAAGTCTCATCGCCAATCGGGAACAAAAAAGGGGGACCGAGCATACAAAGTTGTGACATACGAGGGCGCGGGAAAGGACGATGCCAAGCCGACCCTAAAAGGGAAACAAAAGAACGGCCGAGAAAGCTCAGGAAAAAAAACGACAGGGAAGAAGGGTGGGTAACAAAAACTTTGCCTTTTAATCAAGTGCGAGGGAAAAGATGCGAGGAACCTGCAAATGATGCTTGAAAAAGAGAGGGCTGTGATCAAGGGGAGGGAAAGGGGGAAGGGGGAAAAAAATACGGAGAAATAGCAAATGCAAAGAGAATAATGGAAAGGGAGAGGCTTTACGGCAACTCGGCAAAGTTTGAGATTGCGCAAAAAGAAAAAAAGGGGAAACGGGCAAAAGTTCCACGGAGGAGGAAAGGGAAAAGGAGAGCCAGATGCTCGAAGCGGGGGGGGAACTAAAATCAGCATAAGTGCAGGAGGGGAAAAAAAGAGAGGCGTATTTCAGGATTTGGGGTGGAGTTTGAGAGGGAAAGGAGGGAATTTCAAAAGGCACCCGAAGCGTCCGGAAAGGAGAAGGAACGGAGAAGGGGGAAATAAAACCAAACTAAACTGGGGAGAGTAATCATCAGGAAAAAAAGCAGGGCATTTTGGTGCCAAGAAAAAAAACCTTGAAAGATTCCAGGAGGGAAGTGACAACCTGCAGGAAAGCGATAAGGGGGGGGGGGGAAAAAAACGCAAAACAACCAAAGTAAACAATGCTATGCCGAGGAGGAAAGGTCTCCAGGAAGGAAACGGGAGGAAAAAAAAAAAGGAAGCAAACAACGGTTGGGAAAAAAACAGAAGGGAGAAGAAAAAAAAGTGGTTTAAAGGGGCGGCTGCAGGTTTGGGCCCCAAAAAGGAAGGGGTTAACCTCCAGGCATACAAGGGGGGGGAAGAAAAGAACAACGGAGAAAGTTGTTCAAAGAGACCAGGGGGAAGGGGGGGAAAAGGAATTGACCGGGGGGTTAATGCAAAGAATTGAGGGCTTGTATTGAAAAACGAGAGGGCAAAAGGGGGCGAGGAGAAAAATTCGACTGTAAAAAAAATGAGAAAAAGCGGTCAACGCAAAGACTTTAATTAACGGAAAGGGAGGCAAACTGCGAACTGGTGGGGTCAGCAAAACACCAAAAAACAACAAGGCAGAAAAAGGGAAAGGGGGGGGGGGGACACGTAAGGGCAGGTTGTCCATATCTTCGACAAGGAGGAACAAGCCGCATGGGAAACTAAAGTGCCAAAGGAAAACAGTGGGCCTGGAAATTTGTTTGAAAAGAAATAAAAGATGACAAGCAGACCAGAAAGGGTCTCTGAAAAAGGAAAAAGAAGCATGAATTCGGGTTGGGATGGTCTGTTTGGGCGGGAAAAGGTTTTAGATCAACCGGTGGAAAAGTGGAGGAAGTGTCTGGTTTGGGGGAACGGAAAAAAAAGAGGGTTCATGCTAAAAGGCACGGGAGGGAAGAACCGGAAAATGGGAGGCGGAAAATGCGCAGGAGGGGGAAGAGTCTTAACGGGAAGTTGAAATGGGGATTGGAAAGAGACAAAGCCCGGAAAACTTGAGACACACGAATGGAAAAAGCAAGGGTGAACCAAGCGGCGGGCGAAAAGGGGGGGAAAAGAGAGGCACAGGGAATACACGGGGAGGGTATCCTGACCGAAGGAAAGGAAAAGCTCCTCACTTGGAGGGTGAGGGGGTGCAAAAAAAAAGAAACAACGCGGGGGGGGGGGAGAGAGGGGGAAAATGGAATTCACAGACAATAATAAGTTTTGGCGGCAGGGAAAAAACTTGACTGCAAACAGTAGGGGGGGGCAAACTGTGGAAAAACAAGAGGTTGCTACCCCAGGGGCCAGAGGGGGAGCATAAAGGTTGGGAGGGCATGAATGTATTGAAAAAAAGGGGGAAAAGGCATTAAGATGGAGGGGGGGGAAAAAGGAAAAAGTTATTTTGGCGGCGGCACTGGAGGGCGGTTGTTCGCTGGGGACAGCCTGGGCACGAAACCCGCGAAAAAAAAAGAAAAAAAGGGAGACGAACGAGGGGAAAAAAACCGGAAAAAACAAAGGAGTGTTCCATGAAAAAGAAAAAGAGAAAAAGAAAGACTACTTTTCACCCAACACACGAAAAAATCTGTCGAAAAACGAAAAAAGCACAAAAGAAAAAAAAAAAAAACAAAGGAGAGAGAGAGATGATGAAAGGGTGAAAGAAAAACGACGAGGAGTTGAAGCCACCCATGTGGGGTGAGACTAAAGTAGCGGCATTTCAGAGGAGGGGGAAATAACGTCCCTGTGCCCGGCATTGCAACCGAAAAAAGGAAGTGGACGGATGTGCCCTTTCGACGAAGCCCGGATGGGGTTTTCTGCCGCTTACGCCAAGCGAAAAAAAAAAACAAGTCCACGGCGCAAGCAGACAATACCCGAGGGAAAGGGGGGAAAAAACGAAAAAAAAAAAAGAAACTAGCAGATACCCAATGAAAAAAGGAGGAAGGGTCCAACGACATCCCTGACATCCAAAACAAAAGAGATCCAAAAAAAATGGTCCAGAAAACAGGTTTTTTTTGTGGGGTGGGGAGGTAAAAACAACCAGAAGGCAAAAGAGGCAGGAAAAAAAACCAAGAACGAAAAGGAAAAAGAAAAGGTACGGGTATGAATTAACACCCCACAGAGAACCTCCACAAAGTCAAATTCCCGGGGGGGAGGAGGGAAAAAAGAAAGAATCAGCCAAGGAACGAAAAAGGCAATCAGGTTCAGGAGGAGGAGATACTCAAACACAACGGAAATTGCGGAAGGTAAACTCAACCTTCAAGAAAACCAGTGGGGGGAAGTGTCACGAGAGAATTTGAAATCAAGCCTCAACCCAGGAAGACTTTCGGAGGAAGGCCCCAATCAAGGGCAGAGATGAAAAAAAAGGGTCCAATCAGTCCCAAACCAAGGAAATTGGTCAGGTTCAAAGGGGGGGCCCAACCTGTGTGCGCTACCCCGTGCGCACCAGAATCCCCCATCTATCAACCCACCTTCGAACGCCACAAAGAACCTGGATAAAAAAGAAAACTCGGAGCTTGACTTCAAGTCAAAACAAAAGGGAGACGGGCGTTTGGAAGAGTCCCGAGCGTCTGGGTGGGGAGCCCGAAAAACAAAAGGAAAAAAAAGGAAGAGAAAAAAGGGTCCGGACAAAGGTTAGGAAAACAAACTGAAACATGCCGAAACCGGGGGTAAAGTGTCTGGGAAAAAAAAAACCGCAGCGGAGGGGGAGAAAAGGCCTAAAAACGCAATTTGGGTGGCCGGGTGGGGGGCGAAAAAAACAAATAAAAAAAAACACAACCAAACCTGTGAATGGTGAGAAAGTAAAAGAAGCAGGGTTTCCGAAAAAAAAAGGGGAAAAACCAGCCGGTGAGGAGGTGGGAAACATCAATCAGTCCCGGGGGGTCCTCAAAAACGACCCCAAAACGGGAAACACTGGCAAAACGGGGCCCATACAGCGAACAAAAGAATCGACGGGAAAACAGGAGAAAGTAATCAAGACCATTGAAAACCATTCTGCGAAAGACTGTCGACCAGCACCTCCTGGAGAAGGGGGGGGAAGGAGGTCACCAACACCGGGAATGGCGGAGGTTTCCCCAAGTGCAACCTGGGGGGACAAAACAAAGGGGGGCACCCGGTATGGGGGGGGGGGAAAAAAACTCGGGGAATCAATCTTTTTTTTTGAACGAGGGGGGGGGACCGTGGTTACCGTAGACCGTAAACGGAAAAGCGAAAAGACTTGCAATCAGCCAGAGCCCTGTCTAAAAAATCTCAAGGTGGGTGGGGACGCCGTCAACCTTGATCGATGAAGGAACTCAACGAAAAAAAAGGGCCACCAAAGACAATCAAAAAGCTTTCCCAGCCTAGGCAACAAAAACGGATTAGAAAGAAACCACGCTGGGGACCCTGGCCAGACACAGTGTACAACATGGGCGGAAGGGAATCCCGGCACCAGGAGAAGACAGGGACCAAAAAATCATGGGGGGGAGAAAAAAGGACCTTACTGTTGTAACTAAATTTTCGTTACAAGGAAAATCAAAACTTCCAAAACACTTAAAAATTGTGAAACAAGGAGCGACTCTCCGCTGCAAGCCGCACTTGATGAAGAGGAGCGCAAGAGGGAAAAAAACGATTCCAGCAATCGGAAAGGAAGATACAAAAACGTCAAGGTGGACCCGTGGGGAGATGGCGCAAAGATAAGGGAGGGACCAAAGTTTGGCACTAAAGGGAAAGAGAAAGGGAGGTCTTCCAGACCAGAGACAAAGGAAGTCCAAAAGCATGAGAGAAACCGAAAAAAAAGGGCGAAACGCCCTGGGAGAAAAAAGAAGGAAATATCCCCAGCATCCAATCGACGGTTGAGCAAAGGCTCCTCCCCGAGGAAAAGGAAAAAATAGAAAAAGAAAGGAACCGTGAGGGCACGATGACGGGAAGAAAAGATTTCAGAAGCGAACTGCGGGGGGGTGGAAAAACCAGAGGCACTCTTTTGGCAAAGGAGAATGAAAAAGAAAGAGGGCCCGGAAAAAAAAAGAACAAACCGAGGGGGGAGAGTCACTTTGACCTAGGAAAGAATTAAGGAAGGTACAAACGGCCAGACCAGCAGAAGGGTCTCAAAGGGAAAAGAAAAAAGAGACGAACAAACCAGGGAAAAAGGGGATCAGACAGAGGGAAAAATCTGACGACAGGAGAGGGGAGGGGGGAGAAGGCCTCTTCCCTACCATGGAGCGAACGAGGAGTGGAGAAAGTGACTCGCAAAAACTGCCGTAGGGAGGACGAAACGAGAACACAAAAATAAAAAAACAACGGGGTGGAATAGTATAACTAAAAAATCACAAGGGAGGAACACTATACTCCAAAGAAGGAAAACATAGGAAAGGCAAAACCTACGGACAAGGGGGGGGCGGGAAGATTTCCGAAAAGAACTAAAATAGAAGGAGGGAAGGGGCAAAAAGGGAAGGTTGAACAACACAAACCGGAATACAAAATCAAGGGGGAACTCGCAATTACAGGGGGGCAAGGGGTGCGGGGAAGGGGGAAGGGGGGACACTGGGTCCAAAAATTTGGGTATTAAAACGGGAAGGGGGATAGAGTATCCCGAAGAAAAAGAAAAAAAAGAACTAATGGAAAACCGGATTGCCTTCTTGGTCTGGGTCGAAGGAAGGAGCGGGGCACGGGCGGAGGAAAATGCCAAAACTCACCCTAAAAGGGGGACAGTGAAAACAAACGCTGGAAGAAAGCCCCTGGAAAGAAGCGCAAAGGAATGGGGGGGAAATTTCATTGTTTTTGGAAACCAGAAAATGTACAAAAATCAACGAAAAAGAAAGGAAAAAAGCAATGAACTGGAAAAAATACGGAGGTGGGGAATCGTCGTAATAAATGAGAGAAAAAAGCTTAAAAATACAAACGCAACTAAACAAAAAGGGGGCCGGAAAAGAGGGAAAAAACAAGTATGTTAGAAAGGGGGGCAGGTCAGAAAAAAAAGGGGAAAAGATGAAAAAGCTCCCCCGATGGAAAGAAACCAAATAGAAAAAACGAAGGAGGAGATACTGAATAGGACAACTTAAGTTCTCTTACTTAGAGCGGGGGTGGCTAACCCAAAACGCCCAACCAGGAAGAATACAGGATGGGGAGAGAGAATGCTCGATTTACAACAATGGGGTTGAATCAAAAAAGAGGACCGTGCCACGAAGCGAGGGTGAAAAACAAACCGGCGGGAAAAAAAAAGATAAATTCCGCCAGGAGGGACAAGGGCAGGCCAAATGGGGGAAAAAAGGTGGACACTCAAAAACAAGGAAAAAAGAAAGAAAGCAACACTTCAAAAACATCAAAATCATCGACGGAGGGAGAAAGAAAAGGGGGGGAAGACCTCTTACGCACCATTCCTTTCGATGAAAAGGGGGGTTTGGAAAATCGGCGCACCTTGGGGGGACGAAAAAAGGAGGAAAAAAGAAAAAAGGAATTTCACAAAGGAATCAACCTGTTCAAGAAAACGTGGGAATGAAGACATCACGGGGCAAGAAAAGGTTGGAAAAAGGAAACACCCGAAGGGGAAACTAAAAAACAAAAACTTCTCCAGAAATAAAGAAAAAATCACAGAAACCCCAAAAAATCCGCCAAAACGGGGTGGGAAAGGCACAACTGAGAAAACAGGAGTTCCAAAGAGGGTAAAGACACGAACTAGGGGAAACCAACTAGAGAAGAAGACGATCCTTATCTCAAAAAAGATCAAAAACGGGAAAAAAAAAAAAAAATCATGGAGCGAAAGACTCCGGGGACAAAACTATTTTCAAGAAAGAAAATCATGTGGAACTATGCATAAAAAGGGTGCCAACAACCAAGCCGAGAGTGGAAAAAAGGGAGGTCCTCCAATCTCCCACGAACAATGGGTTATTTTTAGGGGGTGTGGGGTAAGAGACAGGGCAACCAAACCTTCATGGGGCGAGGACAATAAGCCGGGCAATAACCCGGAAAAAAAAAAAAAGCAACCAAAGCAGACAGGGAACAAATGCCCCGTGGGTCTAAAAAACCCAATCAACGGGATTCAAGGGAAAGGTAAAAGAAAAAGAGTCAAATCAGGGCAAGGGAACCAAAACGGTGGAAAGCCAAGTAGTCAAAAACCACCAGCCAAAGAAAAAAATAAAAAAAAATGCCGCCCATCTGCAAAATGCCAAAATACGGAAACCTGTCCGACACGGCATCCAGACAGTGGGCTGACCTTTGGTACTGCGAAAGGCCCTAGAAAAAAACAAATGTAAACACCCAAAAAGATTCGGCCCGAGGGCAAAAAAACAGGAGGGGTGGGGTGGGTGTAAGGGGGAATGGAAGTTGGGGCCCAACTAGGGGGGGGGGTAAAACTTTGGGTGGAAAGTAAATAAAGTACGGTGAATTCAAGGGGAGGGGAACCGGGGGGGAGGGCAGGTGGGGAACAGGTGAGGAAGGACGAACGTTGGACCCGTGAGACTACCATAGGAACGAGACTCTCCTCGGGGAATTCAGAAAGCCGGCACACTAACGCGCCACAAAGACGGGGAAAAAGCCCCCTAAAAGGGAGGAAAGAAAAACCCCTGAACACCATGGACGGTCGGCATAGGAAAAACCCAAGAGAGCCGGTCAAAATGACAGGAAAAAAAGAGAATGCGGCCTTTGGGGGGGAAAAAGGCACGTACCCACTGCAAAAAACGACCGAAAGGGAGAGGAATCAAGTTTGGGAAACACCGGACTCGGGAAGAAAGGAAACTCGGGAAAAACCATCTTCCATATAATGTCAAAAAGTGGGAGGGGGAATACACCATAGAGAAAAAAGAGGGCTGTAACGAAACAGGGAAACCAACGAAAAACAACGGGGGTAAACAACAAAAAGGAGGGGTCGCCAAATCGATTTCAGCACGTGACCGAGCAAGAAAGTATAAAATCTCGACTCAGGTGTGGACAACCTTTAAGAAAAAAAAGGCCCGGGAGGCAACTCGCAGGGGGGGGGGGGGATAAAATCCAGAGAGGAAAGAGCCACAAGAAAAAGCTTCCGGTAACTCACAAAAAAAAACCCGCAGCGCCAAACCAGATCGCCAGGGAGCAAAGCCCTAAATGGCAAATCAAAGGAATGCGAAATAATTAGGGGGAAAAAAAAACCAAGGCAATCGACCGGACCAGACTCAACATAAGCCTTGGGGAAAAAGAAAAAAGGGAGTTCATAAAGTCGTCGAAGGACCGAAGACCGGGGGAGTCCTTTGAAAGAAGAAACCCATGAAAACAATCCCACGCAACTTTTGACGCAAGCAGAAATTGAAGAAACCAAAGCTGGAAAGCACCAAGCTCTGCAAAAGGGCAACTAAATCCCCAAAGGGGGGGGGGAAGGCGAAAAAAAACGGTACGAAGGGAAGATTGCAGCGTGTTGCGCGAAAAGTTGGTCTGGGTGTGGTTTTTAACCGCGGATACGAACTGCTGTGTGGGGGTGGGAAGGGAAAGGGTCAACAAATGTCACAGGGGGACATAAACCGTCTTAGAGAAATGAGCCTAAAATGGTGGGGAAAGGTTTTTACAGAAAGAGGCGTGCTCGGATAGGGAGGGGGGGAAAAGGAATGGGGTCTAAAAGAAGTCATCCAGAGGGACGAAACTATGGGGGAGGATCGTGCGGGGCCATCTTTTCCCTGAAGAAGGTCCGGCCGCAAGCATGGACAAAGGCCCTGGGGGAAAAGGATTACGCCGAAAAAGAGGCAAAAAAAAAAAAGAGAAACCAAGTAAATGAAAGAGGGGGGAAAAAATCCTGGGGTGCGCGCCAACAGGGGAATGGGTCTGTTGCGATGGCGGGGAATATTCCGAAGACAAAGGAAAACGCGGCCCCGAAGAGTAAAAAACGAAACACCAAAGATGAATTGATTCGGTGCTCAAGAGAACCGTTTGGGGATCGAGAATAAAAGAAGGAAGGGGGAGGGGGGGGGAACTGAAGCCGAGTTAGAAAACGGCTAGAACTGCGGAAAGGAAAAGAGGCCGGCACCTCCCACGTGTCCAAACCGGATTTTTGAAACCAGCTGGAAAGAAAAGAAACAACATGCAAAGAATAAGTCAGACTCAACAAACCGTTTTTGGGGGAGGGAAGCTCTCAAACACACAACGATGGGGTGAAGTAAGAAAAAAAACGCGAGTCAGGGGAGAAACAGGGGGGGATCTGAGAAAAGAAAAGGGCCACAAGAAAAAAGACTTATCCATGAAAAAGGGAAAAAAGAAGAATCTATCACAAGTACAAAGGAAAAAAATGCGGGAAAAAGGATGAAGGGAAAACATAAGACGGATATCTCAGAAACAGTGGGAAAGGGGGCAATACAAAGAAAAGGGGGAAAAAGGAAATGTTGTCTCTGTTGACTTGAGGACGTGAAAAGGAGCCGTCAAGGTCGGGGGCGAATAGTCCAACAGAAGAGGGGGTGGAAATAACCATGCCAAGGAAAAAAAACCAGGGGGTAAGATGGAGGACCTGCTCGGATTGGGCCGAGTACACCGGGAAGAGACAGGGGTGAAAAGAAAAAAAAACGACGATGGGGGAAAAGTGGAGACTGCAGGAACAGCAAAGGGCCCCAAAGAAAGGAAACTACTAAAAAAACATGGAGGGAAAGACTTTCGCGAAATAGAGAAAAAGAAGATCTTCTCTTTTTTGACGGACACGATATTTTCGGAAAAACTCCAACAAAACAAATTTTTGAAGGAGAAAATTCTGACTGACTGAGGGGGTGATCGGTGTGACTCTCAGCAAAAGCAAAAACTGGAAGGAGGCATGCCGGTCAACAACGTCAACAAACGCGCACATTCCGGAGAAGGGAAAGGAGGGACGGGTGTTTTGGGAAGAAAATTCCACCCGGGGGGGAAAGGAAAGTTAAAAAAAAAGCTAGGGGGCGCTGCCAATTTTGGGGGAATTCAGCCGCTTGGAGGAACAAGGTTGCGTAATTGCCATGAATGAAGGGTGCCACGAAATCCGTAAACAAACAAAACAAGGGAAAGACCAGTCCCCCTGAAAACACACAATAACATCTCAGCAGAGGCACAGGGGGACTCGGCCGGTCAAGACGAAGAGCGAAAAAAAAGCCAGATTTAAGGGAAGGAAGTGGTCAAAAAACAACCAAAAACGGAGAAAAAGGGGAGGGAAAATCAATGTTTTGCTGCGCGGGTTGGGGGGACCCGTGGCAGGGGGGGAGGGGGGAGCTCTAGTTTCCAAAAAGATGCACAGGCCATACGGATTTATACAGTTGAAAAACAAAAATCGGAGGAGGCCGGGACTCTACGCAGGCAGATGAGAGGGGAGGAAAAATCAGTGGGCGTCAGGGGCAATCAACGGAAAACGTTGCCTTGGGACATGTCGGACAAGCCCCTCTCTAACGGTGATCAAACGACAGGGGTGGGAAACAAACTTCCGAGCAGAAGAGGAAAGGCCTACTCGCAGAAAAGGGGTATCAAAAACAGAATCAGAAATGAGGAGGCTTGAAGCAGAATAACATCCAAAAAAAATCGCAGAGGGGAGTCGCCCAAACGGTCTCATAAAGTCTAGGAATGGAAAAGAAAAGAAAAAGTTTCCGTCAGGGTACAGCGTCCCGGCGGCGTCTCAAATGAAAAGGTAGCCTGGGGGGGGGAGGAGGTCATGAAAGGCGCGCAGAAATCGAAGAGAGGCGGTTACTCAGAAAGGGGAAAAGGCCCTACTCCCGGGTGGACAAAATAAACAGGATGTTCCAAGTAAAAAGAACAACCAAAACGCAAGGGGGAAAGAGGCCCGCCTGCGTGGGGGGTAACACAGGCAGGGTTGGCTAAAACTTTTCCAGGAAAAAAACGGGTCAAAACAGGAATGGGAGGGGGTAGTCTTTGTCGGACGGGCAGTTGGAAAAACGGAGCCGAAGTCTCACAGGGGAGGGGAGGCGAACGGGTTGTCAAAAAAGAGTGGGGGGGGGTACCCACAACCCAGAGGGAAAGAGAGTTGCAAAAGTGAACAAAAGCATAAACCCCCTGTTGGGAAAAACCGGAGGCGGACGCTGCGGAGCGGATGGGAGAGTTCAGCGGCGCGAATAACGTGGGAGAAAAAATGTTGTGGACGCAAAAAAAAAAAAAAGGTTGTTTAAACAGGACGGTAAAAAACCGGAAAAAAAACCATCAAAAAACGAAAGAATGAGAGCAAAAGCTGAAAACACTGTGCAACGAAGCCTGGTCGTGTCAAGCAAAACCTAGTTCAAAAAAAAATCGGGGAAAGGCCTCAAAAAAAAAAAAAGTAAAAAGAAAACCGGACAGTTTAGGCTTGAAAAGGGGTCAGGTCAGGTCCGAAGACTGTTATCGAAGGAGCGGAAGAAGGAGCGAGTGGATCTACGATGCCGTAGGGGGGGAAAAGTAGTTACCTCAGGGGGGCAAGATAAAAAACCGTTTGGCCGTACAGTTGGGAATGAGCCTTGCGGGTTTGGTCAGGGCTGGGTAAGTTGAGGGGACAGATACTTGGGGAAAAATCAATCAAAGGGGAGGTTTTTTCAAGAACACTAGAGGGGGAGAAATCACAAGGCAAGAGGGCGTGGTCAAAAAAAGAAGCTGGAAATATGTTTACGTACGGGAGAAAATGATTCCGGATTTTTCACTCGTAAAAAGGGGGGGGAAAAAGATCACGCGGCCAAGGGTGGAGAGGACGCTGGGGGGTTACAGTCACCGTATGCCAAGCGAACGTCGAGGATATAATTTGTGGGGGATAGGAAGGAAAAAAAAGAAAAATGGCAGGCAGGGAAAAGACTGCGTAAGGTAGATAAACTCTCTAGGCAGGTTTCCATACGGGCTGGGGCGTTTACCAAAACGCCATGACAAAGGGAAAGGGTGGCAATAGGCCTTCGCTAAAACCAAGCCCGCCCAGAGGCGCATGCCTGGCCACAGGGGGGGGCCCCGAAAACTCCTAAACGCACCCAGAAGACAAGGAAAAAAGAAATTCGAGCGACGAGGGAAAGGGACCGAAAATCTTTCGAGGTTACGAATGAAAACATACCAGAGTGCCCATCAAGCAGGGGGAACATTGCCAGTCAAACGGCACTAAAATCCGCCTGCAGATGGAACAACGACTTTCCGTCCAAAAACCGTATGTAAGTCAAAGAGGGCAGCTGGAAGGCGCTGGAGACCGGGGCCAAAAAAAAAGCCCTCCAAGGCCACCCTAAAGAAGCCGGCGGGAAAAAAAGGGGGTTTAAAGAACCGAACGGGGAGGCCGGCCCCATGGTTTGGGAAAGAACAGACCTCATGCGCGACTCAACTGAAAAAGAAGAAAAACCGCCCCCGCCGGTTCCAGTTCAGCGCTGAAAAAACAGGCAGGGGGGGAAGGAAAAGCAAGAGCCCGTTGGCAACGCAGAAACAAAATTCAAAGACCGATCACCAGAGGGGAGGGGGAGCCGCCCAATACCTGGGGGGTCCGGCGGGCAGGGGGAGGGGGAGGGGGGGCAACCTGGAACTGATCGACCAAAGGGGACGGGAGCGTCAAAAGGGCGGAAACGGGATCATCATTGAAATTTTGGGGGAAGGGGAAAATGCACGGGGTATGGAAACCAAAGACCTTAGCGAAAAGGGAAGAGAAAAAAGACGACGAAACGCGGATAGAAACTTCTCAAACTCAAAGATCCCAAAAAAACGCAAAAGAGGAAGGTACTCAGCGAGGACGGGGGGGGGAGTGAAAAAGGGGGGGCAGCTTTAATCGCCGAACGTGGGTGGAAATTTTGCCCCCCCCGGAGAAAAGAGGTTGCAAAAAAAAAGAAATTGTGACCAAACTGGACAGCGGCTGCGGGCAACCGCCTGTGATCGCAAGAGAAAAAAGGGGGGGAAGAATCCTAGAGCCCTGCGCCTTGGCCAAAAAGAGAAAGCAGGTGGGAAAAAAAAGAGGATCAAGACTCGAGCTCGAAATGCGATATTGTCACCTGTGAAAAAAAATGGTGCAGGGGAGATCTGGGACACGGAAGAGGAAGGGGCAAAGACGCCAAATTCAAAACGTAAACGAAGGGGCGGCGGCCAGGGCGGAATCATGTAAGGTTGAGCCATGAAAAAGAATGGAACGGGCACAAGTCGCTCTGAGGAAAAGTAGGGAAAAACTGGAAAACGGCCACGATGGTAAAGGATAGTTGCTCCAATCGCAGGAAAAGGCGTGTCGCTGGCGAAGCGAATTTGTCGATTCCTGGGAAATGGCAGGAGGGGAAAAAAAGCCAGCATAGTCGCTTGCCGCCGGAGACAGGGGTGGAAAATGAGGGGGTGTTTGGTTGGTGGAGGGTAAGATGTATCAAAACGATTCAGGGGAAACCCGAGCGGGCGGGCGGAAACGGGACATAGAAGAACAGAAGAGAAAAGGTTGGAAGGTGGGGTATCAAAAAAGGATCCGAATCAGTGTTTCATTACAGGGGAAAAAAATGTTTCTTATGGAGTTGGTGAACAGGCACAAACGGACGCGGGTGGCCCAAAAAACAAAAAAAAGATCGAAGGACACGGTACGACGAGGTACAGTTTAAGGATGAAGAACCAACGGGTGAAAAAAAAAACGTCCGAAACGGCCCGGGAAGGGGGAAAAAAAAGTTTGAGGAGCGGCTCGGTTGGGTCCACAGGCTTGAATGGGGGGAAAAAAAAACCTCATATCCATCATTTGAACAAAGACAAGGGGGAAAAAGGAAAGTGATTTGCAGATCACTCCAAAGTGTTATGAGGGAGGGGAAAGGAAGTTCCAGAGAAATCTTGGGCAAACGATCCAAAAGGGGGACAGATGAAAAGGAAAAAGGCCTGGGGAAACAGGTCCAACGGGACATCCCGGCCCAAAGATTTTTACTTGAACGAAAAAACGGGAGGAGGGGGGGGGGTATGGAAACAAAAAAAACGAGGGAAGACGGGGGGTCTCCACGGGAAGAAAGGGAATCACTGCGAATGACCAAAGAAAGACGACTAAAGAACCCATGGAAAGTGTGCAGACCATGTGAAAGGGGAGGGAGGACGATCAAAAGGATAAAACCGCAAATGGATGCAATAGCCGTCGAGGAGGGGGGGGAAGTGTCGTTGTCGAGGGATGGCCCACGCCGGGATCGATGAAAGTGGCGGGGGGGGTGCTCAACGGTTCAAATCGAAAAGGGAGAGAGAAGAAAAAAAGGGTCGCAGGGCACCAGGGGGTAATCACGTTAGGGGGGAAAAGGGGATTGCACTCTAAAGGACAAAGGAAAGTCGGAAAATGCACAATCCTGAGAAAAGCCGAAAGGGAGGGGGCTGAAGATAGCCCGCATAAAAAGGGGAAAACTGAGGGGATAAAGAAGAAAAGGGAAGAAACGAAACAGAGGAGATTGTGGAAAAGGTGTAACGCGGGAATAACAGGGGGGAGCCAATGTTGTGAGGCCAGGTCATCCGGGAATTCCGTCTGGAGGAAAAAAAACCGGGTCCATTCGGTAATCTTGGGGGGGGAAAACTGCAAGAGTTGCCCGAGGCAAAATCGGCGCTGTTGAAAAGAGGGGGGGGGGTTCCCCAGAAACGCAGTGCGGGGAAATAAGGAGAAAAACGTGAAACGACTTGGAGGGGAGGGGCAAAAGGTCCTGTTTTGAACAAACTGGTTCGCAGCAAGCGGCAGAACCCAGCGCCAAACCCTCAGGAAAAAAAAAGGGAGAAAGGTGAGCAAAAGGGGGGGGGACTGGGGACGAGCCCGCTACTGACGCTCCCCAAAAAAAAGGAAAAAAAAGAGCAGGGTGGAATTAATCACCAAAGAGAAAAAAACAAACAGGAGGAGGGAAATAGAAAACGATGTTGAGTTTTCACGAAAAAAAAAGAGGGTGCGCTGGTGGGAAGGAAAGTGAAAAGGCCGGGCGTCATTACCCAAAGAAAAAAAGAACGGGGGCCCGCGGCCAGTCCGGAACTCTAAGGGAAGGTTTTTTGCGACCCTGAACTCCTGCACGAAGCAGAAACCCAGCCAAAGACCTGCAAGGGGCGAACAGGTCGTTTCACAATGGGAAAAAAACGACCTGGTCAAAGGGAACAACGCCCCTGCTCTTGCAAAAAGAAGAAAAGTCAACCAGCTCTCTCCAAGGCCCCCCTGCAAGGGAACACATCGCATTGACTGAGTAAAAAAGCGGAAACCGATGGAAAAAGACCGTGTCAAAAAAAGAAAAGCACAGTACGGGGAACAACTCCACAGAAGGCAACCAAAGCCCACGGCCTTGCAAGACCGGTCAGTCGACCAATCAAATCAAAACTAGGGAGAAGAGGACTTTCGGAAAAGGATTAACCCAACCCCGGGGTGCGGGAGGGAAGGAAAACCTTAAAAAACGCTGGGCGTTTCTGAAAACAGGTGATCAAGATTGTCAAAAACGCTCCAAGACGGGGGTCGAGTGCAATAACGCCCGAAAAAGGACGATTACCCCATTTACAAAACCCCCGGAAAAGGAACACATTGCGCAACGACGAAAAGGGGTTCAAAATAACCACCAGCGCCACAAGGTTAAAACTGAACAGCGTGCACAACACGAAGTTCCTCATCCCACCGAGGAGCCAACCAGGTCGAACAACAGAAAAAAAAAGCACCGGCGCGCGTTCGATCCATTGGAAAAAAAATGTTTGGGGAGCGGAAGAAGATAAAAAAAAAAACCCAGACCGGAGCCGCGGTGCTAAAAACGCATTAAAAATAGGACCACAACTAAAGTACACGGGTGGGCACTTTTAGTCCAAAGGCGACATGGCACCGGAAATGGGGAGATGTTCAAAACCACCTGAAAAGGAAAAGATGAAAAAAAAATTCTCTTGGGGAAGGGTTTTTTTCCAACAAACCAAACCTGATTTTTGGGAAAAGAGGAATAAGTGGCCCGGATCCCAATCGTGTTTTTTCAAAAAGTCAAACAGAAGCCGGGAAAGACGAACCCGTGGGGGCAGAGGAATACAAGCGCACCAATGCGATACAAAATTCACACAAGACAGAGACAAATTTCACGGGCTGGCCGAAGGAGAAATCAGAAAAAAAAAACCAATAACGGGGTCGAAGTGATGGACAAAAACATGGGATTGGCATGAGTTTTCACCACACACATGCAACGGTTGGGGGGGAACAAACACAAGCGCCAACCTCACTGTTTTTTGGGGTGTGCTGGTCCAAAGAGGCGGAAAGCGGCAGGTTTTTTGATAACAGCCCGGTGTACACGGGGCTTTCCGTTAGGACAGGAAAAACGGAAAAGCCCGAAAGTATGGTTTTTTTTGTGTTGTGTTTAGTTTTTTTTTTGTATTTGGGTTTTGTTGGTTGTTGGAACACTCTGGGCCTGTCTCAATATATCCGTGTGGGCACGCCTGTAAAGGGGTTAATCCAGCAACACCGAAGGGCACCACCACTCCCAGCTCAATACGTGAAACCAAGCTGAAGGCAAAAACCCCTAATAAAAAAGGATTAATCCGCCACGGGTAGCTCAAGTTTTCAAACAGGAAGGCTCCGAACCCGGGCCTTAAACCAAAACGAAAAAAAGAATCCGGGTGGAGACAAAAAAAAGTTGAAAAAAAAGGCGCTAAAGGGGGGTAGACTAAAACCCTCCACTCAAATCCAAAAAGTCTTGAAGAGTCCCACCCAAGATACAAAAAAAGCAACCGAATGCAAAAGCATCAATCACACCAAGCAAATGCCACGAAGGAAAAGAGAGAAAATAAAAGCAAAAACTAAAGCGAAAACGCCATACTTACACGATTGGGGGGAGAGAAGCCCAATTACTCAAAACCCCGAGGTTTTGCCGAAGTCGAAGAATATTCGGAGGACCAAGCGCCAAAAAATGGTGCCCGACAAAAGAATTCAATGCGGGCGACAAACCGGCAGGAAAGGCAAAACACGGGGCCCATTAACATGCCCGCATCAGAAACAAAACCGCGTTCTCGCCAATCAAAGCTCCCGTAAAACCACAGAAACAAAAAGAATTCGGCAAAAGACAAATATTAGAGGGGGGGGACAAAGGCGACGATTCAAGGACACAAGCAGACCCGAAACAAAGATGTTGTGTGAACGGCGTGTTGAAACTGAACTGGCCAAGCAGAAAGAGGCACGAAGAACATCCTGAACCATCGGGCAGACCGCAAGTGGTAGGGTACCGTTGACAGAAGGGAAACGATTGGAAATTGAACAAAACACTGAGACACTGCCTATCGTCAAAAAAAAGAAACAACGGGGGAAAAAAAAGAGAAATCGACACCAAACCCGTGCGGCGATCTGACAAAAGCCCACAATACGAAAGATAAAAGACGGGTCTGAAGGGCCGGGAGGCGCGCCGTGTGGAGCTGACTAAGGATTCACATATATCGCGCAAGCCCCGGAATGGGTCAAAAAAAGCCGTTGGACGGGAAGGACGGTTGTGAGATCGTAAAAAACAGACACCTAAAATTCAAACAAACTAATCCCAATTCAAAAAAAGGAAAGCGAACTCTAGTGACGGGGGAAAGACCGGGGGGCCAAAAGTCCTAAATCGAAAGAGGATAAAAAGCACATGTTCCCACGTAGCCGCCGCCGCCGGAACTGGACTCTTGCCGCTCAAAGGGAAAACACCGCGTGGATTCTGTGGTGAATGAAGGTGGCTTGTTTCTTGGGCCAAAAAAATACTTGCATCTTGACGGGAGACCAGAACCAGAAAAACGCAGTAAAGAAAAAGTGGAGGGCTTATGGTCAAAAAAGGCGGCGGGGCATCACATTGTAAAAATGGAATGGAAAAAACCAGGAAATTTGGAGGGGGCAGCAAAACAAGACTCGTCTTGAGCATTCCAAGCAAAGAGGTCTGGGTGGGGGGGGTGCCTTGGCAAGGGGTTGCCACGAAAGAGGGAAATCAAAATAACAGCGCCGAGCGCCCGAAGACTTATCATGGGGAAGGAAAAAAAACATCTCCGTCGAGTTGAAATGAAGGACGCAACGGGAACCCAAAGACATGCCAGCACATAAGGTTCCAGGGGGGCAATAATGAGAATCATTAGAAAAACTAGCCGAGGGGCCGCAACAAACCGTCTGCAAGGGGGCCAGGGGGCCGGTGGCAACGCCGTCGGCGCGGGTGTTGGGAGAAAAGAAACGCCGCCGGAAAATGAATTGGACGCGAAGACGAATGCAAAAATGAAACAGACAAAACCGGACCCCTAACGAGGGGAACAGGCTGAGGCCTGCAAGGAAAGATGGAACAAACCTGAAAAAAAAAGGTAAACATTGGTCAGTCACGCCAAGATCGACTCCAGCACACTGCGAAAAAAAACGTCAGGAGTCAGACGGGTGACGGACAAACCTCGAGCAACCATGGCAAAAATTCGATTTACCGGGGTGGGACAAAAAAGGTCAAACTGTGGACGGGAAGGCTATCCGCGACTCAAAAAAATTGGAGAATCTCCTGGGTGGGGAAAAGAAGGGAAAAACCCGTGGGAAGGACGGCGCAAGTGGGGCAACAAAGAAGAGGAAGGTTGAAAAGTCATCCGTGGGGTCAAAACTGAAAAAAGTTTCGGCCAAAAAAAGAAAAAAGCAAACCCCGACAATCAAAACAAAGTCACCCTCCGTGCACCCCACGGGGTTTGTTAGGAAACGCAACGGAGAAAACACAGGAACAATTGCACCAACCCGAAAGAAATAATAATCCCAAAGAGGGGGGGGCAGGGAAAACCGCATAAGACACGTCTCAGAGAAAACAATCTCACGGAAAACTAAAATCAAAACACACAAGGCAGCAGGGGACTTCGAGTTGCATGGAAGGAAACTAAAATCCTGAAAACAAGACCTAAGGAACCGCCAGAAGACAAAGGTGGCGATGGTTCCGCAAATGACCGATAAATGGTGCTGGTTGCGGTGGTTGGACGCATGACATGGACTTCACAAAGGAAGAGGAAAAAACCAACAAGCACCAGAACCCAAGAACAGAAAACGACTACAAGAACGGTCAAAACAAAAAAAAAAAATAAGCCTCACTGCACCGAAGGGGGGAAGTGGATAACCCCTCTAAGAGAAAATAAACCGTGCAAACAAAAATGGAGAAAAAAGGCTGCGCACCCCAGTCAGGACGTCACAGACCCTAAGGGGCCGGCTGCAAAAGTTCACAGCCCGCCCACAAAAAGAGAAAAATCCCCTAAACGGGACTAAACCTTGGAACCGTCCAAAAAAACACAAGTTGGAAAACCAAAACCAGCGGGCATCGATGTTTCCTCGTCCTTAGGGGTGGTTTGGGGGCAGAAAGTGACTTTGACAGCCTTGTGAAATGGGCGGACAAACGGGAGAACAAACGTCGTTTTGCGGCGAACTTTCAAAATGATCTTCACAAAAATAAATTTCCCGCAAAGGGAAGAAATTAGATTGTTCTGAAGAGCAAAAACGGTAAAAAAAAAAAGCATAACGCGACCACAAGGACGAGCACAGCCACGGGGGATCACTAAAAGAAAACGGGGGGAAAGGGGTTCGCGGCGTTGAAACGATGACTCAGGAGACCGGGCGTAGAACTAGCAAGAAATGGAACCGCTTGGATGCCAAATAGCAAAAAACACGGACCGGAAGAAAAAGAATAATGAATGGTTTTTTGGGAAGGGAACTTCGCTGAAAACATCCGGCTCCGCAACGAATACTGGGGTCAACGTCCGATCACAAGAGAGGAATCGTCAAACTAAAAAACCAGGGAAAAGCCCCCTCCGGCAACGCAAGGGTGAAAAAACAAAAGAGCACCTGGTCGGCAAAGAGATAGATAAGTTGGGGAGAAAAAAAAAACAGTCATCCGGAAATCCACTCGATCAGCGTGGTTGGGAAAAAAAAACGGAAAAAAGGAGAAAGAATGGGGGGGGCGGCACCGGGTGGAATCCAGGATAAAATCCCGAGGAAACAGCACGTTATAACCCCGCCGCAGGAAAACTTGAAAAATACGGCAAAAAATTCTACTAAAGTAATTCATCCGACCCCTGGTCGGAAAAAAGGAAAGGGTTTGACCAGGCAACGAACCAAGCACGGCGCACAACAGGGGTTAGAATGCGTGCAAAGAAAGGGGCGGCCGACGGGTGGACAAACCGTTGTGGAAAAAACAAAAAGACCAATGCAAAGCGCAAACTGGTGGGTAAGAAAAAAGCCGGGGAAAAAAAAAAAAAAACAAAGGGGCTGCGGAAGCCAAAACTAGTCTGGGCCTACTTAACAAGTTGACGAAACAAAAAAACCGGAAAAGAGAGGAAGTCCGGATGGGGGGGAAGGTTGTCTTTGTGTTACCGGCGGAATCGGCAAAAACCTGAAGGGTGGTTTAGGAAAAAAGTGGCGTGAAAAAAATATAAAAAAAAAGAAAGAAAACACGAGGCAAAAGAAGCAAATGAAATCCAGAGGAGGGGGGGGTGGGTCCCGAAAGATAGTCACTCAGAGAGAAAAAAATAGAGTCGTGAAATGACAGATGAGAAAGAAATCAACCGCAGGTGACGTTCGGGCCGGGAACAAAATATGTCCTGGCGAAACGGGCGCCGAGGGGTCAACCCCCACCCCCCGTGCATAACGACCCGATAAAAAAAAAACGGCCAAAGGAAGCAAGCAGGGTAATATGAGAATCCTGAATAAGGAAGAATCACCAGCCATGGGGGGACTTAGTGAGGGAATAGAAACCTGGACCGACCGTCAAGCGCCAACGTCAATAAGAACACGACAAAAAAGCGTAATTTATCCGGAAAAAGTCTTCGACCGTTGGCGAGAGAAAAAGAAAAAGGTCGGAGGGTTCACAGGAGCGAAGAATTCAGAAGCGAAACATCGAGCAACTTCACTACAACTCAACTGGCACACTCTGGGGCCAGACTTCGAAGATAACCAAAAAGAGCAATTTGGGGGGGCAATCACACTCCTAAAAAACCTCACGGGGTTTGGATA
>Ga0179593_1576016_pt1 | contig 23547 bp, 26 predicted proteins | sample CZODoug2_1_08_16_FD_185931 | JGI IMG/M metagenome (GOLD analysis project Ga0179593, IMG submission 185931) | Vadose zone soil fungal communities from Angelo Coast Range Reserve, California, USA - CZODoug2_1_08_16fungal (PacBio error correction) | ecosystem: Environmental > Terrestrial > Soil >...
CCAGACCATAAAAAAAAAAAAAACCTAAGAGCACTTAGAGAAGGGGGGGGGACAATTAAAGGGGAAGGCTCCTGGGGTTTAGGTGCATCATCACACCTGTTCGCACCGCTGGTGGCAGATCTCTTTGGGCGCGAAGGGGGGGTGAGGTAGAAGAAAAGTCAGAGACCGCTAAGGTGTTTTTGGGCCAGCCTATAAACGCGCCCGGCACTTGAAGTGGCTGATAATTGTTACACTTTCTGCCAAAAGAGCGGGGGGGAGGTAACCCGGAAAAAGAAAGGAAGGTCGACCAGGGGACCGTCGAGGGACCTAGCGGGGAAGGAAGGTCGAAGGCTCTCATAAAGGCCTTCAGCCAGTTTCAACTCGTTCAAAGACACCCATTTCCAAAGAGGGGGAAAAAGTGGCATACCAAAAAAAGCCAGGGGAATCCGGGACTCTCTCAAAGATCTGCAGAACGTGGGCCCGCTCAATCCGAAAAGTAGACAAACATGGAACACCGTTGCCCTGACGGTTTAACCCAGATAAGGGACCTACGGGTGTGCGAAGGCACTCACCCACGGGAATCCCTTTGGCCTAATTGAAGGAAAAAAAAGAAGGTCTGAGCCAGGGGGGAAGGGACATCAAGGCTTGGGGAAAGAACCGCGGCGGCTTTTTCCACAGAAGGGGAAGTCCGGGTTGATAGGAAAAACAGAAGGTACCGTGGTACAAAAACGGTGAACTCCAAAGGGTCCTTGAATAGTTCTCGCTAAAAAACTCCAGGAAAAAAAATATTACGACGGGTGAAAAGATATCTGCAAAAACAATATCGCATTTAGAGGGTCAACACACGATTGGCGGTCTGGCAAGATTGGAAAAAACCCGCCCAGGACAAGAGGGCCTAACCTAGGGGGGGCCACCCATCTGTTTTGTCATAAGCACGATGCACGGAAAAAAACGTAGTTTTAACGAAAAAAAAGGGCCATCTCAAATGGAGGTTGAAAAAAAAATTTGCGCTCACATCATCTGGAGTCTGTTCACGGGAGGGCTATGGGAAAAGAACCCAGGAGCCCCCGAAAAACATTGAATCCCAAACGACCGTTAAAGGAGCTCTTCATTACGTCATGATAAAAGGGTAACTTCTACTACTCGAAGGGGTTCTTCCTGGGAATGGGGGGGGGGGGGGGAAGTTCCTCCCATCAGGAGCTGTGGGGGGGGAACCACGCACGGGGAAAAGAGCTTCCTTAAGTAGAGGGAAGAAAAACAAGCTGCTTGTGCAGATGCAGCGGCGAGAAAACAATAAGAATCTTGTATCTTTGTGGAAGGGATGTCCCCAGAAGGGAAAAAAAAGATGATGAATACCAGAAACAGGTCGCGAGTCAGAGACGGGAAATACAGGACGAGATCGTACAATCAGGATCCATGACGCAACAAGACAAAGAAACACCCGTCTGTCACGATGAAAAAAAAAACTGGGAGGCTAACTCCAAAAGGAAGATTCGTCAGCCATAGACCAAAGCGGAGAAAACAAAGGGAGGTAGGGCCCGGCATACGGAATCAGAGTAACAATGGTAGCAAATACCGAAGTCCGCATAGAGATTAGTCAAATGAAAAGAAAGGTCAAAATGAATTCCGCACCGGCAGAAGGAGAGAAAATAACACGAGTGACAGATAAAGGGAAAAGGTCAGAGCCAGTTATTGCGGTTCAAAGCGGAGTAAGGACCAAATGCTAAGCGGGGGCGAAAAGGGGCGCCATTCAGTAGAAGCCTGGAAATTGGTCTCAAAAAGGGGGAAATTCAGGGGAAAAAAGGTTTATATGGTATCCTTAGGGGGGCGGGCTGGAGCAGGGGATGAACTGAAACCAGACCTTGCTGGGTTCGAGTAAACCGAAAAAGGATTTGCTGAGCAGGTACTGGATTGCCATTAAAAAGAATGGCTTTTTTTGGGGGGGGTGAAGGTCGGGGAAAAAATGTTAAAATAGAGACAAAGGGATACAATCCGAGAGAAAAGGGGGCCATGATCATCAATGGGAGAAAGTACAATCGTGATAGATAATTATAGCCACGAAATATGTCCTGGGGAACAAAGTGACTTGAGAAAGGCGGACTGGTCTAAGGAGTCGAGAAAGGGGAGAACAGTATTGCGATATCCAGGGAATCAGACCCGGAAGGGAACCATAGCCACGGTGTCGCGTTAGGTTAGGGGGCGGAAAGTAAAACGTCAAAAAAACAGCATGAAAGAAGAAAGTTTTTCGGGGGGGGGAAGGGACTCTCAAATACTTCGAGGCCATCCTCAGAAAGGCGCTCCCGAAGGAACGTAGACCACCGGTCATATGATGTCGTCAAAAAAGAAAAAAATTCCCTTACCCGATCGGGGAAAAGGATATCTCGTAAAAACGAGTGTGTTTAAGCTTTCATAAAAAGCGCGGACCTAAAAAAACGAGGGAGTCCTCAATGGGGGGGAAAAAAAAGTCAATCAAATCGACCACTAGGAAATTGAGTCAACCACCATCATCAAGGGGAGAGAAAAACATCAGTAATGGGGTGTGCAAAAGCATTGGGAGGGGGATAGAACAAGGGGGGGAGTAATCCAATCAGAAGCAACAAAACGAACTCGATACCGAACGCGGCGGGGAGCAAAATTTCTAAAGAGTGGAACTGTACGGGGAGGAACTCCAAGAACCAAATAGGAAAGGAGCTATTGAGTAAAAGAAGAAAAACAAAAAAAAAAAAAAAAAAAAAAAAAAAAAAAAAAAAAACACTGGGGATCGCCAAAGGTAGTATTGAAAAAGAAGTGACAGAGGGATCTTCATCGAGGACCTCTGCGGCGAGAGGTGCTCTTTCCGTTATAAGGTGTACAGAAGATCTGCAAGGACGCGTCCCTTTCTCAGGGTTAACTGGGGTTCTGGGGAAGGGTCCAGCCCACAAAAAACACCCCCAAAAACCAAAAAATAGAAAAAAAAAAAAAACACAAAAAAAAAACCAAAAAACCCCAAAAAAAGCAACTCGCATCAAAAGAGAAAGGCTAGAGCACCATCTGAGGGTATGAAAAGCACTAGGGATGATGTTGGGTGGAGGAAAGAAAAAAGGAAAAGGGGAGTTCGATAAAAATGGGCGAGTGGGTTGGGGAAGAAAAGCGGCCTCTCTTATGCAATCTAAAACGCGGTTTAACCATCCAGACAAAGAAGTCACGGGCTCAAATGGGATTGTAGGTGAGATGGTGTCCACCGGGAAGGAAAGTTTCGCACACACGGGAGGGGGAGCAAGGGGTCTGGCTCTGTGTGCAGAGCAAGGGAGAGCGCCAGTGCCACACAACCAAAAAGTATGTCCCTTCCAAATACAGGAAAAACAGGTTTAAGGGACCCAGCCCAAAAAAAGCCTCTAGGAGAGTCCATTCACTGGGGATCGGTCAGATAGCACGTTCCCACAAGGTTTCAAAAGAAAAAAAAAGATCAGGACCGACCGGACTCCTGGGGGGATCATCCGGCATCTTTCGGGACAGAAATTCGAGAGGAGGATGGGGGAATTAAAGACTCATTCAAGGAAGATACTCACCGAAGGGGGGAAGGAGTTTGAAACATCTTGGTCAGACAATAAATGGGACCGGAAAAAACCGCTCAACCACCAAAGTCATTTGGAAACAAAAACCCCCCCCCCCCAATACGGGAGGGGGAGGGTACCATGGAGTGCTCACCACAAAGTACCAAAAGTAGAACCTCTATAAGCGGGGGGGAAAAAGGGGGACTCGTTTCAGGGCACAATTCTCCATCCCACCATATATAAGATAAAGAGGGAGGGGGGGGGGAATTAAAGTGGGACAACGAGACCAATGACATTTGGCAAGGGAGGCAACAATGTGCGCAATCAAGACCCTGTCTGCAGATGAAGGAACTTCAGTTGCGTCTCAAAGAAGAACCAGGGAAAGAGTGGCAAAAAGGGAAAAAAAAGAGCAGAATTGTTCTAGGGGTTCGTGTGCATTCGGAAGGGGGTACACGAAAAAGAAAGGGGCAGGGCGGTGCAGGGGTGTGACACATGTCGGTGATGAGTCCTAGCGGCACTGGGACCTTGGTAGAGGGCGAGGAAAAAGACACCATAGGGACGTGTGTAAACCAAAAAAGCTCCAATGAGTAGAAAAAAATGGGTACTGCCTGTAGAACATGGAGACATCGCTAAGTTGAGTTAGAAAAAAGTGTACATCGCTTTCCTGCGATATGCAGGGGAGGAGGGGGGGATAAAGGTATAGAAAAGGGCTGCCCGCACACGACCTGAATTCTGAGGATTGGCGAAAGGGAACAGTGCCTCAATCGCAGAGGGGGAACAAGAAAACGACAAAACTGGAAGATACAACGTACCGTGGAGAAAAGGTCGGCTGGACGGGAAAAATCGGGACCGGAGATGACAAAAAAACTGAAAAAAAGCTTGGGGGGGACCTTGGGGGGGGGACCGGGCGTGGGGGGACAAAAAAGCTCGAAAAAGGCTAATACCTTGTGGTTGCCTGGGGGAAAAGCTCACCAGGCCCAAGGAAGAAGAGAGGGGGGAGGGGAGAAAGAATGAGCCCCAAAAAGCAAGCGCGATCGGGTCCGTTTGGAGCCTGGGCGGAACGACACCGAGGACCAGCAACATGTTCACCGGGTGCAGGCCTCACGGTCGCCGGGCGTACGGCGCATCGGCGCGAAGTGAGTAGTGAGACAAGCGAAGAGTGGCCCCAAACAAGTTGACATAGGAAAGACTCCTCGAAAAAAAGGGGAAAAAAGGACGGAAAGCCTTGAGACAGGTGTGTGGCCTCGCAACTCTCGCTCAGGGTGGCCCCCTCTTAAGGAATTGAAGGACGATGAGAAGACTTTCTAGAGAAAAAACTGAAAGACGAGCTGGGGAGGAAAAGGACCCACTGGTCTCTTTGTATCTGATAGGACAAAAAAGACAAGGGAGCTGGGGTGCGGGTCCACAAGACCGGGAGAAAAGAAACAATGGAAAAGGCAGTGGGGACAAAGGACAGGCATGCCCCTTTCCTACAACGGGAAAGGGGGGGTTATGCGCCCTTTGTGACCAAAAAAAAGGGAGGTACTGACGGCCTAACGTGGCAGTCCAGGAGAAAAAAGTCTCTTGGGGCAGTAGGGAGGAGAGATCAAACGGCGCGGCAAACGATTTCACCTTGACTGCCGACTTTAAGGGAAGCTGGTATATCCAAGGCATAACTAAAAAAGGTGGGGGCCAGGGGAAGGCTCATCAAAAGAAGCCTGGCCGCGAGACTGGAAGCCGAAAAAAAAAACAGACAAGGGACGGTCAAGGATGCGAGGGTGCGTGTCGAGTACTTTAAAAGAATCTATGGGCACGCAATGTGGAAGAAGTACAGACCACTGAAGTGATGAGAATGGTGTGTGTGCAAAAAAAGGGATCTTATGGGACTCTGTTCTCCCCTACAGAACCACACCGGCGCGCCCAAGAGATCGTTGAAACCAGCGGTTTCTACCAAGGGGAGGGGAGCAAAATACCCAAAAGGGGGGGTAGTAAACGATGCTTAAGCTGCTCAGTATTGGTCCCAGGAGAGTAACTCCTTGTCTGAAGAAAAGAAAACACAAGGGAGGGGGAGACAATAGATAGATAAGTCTAATTCCATACAAGATTCCCAGCCCATAGCACTGATTAAAAAAAACAGGAAACAAGGACGGGAGAAGATCGGAGACGTTAAACCGGGTTGAGTTGGAAAAGGGAGAAGGGGCCATAGGCCCCTTATGTTGTGGGAGGCCAGATAATCGTGTGTTTGTGAGAGAATATTTAATATCAAAAAGCGAAACGACGGTCCAAAAAGGGAGAGAGGAGGTGGAGCACCACAACCAGAAAATTGAGGAAGGGGGACACACTGGCGGAAACAGAATCTTCTTGTTCAAAAAGGGAAACGCCAATCTCGCCTCCTTACGAAGGACCGAGGGAGTGGCAAGGAAAAGAAAAAAAAGAAAGACGAAAATTCCAGGCTCTAAGAAAGGCCCCTACTGGGAGGAATTCCGAAAGAGAAATTTGAGCAGAAGCCGCATCGATCCAACTCGGAGAAAAGTGGAATCGCTGTCTCCGTAGAAAGAACCAGCAGGAAAAGAGAAAACCCGATCCACGTAGAAAAAAAAAGGCCGGAAAAGGGACAACGGTGTTGGGTGAGAAGAGAATGCAAAGAAGGAAAAATAACCGCCAGATCCCTTGGGGGAGGGCAGCGCAGCCGCCTAAGAGGAGCCATTGTGCCGTCGAGGAAAGAAGAAAAACAATAAGGGGGGGGAAAACCGCTGCCGTTCGTGGTGAAAGCTTCCATCAAAATCCAGATTGAACAGGAAAAAACGCCTTGTTAAAAAGGAAAGGTAGTCGGATGCAGGAACGCCCAAGTCCAGGAAAGAGGAGACCGCAACAGGGACAGCCGTTAAATCCAAAGCTGCATTTAAGGTTAAGCACAATGTATCACTGGGAAGGAAAGAGGGCAAATGCCGAAAAAAGTTGCAAAGAAAAGAAATCTCGGGACCCATAGGAGAAACTCGCCCCGATGCCTTATTTTACTAAATCCCGGCTACGTTAGCCAAGGATGGGGGGCAGGAAAGAGGGGGCTACTGATGTGAACACGGAGAAAAAGATCCAAACGAGTGAGATTCGATTACGCAGTATGGGGGTAACTGTCTACTCACAAGAAAAAATGCCCTTTCTTCCTTTTTGGACCTGACCAAGCGAAAAAGTTAGCGGTTGTCCCCCAAATTCCACAGGATACCCCAAGCTGCGTGTGCGCATAGCCGGCCGATTCTAAAGGGTCAGCAATCCTATCGGGGGGGGAATAATCTCAAGGGGGGGAGGTGACTTTCAAATGCCGTCCAAAAGGAAAGCGCATTGTGAATAAGACAGGCATCACTCAATCATGATCCAGGGAAAGGGAACGAACTCTTCGTCAAAATCGCAACGACACAAGCACTGGAGCCAGGCGCAGCACAGCAGGAAGTCGGATACAAACTTAGCGAATACTTCCCAAAGGGAGGAAAACGCTATTGACGTGCGCCCTATTGGGGAAAGGGGAGGAACCCGTCATACGAAGGAACAAAAGACGGAAGAAATAGAAGAAATTGCCAGACTGAATTATTCCCCAGAGGAAAATGCAAGGGGGTGAGAAAAGAAATTCCACCGTAGGAAGAGACGAATTCATAACCAAACACGAAGGTCCACACGACATAACTGGAGGGGAGGGGGCAAGGTAAAAAGGTAGATGGGGGAGTGCCGTAGAAAAAAAGGCGAAGGCAAAAAGAAGTTTGGGGACATTTACTCTTGCCCTCAGTGTGTCTCGTTTTGTAAAGGGTCACATAACATATTTATAAAAGGGGGGTGCGGGGAGGGACTGAAAGTAAGAAAGGGAAGATGAAAGACCCGGTGGATGGGTATTTGCTTGAGAGAGAGGGGATGCACCATTCCATGAAATCCGGATGCCTTTGGTGGGTTGAGGGGGGGAGGGGGCTTTCCCGAGATGGGCAACACGGTCTTTGATAGGAGGATCTTCTGGGGCATGATCATGAACCGAAAGGTCCGGAGAGCACTAAAGTTCAGATAAAAAGGAGGGAACTGGTAGGAAGAGCAGAAAAGGGGGTACACTGACCGAGCCGAACAAAAGGAACTTGTGACGCCAATTAAAAAAGAGCCGGCTCTTTGAAGCCCATGACCTAAACGAAAAAATTGGATCCGACATGAGGAAAGTTTTACGTGGGGGGGGAGTTCTCTTGCGCACAATGGCTCTGACAGCCCGCAGAACAGTCGGGCCGAGAAAAGAAGGTCCTCGAGGAAGAAGGCTCCATTCAAGGCTGAATAAAGAAGGGAAAACTCGTTTTAGCGGGATCCCTCTTACCGTCCCATCCCAAACGGGATATAAGGAGTTGGCAAGAGCACAAAGAGAGACACTTGTTGAAGGAAAATCATCAATCAGGTGCGCCCACTCAGCGCTCTGGAAAGTTGCTCTATATTTGGAGGGGGATGCCGGAAATGAGTCACCGATAGAAGAGGGGCTCGCACATGGATAAAGGGCGTCCACGCTGGAACCAGAAACGTCTACCGCCGACAAAAAAGAAAATGAAACCTCCGAAGGAACCACGGCTCAACAAACAACAACTGGGGGGGGAATCCTATGGAGGGAGAGGGAGGCATTTTTGGTTGGGACTAGTAGAAGTAAGTTTAAAGGTGTACTCCATTTTAGGACAAGAGAGGGATGAATTGCGGAGATTAATTTGCTCGCAAGGATCCCAAATCGGCGAGAAGAAGACTAGATCGCTGAATGGGAACTATTTATGATGGTGGGGGAAATGCGCGAGGAGCGAGTGGGGAGTCTGTATATGGTACGAATATCTTTCAAACTTCTGGGGATGAGGGGGAGTTGGGATGCTTCGAAAAAACGACGCTTTAACCGTCACGAAGTAATGGAAGGGGGGGTGTCTTCTTGAGAAAAAGAAGCCGGCCGTAGGGGGAGTTGGGTACAGGGGCGCTTTTGGGGTCAGAGAAGGGGGGTAGGCTCCGTGCCAACAAACCCAAACCAGATTCTTTCAAGGCTTGATAGGACGTTTGTTAAAATTGAAGGGAACAAAGGGGCAGCTATTCGGGGAATGGCAAAGTCCTGGGGAAGGGGCACCAGGTGATCCGGGGTTTTGAGAAAAGGGAGGATCAAGTCCGAACCGTGAAAGAGTGGTCCTCAGTATGAGCCCCATAGCAGGAAAAGGATGACAAAAGAAGATCGATGAACTTTCGGGTTGCCAGGGCGAGAAGATTACTCCCGACTTGGCCTTTGTAGCTATGTGGAAAGCGGTTTTGCAGACAAGCAATGGAAAAAAGAGGGTAAGAGGCGGGGATTAGAGAAGGAAGAAAAAAAGAGAAAATCTCGTTACCACCGACTAGACTCAGCAACCAGATAAGGCTTGAATGGGTGAACCGTTTCAGGAGGGAACCAGGAAACCAAAAAACATAAGTATAGGGGAACTGAAAAAGGGAAAAAGAATGGCACGGGAGGGGCAGATGATTTAAACTGCAAATGGCATTAGAGGCGATAGGGCCCTGGGGCGACGTATTTTGAACAGAAATCTAACGCGGAGGGGGGAGTGGTATTCGGGCATGTCGTGTCCCTGGTGGTTTTTAAAAGTGACACTGGAGGGTGCGACATTTCCGGTGAATAATTGGAGAAGCGTCACTTTGGATTTGCACCGGTATTGATGATCCGTCTTGAAGAGGACTTCCGTGTCCTCACAGAAAGGAGGAAAGAAGCAAGGAAAGAGGGAGCGAAGGGCTGCCGCATGAGGGGTTTAGCAACGAAAGGGGGGTGCACGTTGCCGGCGCTCAGGAAAAAGGGAGGGATATTTTTGACCGCTTGTGGTCCAGGATGCGGCCGGAGGGGGGCGTCTGCCTTGAGACGCGAACTGCGGGGAAAGGAAGTGGGCGAAAAAAATTGGGGGAGAGAGGAAAGCCCAGACCTGAGGGCAGGACGGTATTTTTTAAAGAGGGCCGGCGATGCCAATGAATTGGGTGTGCACTATGGATTTAGGGAAAAGGGGGGGGACACAAAAGCTCGAAAAAAGGCTCTTCAATACTTGGGTAGGACTTGACAAAGGAAACAAAAAGGAAGAGCGCTCAGCATTTGAAACCTCAAAGAAAGGAAATCGTCAAGGAGGGAGAAGGGTGCTAATGAGGGAGGAAAGCCGATATGAGCAAAAGCAAACATCCATTTGGGGGGGCCGAACGGATCGCGGGCGGAAAAAACGGGGGGATACAACAAGGCTGGGCCAAAGGGGAAAGGATTGAAAGCAACTGCTCAAGCGGCGGGGACGAAACGAAAGGTGATCATGACTTGGGTGGGCCGACAACTGCGCTCTTTGGGTGAAGGGCATTGGCGAGATGAAGTTTCCGGGAAGGATTCCTGATAGAAAAAGGGTTTCACCGGCGTTTGGAAAAAAAGGTCAGGTCTGGATTTTGTGGCAAACAAAGGAGAGGGGGGGGGAAAAAAGAAAGTTTTGCATTGCCCAAGCCTTGAATGTCCGGAAGAAAGGAGGGCAGTGGCAAAAGGCATGGCCTTTCCAAGGGGATCTGTGTTATGCAGGGGAAAGGAAGAGAAAGTGGCCAAACCATTGGACGGAGGTTCCCTGGAGAGCGAGTTAGTCAAGTACGCCTGCAGGGATCACGCTGCGCGGAACTGTCGAAATGGAACGGCTCGAGTTGGATCGTAAAGAAAAGGCATCAAAACTTTCTCGTCTAACAGAGGGGGAACTGGCTGGGGAAAAGGAAGTACGCTGGAGAAGGAACGAAAAATTGCCACTGACAAAAAACGTAGCCCCCTTCGGGCAAGACGAAGGGGGCGTTTTAAGGGTTACTTGGGGAGAGGGGCGAGAATAAACTTAAAAGCCACGCAATTGAGAGGGGGTTGTTTTTCGCAGAAAAGAAAAAAAGGAAGCGCAGGGGCCGAGGGGAAGACATTAATACTAGGGAGCCTCACTAAATAAGCAGGGGGAGAAAGAGATCGTGGCTAATTGCGACAAGAGAAATTGGAGCAATCGAAAACATGCGCAGCAGAGGAGAACAGGATCGGGTCCTACGGTCCATCAGTGCGATGGGAATCTTAAATCCTGGTATGGACTAATCACCACAACCACGGATTAGGAGGAAGGAAGACAGAACCAGGGGAAAACTTGACCTTAGGCCGTCATTAACGGAAAATCGTCTACGGGGAAAGGGGTTAACCCCGGGGGGAGTTGCTCATCACATTCCGGGGAGGAACAACGGGGGGGGGGGGGGGGCCAGAGCCAGAGTAGCGGTGGGGGTTAGTGAGGGGGTAGAGGAAGGAAAATAATCAAAAAACGTCTTCAAAAGGGCTAGGCATGATGTTTTTGTGCAAAAACAACCACAACCATCCGAGAAGTGACGGCCCAAATGCCGTGGCTGGGAATTGAATTGAGAAGCTTCTGGGAAGAGAAACCACAATCGCCTCTTGAAAAAGGGCTTACTATTCTACGGGAAAGGGGGCATTTCCGTAGCGGAAAAAGGTTCCAGGACCAGATCAGAAAAGACCTACTTTCTGATGACGCAGAAAAGAGGGATGCCTTGCTAGAAAGAAAAACAATCGGCGTCAAGGTGAAGAGGAGGCTCCTACTCATCGAGGAGGGAAAGAAGGACTACGACGATCCAGGGGACAAAAAAGAAGTAAGGACCGGTAAAGGGACACGTGGGTGGGGGGAGAGAGAAACTCAAGGCGCATAAAAGGGTCAGTACATAGGAATGCCATGAACCGGTGAGGAAATAAAGGTCGGGGGCGCCATTGGTTCCTTCGAAATAAAAAGGTGGACTTGTTAAATGAAAAAGAGTACTTTTCCGCGCACTGATGGAGGGTTGAATGGCTTCAAAGGGGAAAAAAAAAATCCCCGCGGGGAAATCGGATCAGGAAGCAGATTGCACCGGCCCAAGGACGAAAGCTCATCGAGCAGCAACTCAAGATGCCAAGCGCATTGTAGAAGAACTCAAGTAAGGGGGGAGGCGCGCAAAAGCAGGTTTGCACGCCCATAAGACGTTTTCACCATAGGGGTCAGCGCCGGCCGAGGGAACGGAGTTTTACGGGAACGGAGGCCTCACAAATGGGTGCTGTCGCTCATCTAGAAGGGCGCGAAAAAAGAACATATCCAAACACCGGTTCGATAGGGGCTATTACTTCATGATTGGGAATCCCTCAGAGAAGGGACTTTCGAAAGGACACTTCAACATCAAAAGTATTTAAGAAAAATGGGGGGGAAAAAAGAGCACTGTTAAATCACGAGGAATTCGAGGGCAATACCCCGCCTGCGGGTGCAGAAAAGAGAAACCTAGCCGAGGGTAAACAAACGATCTGGGAATCAAGAGCTCCACAGGAGGGAGAGGTCCCCCGCCACTGCGGGCCGTCACCACATGTTTCGCGAAAAAGCAGCATTGAAGAAAAAGAGGAGCCAGGACGAACGGCAAAATATAACTCCAATCAGATGCGGGAAGGGAGAAACAATTAAACAGGGGGGGAGGGAAGAAGTCCCACTTAGCAATGCGGACCAATGCTCTGTCCCACAGACCCGCATCTGGGGGGGAGAGGGGGGGGGGGGGGGAGGATATGTGAGGACTTGAAAAACTGGGATCCATAAAAGTGCCGATAAGGGAAGAAAGTTTCAAAAAGAATCGCAAAAAAAGGCAAACCGCAATTCGATAAATAAAAACCCAGGGGAACGAATAACACGAAAAGTCAGAGTAAATGGAGTTCTAGGGGGAAAGGGCCTTCTGAAAAAGAAAGCGAAGGAGGAAAGAGAAAGGGAAGTCGGTGCTAACATTTGCACAGTTTGGAATACTAATCAGCAAAGGTCTAGGGAAACATTTCACAGAACAGAGATAATTATATACTTTGGCGCGTATAATCTAAAAAAAAAAAAAATACAAAAACTAATTATGCAACTGAAACATCAGATCAACGGGGTGCTGAAGTCTGGACTCCAGAAGAGAGACAAGCCGGGACATGACACGGAAAACCTTAATGACAAGGGGTGGGTTGAAGCTACGAGCAGGCCAGAAAGGAAAAATAAAAAGAGGGTAATATTCCGGATCTGGGAAGGCCATTATCATCATTGGAGAAGAGAGAGAAGTTAGGGCAAGGAGAGAAAGGGATTAGTAAAAAGTCGGACTGGAGAAGAGGTTCGTAGAGCCAACTGGTGGGAACGGATTAAAAAAGATCCTTAATCCAGGAATCAAAGAACCAAGGGCGGGGCATAAAAAACTTAAAACGAAGGGGGGGTGTATCCAGCATGAAGGACAAAACCTGTTGGTCTTGTTGCGGGGGTCGCAAATACGGAGAAGGGGCAGAAAAAAGGAGCAAAGGGCAGGGGGAACCTTGAAGAAGGGCTCCAGCCGCCATCTAAATTCCCTTCCCCGAAAGACTGAATGCTATCGCAGGGAAAAGGGAGGGGGAATAAAAGCCACAAACGTCCTCTCAGAGGGAATCACAGAAAGAGCGTCATTGAAGACAAAAACGATCATGGTGCGCCCACATTCAGCGGGGATGAGTTGCTCGAAGAAGGGAGGACAATGGTTTAAAAGGAGATCACCGTAAGAAGAGGACTCATTTGATCAAACTGGCGTCAAAAAACAAAATGGACCCTTACTGAAAAAAAAGGACCCGAACAAAAAGAAGTCCTAGAGAGTCATACCATCTCGCGGGAGTAGGAAAGGGGGGAGAAGGGTAATCCGATCGAGGAAGCTGGCGCGCATCTCGGGGGTCGGGCGGGTAAAGTGAATGGGGATAAGGCGAGCCGCAGAGTTCTTGGGGGGGAGGGGATATTAAAGGGTCCAACAAGTTTTCTCGGAAGAATCTCCAATCTCGGCGAAGAGGAGGGGAGGGGGGTGGTTGGGGGAGAGGAAAGTTTGATTGGAGGCCGATATCGTGCACACTAAGAGATCGGTTTGTTTGGAAAATGAGGGGGGTGCCAGATTCAAAGAAAATTAGGCAGGGTAAGGTAGGGAATTTCGTGCTGAAGGAAGACCGGCCGTATGACCGTTGCCGTGGCGACGGAAAGGAGGATGCGGAGGGAAGGGGGGAAGGGAAAAGTGCCACCAGAAAAAACTTGAGAAGAAAAAGGGTTTACAGTGACTTACCAGCCCACCATGGAACGCAAGCAAAGAGAGGGGTGGATGGGGATTACTGGAGGCATTGGATAAATTTTTGCGAGAAAGGGAATCCTACCGGAAATCCGGGTGTTCTCAGTAATGAAAGAAGGCAGCTGATTCTTAAATTTCGGTCGGAATCACAAAATCCGGAATCGCACCGACCTTTGGGGGAGGGATACTAGGTTGAGTTGAGGAAAAAAGGACAAACAACCGTTCATACTGCTTGGGAAGGGGGGATTGAAACAAAAAAAGAGGCTTTTAACACCGAATGAAAGGTCAGCACCCAGAAGGCTCTTGGAGGGGAAAAAGGAATACAATTCTACAGAAAGGGGTCTTCAGTAGGGGGGGGTGAACTGAACTTGTACAAAATGAGGGGAAGGGGGAAAGATAATTTAAAACTGCAAGGGAGCAATTAGAATCCTCCTTCGCGGAAAGGGTGGTTCCTACGAAATGGGAACCGCAATAGAAAATGATAAGTTCTTCGTTTCAGGAGGGGTTCTTTATCAGAAATGAGAGGGGGCTGGCGGTGCGAAAGAACCTTTTGACATTTGGGGGGGTTTTTGTGGGGGGGGGGGGGGGGGTTTGTGGGGTTTACTGGGAGGGGGTCTAGCGGAGGGAGGGGGTGGGTTTCTATGGCATGGGGAAGTACTTCTCAAGAAAGGGGTCAAGGCCCGGGTCCTCAAAACAATCGGAGGCCCGAGGGATTGGGAGGGCGAAAAAAGGGGATTTGGGATTCGCTCAGTGGGGAGTTAGCCCGAACTCATGTAGGGGTCAGCGTTGCCAGGGGGGGAGCCTCTTTAGGGTGACAGGACGTCCTGGAGGAATTCAACTGCGAGGAGAAAAAAAAGGAATCACGCATTGGAGGGGACTCAAAAACGAAACTGGGGAGCTCGAAACCGAGATCCCAGAGGGGGAGAAAGGGTGTCGCAAAATTCGCTGCACACGAAGGGGGGGAAAATTAGCGGGAGAAGGGGGAGGGGGGACAAAAAAAGCGAAAATGCTCTTCATATTGGTTAGGGGGAAAGTGACAAAGATGAAACCAAGAAGAAAAAAGGAAGGGACGAGTGGGAAGGCGTAGCGCCGCAAGAACGTCCTTTTGGGAGAAAGCGCGGGTGGAGAAAAGAAGACACCTGATGATGAGAAAGCAACATGGGCCATTGGGGGAAGAAACGTCGCCGGGCGGCCTGTAGGGGATATCACCTGAGGGTTAGCTTCAAGAGGGGAGAACTTCTCAAGCGGACGACCCCTATCACGAAAGGGGGCGTTTTCACTTGGCCTACAAAGGGGGGGGGCAACATGGTTTGCGTGTGTGGGACCTTGAAAGAAAAGGGGGAGGAGAAACTGATTCCTGATCCGACTAAAGGGATTCCCCAAAAGGTTGACCAAGGTTTCAATAAGGGGGGAAAAAATGGAAGAGCATTGAACTGAAGAGGGGGTTTTCTTTCAAAAAGCTGCGAAAGAAGGACCTACTTTAGGGGGCAAAGGATTCATGGCCCTAAAAGGGAGCTGGGGTTAAAGGGAGGAAAAAAGAACTTGGAAGTGATCGTAACCGCCGGGAAGGGAAAAGGTGTGAAGGGGGGGGGAAGGGGGGGGACCATCGAGGTTAGTCCGTCTGAGGGATGGGAGATATCACGGAGAAGGAGACGGCTGATGGAACTGGACTGCCCCGAGTGGGGAGAAGGCAGCAAGTCTGTGGCCTGGGATGAAAGAAACTGTCTGAAAAGGGAAGGGAGGATCCTGGACGCCGCTGGAGCCAAGTGCCCGCTACGAACTTGACAGGGACCGCGACGTAAGCGAGCAAGGGGGGCGAAGGGGGGATTAACAAACTTCTTGGAGTTAGCAGCAAAAAAGAGTGCGCATTAGAGGCTGGTTGTGGGTAAAAATCAGCATCCAGAAGGAAAAGAGGGGAAGAAAAAGTAAAGAGACTAACCAACCGGGGGTATCTCGCAAAAAAAAGAGGGGGCCCCCCCAAGGGGAAGAAATGTGTAGGGAGGAAACTCAACAATGAAACGCCATGCGCATTCCCGAAGGAAAGTAATTGGCCTACAGGGAAGAGGGGAGGGGGGAAATCTTGAAATGACATCCAAACAAATTAGTATGTAGTCAATATAGGGGAACGTCAGGGAGAAAAGGAAAAAGCACTTATGACCAAGCCCAATTACTGAGCAGATGATACGGGAATGGCGCCGGAGGAACACAAAACTCAAAACACTAAATCCTTTCTGAAAAAAAAAAAGATCACTATTCGGGTCGCGATAATCGGTGTGGGGAAAAATGAGGTAGAAAATAAGTGGGAAGGGTAGGAAAAGAGCACCGCTGAGGGGGTGAACTAACCAAACAGCAAGAGTTAGGGGGGAGGAAAGTGAGCCACACGTTTCGCCCAAAAGACACTTCTTTTTCAAGTACCGAACAATCGCCTCCTTGACTGCTGAAGGAGAGGTTCAGGGCTAAACAGAGGAAAGGCGCTCTCAGAATTTCTGATGAGCAAGAAAAAAAAAGAAATTTATTGCCGGACGGAAAAATCGGCGGGTGTGAGAACGCGATCTCTCCATGCAGGAAAACCGCTCTCAAGAACACCCTTCATACTTGACCAAACGTTGCGGCCGGAAGAAAGAGAAAGTAAGCGGGGAAGCAACATGGGTAAACCCCGAGTCAAGGGAGTAAAGGGGGAAAGAAGTTTTGCACTGACAAGAAGTAGGCCGAAAGTGTGCCGTCGTAGGGGGGGGGGGGGGTAACAAGGTCAACAAAGGGGCCTGGGAGGGGGGGGAGGGAAAAAGTCATAATTGAAACGGGGAAAAAGCCCGGGTGAAATAAAGACCGGGGTATTCTGGATCATTGAAGGGGATATTCGGAAGCTTCATCGTTTACGGGACCAAAAAGGGAAAAGTCCAGCCCGTTGGCCAGAGAGGCGCATTTCTTCCAAGTGACAAAAAACATGAGAAAAAATAGGGCCAATGCCGCTGCCCCATACTCCAGCGGAAGGTTGTCCAAGAAAGGGGGGGGGGGAGCCTATGCCGCCGTAAGGGGAAGCCCTGCGACGGGACCTATAAAAATTGAGGAGAGAAGGCTGCTGGACCACGGTCCAAAAAAAAATCGCCCAGGACAAACGACGTTGAAAGAAAAGGAGGAGGTGCGATTACTCCTGGATGGGGATAGATCGAAGGAAAGGGGCGGGTGGGGGGCCTTTTTGGAGAGGCAGCGCATTAGAGGGGGGGTGTCCCCCCCAGACGCACTGGGGAAAGCGGCCTTCAGACTAGGCCAACGGGCGGAAGAGGCATAAAAAAAAATACTGTCAGAAAAAAAAAGAAGGGTATCCTCTTTGTCGAGAACCCAGTGTCGGTTTTAGAGGACAAGGAGATGAGGGGGGGTGAAAAGGGAATCGCCAGGGGAATCAGGATCCGAAGAAGAAAAAGAAAAGTCGGTCAAAAATAGCAACATAGAGGCGCAGGCAACGCTGACAGAAGGGGTTCGGGCTAACGAGGGAGGAGCAAGCCTAAATTGGAGGAAGGGGGTCTTATCGGCTCAGGGAAGGGGCCTTCAGTAAAAAGGAAGAAAGTATCATCCATAGAATGCAAATCCAAAGTTAAGAGACGGAATTATTACCAAAAGAAAGGACAAGAACCTCGGGGCGATTAATAAATAAAAACCAAAGAAAGCACCCGAAAAGAGGGGAAAAAGGGGAGTTCATTAGATCGTCGATGGAGGTCAAATAGTGTCTGCGTACGAAAGCAAAGGGAAAAGGGGGGAAGGAAAATTGCGTGCAGGTTGAAAAAAATGAACTGCCATTTAGGTCCTGGAAAGGTCACTTTCATGGAAAGAGGTGAAGAATATGAGGCAGGGATGGCGCAGTTTGTGCACTAAAACAAGGAAAAAAAACGTACCGTCTGGTGGTAACCGAAAGAGCCCAGCGGAAAACGGACAGGAGGCCATGAAAAAGAAAAGTAAATGAAAATTCCTTTGGGGGGTGAGCGGGGGTTGGCGAAGGAGGGGAGGAAAAAAGATTGTGACCTAAACTGAAAAGTCGGGAAGGATCTTACAGAAAGTCCTTGAACAAAGGAAGAGATAGAATTTCTTATCACGAGAGGCCGTATGATCATGAAAAGGGATGTCTGAAATCAACAGTTCGTCGGGGGGGTTGAACGGGGGGAAAAACTGACCGATCCGGAACAAGAAATGGGCGCCAGAAAAAAGAGAGAGTGGCGCAATGAGCGGTTGGGAACGCCACGGGGGGGGGAAGGGGGGGGGGATCCAGCATGAAGGACAGACTCTGGGTCTTGTTGGCACTGGCGCTCGCAAAGGGACAGGAAGAAGCAGAAAAGGAACAGAAAACGTTCCGAAGGAAAAAAAGCCACTCCCGTAAAGGACTATATGAGTGACGGGGGGGATATCTCTTAAACGCTGAAGGGGGCGGGTCCATAAAAGCCGAGATCCCAACACTCGGACGATGGACCGATACTCGGAAAAGAATCAAAGGGGGAAACCATCCAATAGTGCGCAATTCAGCCTCTCGATTAGAGGGGGATATGTGGGAGATTATGAAAAGGGAAAGAGTTGGAAGAAAAGACGGCTAGACATACGAGGGGGCCAAATGGGGGAGGAAAAACTTGAACTGAACTTCTAAAAATGAGCCAGGACAAACCCAAAAGCGCAGGCCAGGAGATCGGGGAACCATCTAGAGAAAGAGGGGTACCCTAAGGAGGGAAGAAAGGGGGAATCCTATGAGGACTTCGGGCGGGGAGGCCCAATTCTTTGTTTTCAAGGGTAGAATTACGTGAAAGGAAGGGAAAGAAGCGAGCAGGTGGTGTTACTGAGGGAGATTGTTCAAAAAAAAAGCTCCCAAATCTCGAGCAACTCAAGGAAAAAGCGGGACCTGAATGTGGGCGCACTGGAGGGGTGGTTGATTCAATGTGGGAGGGAGTTGATGTGACTGCAGTAAATCGTTTTGGGGGGAATGCCAGGTTTTTACACAGAGAATAGAGGGGCACGATCTCGGGTAAGGGAATGGGGACGGCCGGGAGCAGAAGGGAGGGAAGTCGGGACAGTTCAAAGGCTGTAAAGGGAGAAAAGGAAAAGTTCCACACAAGAAAAAAAAGGGGAGGTCCTTCCTGCTGGATCCAAAAAGGCGTTTTTAGCTGGACGCAACCAAACAGAGAATGGAGCAAAAAAGAGCAGCTGATGGAGGAAAATTCCTGGTTCAGGGGGGGGTCATAACCGTTTCCCACTCCGTTGCTCGACGTGGGGGAATCATCAGCCCGGGTGGGGTCAAGGTATTGATCATCAGGGAAAGAAAAGAGAGAGACTTTCCGGGAAGGTCATGCCATGTACATCCGGGAATATACTCAAGGAATGGGGGGGGACGAAGGACTTGGAAACACGAAATGAACAGACTCAAAACAAAAAGGGTCATACGGCTGGGGCATGGAATCCGGGACCTAATGTGGCTAAAAAAGAACATGTTGACACAGAATCTACTTAAAAAAAAAAGGGCTCATTTGGGAAAGGGGAAAAAGGAATCACCAATTCACCATCCAAAAAACAATCCGTGATAATCTATGGGGTTCTGTACACTGAAGGGGAAAAGAAAAAAATAAGATGGCAAAGATGAAGAATGGCGGCACTCGCGTTCTCTGCACACTTACCAAAATATTGAATCCCCGCAAAGCTAATGAACCGCGGGGGCAGGTTATTCGGGGGGGGGGGGAGTCGGCATTGATCAAGAAAGGCTCTTGGGGAAATTAATTGGGGAAAGGGGGGACTAAGTTCAGGACGAAATCGTCACTTTGGATGGAAAACTTGCTATCGTGAATCAGTCAAAGAGAATTAAAGGGACCGGTCGACCCAATAAGGGCTGTTCGAGGAGGGGGGGGAAAATTGTCTGCCGCATTCGCTAAGGGTTGGTCGTTAGCCCGAACCAAAGGGTTCATCGTTGCCTGCGCGAGGGGGGGGGGGGAAGCTGGGATATTTTTGAGAAGAAGGATATGCAGGGCTGACCTCTGTCGAAAGAACATGCGAAGGGGGAAGAGGGGAAGGTTGACATCAACGAACTGAGCTCTACAACGAGATCAAAAAAAACGGATTTTCTGACGTATGGAAAAAAGAGTCCGGATAGGACCTAAATTTGACAGGGAATTAAGGTAACTTGGAGGGAAAAAAAAAAAAAAAGAAAAGAGAGGGGGGGTTTGCTGGGAAGTGACAAGAGAAAAAGCAGGCCAGAAGAAAGGCAGGGGGAGGGGAGTGAGAAGTACCCAAGAGGAAAAAAAAGAATGACGGCAGAGGGGGAGGAACGCCGAAAAGCCATTTGGGGGGAAAAGAAAAAAGTCGCCTGGCGTAATACGGCGCGGAGAGATACACCTGGAAAAACGTCTAGGGGAGTTTGATGGAATGGGCAAAATTTGCCAGAGAAAGAAAAAAGTATCACTTGTTTTGAACTTGGAACTTCGCTTCTGGGGGGACAACTGCTGGGAGGGGGCGTCGTAACGGCGGTAAAACTTGCCAACAGCTCCGAAGAAAAAAGGTCACCCGGACGTTTTGAAGTGAATTCTGTATTGACAGAACATCAACACTGACACGGAGGGAAACTACAGCCAGGTCCAAAAAACTTATTGAGATCGAAGGGACTGTATGTAAGGCACAGGCGGTGGGGCCCTTTCCTACAAAAGAGCTGGGTTATCCGGGAGAATCCGTGGCAAAAAAAAAATTGTACTTGGGAACCGGCCGGGGGGGAGGGGTTGTGGCAAGGTAGAGGGGGAAAAAGGAGTAGTCCGTCTTACAGGAGGGAGAGGAAAGCTGCGCGGAGACAGGGATGGACAAATTACTGCCGAGTTGGGGGAGGGACAAGGAATCAAAAGGCAGGGATTAAAAATAAGCTGAAAGGGTCAACTTGCTGAAAGGGCTGAAGAAAGGGGGGAGAGGGACCCGCTACGAAATTGCCACTGAACCAAAGGACGCCGCTTCTGGTCAATGGGGTGCGGTTTTAATGGGGAAAGGAGGAGGGGGGCGAAAGTAATAAACACGTGCTGGCGCAGGGAAAGGCACCGGCAAAACAGAAACAGAGGACTCTTGGAAGCATTAAATAAGCTGACACACCTCACTAAAAAAAAACGTATCGGAGCCCAAAGAAGATCGTAGGGACAAAAAAGACGTTCTACCAACAAAGCAAAGGGGGGGGTAACTCACATGCAGAAAGAAGAGACGAGAACGGAAAAGAAAGGAAAAGGGGGGACTACATGGTCATGCAGTGACGGAATCTTAAATCCTGGTATGGCTACTTAGAGGAAATCAACAACACAACGGGAGGAAAAAGGAAAAGTAGTCAGACCAGCCATAAGATGAAAGTATTCCAAGTCTTATGAAGAACATGCCTCATGGGGAGGGCCCCATTTTTTAGTGGCCAAAGATCCTGGTCGCAGTACCGCTGGTTGGAGAGAGACGGGGGGGCGCGATTATCGTAAAAAAAAAAAGTTAAAAAAATGGAAAGAAGCACACCGCAGGGAAAGGTTCTTTATGCTGCTGTTGGGGGAAGGCACCACACCCAGCCGATAACACAGGGAAAGAAGGGGGTCTAGATTTGCCCATAGAGGAGCCTTAAAAAAAAAAAAGAAATTGCCCAAGGGGCTTACGTCAGCCGGTCGGATGCAATTTGTATCTGGCAAAAGAAGCGGCGGAAAAAATGAATGAGGATGAAGAAAAGTTGGACTAAAGCCATGCCACAGGAGAGGGGGGGACCTTGGTCTATCCAGCCCATCGAGTCCAACTCTGCAAGGTGAAATCGCCTGTAAAAAGGGGGGGGGAAGCTCCAGCAAACAAAGGACCAATCATCCAAGGAAAAAGAGAAGGGGGGAAAAAGGGAAAAAGCCGGTTGAAAGAAAAGAAAGGATCACTGGTGTTGGGGAAAAGGAGATAATCAAAGAAACCAAAGGAAGAAAGGTTGTAGTGAAGGTGCACTAATAAAGTCGGCGCCGGGGGGGAAAGGAGGGGGGTACAGAAAAAAAGTTTCCAGAAAAAAAAACTCCTCTTCCGGAGGGGAAGCAAAATCCGAAAAAGGGGCAAACTCGAAGATCCTTATCAGGAGGGGAAAACCCATACCGTCCGGGACTCAATCGTTACGAAGCCTGCAACTCTATATAGAAAGACTTTGGGAAAATATCGGGGGGAGGTGCCAATTCAACGAATTTCCCCGTTATACTTTGCAAGAAAATTGAGACGAATCAATCTCGGGAAGAAAAAAAGCATTTGGAAGGCTCCGATGTCCGAAAGTGTTTAAAGCCCGGCGAAGGTCTTAAGGGGGGGGAAAAGAGTGGAATCTAATCCCCCTCTCAAAGGAAAGAAGGCGCTTGCGATTAGAAGGGGGGGGTACTCTACGCACTCGAATGCAAAGAATGCAATGGCCCTGGTTGCTTTGGGATCCAGCCAACCAAGTATTGGGAGAAAGGGGGTGGGGGGTCCAACCAAGTCACGGTTAAATCAAAAAGGTCAACTACCCAAGAGAAAGATAGCTTAGCAGGGTACTAGAACAAATACTTCACAGCCTAGGATGGTATCGGAGAAACCCAAAGTGAACGGTCCCAGGAATAGAGCTTGAGAGAAAAGAGTTGAATACAGACGGCAGCACAATAGGAAAGGACTATCCTGGTAAAAGATTCGGGACACAAAAAGGGAAAAAAGAAAAGGGGGGAAGTCCCACGCAGACTGGCGGTAACAAACGTAGCGACTGCTTCAGCCCAAAAAAGAAAAAGATTTCTCGGGCGCCGATTGGGGGGGACGGATTGTGTTACCCGGCGACGAAAACGGATCTCCCTAGGGGTGAAAAAAAGCCAAAGGGAAAAGATTGATTCACTTGAAAAATTAAGGAAAGCACCAACAGGCAACCGCGAATGGAATAATCAAAACCAAAAGGAAGGGAGACAACGTGAGACCATTCCGAAGGCCATTAGCTTCGAGGGGGGAGGGGATGCTTAAGGAAAAAAAAGGAGGAATTATGATCAATGAGACATTTGCAGTTAGGGAAGAGGCCATTTACTGAAGAAGAGGAAAGGGGCTCGTGTCCATAAGATTTATCTGAAATACTACGGAGAATGATTTAGGGAGGGTGGAACTTAACCTAGGTCCAAAGGAAGAAAAAGCTTATCCTGGGGGGGAGTCCAGTCGGTGGTAAGGGGGGGAAAAAAATGATCAAGCAGGAAAGAAAGTGAAGGGACTTTGGTGGGGGGGAGATTCATTTTCAGGGAAAAAGGATGTTTCAATAGTCCAGGGGATAAAAGTCGTGATTACCAGGAGAGTGAGCGGTAGAAAGGAGAAAATGACCGAAAAGGGTTATGTAAGAACACGATTTCCTTATTCTCAAAGGAGATGGAAAGGAAAAGAAGAATTTTTCGTCGAAAACTTGAGTTTGAAGGATTATCCGAAAAAACAGATGGAAAAAACGAGGCGGCTTTTGAGGTCTCGGGTGGGGGGGGAGGGAAACCGGGGTAAAAACTAACGGTACTGGAGAATTAGGACCGAAGGGGGGGGTCTTTGGGAGACGCAGAAAGGCTGAAAAATCATAAACAGAGACCCGTCGCCCAAACGACCGTCCTAAAGGGAGAGGCTCCCGACAAAAAAAATTAACCCGATATAGGAATCTATCGAGGAGAGGTAGGCTTGCACCGAATTACCTCCACGATCTCTCTGCCGAAGGTGCCCACCGATATAAAAAAACGCGAAAGGGGGGGGAAAAAAAAAAAATCATCATAGTGCGCACACAGGCAGGTCAGCAGGAGAGATGAGTTGAATGGGGGGAACTAGGGTACTATCAATATGTGAAAAGAAAAAGAAAAAAAGAAACCGACGAAGAGACATACGAGCGCGCATTGGAGTAGGAAAACTTGTACCAAGGGAAGGAAAACGTCCAGAACACAAAGAAATTAAAGAAGTATAAAGGGAA
>Ga0179593_1611337_pt1 | contig 23547 bp, 29 predicted proteins | sample CZODoug2_1_08_16_FD_185931 | JGI IMG/M metagenome (GOLD analysis project Ga0179593, IMG submission 185931) | Vadose zone soil fungal communities from Angelo Coast Range Reserve, California, USA - CZODoug2_1_08_16fungal (PacBio error correction) | ecosystem: Environmental > Terrestrial > Soil >...
CCTCCAACCCTGTGCGAAAGGAGGATTTGGTTTGGTTACAGGTATAGAAGAGGGACCCGCATACTAAATGGGCTCAAGGACGCTTGCTGTGGGAAAAATACGAAAGAAGAAAATGACCGTAGGATTGGGTCGTAACCTGGAAAATCAAATATCGCCACGGAAAAGAAAAACAGTCAACATGGGGGGACCGGGTGAAAAGTATTTGGTCTGGGGGAAGGGAAAAAGCGATCATAAAGGCAAAATGGAAAGAACTGTTGAAAGAAAAATTAGGATGGATGTAAGAAAAGAAAAATTCAGAAGTATGTGGGGGAGGGTAGCCGTGGCTCATCCAAACAAATTAGGCAAAAAAAGGGGTATGGGGAAGGGGGCCAAGTGTTGCTTGTCGGAAGGAGGGTTCCTATCTTTAAAACAAAGCAATGAAATTTGCGTCTGTAAAAAAATAGTGCAAAGGAAAGGGGACATCACGATGAAGCTTTTTTTGTGGGAACAGGAATTTTCGGAACCAATCAACGGGGGGGTTATGGGGAAAAAAGTTTTTGGAAAAACAAACGTTAAACGTTGGGGAAGGGAAGATGTCAATGGGAATTCAAAAATACGAGGGTGTTTGTACTGGTTGGGGGCAATCCGTCACGGTTCCAAAAAGGAGGTTCTGTCAGGGAGAAGTGTCAGAGTAAGAGGGGAAGGCGTGGATTCCCAGTTCCAGATTTAAAGAAGAAAAGAAACCAAGAATGTGACTGGGGGGGGGACGGAAGTAACGGACTCCGGAAACCAGGCATGGGGACATGAAGTCCTTTGTTTCTCTCCGGAGAAAGAAAGGCGTAGGGGGGAAAAAAACAGAGACAAAACAGCGTTTAGAAAAGTTGACGACCCTTTTGCCGTCAGCTCTTGAAGGAGGGGAAGTCAAAAAACGACCTAAAAAACATGGGAAACAAAGAACGATTATTCATTAATACTTCAGTATAGGGAACATCAAGTAAAGGGGTGTGTGTGAACCGCTACAAAGAGCTTGCCACGCAGGCAAAGGAAACAAAAAGACCAAAGAGAAGACAAAGTTACAAAGAAGCAACAAACTTTTGTCTCTCGGCCGGCTTAAAAAATGTGTAAGAAACCCAAAAGACGATGGGCTGAAAAAAAAAATGTTCTGGGGGGGGGGGGGGGAGAAAAGTGGAGGATGGTAAAAAACGGGGGGTGGGGTTTTGAGGTTGGGGGGAATGTCCATTACGTGGCCTCATTCACAAAAAGACACAATTGGTCAGGGTTGGTGCAAATTTCGTTGCTGGTCAAAACGGTACGACCAGACTCGTCGATACAGGGGGGGGGAATTACGTTGTTGCACCTTCCCGAAAAAAAAGGACAAATTGTATGAAGGGGGTTTTTTTTCGACACTCTTTTAAAGGGACGGAAAAGGGGGTTTTTTTGAAGGAAAAGGGTGTTTTATTTTTTGGCAGTCTGCGGGTGTGCGACAAAAATGGCGGTGAAAAACGCTTGAAACCTGCCTCGGCCAGTGGCGTGGGGGAGAAACCAAGGTGGGTCAAAGCTGCTAATAATCTCTGGCAACACGAAAAGTCTTATTCCCGCTCAACGAACAAAAACAAAGGGTTATAAACAGGAGATTCTGCGCCGGCCGTCACTCCTCAAAAGTGGAGAGAAAATTTGTTCAAAGCGTAACACCGAAAAAAAGGTAGAATGGAAATGAAGAATTACTCAATGCTTCGGAAAAGCGGAACAAGTTGGGTGGGGGGGGCGGTTCATCAACGCCAATAATGGACATTGGGATTGGGGAAAAAGATTCTTTAAAGGCCCTTTGCGGGACTGAAACGACTCCGAAATGGGAGCACGTTTGTTTTTTTTTTCCCCGTGGTTGGGAACGGCCAGAAAGCCGGGGCAGTACCCTAAAAAACCCGGGGGTTCAAAGACGTGCAGCGATTTTTTTTCTTGGATTGGGGGTTTTGGGGGGGAGGGGGGGCGGGGTGGGCCAAAACAAGCGCTAACAGGGGAGGGAAAGGAGAAAAGGTTTCCACGGCCTTGCAGGGGAAAAAAGAAGTGGAAAAGGGAAAAAACCATGTTGGCCAGGCGAAAGTGGTTTGGAAAGGAGACCATTGTGTTTCCTCTGCCTGGCGGGGTGTTTCATGTGGGGGGGGGGGTTTGAAATCGCAATGGTGAGATAATGAAGAACTAAAAAAAAACTCCCACGCCCGGCAAATACTCCAACCATATACTGGTTCAAAGGAAAAAAAAAAAAGACACTTGGCGCGAATGATACTAGAAATGGGCCCCAGGACACGGAGAGGGGAAAAAGAATTTCGACTTAGGATGGGGTGAACAGGTGAAAGAGGAAAAGTAAGGAGAAGAAAGGAGAAAGTAGGAGAACAAGTGCGGTCACATAGGAGGGGGAAGAACGGGAAGGGGAGGAGTAGGGAGACGTAAAGATGGGAAACATGGAAAAAAAAAAAGAAAATTCCAAATCTTGGGATATCCAAATGGCTGAATTGGCAAACTAAAACTGCCAACACCGTAAAAAAGTGATTATCCTATCCAAGAAGGAGGAAAAAGAAGTCAAACGACGGACCAAAAAGAGGGGCAAGGGGAACAAGCCAAGTATGGAGTTTGGTCATGGAAAAAAGCCAGACAGTCAGCTGGAAAGCCCGTTCAGAAAGGGGGTCAGTCACCATGCCAACAGGGGAATATGATAGGGGGGTGAATACCGCGGTGGGGAGAAAGTACTGTGAGAAAGACTTACCACAAATTCTAGGAAACATAGGTGAAAAGGGGTGTTAGCGGGAATGGCTTGTTTTAACCTTCCAGCAACCGGATGAAAAAAAAATAAAAAAGGGGGTAAAAAGGGGGAGCCTTTAAAATAACGAAAAACAATATAAAGTGAAAAAACATGAAAGAACAACTGGCCTGCGCCAGAAAGTTCAGAGACAAGGGGAAACCATAAAACATTAGAAAGGAGTGTTATCTCACAAACGTAAAGGAGGAAAGGCCAATCAGGGTTAGAAACGCAGATTCAAAAAACAAACAGATGTGCAAAAATCAGCTACAGTGCACAAGGCCAAGAAAATGGAACAAACGCAAAAAAAAAAGAATAAGTCAAAGCCAACAAGAGGCATTGTCTCCGGAAAAACGGAACAAGGAAGCTTTTCAGCGGGGAGATTCTGGGGTTAATAGGGCCCGCTGGGCAACAAAGGTTGGAGGTTTGGAAACCTGCGTTGGAGCCCTCTGGTATAGTGGCGGTGTTAAACAAAAAAAAAACTAGGGGAGAAAAGGGGTGAAGGAAAAGAGGGTGACTGAGTAGAAACGGGGGAAAAAGGAAAACAAAAAAAGGAGCACTGGTTAAAAATGTTGATGGGGCTAGGGGTGGCGACCACGCCTTGGCTGAGCGAACAAAAAAAAAGGCCAGGAAGGGAGTGGAGGTAATCCTCACATCATGATGGGTACCAAGTTCTAAGAGGGTCAGGGGAAAAAGAAGTGATGGGTAAATCCCCGCTTGCGGTGGGCCAAAATAACCTCCAGCAAGCCTGGTGGAAAAAGGGCCAAGGTAGGCCAAGGGGGGTAAGGTCAATTAACCGGGGTTGTGGCAACACGGGGGTAATACGGGGCCCAGTGGATGGATTGGCAAACAACTTCAATTGGGTCAGAAAAAAATCGCGGAGGGGGGGGGAGGAAGTGGACTGTGTTTTCCAAATCGAAAAAAACAAGAATGAGAGAAAGGCAGGACCTTGCCCCCTTGCAAGGGAGAATACTTGGGAAGGAAAAAAACCCTCCAGGGGTCCCTCGGAATGGTAATAACAGGTCAGTAAAAAAAGAAAGGGTTTCGGGGTTGCTGCTTTGAACCTAGGCGCCGCAGGCCTGCAGAACCAAAAAAGAAGAAGAGACAAAAATGGGAAGTGGGTGGAGGATAGGGAAAAAAATAGGGGGAAATAAAAAGGAAGTGGATCATATTGGGTTCACAAGCGCTCCGTGAGACCTGCTAGGGGTGAATAGAGAAAAAAAACGAGAATCGCACTGGGGCGGTGCCGTGGGGAACTCAGAGGATAAAGGGACGAGGTAAAACTGAGCAATCAGCCAACCAGAAAGAAAGGGGGCAACACAAGAACCAAACAACGTGCGTTTTTCACAACAAGGATGACCTGGCAAAGGGGGGGAAAGTAGCAGTGCCCCCGTAGCTGACCTGGGTTTTAAGGTGTTTAAGGCAGAAGTAGAGGGGTGGGAGAAAACTTGGCGCAGAAATTATTGAGTAATGAAAAAACGAGCGGGCAACTTGGGATGGGAACACGCTCCACTCAGGTACCCTGAACCAGGGGGAACTGCATAAAAACCAAGAAAAAGAAGGAGACGGGGTGAAGCTGGGGCAGGGCGAAAGTGAACATCACCTTCAACGGAAGGGGTGCGGCAAAAAGGGGGGATGAGAAGGTGTGCGTTGCAGTACTACGTCCAGTCATACGGGGAAGGGGAAAAAAAAGAGCAATTATTGGTCAGGGGGATTAACCAAACCCTAACGAGACGGGGGGAGAGGGGGGGGGCGGGTAAAGAAAGATTAGAGGAAAAGTGAAGGGGGGAGGGGGGGGGAAGGGGATGAATGAGGAAGATAGTACGGGGATGATAGGTGGGAAAGGGGCGAAAAGAGAAAGGGGATAGGGAGGGAAGAGTAATAAGTACGGAAGAGTGGGGGGGGTAGAGGGGAAGAGAGAAGACATAAGGAGAATAAGAGAAAATTGGGAGGGAGATAGGGGATGGGGGGAAGGGGGGCGGTAGGAGGAGGGAGGTGAATCGGGGGAAAAAGTGTAGGGAGGAGTCGAGGGGTGGGAAGAGGATGAGGGGCGCGAAGGGGGGGGGGGGGGAAAGGGAAGGATGGGGGTGGGAGAAACAAGGGAAGGAGGGGAAAGGGTGGAGGGGAGGACGGAAAGGAAGGAAAGGAGAATGTTGGGGCAGACAATGAGGTGAAAGGTAGGGGGGCGGGGGGAGAACGAGGGTGTTAGTGAGCGAGGAAGGTGGGAGGGGTAAGTGGGTGAACTTTAAAGGGACCCGAGTAGGAATCCTCAAGACAAATTTTGTGGGTAAGCCGCTTGAAACTGTCAAAAGTAAGGATTCAACTTAGGAGGAAGACGCAACACCGACAGGTTTTCAAGCGGAGAAAGAAAAAAACAAACGGTGGTTAAAGGGTGGAAAAAAGGGAGAGGGCAATTACCTTCGTGGAAAAAGGATTCAAATCCTGAACCAAGCAGCAGTGGGGACAGGGGGGAGGATTTTAAGTTTGACACACCGTTAAAGAAAAGGGAAGGTAGGAGACCATGGGCCGCGTATCCCGGGAAAAAATTGTGAAGTCTTGGACGGGACAGTTACCTCGCAAGGGACAAACAGTAAAACCAAAAACCCAACCCAACGATATAAAACCAGGGGCCCGAGGACACAGCAGAAGATGTTCAGGAAAGGAGGGGGAAGGGACAAAAAGGGAAAAACCCAATCAGCAGGAAAAGAAAAATCGGTAATACTGGGGGTCAAAAAGCGTGAACCGGTTGCGAGCCACGTCCCAATGGTCGAATATAAAAAAAGTAACCCAGGAAGCTACGGGGGCCAACCCGCTATTTAAAACAAACACGAGGCCCATGTTCATGTCGGGGTGACCTCGATAAGCGCGGGGGGAAAAGGGCAATGGGAGGTTGGACAGGTGATCCCATTGAGTTAGGCAGGAAAGCACACTTCCAAGCAACAGATCCACGCCAAGTCATCCCCAGGCGGCCTTCAGGGAAACAAATGCCTCTTGAAAGGACAAAAAGACAAACATAGCTCTGTAAGCAATGTCTCGAAGGAACGAAGAAACGACCACCGGGGAGTTGGAACCTGCTTGAAGGTAAATATCCGTCCCCACGAAAAAAAAAAAAAACCATCCCCCCATGATTACCCAACTCTGCGGCAAAACAGGCCCCGAGCGCGAGCAAAAATACTCAAAGAGGGAAAGTTCGACGAAATGTGATTTCCAAGTTGGAGGGAAAAATGGAATATGCGCATCCGGCCAGTATTACCCATAATGGGGGGGGAATGGCCGAAGAAAAAAAAAGGAGGAAACCTAGCCAAAGGGCATTCAGGTCAACGAAAGGGGTTTTTCACTACCTAAAGGAGGGCACGGGAAAAAAAGAAAAAGGGGAAAATACCGTGTTAAAAAGAAAGAGGAAGGTTTGTGGGGACAAGGAAAGTGACTGCAAAACCCACGGGGAGAGGATTCCCGTAATTGCTGTCCCCAAAAAAAAGGGGGGGATAAAAGATGTACAGAAGGTCACCCTAAAAGGTGGGTATTTATTTCGCCGACGCCGTCAAAAAACCGAAAAAAAAAAAAGGATGCGGTCGGGGGGGATTGAAGTAGAGACCTCGAAGGAGGGGGAGAAAAAGGAGATGTTTTCGAACAGAGAAGAAAAAGGGGAAAAAAAAATGGTCTGCGGATGCGACTCGCAGGTTCAAGGGGGCCAACGCCAGAAACGGGGATTCGGCAAAACAAGAACCCAGAATTGAAGGAGTAGACACAAAACCAACATCGGGGGGGAGGGTTTACCGAAAAGGAAATAAATGAAGGGTCTACCGATGTTCAAGGGAAAGAAAAGACCGATTACCGGGGGGACGGGGGGTTTGAAACCCGCCTACCAGTTCAAGAAGGGACTACAAAAGCAGGCGAAAGTAAACAAAAAAGGAAAAAAAAAATCGAAAGGGAAAGGGGGAAAGAGTCAGGGAAGGGGTTATTGCCGCGGGCTAACGGGATCGGGGAAACCAGACTAATGTGGTGAACTTAAAACTGGTTGGGACAAAGGGGGGGGCAGCGTTTTTGGAATGTCCACGTTTGCGAAGCGACATTGGCCATACACTTTGGGGGGGGGACAGGGGGGTTTGACATCTTGAAAAAAGAACGGCACCGAAGGGATTAGTTTTTTGAGGGTTGGGGGGGACTTCGCTAACACTCTTCAAATGTTCGTGGATTTTTTTTTTGGAAGGGGGAAAAGCGACTCAAGGTGGTTAATAATTTCCAGTTTCCGGGGTGCAGATTGGGCAGCCGCAAAAGTTTGTTGGGGAAAGTCCACCCCAAGCCATGGAAAAAACTCCTCAGACGTTCTGGATACGGAGCTAAGGACGGCGGTAAAAAAAAAAAACAACTGGCATAGTTCCAAAACGGGAAAAGAAAACACCCCCGGCAATCAACAGTGGGCGGGAAGTGGGCCAATTGCTTTTCGGCAAGGAGTTAGAACGAAAAAAAAGCGACTCAGGTTCATCTGTCTCCAATCTCACTAAAAGGGAAAAAAGCGGTGGGCCCAACTAAATGATTTGAACAAGGGGACCCGTTTTTGGGCGGGGGGGGGTTCATAAAAAAAATAACTGCTATGCGAATGTTGGAAGGGTGTTTCGGGGGGGCCTTGTACTTGCTCTCACGGAAAGGACAATAAGAGCACGCACCGTGTTTTGGGACAGGGGGGGTGGGCGGTGGCCAACAGACCAAGGAGGGGGGATAAGCACGAATAAAAAAAGAACACAAAAGGTGGGGGTTTTTGAACTGGAAAAGCCCTTTTGAGCTTGTGGGGTTTGGGTTTTTAAACGCAATCCCCAAGACGAGGAAGCAAAAAAAAAGTACTGGGGTAAGACTGGAACTGGTCACGCAGGATTTCCCGGGTGGGGGGGGCTGAGGAATCGTTTGGGATGGAAACTTCTCGGGGTTGACGGTCCTGTGGAAAGAAAGGGGTGGCGTTTTCGTTTTTTTTGGGGCATAGTAGGACCACAAAACAAAGAGGGAGGAGGAAGAAGAGAATAACAAGAAAACCAAAAAAACAACTCAACATAAAAAAAAGAAACAGACGTTAACCTTGAAAAAAAAAAAAAACGGCAAATAAAATGGAAACGTGACAAAAAAGGACAAAGCTGCGTACTAGACGGGACGGGGCGTTGCTCCGAAAAAAAAAAAAAAAAAAGGCGCCATGGAGAGAAACGGAAAAAAAAGTTGGAGGGGCAACCAAAGGACGCTGATCCCCGACAGAAAAGTGCATTAATTTATCCGTTCCGAAAATATCACAAAACGCAAGCAAAAAAGGGAAATGCCGAAATGACAGTGACGTTTAAATTAACAGACAAAAACGGTTACGCCTTGTAGAAAGGATAAACCCTGGGAACGCGAATATCTATTTATTGGGAAACGAAAGGCAGTGGCGCGTTGGGGGGCTACGCGACAAAAGAAAAAATTGCACACGGGAGGGAGTCCACATCGGGAAAAATTGCTTGGAGAAAGTGTAGGGTGGTCAGCCTATAGCGAGGCACAACCGGAGCCAAAAACAGGGTTTTTAATCGGGGTGGAAATCCATTGAAGAGCACTCTTCCAAAGGGGAAGAAAGGAAAAGAACTTCGGCGACGTGAACACATAAAAAAAATAGAAAGGAAAAACGGGGTGGTTAGCCGCAAACGGTCCCGCAAATGGGGGGGAGGCTGAGAGCACTACTGCTACCCGGCAAAAAAAAAAGGAGAATGAGCAGCAAGCATGGCATCCATATGAAGCTAAAACCAAAAAGAGTGAACCCAATCGTCAGGTCAGTGCTCACTAAACAAGGGGGGAGAGAGGGGGGGGGGGGGGGGGGAAAACAAGTAAAAATTTCCTTAACAAAAAAATGAGGAGGGGGGGAATGGGGGGTTCCCGGTAGTTGGCTCTTAAGCCGACTGGGAGAGGGGAAGACGCCGGACGAGGGGGGAAAGATAAATACAGGGGAAAAGGAAAGGTCTTAAGGCCACCGCTGCAAAGAAGGACGGCAAAATGGGCCTAAAAAATTTTGCAGTGACCGTTTTTCGAAATACTCACTTGAGCAGCAAAAGAACTGAAAAACAACCTAAGCGGGAGGGAAGCAAAAAAAAAATGAAGGTCAAATTCGCGACATCTGGATCCCCTCCCGGAAGGGAACGTCCAACTCACCTGACTCGGCCGTGTTTTTACCTGGAAAGGTCAGGGAAAAGAAAGAAAACAAAAGTAAACCCTTTTGTTAGTGAATCGGAAAAGGGGAAACCGGTGGGGGGAAAGACCACTGAGACCCACCAACGGAGTGTGCAGCAGGAAACACTCAACAAACAAGCCTCCAGGAGAGGGAAAAATCCTTCACTTGTAAATTTGGGGGGGGTGGTGCCGCCAAAAAATGCAGAATGAAAAGAGAAAAAAGTGCCGACAGAGGTGGAAAGGCTTGGACCTTTCAAAAAAGAGAGATACGGCAGGGATTGCAGAAACTTCCCTTCCTCGCCCACAAGGCCCAGGACGGGAGCATGTCAGACTTCAAGGGGAACGGACTGAAAAACTCTGTCCTCTGTGCGAAGGGGGAAACCTCGCTAAGAAGGCATCAGCCTCTTCCCGCTGCGGGGGGCAACGGTAAGCAATGTGAGGTTTGAAAGGTGCCGGTATGAAAGAATCAAAAAAGGGGGGAGAAAAAGAATCGGCGTGCCGGATGGGTCACCACCACGCTTTAGGGAGTGAAAGTAGGTAGGGGGTAAGATCTAACCTTAATAAAAAGGGGTGGCGGAAGTCCCCTGTGCTCTCCGCCCGAAAAAAGGGAAGGGAGGAAGCGGGGGCACGAAGACTAAGATCCCCCCTGCCCCAGGAGCACGCGTAAGTGTGCAACACTTTGGAAAGAGAAGGGTTGAAGATAACTGGAACGGGGTGGAAGGGGGGACCAATAGGTGGTGGCTTAAAACTGGGAACTTGCCTTTGTGAATGGGGCGGGCTGAAGCCGGACGATTTGTTTACACCCGCAAAAAAAAGGCTGAACAATGGTTCTGCTTCCTCGGCCCAGGGGGGGGAGAGCGCGGGGGAAAAGGGGTTTAGGGAAAAAGGACAATTCCCGCAAAAACAAAAAAAGGGCGACAGACAGTCTGAGTACGGCAAAATGAGCCTTGGGCTGGAAAAGGAAATGGGGTGCGTCGGTCAACTACCTAAGAAGGGGAAAAAAAGAGTGGGTCAGATGACAACCCAAACCCAACGAGAAAAGTACCGTTTGCCCGATGAAACTATCAACTGTCACCAAACAGTGTCTTTGGAAAACGCTAGGTTCGGAGGAGAGAGAAAACACAAAGGAAGGAGGAAAAGGATGAAACCCTAAACACTTTTTTGGTCAAGCACGAAATAAAAAGGAACCGGGGTGCAGTGAAAGTTCATCGAAAGAGGGGGGGGCCACCGAAGGTTGGGAGCGCTGGGTTCAGAAAGGGGCCATCAGAAGAAACGGCGGGTCAGAATTTTCCTTTAACAAGGGGAAGGAAAACGAACAAAGTCGTGCCAAGGCCGGCATTCCAAAACTTAAGGATTGGATCATCGTCTGGAAAAGTGCCAAAAACTGGCCAAAACGGACTGCACTGTCCCCTCAAATAAAAAAAAAATAATACAAGTGACCGAAGTGGCACAAAAAAAAGGAAAGTTTTAGGGGCCGTGGGGGGTACACACAGCAAAAGATTTTCGAGAAAAGATTACGTCCAAGATGTCCAAAAGTGTAGAGCAAAAAAACTATATTGGGGGGAGGGGGGGGAAAAATAACCCAGGCAGGACCGACGGAAGAAACGGTCACATTGAAAGGGGGGGGGAAACACTAGTTAAAGAGGGGGGGGGGTAGAATGGCGTTGGGAAACCGTGGTCGGGGGATCGGAAAAAAAACCGGGGGGTTAGAAGAAGTTTACAGAAGCGTACCTAAAAAAACCGCAAGGGGCAACCCACCCGGCTTCAGTCTGGGACAGTGGGGAAAGCCAGAGCCCTACCCAAAAAAGATCGTAGCAATTAAAACTTAATTCGCAAGGGGTAAAAATAACTAGCCCCCAAAGGGGGGGGTCCGGGGCGGTTGGGTCAAGTAATCGCAAAGTACAACGCCCCCGGATTCAATAGGAGGAAAAAGGAGGGAGAGTCAGGCTTTGCCGACAGGAAAGAAAGGCAACAAATAAATAACCGGAGGTATAGAAAAATTCAAGGGAAGGGAAATAAATGAGGTCCTAAGGGGGGGAAGATTAATAACCCTTCGCATCAAAACGCAGGGAAAAAAATTGTGTTGCGTCAAAAAACACAGGGGAATGAACTGTCGAGGAGGTGGCAACAATCGGTTCATAAAAACATCAAAACGGGCAACAAAATTAGTAAACCAAAAAATCTTGGGGTGGGGGGGGGGGGACAAGGGAAGTGATTGGGCCAAGACGTCCTGTGCCGACCAGGGGGGAATAAAACCGGTAAATATATGCAAACGAAAAAAAGGGTTGTACGTGGGGGAAGGTCAGGAAAAGTACGGGTCAAGAAAAAAAATGGGTGAAGGGAAAGTTTTTGGAAGTCCAGATTCCCCGACGACTGGGGGGAGGGGGAGAAAAATGGAAAAGAGGGGGGAAAACACTACTTTAAAGACCTGCAGGGACGGGGGTAGGGGCGATTTCCGCAAGCAAAACAGGTTGAGGCGGAAAAACGCGCAGAACGACGGGTCTTTCAAAAAAAAAACCTAAAACCAAAGGGGAGAAAAAGGCTCCCATGTGCGGCGGGGTTGCGCTGAACGCCACCGCCTCAGACCCATTTGTTGGATCAAACGTAGTGGGGGCTATGTAATAGGCGCGGACTTATTCCTGAAGACCCAAAGTTAATTAAATTGAAACAGGACCCCGCTCAAAAGGGGGGGGGCTTGGAACAAAAAAAAAAAAGGCCAAGACCAACAAAGCCAGCGGAACGTTACCACGAAGCTGCTGGTTTTTGAGGACACGTCTGGGGATTACTCTGGGCCGGGTCTGCCGCGCCGAAACGGGTCCCCTTGTAGCCGAAAAAAAACAAAGGACGAAGAAAGAAATCGTGGGCTGCGCTGCCATGGCGTGGCAGGCAGTCGATGATCATAAGAGCAAAAGGGTGGCACCGTGGTGTTAAACATTAGGACGTATGAGCTGCCGTTCTCTATCCGGCGATGGGCGTTAACCGTGGGCAGCGACTAACAGCTCGGTCAGGTTTGGGATCGGGTTCCTGGCACTGACCGACAAAGATTAGGGGGGATGAAATTTCGTACTGCAAGGGGGGGGAACATTTGGGGGGGAAGAAAAAAAAAGCGAAAAATTTGGGGGTACTTTCACCATGACCTGCTCGCGGGGCACTGGGGTATGGGCTAGCCGGTGGCCTAAGAAGCTTAAAACCGGGGGTAGTTAACGGAAAACCAAAAGAGGCATCAAACCTACATGGCTTGTGTTCTGGGGGGGGATTCTTGCCCCCGAGGCTCGCTGCCCCCGACGCGGGACATTCAAACCCATCTCAAGGGGTACCATCAAGGATTCGAGGAGGGAATACAGAAAAGAATTCCCCTGAAAAATTTGTGCCGTTTTGGGGGGGGGGGGAGAGAAGCCAAATGAGGGGCATCTGATTTTCATCATGTCAAGAAATGAAGGCCTTTGCCATGTCTCGATGACACGGCTTTGAGACAAACGACAAAATTGGGGGTTGCCGGTTTTTCAGGTGGGCAGTCAAGACGGAGGGGGAAAGTTCGCTAAACTTTAAGGGTTGAAGTTGGGGCCGGGGGGTGATTTTTCAGGGGGGTTGGGGTGTTGTCTGTGGTTTGTTTTGGGTGGGGTTTGGGTTTTGTTTGTGTGGGTGTGGTAGTGTTTGGGGGAGTCGCAACAAGCATCTACGGTGGCGTGGTGCCATGCCATTGGTGCGGGGGTTCCGGGGCATTGTCCGGGGGGGAAAACGGGATTTCACATGTGGGGCCGGCAAAACTGGGGGGGGAAACGTCCATCCTTGCGTGCTGGGAAAGGTGGGGGAGGGGTTTTACAGGTTGTGTGGGGGGGACGGCCAAGGGAAATCGAACAAAAACAAAGGAACGGAATGGATTCAAAAAGAAAGAGGAACTAAAAAAACCCCATCCAATGCAAAGACAAAAAAGAATAAGTCCACACCGGTTGAGAAAACATTTAAGCAATATGACAGACCAGCAAAAAACCAAAGGAAGCGGCCTTAACTATGCACGAAAATAAAGGAGAAGGCCATGATCAAAGACACCAACAGGTGAATAGAACCCTCCTGTATTTACAACCCAAACATAAAAAATTGACGTGGACGGTATCCAAGGGGGAAACAGCAAAAAAAGAATCAAGCAAGGAAGAAACCAGCATTAAATCCTCATGACACCGTTTTGAAAAAAAGCCAAACCAAAAAAAGCACCGGGCTGAGGGACCTTCACGACGGAAAAGAGTGGTCGGGACCTGGGAAAAAATGCTTGGGGGGAAAAAAAAGTTGACAAAGCTGCAATACGCACAGTAGGTCAACATGGCGGTTTTGGGACTTGGGAGAATGTCTGGGGTAAGCCGATATATCGGGTGTGAAAAACGGAGACTGAGAGGGAAATCAGCGGGGTAATTTTCCGGGGACGCTCCTAACAAGGGCAGAAAAAATGTAAAAAGCGCCTTAACAGGGGAAGCGCAACAAGACACATAAAAAATCGCGAAAACAAAAGCGGTTTACTCCGCCCAAAAAACGGGGAAAAGAAGAAATCCGGGAGGAGGCGCAGGAGAGAAGACAACCAGAGGGGGAGATGATCATCTACAGGAAAATGACCAATAAAAAAAGCAAAGCCCTCCAGAAACAAGATTCACAACGTCTTTGTGGGATTGGACACAATAGTAGAAAAAAGGGAGGCAAGGAAATCACATGGCGGCCGTCTTGATTCGTTGTTCAGCGGGGGAAGGGTCGTTGGTCATGGGGCGTTTTTAAAAAAAAGGATTGTTAAGCGCTTTGGAAAGCCTCCGGGGGGGCAAGAAGGATAAATAGCATGGGTAGAGGAAAATGAGGGGGTGAAAGCTGTCAAGCTAAAAACCAAAAAAAGGGGGGAATCGGTTTGAAGGGGGGGGTGGCTTGGCTGTTTTGGGGGGGGGAGGAAAAAACCGAAGGCCGTCCCCTGACGAAGCACCAACAACAAGAACAAAGGGCGAATAGGACACGGAGAAAACTTTTTATCGTCTAAGCTTGACCCCCCAACCCACGGAAAGAAGGAGAAGGACTTCCAACGAACAACTGCAATCAAGGTGAAACCGCGGTCAATGTAAAAGAGTATCACCAACTGGGGGGGGGGGGAATCGGCATATTGACCAAAATTTGGACCGACCCGGAAACGGGGGGTCCTCCGCGGTGGCAGAAGTTTTTCTAAAAAAACAAAAACATTATGGGAAAGAGGTCTGTGAAAATTTAGTATGGGGGTCACGCGGCTGACGGGGGGCTGCCTAAAGAAACAAGTGCAAAACCGGGCACCTTCCTTGGTAAGGAATCCCATGTATATGGACTAAAGATGAACTATGACAGGGACGAGTACCCAAAATCCCTTGCATGTATCATCGGCAACGTTTAGGACGTGCGCCAACGTCCGGGGGAGGCGTTTTTAGGAAAGAGGATAACACCTTAAGCGCCAGGCTCTCCCACGCTCCCTTAAAAAAGGAGTGTGGGGAGGGACCGATATGGGGGGGAATCGGCAAGAGGAAAAAAGATGGCTTCGGGTATTGGTGCAAACACCCGCAGCATTAGGAGCCCTTATAAGGGGTAGTACATATTCGAGACCAAAGCGGAAAAACGGGGGGTGTCTGTAAGGAACCGTTGCTTTACACGAGAAACGGGGGGAATTGCGAAAGAAAGAAAAGTTTCCAATCAACGATCCCCCGACAACCCGTCCAAGAAAAAAAAGGATCCGCGAGGAAAAGGTTGGTGAAAAACGCGAAAATGGGAAAAAAGTGCCACGAAACGAGGGGGACTACGGGGGGGGGGGGGACCAACCAGGGCCTCTTGTTAATTTTTCAGGGAAGGATGATAGTGGGTTGTGCGGTTGAGCGATGCAACAGGGGGTTATGATAAGCTGGAGCGGGCGTGCCTATTTGGAAAAAAGACGCGCCGCAATAAAAAGGAGGTGAAGCATAAGCAACAGTCGGAACGGTAAGGCGTAACAGGGGGTGGGAAGCGGGGTGAAAGGGGGAGACCAATGTTTTGCATCAACTCCTTATGAGAACAGAAGGGATGGAGCATAGGCTATTTGGGGAAACCCAACATCCACAGGAAGAAGCCGAAGGCCAACGACCGTGTGTTGAGGGAAAAAGAAACCGTCCACGGGAAGACAGGTAAACGTGAAGTAACCACACTGAAAACTTGGGGTCCTTGAAAAAATTGACGGGGGGGATGAGGCCCTCTTACCAAAAAACAAGAAGGAAAGTAAGGAGGATCCCTGAACAAACATGGGTCGCCCGGAGAAAAGGGAAAACAAGTTGTGACAGTGAGGGAAGAGGAAAGGTCAAAAGTGTACATACAACGGGGGGGTTCTTGGGGGGGAAGGGATGGGTTTCATGCCAGAAAAAAAATCAGAGGTCCGTGGGGGGGGGAAAAAAAAAGTCTTATTTGGACGGAAAGGGAAACAAACGGAAAAGCACACAAGGACCCGAAAAAGACCCGTGCCGCTGCAGGAGGAAAGGAAAGGGGTCGATTCTGGGGGCCAAACATTGGTGTGCGCAAGGTCCCCAACCTCTGGCAACCCTCGAAGAGGGAAACGGCCATGGCAGAAATATCACTTGGAGGGAAGGAAAAAACAAACGATCACAGGGGGTCACACGCGGACCCCCTCACAAAAGGATAAAAAAAAAAAAAGCATTCCCGGAATCGTGCTGCGAAGAAACTTCGGGGTAGGGGGGAGGAGCATAACAAGGAGGGAGCAAAGGGAAGTTGCCAACAGGCGGGTTCAGACCGTTGAAACCGGGAGGTACAAAGCGGGGAGAAAATGCCATTTTCGGGTAATAGGGGGGGACGTTTGAGGGAACACCATAAAACACTCATCTCGGTAACCGGAGAAAACGGAGGGAGGAAAAAAAAAAAACCAGACCAATTGACCCAACACCGCAGGGTTGCGATTTGGGATGTCTATCCATCGGAAATACCAACTCCCTTGAATAGAAACCAAATGGGAGGTTGACGTTAAAATAAAGAGGAAAACTCCAGTTATTTTATTTATTAAGAGGTTTTTCGGGCCGGGGGAGATTTTCAAAGAAGCCAGGAATTAAGAACACCTACCAATTTAGATCTGGGTCGTGTGGAAAAAAGGGAGGATGAGCAAAAACAAAGGCACAGCTATAAAATAAAAATAAATAAAGTGATAAAAAAATGCCTATGAGAATTTCAAACGTGCGACGAGTTGGAACTGAATCCTGGGGGAACCGGGCCGGTAATTCCAAATAGGTTGAGGCCGGACGCCAAGTAAGGAAAGAGGGTAAATCACAGGTTCTGGGTCCCGGTTTCAGCAAATAAAAATTCGGAAAACCAACAAAGGAAAAGACCAAAAACAGGGAGGAAGCTGGGGGGGGGTGGGAGGAAAGTCACGGAAAACAAGCCGTCCGGGCTTCAAAGGAAACCGTGTCGCACGGGTCCGAAGGGAACGATTAACCACAGCAAAAGGGTGTATGTTCGCGGTCAAAGAAATACGGGAAGGTGAAAAGGGGGTGGGTCAGATTCCTCAAGGGGGCGGTGGGAGGCCGTTCAAGGGGGTACACTAGAAGACAGGTCAAGCAGACCTGGGCCGGATGGAGGGAACGACCTTCACCGTCAGGTTCAGGCCGGGGGGGGGAAAAAGTCTGTCCAGGGGAGGGGAAAACCTAGAACCTAGTAAATTGAAGGGGGGAAACAACTGTGTGCTGGGAGAGGGTTCAGCTGGCCGCAAGGACTTTTTTGCAATGCACAGAGGTTCTAGATATAGAATTTTATGGCCTAAGGATTTGTGGTTGGGGGGGGGCAAACCGCGCCTAAAAGGGGGGGGGCTTGACACCCGGGCCATGACCAACAAAAAAAAGCGGAAACGCCAAAAGATCGAAAGTCAGAAAAAGATTTAGGGCCGCGCTAAAAAAGAACGGGTGAAGGAACGTCCTGGGAACAAACCACTGCTAAAAAGAAAGACTATTGGGGACCGGAAAATATCATATCGGGGAGCCGGGTTCAAAGACGTTTTGTTGGAAAAAAATTGGGGGGGGGGGGGGGGGAGGGGCCAATGAACTCCATTCAACGGCCAGAAGATCTGTGTTTGGAAGGGGGGGGGTAACAGCTTCGTTGGGAATCCAAGGAAGATGTCTGGCTTTTTGGTGGGGAAGATAACCACGCTACAACAAGGGAGCAAGGGTTCTGTGGTATGTTATACGGGGCGTAAACGGGTAGGCCGGGTGGGGGGAGAATTAGTTTGGCCCTTAGATTGGGTAGACAAAAAATGCTTGTGTTACAAACAAAAAGAACCGGCTCATCTCCTCTTGGGGAACGGGCTAGGGGTTGGGCCGCTAAAATCTAAAAAAACGTCAGTTAATATTATCACAAACCACATACAGGCCTGGGGGGATGAAGTTGGGGGGAAGTCTTTGCTTTCTGAGCAAGGAACAATCAAGCGATAAAAACAATTTCGCGTCACCATAGGGGGGAATATTGCGAGCCAGGAGCCCTAGGCCCCGGTCCTTAAAAGGACGTTTTTGGCGTGGTGGTTTGAAAGGGCACGCCATACGCCATGGTGAATTTGGTCTGGGGGGGGAGGGGGGCGGTTACAAATTTTCTCCATCGGCACGGAAGACGCGGTTTTTCCGGTTATTGGAACTTTACAAAAGGACACAGGGGTGCATATCGCATAATTGAACCAACTATTCAGCAGAAAGCATAAAGGTTGGTTTCTGGTTGGGTGGGTTTTTGTTTTTGTGGGGGGTTCCTCGCACAAATCCACCCCCACCCCCATCGTCAAGACTGGACAGGGGAAGAAGCTTAGTTTCTTTTTCCAGGCAACACGCGCAAACAAATGAATGGAACGGGATTCTTGGTTGGCTCACGGATGACGGGGGGGGGGTCACGTGGTTTTATGGTTTTGCGATCAACTAGACAGACCAAAAAAAAAGGATAGGAAAAGATAGAAGGATAAACCAAAAAAAATAAACAAAACAGAACAGCACATCACAAAAAACCACAGGAAAACGTGACAGTCCAACACCGGCTTGGGGGACTAAAAATTTAATCATGGAGTGAAAGGGCCACAAAAAAGCGACGTAGACGGAGGCGTGGGGGGGGGGGGCCAGAAAAAACAAAAAAAAATTCCTGCCAAAAAAAAAAAAGAAACAGTGAGCTATAGCCCAAGGACGGTTTGGGAGTACAAACAACCCCATGGGGAGCTAAAAAAGCAGGAAAAGCCAAGAATCCAAGAATTCCTAAAAAAAAGCGCACCAGGGGGAAAGGGAACCCCCAAAACTTCAAGAAAAAAAGCCGCGTTTCAGATGAAATTCCCCATAATCATCGTGGTAGTTCGGAAAAGGGAAAGACGGTGGGGGAAAAGGGTGAGCTGCGCAGAAGATTCCAACATGTAACGCAGGAGGTGAGGGGGAGGGGGTGGAAGCACGGGAAATAAGAATATAAAAGCGGGGGGGGGTTGAGCCAATTAGCTAAGGAAAAACCGTAAACCAACAAATGTTTCAGCTGTGGGGGGGGGGGAATCCATTTCCGACGCGACCACCATTCGGAAAGGGGGAAAGAAGATTCCAATAAAAAGCCGGGCAGGGCCGACGTAACCATAAAACATCACACGAAAATGGGGGGGCAAAACGGTCCCCAATTCTCAAAAAAGAGGGGGATAGCAACCGTCTCCACAAAAGCACCCATGGTGCAAAATCAGCAAGAAGGCCAAACGCTGAACATCGAAAAGCAAAAAGAGATTTCACAAAGGCTGTTGTGCGCAGCGAACGTCTCTGAAGAGCTTGGACCTGAGGGGGGTTGGATGCGGGTATCAGTTTTGTGGGGAGGGGGGGCGGGGAGGAAAAAAAAAAAGGGTTTGCTCTGTAAAGCACTTGAAAACCCCGGATCGTGTAGACATAAATCGGTGAGAAAATTCAGGGGGTCCTGGGAAGGGCGGAGAAACCTCGCAAATTTGGAGGATAAATTCTAAAAAAGTGGTCCGTAGGGTTGGCCCTACCAGGCTACGCTCGCCAGAAAACTAACATGGGAAGTCAACGTCGCGCAAAAAGCACACCAGGTGGTTCTACGGAAACAAAGACGGGGAACGGGGGGGGGGGACCCCCCCTTTACAAAAGAGAGGGTACTTCAAAAATTACGAAAAAGACAAACACAGGTTGTGACCGTCCAGCTGATCAAAGTAAAAAACTGGGGGGGGTTGTATCTCCACCAAAATACGACCCTTGGGACTCGAAAAACGCGGAGAAAGACTACCAAGGGATGGGAATGGAAATCTTAAGTTGACGAAACCAAAAAAAGCTCTACATACTGGAAAACATGTTTTGACCACTAATGAAGGGGATAAAGACGACCTAGCAAGACCGAGTCCGCAACTCTCAGGAAAAGAAAATATTGGCGATAAACGATCGCCAAGGGGAGTGCAAAATAAACCAAGGCCCGTCCTGGCGCATGGAAGAATCCATTTTTACTCTTAACTTTCTTTTTACCAGGTGTTGAGCGTGGTGCAGGGTTGGGTGGGGGCCTCGGAACCAATGCCCTCAAACTACCCTCCAGATCAAAAAAGGTAAAGTGGAGTTGTGTAACAGTGTAGAGAATTGGAAACTCCCAAAAACGAAAAAAGAAAACGGGTTGGAATCGTTGTTTTAAAACGCAGAGCACGGAGTCCCTTCAGGTAGGTATTGGGTAAAAAAAAGAGCGAAAGGATAAGGCACCGGGTGGACGTGCCACTGGGGAAGCCACGATTCAGGGAGTCGGAGTGGCCTGCCTAAAAAAAGTAAAACAATCGCAACGGAAATCTACGGAGAAACGGTTCACAAGGGAAGGGACCAAAGAGATGTGTGAATAGATGTGCCCCTTATCATGAACTTGGTAAGGGGGTTGGATATATAACGAATAGTGTGTGGCTCGAAAAGACAGAAAAGTGCATTATTATTCGAGGGGCGGCGGGGCTGGTGATTGTTTGCACAAAACGAGCAAAGGGGGACCAGTCTGAACAGGGGGTGAACGGTGGCAACCGTCCCTGTATAAAGGGGGGCGCAGAAGAGGCAGGAGGCAAATGGTTAACCGACATCAGGGGAACAGACCTTATGGCAAATGGGAGCGGGGAGAACATACTTTTAACTCAAGAAAAGACGGCCAAAAACCGAAAATGGGCCCACGACGAACTGAAGGGGGGGTAAAAGGGGATGACCCAATAAAAAAGTTGCACTGAAAACACTGTGTGAAAGCGAAAACATCAGAGGGTCAAAACAGTTCGGTAGCCAAAAAAGAAATGGGGAAGGAAAACGAGGATCGCTGAGGGAAAACAAAAAACAATGAAAGGGGGGGAGAAAAGAGGAGCTTCACCGAAACTCAAGCGGCGAAAGGAAACACCGGGGTGGGTGGCCGAGTTAGGAGGCGAGTCGGGTGCCGGGGTAACAACCGTTGGAAATTCTGTGGGGGGGCAAAGCCTGGAAATCAGCCTTACCCGGGGACTCTTATTGGTGAGTAAGTTTGGTAAACGCGCACCAACGGAGAGAAAAGGGCTCATTTCAAGCCCGGCTCCCAAAAGGAGCTTTGGAGGTCAAAAAAAGGTGGCCCTTCAAAAAAAGAACGCACCCGCCAGAAGATAAAAAAAAAAAAGAAAATAAAAAAAATAAATCAAAACCATAAAAAGAAAAACAGAAGGGCCGAGGGAAAGACAAAGGTGCAGGAAGGACCCCGAGCGTGGGGGGAAAAACTCAGGCCCGCCCCCCGTCCAAACAAAAAGCATTAAAAAATCGGGCATCGCTAGGACTATAAATGGGCGGGTTAGATCCCAGAAAGAGCCGGCCAGAGCCAGGGGAGAGGGGCAAGTCATAGGGGGGAAAAAAAAGTTGAGGGGCCGGCGGAGAGGGACGGACCGGGGAAGGGGTTGAGGGAAAGGGTATGCGGGCTCCCTTGTTGCTTCGAAGAAGAGAGAGAAAAAAAAAAAACGCCAGGGCACTAACGACAAAAAAGGGTTGCGCTTGAATTTACTGTGGAGAAGACCCTCCTTCATTAGGTACAAACCCCACATATAAAAGTGCTCAGGAAGGAAAGAAAGAGTGGGTAAAAAAATAGACCTATGTAGGAGGGGGGTGTAGGCAAGCAGTAGATTTTCAGGAATCGCCACTGTTAAACAAACCAACAACCGGGAAAACCATGTAAGGGAAGCTGAAAAGTGAGATGGCCTGGGCCCCATGCCTCGGGGTAAAAAAAAGAAAAAAGCGGCACAACAGAACTGTTTTCAGGAAAAGAAGGAAATTAGGTGATATAAATGCTACCGAAGGAAGGGTGGGGGGAAAAAAAAGGAGGGAAAAGACATGGAGCATTGAAACAAGAAAAATTATTTCGCGCAAACTGGGATTCGTGCACAGAACCTCGGAGAGGCAGTGCGTGGTAAAAAGGGTGTCAAATGCAGTCTCAAGGCTCCCAATGGGAGCAAAACTAAGGGGTTGCAGTAAAAAAAATGGGAAGGGAAAGAATCTCTTTTGGTTGAGAATTAAATTGCACGTGTACCCAGCCGGTGTAGGGGGGGGGGGAAATACCTTTGGGAGGGGGTCCGAATTGTCTTAAAGAGGGGACAGAAATGTCACCACCAAAGAAAAAATGGGGGGGTGCTTTGGGAAAATCCACGACAGCTGGACAAAAAAAAAGGGGGGGAGTTCGGTCCATGAATTTGTGGAAAAGGGTTATCCAAACGGGCTTAACAACTTACATGTGAAGGGGGAAAGACAGTGAAAAAAAAACAGCATTGTGGGGGGGGGGGTGGTCAGACAGGAAAATGGAGTGGTAAGGCGGTGGGCCGGAAAGAGGAAGGGTTCCGAAAAAAAAAAAGGAACGTTTAAATGTAAAAAGACAGGTGGGCGTGTCGCAGGAAAACGCGCAAGGACAAAACGACCCTGTCCTTTTTAAAGAAAATCAACCGATATTCAAGAGGTCTCCTACCGATTACGCGGGGAGGGGAAAACCCGCCCACCAGATGCTTCAAAAAAAGGGAACATGAAAACCCAACTAAAAACAGCGTAAGGGGAGGGAAAAGAATGCAAAGTGTACAAGTGGGCTCAGGGTGTACTAAACGGGTCTGTTAAAGAGGAACCACAAACGAACCTGAGAGAGGGCTGGAAAGCAGGGTTAAAAAAAACGGGGTTCCCTGGGGCTTGTGTCCAGGCTACGATCAGGGCGCAAATGCCCCAAGTGGTTGGCCTGGTGTTTATCTGTCGGGATTACTCGAAAAGAAGGGAGAAGGGGGGGGGTACCTTCAGGCGCCCGGGAAAACTTCAATGGGTTCTCTGAAAAAAAAAAAGGGGGGGGGGGTCTGGGTTTAGGAACTCTAGAAAAACCCGCAGTCCAAAAAAGTTTCTGAAAAAAATGGACTGGAGCCCCTTGGAAGAGGGGGGGGGGGGGGTGTCGGCAAAGAAAATTTATTAAACCGATGAACAACCAAGATTATACTGGGGGTTTTCAGTCACATAACAGAAACAACTTACATTGGAAATCCCCAGCGCCACACCCTCAACAAAAGCAAAACAGATCACGGGGAGCAAAAGGTTGGGGGCAGGAAGGTCTCACGCGTTGGCCTCCAACCAAACGACCAAAAAAACGAGGGAAGAAATGGCAGCAGGTCACTAATCAATACGGAGGAGGGGGGGCAGGATACTAAATGCCAACAGGAGTGTCCGTGGTGAAAACAGGGGGGGGGTGTTCATAAAACAGCCATTAGGGGGGGGCAATGCTGATGGGAAACCCATGCTGAGCGCTGCAAAGTGTATATTGCGGGGGAACGAGTAATGGCACCTGGTGGGGTGTTTTCAACGTTGGGTTGGGGGGGTGTTCATGGGAAATCAAGCCGGCGGCTGCTATCGAAAGGACGGAAGCAGTGTCAAGGTAGAATGGAAAACGGGGGTGAATTTCTGGGGGTGCGCTAAAGAGACGGGAAAACGTCACGAGGGGTCCCATGCGGGGAAACGTGCCTTGGCAACAGTCACCATCGGAATATTGTGTAAAATTTGTGTAGGGAAGATGGGTGTCTGGAGGGCTGTCTGGGGGGGGGTTGCGCAAAGAACAATGTGGCCGGTGGGTCATTGGTAAGATAATCACAACGGGGGGGGGGGGGGAAAGAGAGAGAGTCAAAACAAAACTCCCCAAAAATCCAAAACAGCGCCAGAACTAGTCCTCCAACAACTTCTTTCTAGAAAACGGGAAGAAAATCTGGGGAAAAAAAGAAAAACGGAATCATTCAGAGACTTTCCCTGTGGGAAAAAAAAAAAAAGAAAAACCCAAAAAATAACGGGACGAGTTTGAGAAGGGGATATCAAAAAGAAACTTCTGGCACTAAATCAAAAACGGGAAAAAAGTGTTTCACTCATTATCAGTAGGCAAGAACAAGCAAAAAGACCTCCCAGCAAAATTGAAAAATCAGCAGGAAACAAAAGTAATGGCGTTGACCACTTCCCAAAAGGTAAGCGAAGTTGGGACAGGTCATTCCTGCAACATCGAAGGAGGGTACGCTGGAAAATTGATCGTTTGGCGAGTAGGGGCACATAACACACACGATCACTATGAAGGGGGGGCTGGGTTGAGGGAGAAAATGA
>Ga0179593_1303345_pt1 | contig 23545 bp, 27 predicted proteins | sample CZODoug2_1_08_16_FD_185931 | JGI IMG/M metagenome (GOLD analysis project Ga0179593, IMG submission 185931) | Vadose zone soil fungal communities from Angelo Coast Range Reserve, California, USA - CZODoug2_1_08_16fungal (PacBio error correction) | ecosystem: Environmental > Terrestrial > Soil >...
GGAGGGACGGTCCTTGCAGGGGGGGCGAACTCGGTCGGGGGAAAAACCGGTCTCCATTCCATTGCACTATGAAAAGAGGTGATAACTGCTATTGTCGCAAACAGCAAACTAAATGAGAAACCTCAATGTCTTGACTCAGAATGGGGGACAAAAAAATATCTAAATCGGAAAGGCCCCGGGGACGCGGCTAAATCAAACATAGAAAAAGCAGATAGGGGGGGGAAGTGCCGCAGATCCAGACACTAGGTTCTGTTTGCTTAAGCAGTTCTGGGTAAAGAGAAACAAAAATGAAGGGGAATCAAAAGCCACTGAGGAATGACTAAAGTTTATTAATACATTTCTCAGGGAAGGGGGGCCTGGTCTAGAGCAAGGCCGGGCGGAAATAAGGATTAGGGAAGGAAAGCAATTGGTCTCGGCAGGGGGAAGAGGGAATGTCTCATCTAGCCAGAAGGATAAACCTGGGAAGGGTTGGACGTGCCGAAAATAGAGCTCAGATTTAGGAGTTGCGCGGAAAGGGCGCGTGTTTCAGGGGTATGTCAATGAAAAAGGCTGCAGGAGCCCCCACCATAAAAGAAACTTTGTAATGGGGGAGCGGGTTCAATCTTTAGGAAAATCCGACAAAGGGCTCTTTTGCGCAATAGAGAGAAAAAGCAACCGTAAAAAAAGAGGTGAACCAAGCTACACAAAAAACGGGGCGGAAAACTCCGTAGAGGATCAAAAAAATTTAGACTTTATCGTCGTCGTTGACAAGGGCACTTTACGAGGGAGGACTCCAATGCCCTTATGATAGTATGCTTTCACCCTTAAAAGGTAACAGGGTGGAGGAGATAACAAGTATACCGTGTCTGAAACTCGATTGATGAAGTAGAGTGAATCGTGGTCTCGATAACTCCACCGCTCATCTTTCCACTTTGAGACGGGGAATGTGGACCAGATAGAATTTCTTAGTCTGGAAAGCAGATCCGCGACGCGGATGTGGGGGTACGGAGCTGTGTATGATTTCTTGGCCGGAGTGGAGCAAAAATGACCTGTGTATCTTGCCCGGCGATGTGCTACGGCAAAAGCTGGAGTTGCCAAGGCTTCACGGGAACAACTGCGTGTACGGGTTTAAAGAAGATCAAGATGCAAAGATGTGTTAAAAATCAACGCGCGGGGAACGGGGGACCAGTACAGAAAGCGAGAGGGTTGCAAGAGGTAGGTGGGGATGTTGGTATCAACATAGGTGTCCGTCTGGCTATTTGGGGGGGCGTGTTCAAAGGAGGGGTCCACCGGGAATGAAAGTCGGTAACCTCGCGGTTGGTTCAACCACACGGAAGGAAGTTCCGAAGAGTTGGTTGCCTACGGCCCGCAAGGTGAAGACGGGGGTGAAAATTGGAATCAACGACACGGGACGAAAACGGTTGGATGGAGCGGGGCGTATCAGTTTTCCCATGTCGGCGTCTAAGGGGCCTGGCGTGCTGGAAAAGGGAAAGGATTTTCGCGATGCGGTGGGGGAAAGCAGGGTGGTGGGCACAGCGCACCTAAAAGAGGAATGTGTAGGGGAACTCGAGGGGGTAAGGGGAGGGGCCGTAGGGTACTGTTACGTGTGAGGGGGGCAGCGCGATGATGCAAATTGGGATAAAGAGAGGGGATTCCTGATGTCACCTGTGGGGCGGAGTGGGTACATAGGTTACGGATGCAACTTTTGACGGTAGACATCCGACATCGAGAGCCCACGAGGCGGAGTCAAGGTCCCCCCCCTCAGCTACCAGGGCGTCCCCTAAGGAAGGTTTAAAAATGGCGTTCTGGACGTGACTCCCAACTCGCACCGCAGGTAACGGGCCTTGCCAGGGGGGAGAAACGTATTCGGCGTTCAAGTTGGGCCTAAACTGAACTTGACGTGAACAATGATCTTGACCCGGGCACCAAGCTAAGTCTCTGGGGGGCTAATAGACTGGAAAAAGTCCACGGTGTACTCTCTTCAGGGGAGGGCAAATGCACAATGCTTAATCAGATTCCGAGTTATGAGGTTGGGTGGACGGAAAACATAGGTGTCTGAAGGCAAAGACCGGTCTGGTTTCGGTATGACGCATGGGGTCTCGTGAAGGGCAATAATCAGGACTCTGTAAGGACTTGGGGTTCGGTTAGAGGGGGCAGGGAATGAAGTCATTTCAGTTACATGGCAATTACAAGAGTGGATTCTCCACAGCGCAACGGGGTACCAATCAGACGTGAAAGGATAATCGCAAAATAGGGGGGTTGCCCGTAGAACGAAAGGAAATGTGTGCCTCAGGCCGAGTGAGGGGGTGATTAGCGGGAATTGGGGGGACTGAACCCGGAATCGCGATGACTGGAAAAACCAAGAAACTAACACAGAGCAGGCCACCAGCGCGAAATGGGCTTCTCTTGGCAAGGGCATCCGAAATCAGTCTGGGGATTTAAACTTCAAATGGATCCGGGGGTTGTGTTTGGGGTACCGCGCTTCGGGGAAAATAACCAGAGCATCAATATGGGCCACCGCACAACGAGAGGTCGACTTTAAAAAAAAAGAGGAGCCTAAAAGAAGCTCAGACCCCGGAGATACCAGAACTTAACCCAGACCGAGAAAAGCGGGGTCTGCGGTGCAACAAAACCGAAAGTCGGAAGTGGGGGCCGGTAAAAAGGATTGGAGCATTCGTTGAGGGGTCGCAGGTTTCGCAGTGTGCTGCGTGTCCGGTTGGAATCTGTGTGTGTGGTCGTCTAGGCGTTCGCAGCAAAAATACGTTACCGAGTGTCCGAACGAACGGGTTGCTCGCCGATGAAGTGGGGGGAGTCTGAGTTGTTAGAAGGAGGTTGTTTCGTACAAGCGATTCAATTGGAGAAGTTTGGGCGAGGTGGTGCGGGAGGGCGTGAATTCCGGAGTCTCTCTTTTTTTCTAAGGTAGAGAATGACTGACTATCGAAGAAGGAGTTGCTCCGGCAAAAAGAAATTGCACTAGTGTGACCATTGTGGGTATTTACAGTGAGGGGAACGCAGTCAACATCGACTTCTGTTTACTACAGGACGTCGCAAAAAAATGGGGAAGCCGAATAGAAGACGAAAAGGGGAAAGGACGTAATCAAAACCAAGGGGAAGATGGGAACGGCAAGCGTTTTGCGAGTGAAAAACGGGGAGCGACCGCCATTGTCGACGTAATTGAAAATGAGGAATAAAACAAGGGCCAAAGCTCTTAGTCCATGCTACAGAGACTAAGTATCACGGGAAAAGGGAAGGCGGAAAAAGATTGCCCGGCGTCAAAGGTCCGAAAGGGTCTTTAAACAAAACAATGGGAAAAAGTTGATCAACGGAAAGTGAGGACGTCGCTTTTGACGAGCGAGGGAGATTTGTGCATCGGCATAGGCCGGGCCCGGAAAGAGAATGAGATGAAGATGACGACGACGGCGAATACTTACGCTAGGGGTCAAAGGGCGGTTGGGCCAGAAAGAAAAGGGTAAAAGGGTTTCACTTTGCAAAGGATGGGAAAGCCTCGATTCTGCGGATGTTGGTTCTGTATGACCGGGGACGGCGACAGGAGGATCGCAAAGAAAGGGAGGAAGGCAAGTGACGGGTATGAAAAAAACAGAAGGGGGGGAAATGTGGGCAGGGGGAGCAGCAGAAAAGTGCAAGTGCACGTGGATGGCGGAAATTGCAAACCGGTGCAAAGGTGGGGGATAAAAGAGCTAACACTTTCTGATTCCGTAGAGTGGGGAACTGAAAAAAGACACAAGCCTCTCTGAACTCATCCGATCAGGGAGGATAGATCAGCTGTGCAAAAACGGACCCAAAAAATTAATGGGAAACAAATCGTGGAAAAGGAAGGATATCACAAAGTACAAGTTTTGTCCCCATGAGAAGGGTCACGCTGGGAGCCGAGACCAGCTGGATTCGGGCATTGGGCGATAGAAAACGGGGAGAACACGGACTGGTCCTAATAAAGAGTCATCCACGCTGAGATGCGAGCAAAAGTTAACGAATTCTATAGAACAATCCGGAAAAAGTTGGGGGGCCGATTGGGCCGGGAGTCACACGTCTAAGGATAATATCAAGGGAAATCGCTGGGCGCAACGGAGAACGCCGGCGCGAAAGCTTTTTCCCGAATGGAAACAAAGAAAGGGTTCGTGGACTGTCGGCAGGAAAGCCATTTCAAAAGTAAGGTCGGCGCAAATCTTAAAAAATGTGGCTACAGATAATGAGGGTGCGCGAAAACGATGCGAGGGCTAAAGCTACGCTGCTGATCGATATTTGGCCAAACACGGGGAGAGCGGTTGGGGAGTACGCCCAAAGTCCTTGAACAGAGGCAAACCGATGACCCTGTATTGGACGGGCCGCCGCGGGAAGGGGGGGGAGAGGGGATCAAGGACCGCAGGCGATTACGCGCAAAGCGAGAGGAAACAAGCCATTCTCTCGGCCCGATGTTCCAGAAAGGGTTCTGGCGAGAGGAGAGCACGAAATCCGGAAACACGGGGAGACTAATCTGAAAATCCATCAAACAGACTTGACGCACCAGAAAGGTTACCCTGGCCATAACAGAATTGGTCGATGGAAGTAAGGAGACCCCCTATGAGAAAAGGGGTCCGGGAGTTCCTGGGAGGGGTGGTTTGCGAGGTACCCCGGCAAAGGGGGCAAAGTATCAATTTAGCTAACCTCTCGGAAGGTTGAAAAGAAAAAATGCAAAAAAAATCCCGGCTCGGGTCTTAGGGGGAGAGGAAAGGGGAAAATTCAGGGAAAGAGTGTGGGGCATGAAAGGAAAAAGGGAGGGAAAGGAAAAGATGGGTTTGAGGACAGTCGAAATGGTAAAGACGCGCGGCAGATGAGGGCCAGGGACGGGGAGAAAGGGCCCGTCAATATAGTCTTGGCATTGGACGCAACGAATGCACTACAAGGGCTAAAAGACGAACTCGGGGAGGGGGAAAGCCTTTGGGGGGTCTTGAAGAGGAAGGTGAATGAAGGACCGTCGGGGGGGGTAAGGGGGGAGAACCCAAGGACCCCGGAATGTAGAATCGGGCTTAGGACGCCGGGGGTGCAAGGGGGAAAAAAAAAGGGGCGGAGGAAGACCGTGGTCAGGGAATCGGGAAAAGACAAAGGGCTCGAACTCTGGTAGGGGGGGGAAAAACCTTTTCCGATTTGCTATTCGACTCAAAAAGGAAGGAAAGAAGAGGCCCTCAGAAAAGCAGCAAGGGTCCGGGGTCTAAGCGCTGACTAGCGAATAAGTTAACGTTCGAAAAGTCCGAAAAAAAAAAAAAAAAAAAAATTCTAAAAAACCACGCCGCAACCAATGTCAGGGGGAAAAACCGAGGAGACACCCTCCAACAGGGCCGGGCTTAAAAAGGGAACCTTCACTTGAACCCAGCAATCTGTTCCAGCAAGGCATTGAAGCCGAGCTTCAGCGTCAGGGGGCATGTCAACATGAAACAAAGGGAGCGGCGCGACCGTGCGCGAAATGGCTAGGAGCAGGGTACCATGGCGGGAGGCAAAAAACGAGACTGAAAAAGGCATCCGGTGTAATGAGGGGTTAAAACACAAAAACTCTTGAATCTTGAGGTCTCACCGTCCCTACGAAAAACCAAAAGAAGATCGGTGAAGGTTACCAAAACACTACGATGGGGTATCCGAAAGGGGGGGGGGGCGTGAAATCAATGTGGAAGTTGAAAAATACGAAACACACCCTGGTCAGAATCCCGTATAATTCAGTTCGAAGAAACGTGAAAGAATTGCAATTGAATCCTGGAAGGGAACGAGGGTGCTGCCGGCGGAAAGCTCACTTTTGCAGAAGGACTTGGGGACTACTTCCGGTGTTCATGAGGAGATCAATCCCGACTAAAATCCTTAAGTGGTGCCAAGTTTCCTCCTCTCCTTACCTGGTTTTTGGGGAGGGGGAGGGTATGGTTGAAACGTAGTAACTGACGGTTGGGGGCATTCTTGCCTATACCGCTGGCCGGGTAGGGCTCGCCCGACAACAAAAATCCTGTTGACTCAGGGGGCGGAGTGTTTTGCAGAAGGTTCTGAAGGAAACAAAAGAGGGGACGGGGCGGTCCCTAATACTAAGAAAGCATGAGGCGTTAAAAAAGCGCAGAGGAAAAAACGCCACAGCAATGATCGGATAGCCAGGTATAGCGGGGGGCTCAGGGGGGCATAAAAATGGGGTTTTCGGCGATCTTTCAGAACGTCGAGGAAGGTCTATCTTCTTTAAGATGAAAAAGGTTTCGCGCAATTCGACCTGGAAAACCACAGGGCAATGGAAGTCATGTCCGAGCTGGGGGAAAGGCGAAAAGAAAGCCCACGAGCACTTAAACAACGTTGTCGGGATGGGGGATCGCGGGGAAGAAAAGGGGGACCTGACCTCAGGGCGAGACCCAGGGCTCTATTTGGTCGCAGGCAGGCGGCCTTGAAAAAACTTAGGGGATCAAAAGGGGCTGGAGGGAGGGACGCGCTGATCTAACTGGTTGCCCATGAGCACGAATCCATCTCCGTTAAATTGGAGATGTGGTGGAATGAAGCTTTTAAGAACGGGAAAAATGCCAAAAAAGGAGGAGAAGAAACGAGGAGTTTTACAAGGTATAGGACATCATGATGACGAAGGGAAAAAAGATACGGCAAAGCCCGGTGGAAAAAAAAAAAAAGGGGCAATTGGTTGGCCGCCAATTGAAAACAAGTCCGAAAAAAGTGAAAACGGGCACTTCGGTCGCGACCTTCGGATGCTCACTTGACACAGTCTGCGGGACACGCAACTCGAGAAGGAATGGGAGGGGGTATTCGCCTGGGAGTACTCCTCCGATCGCTCCCGGAGAAAGGAGAAGAAAAAACAAAGCGCAATCGCTTAAATAAGGAGGGTGAAAAAGTCGGACTAAAAAAAAGAAAACTCAGCACATAAAAAGAAGAGGAAGAAAGAAGCCGTCTCGTCGGACGCTTCATAGAAGAGAAAGGGAACGGAGCGAGGCGGAGAGATGAAGGAAAAAACCTTAAGCAGCGAAAATGTCAATGGCAGTCGTCAAAGGGAGGCTATAAAGTTGGGGTGAGCTGGCACCGAGGTTTATTCCGGCGGAAAAAAGAAAACCAGATAAAGTTCATCCGTGTACTCAAAACGCGCGAGTATTTTAAACATCAGAGAGCCCGCTAGGAAAAAAGGGAGGGGGTATTCATTCACGTTAATCTTCGCAACAGTTGGCAAAGGGGAGGGGAAAGGGCCGTGACCCAAAGGTTGGGTTGAAAAATGGATGGTTTGCCCGGATTCGTCGAGAACGCATTTAAAGAACTGGACTTCAAAGCCGAGCGAGGGAAGCGACAAGCCTAACTCAAAAAAAACCATTAACCACCAGACGCGAAAGTCGTTGCGCTTGGGGGCAGGGGGGAAAAACGGAAAAATGATTTACGAGAAAGAATGGGTCCAACCTAATGCTTAGACTAAACCTCCAATCCGAGAAAATGCTCCCCACCACATACAGAATTCAGAGTTCAGGAACAGAACTAGAAGGAAAGAAAAAAAAAAAAAAGGCCTAGGGAGCATGAATGGGGGGACGCGCAGGTAAAAATGGGGGGGGGGAGCTGTAAAAAAAAACTTCAGAAAAAACACACACATAAAAAAAAAAACACTCAAAAGAAAGCATCAAACGGCTAGGAAAAAAAAACACAAACTGGGGGGGGGAAAACAGGAAAACAGGGGGGGGCGGGGGGGGGGGGGGGAAAAAAAAAAGTATGGGCGTGGGGGGGCTGGTTTACTGGGGAAGGTCGTGCAGGGGGGGGTGGGGGGGGGGTGGGGTGGGGTGCGGTGGTGGAGGGTGGTCTGGGGCGGTGGGGGGGGAAGGGGGGGGAGCTTCCCCTGCGTAGGGTTGCTTTTCTCATCATTGCCTAGGTCTAAATCGGACTGTTCACGCTCAGTCTTAGAAAGTCAAGATTATGGGGACGTCGAAAGTCCAATCTCCACTGAAATTTAAGCGATGGGGTTGTCCGCAAAAGGTTGTTCTTTACTGATAAAAGTCATTGACCCTCTGTCCTTTGATTATAACGAGGTAAAGCGGAGGGGAGCACATAACGCGGCTGGGCGGCCAAAAAGGTGAAAAAAAATTCCTTACGCATAAAAATCGTAGGAATGGGCACGACTGTTTTCGAAAGTGACCCTTTTGTCGAAGAAACTCTGTTCAAAAAGATTAATGAGTCAGCTAAAGGGTGGGGACCAGTCATGCATTCCTAGCCAAGTACGGGTCCGATTCTCTGCGATACGCGTGAAGAAAATAGATCGCGCGATACTAGGAGTTTAACACGATCTTCTCTGGTCGGGGTGGGGGGGGGGGGGTCCTAGGACTAGAATTGCCCCGGCTCAAAAAAGAAGAGCAAAGGTAAAGAAATGAGTTGATCCGGAAGAGCGGCCGTTCTTCACATTATACGGCAAGATCTCTTGGGGGACATGGCATCGGAACCCGCCATAGGCCCTGCTAAAAATTAGGGAAAGCCCTACATCAGGGACTTAAAGGAGGGTCACAGTGCTGGGTAGGAAGAGGGGGGGAGTAACAGTAAGTGGTAAGTAAATGAGGAACGAAACGTGGGGAAAGCGCGGTTGGAGGAATGATGGCAAGACGAAGAAACAGGGGGGAAGCCGCATGGGAACTGGCACAGGAGAAAACACCAGGGGGAAGCGATAGCAAAAAGTGACTTAGCTCATTTGCTTGGGCGGCGGTTGAAAAAACGGTGGGGACCATGTGGAGAAGAACGAAAGGCAGATAAGTATGCAAGTTGCGCGCAAGTTCGGCTAATCAAAAAAACGGGAGAAAAAAAAGTGCAGGGCCTGGCTTTTTTGCAAAAGGGATGACCAGGATCGTTTCCAGTCCACAAAAGCGCAGGGTTCACTAACGTAAAATGCAGGTGGTGAGTCAACTTGTTAGGAATGGACCAAACTCTGGGAAAAGGAATAAACACAATTACATTTGCACACTTAGACAGCGGGCCCCTGGGAAATGGGCCACTCCACCGTTTTAAACTCTCACGCGGAAGGAAAACGGTCGGGACGGTTGCGAACACCGGGGGGGAGGAGAGGAGGGTAGGATGGGTCACGTGAAAAGCATCAAAGGCCGCATTTAGTGAAGGGGTACAAGGGGTCAGGGGTGAGTGGGTGAAGAAGGGACAGGGGAGACCCTACGTCTGGCTAAGGGTGCGGCACGGGATTAGGAGAGCTTCTTCAGAACGCCAAGGGTCGAATGCGAAATAAACAGAAATCTGGTTTTGGGGTTCCGCATGAAAAACTTTTCCAAAAGGCGTCGACCTTCGAACTGAACATCTACTTCACCAAGGTTAAGAATGTAGCCAGAACTCCTGTCATCAAACGGAAACACAGACGGTTTCAGATCCCTCCGAGCTGACGCATCAGGGCAATTTTGTCATGGTCAAGGGGATAATTGCGTCGCGAAGGGACTTCCACGAAAAATTAGACGAGTTCCTGCGGAACGAAAGACGCTTATTACGCCCCTTTTAATAGCTTGGAGGAGGGGTGGGGATCTGGGGGTTCTCTGGACCATTGACACGTCCTTCGCCCGGGACCGGTCAGTAGGGAAGGGGGTACTTACCTGGTCTAATCTCAGCCGTTATGAGAAAACCAGGGATAGAATTGACTTTTTGTTAGTTCGTTACGACTCAAATGGGTTCTCTTGTAAAACTGCTCAGTGAAGCCCTCTTACCAACAAGATGTCTGTTTGGTCTAGTCTCTTACTCTGGTTTAAGGCGTCGTTGTCTAGGGGAGTTGGGGAAATCTCCGGTAAGACCCGGCCGCCAGCCTTCGTACGAACCGAAAAAACATCTCCGGGGCAGTCACAGTAGCCTGGCTCTTGAGGCACGAGTTGCCCAGCAGGGGCACGTGCCGGGCGCTGGGACTTACTCATCTCCCGACTAGCCCCGGGGAGGCACCTTCCAGTGGACAGGACATAATGGGCAGCCTGGTACGAAAGGCACTATCAATTCAAACAGTCTTACCATGAACGGAGAAAAATGGTTGCGATTCGGGGAATGAGACAGCACACGAAGAATAACAGGATTCCTTAAGGGGGGGGGGTTTCGATTTCCCACACCGACAAATTCAGAAAAAGTAGGGGCTCCCCTCGGAATCTGAGGTTGATGGGTCTTGCCCACTGCACCACGTCTCCGTTCACCTACGTTGGGCCTCGGGTCGACTCCCTATCACTGACGTTCCCGAGGTTAAATTTTGGGGGCACAGCTATAGTACCCCGTTGGGGAGGTGTCCCCTGGGTTGGAGAAAAGGGACGGCGAAATTTCTGGAATCGGCTTTAGGTGAGGTCAGAAGGGTAAGGGGATCTGGGGGCACTGTGTCGAAGGAGGCGACGAGGAGGTAGGCTTGTAGGGTCAGTAGGGGGGGGAAGAAGGGGGGGATTGTGCTTGAAGGTAAGCTTGGGGGGGGGGGGGAGCATGGGGGAGGGGGCTCTGATTAGTGAAACCGATGTTTTCCAAGTGTTTGCAGGCGGTAATGCAGAACAGGTGGGAGGCTGGGGTGGGAGTTTGGTTGCATTCGGTATGAACTCACGTATGTGGCCAGAACCTTGGACCAGCATGATACACGCGGGATTAAACTGTAGCTCATGACTGGAATCCGCTGGCTGCTGTCGCCAGAAGTGGCCTCTGTGGGAAGAGGGGTCGCTGCGCATTTGCCTACCGATGCCCGGCTTGGGGGTGTCTTTACTGGGAGGGGAAAGGGTTCACGAGGCTCGGCTGGGCTTTGCGCAGCTAGACGAATCGGTTGGCACTGGGTTCTGGGTCGTTATAGCACACATGGCAGTGTCCGGAGTTGAACTATGGGGGGAAAATTGATCCGAGCTGGGGGGCTGTCTGGGCGGCTGTAAAGCGGAGTCGAGAGTGTTTTTCTCCCTAATTACCCGGGATGTCTCTCAGAAACTCAGAAAAAGCGCGGGAGGTTGCCTCCATGGAGGGCGAGAGTCTCAAAAAAAAAAAAGAGTAGGGGAGAGAGGAAAACCATGGAACGGGAAACCTCACTCTGGCTGGGAAGCGAGGACGAGAGGTAGAGGAGTTGTAAAGTTCGTGGGACTCCCGCCATTGAAGGCGAAAGACTCTCCGCCGTGAACGAATTCCTTGGGAACGGGAAGCAAACGGAAAAAAAAGTTCCGATTCATTCCGTGAAAAGGGGCCAACTTCTTGTGACTCATTGCAGACGAAGGAGTAACGAGTCAGGGGGCAGTACGAATTCAAGACGCGAGAGGGAAGAGTGTCAAACCGGGTACCAGCAAAAGGGAGGGGACATGGCCGGAATGCGCAAACAGCTCTGGCATAAACAGTGGATGAAAAGTGCCCAAATACCTACTTCATCTCTCACCTGGAATTCGGAGAAAGAAAGGTATTCTGCCGAGTCCCGAAAAACTACGAGAGGTTCGCATAAAGGAGTAAATCAGGGGAGGGGGGGGGGGGGGGGAAAGCGACCACCCATCAATACAGGCACGTCGAAGGCGGAGGCCTACTAACACGAAATGAGTCAAACATTTCGAAGGGGAAGGGCGTTTTAAAACAATAAAGGAAGCTGCCTCGTGAGGGATTGGAATTGCTTCTGCCGGGAAGGAAGGCGACATCCAACAGAAGGGCTCTTCATGGACACAAACGGGAAGATAGCGCCCTGGTGTTCGCAAGAGGAAATTCTCGGAAAGGCCGGCGCCAGTTTCCAGGAGGGGAAGGAGGGGCCACTCCGCTGCGAACCCTCAACATACATACGTGGGAAAGACGGGTCTTTTGGTGAAGGACTTTTGTCCGAACGAGAGTGGGGTACGGACCATCTACTAGAAGCAGACCTTAGAAAGAAGCGCAGGGAGAAAAGGGGAGAGTCCATTAATAATAGGGGGGGAGAAACTCTACGCGGCAGCGGAGTGGGGAAGGGCGAGGGGGAAGAAATAGTAATTACCAAGCCGGAGCTTCTTCTTGGCCGTCGGGAAGCTGAACCTAAAGTGCACGCTAAGGGCCGGAGCAGCCATAGAAAGGGCAACGTGGGGTCATTGGACTTACAGTCTAATCCACTCCAAATGAGCATGAGGCCCAACTGGTCCGCGGGAGGGGAGAGGAAGATAAAATTGGCTTCGGGGCAACCACTACAGCAGCCGGGCCGGAGCGGGGGGTCGGAGCGGGACTCATGGTCTTGTCGGAGGTGAGAAAAAGGGAAGAAAGAACCGATATTCCGGACGCTGCAAAACAGTGGATTGCAAAGGGCTAAAGGGAAAAGCCGAGCCTTTTCCGTTGACCCAACAAGACGGTCCCAAAAGATGGTGGAAGAAGGAGCATTGCACGAGGGGGTTAACAGGGACGCTACGTGAAAATAAAAGGCAAGGGGGAAACCAATAGGACCTCTTTTCAGAAGTTCCGGAAAAAGAGCGGAAGCAGACAAGTTACCAGGATGGCAATTTTTGCAAGCCCGGGTTGAAAGGGGCCCGCACGCACGGGCAACATGCAATTCTGCGGGCGGAAGGAAGAAAGAGACAGGACCTGGAGGTTTCAAAGGGCAGCAAAGAAGGCTGCCTAACGGCGTTGGCGAGTGGTCTGGGAAGACAAGAAGAACAGAGTCATGGATATGCCTGGAAAATCAGTACCACACAAAGCGGAGCATCAGTCGTTGCCCTCCTAGTGAAGTTGACAGGTTCTCACATGGGGGGGGGAGAAGGACGGCAAGACAAACTTGACCAGCGTAAGTAAATTGAAGGTATTCGGAAAAAAAGGTCATACAAGGAGGAAGGAAGGATAGGGAATGCAAGGAGAAAAAAGAGGGTGGCGTAAAAAAGATTTATACGCACGATCAACTTTTCTACTTAAAATATTAGCGTAGATGAGTGGGGGAGAAGGGAAGACTTTTTAGAAGGACCATAAAGGTTTGACGAAGGGTCTCGCGTTATCTTTGGAGCAAAGGGCAAGCAAGAAAAAGAGGAGGAAGCCTGGCTATAGGAAGTCAATCTATTCATCAGGGGAAAAAAAGGATTTCGTCAAAAAATTCACAGTTGGTACAAACGTCACCTTTAACGCGATAGAAGTGTTTGGGGGATCTACGAATGGGAAAGGGAAAATACGAACGATGGAGGTGTATGCAGTGGGATAGGGGAAGCGGCCGATGGCTGTGGGAGCAGACAGGGAGGGAGACAAGGTGGGAGGGGGGAGAGGCAAAGCTCCTATTTCCTTTTCGCAGCAGCTTTGCTAAGAGAGGTGTGATGAAATACCCCGAGAAAGTGACTTTCCCGACGCTCACGTAACTCACCCATGCGGCCAAAAGGGGGGTCTTTCTCTTTTCATGGCCGCCTAACTAAAAGAGGGTTCCGGATGCGCGGGAGGGGTGGGAAAACGCGCTCTTGTAAAAGAATCAGCAGCGAGAAACTAGATCCCCCGCCAAAACAATAAACATGAGGGAAGAGGTGAAAAAAAGTATACCTCATAGACAAAGCCAAGCAAAAAAAAGACCCCGAAGCATCTCGGAGAGGGGAAAAAGAAGAGGAAAGGAGGGGCGAGTGGGAAGGCGCGAATTCGGGGGGTGCTTCTTTTAAAGGCTAGACCTCGTAGTGGTTGCGGGGGGAGCAAGAAGGAGGGGGAGGAGTATTGACATATCTCTGGTAAACGCGGCGAATGAAGTAGAATCCATAGTTTAGTCAGCGGGAGGAAAAAAAAAGGAAAAAGCAAAGTTTTCGCTCTTTGAATATTTAGTTACAGTTTAAATAAGTGAATGAGGAAGAAGAAGGGAAAGGGAACATCCAAAAGTATCGTGACAAAAAGAAACTTCTTAAAAAATGGGAAAAGGGAGGACAAAATCAAAAAGAGATTCAGGAGAGGGGGGAAAGGGCATTTTCAACCTGCTGTGCGAAGGAAAACCGGAGGGGGAAAAAGAAAGTGCCTGCCACGCCATAAGGAATGCCAGAGACAAGCAGAAAAGGAGAGTGTTTAGCCAAAAACACTAGCAGCCTTCCCAGAAAAAAGGAATTAGCGGGGGGGCGGGGATGGGGAAAGATGCATACCAGCATTCCCACGCAGCACCAAAAGAAGGACGACATATTTAGGGGCAGGGAAAAAAAAAGTAAGGGCTGCGTTCTTAACAGTCGGGACAGGAAAGAGACGGTTGCATATGTCGAATCCGCCTGCAAATAGACTGATAAAAGGGGAAGAAGAAAAGGAGACATGGAAATCGGTTTTAAGGGAGGAATTGCGCAGACAAAGGGAATCAGACAGTGACGTTGACTTATGGAAACGCACGCAGATTGCGAGGAGGGGGGGTTCCAAGTGATAAACGGATTCCCCGGGATCGGAATATAGGAAGAGGAAAAGCAAAGTCCGAATTAAAACACTTGACGTGAGCTACATGTGCGGTGCGCATAAAAAGGGTGAAAAGAAAGGGGGCCATGTGCATACGGAGAGTAAAGATTCATTGGGCGAAAGGGTGCGGCGGAAAGTTTCAAACAGGGCGGCAAAATTGCTATGGCTTGGTTTAAAAAAGGGTGATGAAGGGGTATAGTTGGATGACGAAAACAAAGAAAAAAAAAGTCAGAGCTTAAAATGCGAGGATGTCTTCTAAGCTGAGGCGGAGAAGGGGAGTTTGAAAAAAGCGAAGGGGGCACCACAGCTGCAGGGCGGATATCAAAAGGAAAAAAAGCAGGGGAACCCGGTGAGCCTGGGCCAATACATGGTTAGGGAGCAGAGCGAAAGGACAGGAGGGGGCTAGATGCCAAGCAAGAAAGCCAGACGGAAGCAGCGAAACAAAATCATTCCGGCAAAACGCGCGGCTGAGCGTGCAGAAAATCAAATTTTTGGAATTCAGAAGAAACAGCCCCGGACAGTTTGCAGGGGAGACAGCTTCGACCCGGAAGGACGCGCAAGGCAGACCTGTTCCTAAAGGGCGCCTGCGACCCGGGCAGCCAAAGGCTGGGACTGGTCCCTGGAAATAGACAAGCCAGCCGTGTACGTGGCCGGAAGACTCGGACAAGAGAGAAAATTAAAAATCCGATGCCGGCGCCAGCGCTTGGTATAAAAGGGGCGGGGTAGGCTGGGAGCGCCAGGGTGAGAAATCCGCACGGAGACTCTCTAAAAAGCATGCTCCTCGAATGGGAAAGCACAAAAACTCAGGGTCGGGAGGTACTCGAGTGAAAACAGGAAGACAGATACAACAGGATTTTGGGGGCGCGGCAAGGCGGAGATGGCGGCAGAAAAAAAGGAAAAAGACCAACGATATTAACTCGCACACTAAACTAAAGATTGCGAAAAAAGGACAGGAGAGGTCAGGAAAGTTGCCATGAGATTGAGGGCGACGGGAAATGAGGTCCCGCCATTCCTGACCACCAGTCAGCGCAGCAAACTTGCCGCAAGGCACACGAGAAGCAAGAAAAAGGGAGAGAAGTCTCGACAGAGGACATGCAAGAGATTTTCTGACTTTACAGTCGCAAACTGAAAAAGGAAGAAGTGCAGGGAGGACAGGGGGTGTGTGTAGAGTTCAAAGAATGATTTGCCCACAAGTTAAGCACCATCGCAGGATGGGCGGAAAGACGGGAAAACTTACAGGCTCGAAAAACGAGAGGGGGGCTTGGCGAAGATGAAGGAGCCTGGAAGGGATGCACGGTGAGTGGTGGGGCAACCGGAAGCGTCCAAAAAGGAGGGCGAGGGGGGGGGCCGGCAGACTGTTTGTAAAGGCCAGCGCGCGGGCAGATGGCCCTACTATTGAAAGCGCCGGGGGAAGAGCTCTCGCTTGAGGGGGGAACATGACACGCGGAAGCCGCGGAGGACGACGGTCCATCTGGTGAAAGTTGCTTGGCGCAATGGGAAGGGAAGGGGAAGGACACAAAGGGCTTTGTGCCGCTCTCGGGGAAAAAGCATTGGGCGGCCCGGTCGATGAAGGGAGGGAGAGGTCAAGGAGGGCTTCAGTACAACGACGTTTTTTAGAAAGAATACAGGCAGTCACTGATTCAGAGCGCCGAACCCTGAGATGGTAAGTGAATGACATTTATTGGTCTATAGCTACCTCCCAAACAACTGGAGGGGGAGGGAAAAAGAAAAATAATATCCCATCCATGAATGAAACAGAGGTCGCGAGGAGACAGATAATAAGGAAAAATCTGAATCTAAAAGATGCGTAAAAAAAACCTCCGTATTGTCCGGATAAAGAAGATACCGCGGGGACTGCCTAAATTCAGGTTACTGGGGCCGCCATCCCCCTTGGGGAACTTAATTAAATTAAAAAAGGGGAGTCCAACGTCTGGGGTCCATAGATGGACGTCAAATTTCCATTCTGCCGCTTAATGGGATGTCTACTATATGCAAGCACGGCGAAAGGCCATACCTTTTAAATTGCCAGATGCTCTCAGGGAAAGGAAAGGGGAGGTGGAGTAAAAACCGACGCGCATTAGACCTAAGGGTCTGGAAACCTGTGGCCCCACTAAACTCTTCTCTGAATTACTCCCTGTAAGCGAGAGCCAAAAGGGGAAACTTGTGGGGCGAGAACAGACAGAGGGTATCCTAATTGGATGAAAGAAGTGGAGTGGGGGAAGCCGAACCACAAAGAATTCGAATCCGTCCATTCTAAGTGAGGGCTACCTTGGAAAAAGGAGAACATTGGAATTCCGAATGGTTGGGACCGGCGTTGCGGAAAGAGGCTTCGATTGTACTTTAACTTGATGTTCGCTACTGCCCGGGGTACAAGTGCCCTCAAGCAAAAACCTAATCGAAGGTCATGGAAAATCGCCGAAAGAAGTCGGTTTAGCAGTGAGGGAGGAGGGAGAAGGTTGCCGGAGTTTCGGGAAAGACGCCAGCCGCGCGCTCATCACAGACAACAGGTGAAAGAGGGGGTGATTTGTGGCAAGGTTTCGGACTCCGAACAGCGATCAAACTGGTCGGCCCAGACTAGAGAAGAACAGGCCTTGGGTGTAGCAGAAGAGTAGCCAACTCCGCCACGCCGATCGAGTAAAACAATTGTGAACGCAGGGCCCTCGTTAGGTGTGAAATGGCTAGATTTGCCGAACGTCAGGACTGGACCAAGGAACCAAAAACTTCTCTTAGTCGTTCCAGATCGGAACGCTTTTTACGGACGCGAGGGCAGCATTGAGACAAGAAAAGATTACAATTGGTATTCCGTAGGACCTTGCGGGTAACGAAGCTCTCCCCGAGCAGAGGGAAAAAGGGAGAAGGGATTTGGAGGACGAGAATAAGAAAGGGCGTGCAAGCCGAGCGCACGTAGATTTTGGTAAAAAAGCGGCGGCAGGAAGACTTGCAAGTTAGGGGGGACTTACGCCCAGTGGGGGGCTGGAATAACGCTCAAAAAAACTTAGGGCCCAGGCGACGGGGAATCCCTCTAAGGGGCTTGATATCCGCCCGGAAACAAAGGGTGGGTAAATCAAATTCCCCAACAGCCAATTTAAAGACAGCGCACGATCCCAGAAGGACGCAGGGTTAAGAGCGCCATCGCTTCAGGTTTAGAAAAACTGAAGGGCAGACAAGAGACACGGACATAAGAACCGTTGTACATCGATGCCTTTGTTTGGGGGAGCCCAGGGTTGTCGGGGCAAACCATACGGGAGCAACCTTGGGAAAAAGGAGTTACGTCAGGCTGCTGGAATCAAGTGAGGCGGGGGGGAAAAAAAGGAGGCCAAAAAGCAAAAACAAACAACACTAGGCGTGGGTGGTCAGTGGAATGCGCATGGGCGGTTGACTAAATCTCTTACGTAACGAATAGAGGGTACGGAATTGCAAGCATCAGGGAGGGACGGGACCAGCAGACAGGTGAAAAAGGGGACGGTGATTTAGGAACGAAACCTGCAATCCCCAGACCCTTAAAAGTAAGGAAAGGCGTCTTCGGCACAGTCAGGAAGGCTATGGAGGGAGGCAGGGGCAACACCTATATACGTGAGTAAAAATGGAATAACGCCCGCGGTCCGTTCAACGTGGCAAGCTGGACTCAAATATTCACGCGGACGAAAGTGGTGAACAGGGGAACTTTCTTACGAGGGGATCCAAGAAGGTAAGCGGTTTGGATAAGGGTCGACGCGATCGATATCTCGAGTGGGGCGGGGGGGGGGGGGGTGGGGGGGGTCGGGGTTGTGGTAGGGGGTGGGGGGCGCTCAGGAGACCGCCTGGCTGATCCGGCCCCTGCGTGGTCTGCCTTCAAGGTTAATGCGATCGCCAAACTGTTTCACAGGGAGAAAAACAGCTTGAAAAATGTCTGATAGCTTGGTTGGGAGGGGACGCAATTGGGGAAAAAAGGTTGAGTCAAATCACGGAAGAGTTCTTTTCTAAGCTGTTGACTCCGCGGTACTGACCGGAATCTAGGAGGAGGAAAACTCCCCAAGAGGAACAAAGCGCGGTAAAATTATGCAGCTTGGGAAGTCAGAACAAAGCGGCCGTGGGTATAAGAATCACAACTCAGTTCCCAGCTCAGCATTGCGGAAGAAGAAAAGAAAGAAGATGAAAGGACCCCCGCCAAAAAAATACTAGTAAGATGTCACAAGAGAAGAGAAGTCTAAACAATAGAGCCTTCACAATAACCGCAAGCATAGATACGAAAAACAACAAGGAGAAAGGGGAAGAGGGACTTTATTTTGGGGAATCAAAACGGAGTCGGGGGGGAGCTTAAATAGAGAACGGGGAAGAGGACGAACGAGTAGTGGGGTCGGCAGACAGAGGGACTTTGCTTCTTGGTTAAGTTCCTTCAACCTCCGGAGGGGGGAAAAAAAGAGAGCCAAGATTCTCTACATCACTACGATTGGCACCAAACGGACACGGCGAGAGGGGGTCCTAAGGGGGGTGGGAGTTTGGAGGGGAGGGTAAAGGAAAAGATAAATTGTACAGCGAAGTCGCAAAGCGCTGAGAAAAGGGAAAGCGGTTAAAAAAACCTTTTACAAGAATAGAAAAAAAAACGCGCAGATTCGGGGAAAGGAAAGGGCACTAAGAGGTTTTGAGGGGAAACAAGGACGTGAAAAATACCGCGGTCACCGGAAGGAACCAGCCAGGTCCGAAGGAACTAACAAGTGAGATCTCGCAAGCGAAAAAGGGTTAGAGGAGTCTAAAAAATTATCTTTTCGGGATTCCAGCTAAAAAGATTCCCTGAAACACGCAAAAAAATAGAGAACGCGGAAATAGGGGAGAAGGGCAATCTCTTCCTTCACTGCAAAGCTGGGCACATATCTAAGGTCAGAAGGGGGAAATAGAATTAAGTCCAAAAACGGCAGGCTATGAGGGGTTCAATACCTACTCCTCATTTAATGAAAGGGATTAAGGGCTTTTCCGAAGGGGAGAATGAAGAACGTACATGTGGGGGCACTGTCACCGCGGATGGTAAAATCTGAGTGTGGGGCGGTGAACGGGAATAAGGAGAAGCTATTATCTTGATGAGTCATAAAGGAAAGTTGAAAGGCACAAAAACTGGAAGGAGGAAGATGAGGCTTCCTTGGTGTAACAAAACTGGGGGACAATGGAGGAAGACAGAAAGGGACGAGAGAATAAATTTTCCGTGTCAGGTTGGAGGAAAATTGAAAAAAAAAACCTGGGAGGCAAAAGGATCCGTTCTTGTGAAACGGATGAGTGAAAAAAGTAGCTTGGTTCCAGGACCACATTCAAAAAAAAAAAAAAAGACTTGGTGAAAGAGAGAAATGAAGGGAGATTGGTATGAAGCAGGAGGCCGCGGGAAAGGGACCTCGGTTGGCAAAGAGAATGGGGGAACCAGAGGGGGGGAAAAGGGAATCTCACAGTACACTGCTGAAGTTCAAAGTGAGGAAGGGGAATGTTTGAAGAAGAGCAGAGACCAACGGCTAGTTTTTCGAAAACTGGGGAAACACTTGACTTGAACGAAAGGGGGGCGAAAACAAGCATCTGAAAAGAGGTAGCCGGCGAACACAAGGATCCAAAACGACCCTTTGAAAAGCTCTGGAGGGCTTTTAGCACGGCGAGTACAAACCTCTAATTCATGCGGTGAAATAGATGGGGGGCGACAGGCTACCAGTTCGACCCAATTGTTATAAATACTTGAAAAGAAGAGAAGAATGGGACCATGTAAAAACAAGACTTTCGTGGGAAAAGTTAGACATTGCAAAAAAAAACTCCGATGCCGGAACAGAATAATTGGGGGAATCGATCGTTGGCGGCAGTTGGCGACCAAGCCAAGGCAACGACGCTAAAGTTGCATCTTCCGGAGTGTGCCGAACAAAGAGGACGCTTTGAGGAGGAAAAAAGGGGCATTGAAGCCGGAACAGGGGATTCAAAAAAAAACAAAAACTTAATTTTATGTGGGGGGGGGAAGCGCTGGAGAGAAGGCTGAAAAAAAAGGAAGAAGCCGGAAGGAGTACGCCAACTACTGTGGAGAAAACCAGGCCTTAGTAGTAGCAAAAAGGGTGCTAGGGGCTTTGGGAGAGGAGGGGGAAACAACTGCAGTACCCCGGAAAAAGCGCAAAATAAAGAAAGTCAAGAAGAAGAAGATACAATTCCTGTACTCGAGGAAAGATTGGTTACAAGGGAGAAAGTTGATAAGGGCCGTGAATGGGACAGAAGTATAATTAGGACTTGTTGTCGAGGGCAAAACCAGCCAAGGAGTTCAGCCAATGTTGAAAAAGAGGGGGGTCGGGGGAAGACCACCTGAACAAAGAGACTGCTCTCGGTTTTAAAATGCAGGAGAAAAATTCAAGATGAGAGTTTATTGGTGGAACATGAGCTTACTACCAGGAGCTCAAGGTAGGAAATGTTTCCCAAATTCAGGTGGCTGAGTCATATGGCCAGGGAACTTAGAACCGTGCGCGCGACTCTTTTCATTTCTAGAGGACAATGCCGCGGAGGAGCATGAAAGGACACAGAGGGAAAAAGTGGATGGGAAAAAGAAAATTTGGGAAGGTTGGATGAACACAGGTGGGAGTACCCACCAGTAAACGGATTTAGGGAACTGCGAAGATGCAGCAGGGCACGGAGGGAGGGAAGAGCCTGTTAACCTAAGTATTTAAAGCAGGATTCATGGAGACTCTCAAAAAAAAAGGCAGGGGTAGTTTTACGTTTAGGGGCAATATAGTAAAAAAACAAGGATTAGATAAAAAGGAGAACGAGAGCCAGAGAAAAAGTAGACTAGAAAGCAGCTTAGGATCTTCCCTAAAAAAAATGGAATCTTAGTTCCGAAAAAACTGTTGGGCCAGGGGACAGTGGAAGGTCCCCCCCTCAGCCGGCCGCCGAAAATGCAAACCTGGAAGGTCTTTCTACAACAAGGCACCCTTGGAAAAGTTCTGATTAAAAGTACAAAAATTGATCCAACATTCGTGTAAACAAGGGGAAGGAGGGGAAGCCGCGGCTTCCTACATTGGGGTATTAAAAAATACCAAGCGAGCGCGGACCAGGGGGAACAAGGAAGGGCCAGATGAAAGAGCCACTTCTCGGGTACAAAAAAAAAAGAGGAGGGGCCATGAGACCTAAACGGGGTCTGAAAAATTTTTTCCAAATGAAAGAGGATCAAGTCTCCATCCTCTAAAGAAAAAGAAACAACGAGCGCAGGGAAAAGTAGCATTCCCGACCTACGAGAGTGGTTAGCATAAATTGGCTGAAATAATGAACGGCGAACACAACAAGGCGGAAACCAGGCAATGCCTGAAAGGATTCTACTTCAACATGAAACATGGGGTAAGGGAATGGAAGCAATGTCAGGGAGGAGAAGTCCTTACGGTCAAAAGCTGCTTCCATGTGGGCAACGGGGGGAAGTGGAGAGATGAAGGTTTCGGAGGGAGTGATCGAAATCTCTCATAAGGTAAGACTAAGGGGGAAAACATGGGGGAAAACTCCCCGGGTCGCGTATGTAGAAAGGGCCGCGTAATACGGCTGGAATGGTGGTCGGGGGAAATCTTCCAGCGGAAACCGGAAGCCCACCAACAAAAAAAGAGGGGAAAATAGGGGTGTTGAGAATGGTGTTGGTTTTTGGGAGGGTGTAGGAATTTTGTCTACTACAAAAATCCTCTTGTAGAAAGAGAGAAAAAGGAATAGAAAGGGAGACAGAAAGGTCGCCAAGTGGCAAAAAAACTGATCGATAGCCCAAAAGGGTGGGTTCACCTTCAAAGGTGTGTAGGGCAGTCTGGCGCTCTAGGACAATCACGGCGGATCTTAATCATTGAACGGATCGAACGCGGTTCAAAGGGGAGAAGCTAATACTCCATCTGTGAACAGGGGATGAAGAAAGGTCCTAGAGTGTCGAAGACTAAAGAAAACGAATGAGCAAATTCTCGATGTTTCACTATCGGAATTTAGAGGGGGCGATTCCGCAGACCACGACAGGAGAGGGTGGGACCGACTCGGGGAATCCGGGTTAAGATAGTTGAAGACAACAAAGAGAGAAAAGGGGTCCTGAAAGGCTCAGAAAAAAGGTTAGGCCACAAGGGCAAAAAGGGGGGGAAAGAAAGATCAAAGGAAAAGGTGGATATCCGAACCGTGGTCAAAGATGTGTTTCACATTAAGAGGGGGAGAGTCCATTCAAGGAGCTCATACCACGATCGGAAGTGGAAAGGGGGAAGAGGAGGTAATGGGGACGGTTTCAAAAGGAGGCCTGAAGATAAAGAAATCTCCCGGGGGGAAAATCAAAGATTCAGTTTTTGCCGCCAAGGGGGGGCAATTTGGAAAAGTGGACAACTTGCAAATTAGTAGCACATGGGAAGAGAAAAACAGGGAACGTTGACTGGGAAAAAGGAAGACGCACGACTGCGGCAAAACTCCCAAGTGGAGGGGAAATTCGAATTGCGGTGCGACAAATCAAATCAAAGAGGCGAACGCCGATCGGGACTGGAGCATTGAACAAAAAAACAGAAGCGCAAGGTCGAGCGTTAAAATAACGTTAAAATGTAAGGATTCCTAATGGACGCAAGAAAAAGAAGAAAAAGACTAAGGAAGGAGAACCTGTGCTTAGCCTTCATAAAGAAGACGGGGCCGGGACGGATACGAAAATTCAGAGATTGAACGTAAACGCAGGGGGGAGGAAGGTCCACAGTAGCAACGGGGACATATCGGTCAAATATCCAAAGGGGGCGTACGATTTTGGGTGGGAAAAGTAATTTTCTGCCGAGGAAGAAAGAATCCAGATAATATTTGTTTACGAAGTATCTCTCTCTTCGTTTCGAACGGGGAAGGAGAGACGAAAAGGGCTAAGCCGGGCCAAGGGAGGTGGAATTCCGGGTGACCAAGCTAGGTCGTAAAAAGGGTCCTTGGAAAAAAACGCGACCAGTGCCCAAAGGAGAAAGATTTGTGGAGCTTCCTTTTCCATGGGAAGGACTAAGGGAGGCGGGCCGCGCTTGGGCGCGTCGCGGCATTCCCCTTAATCCTCGATGAAGGGAGTCCCGGAAGGAAATCACACCAGCGTTCCAAACAGAAAGAACGCAAAAAGGAGGTTGCTCTTGGAGTCAGAACGAAATCCGCTTTAGGGTTCGATACATAAGTTCTCAGTTTGTACCACCCAAGCGCTTCAGTTTAGGGAGAAAATAAGCCAGCCTACAATCCCTAGAGGCCCCAATCAAAATACAGTTCTAAGGCTGGGGTGAAAAGGAAAGATACCGGAATACAGTCCCAAACGTAAGCGCCTTCCATAATAAAG
>Ga0179593_1324670_pt1 | contig 23545 bp, 20 predicted proteins | sample CZODoug2_1_08_16_FD_185931 | JGI IMG/M metagenome (GOLD analysis project Ga0179593, IMG submission 185931) | Vadose zone soil fungal communities from Angelo Coast Range Reserve, California, USA - CZODoug2_1_08_16fungal (PacBio error correction) | ecosystem: Environmental > Terrestrial > Soil >...
ATTCTTTGCCGAGAACAACTCGAATGGGGGGATGAAAAAAGCGACACTAATGCTGTTGGGGAAAAACAGCCAAAAAGAAACAAATACTCATTAAAGAAAGAAGAAAAGCTGGGAAACTTATCACTTGTCGGACGAAGGGGTCAAGAAGGGGAAGATGAACGAAAACAAGTTGTAAAAAAAAAATAAGAATAAAACATTGAAAACAGAGCGTCCTGGCACATAAAAAAGCGGAGTGGACAAACAACTGAAAAGGTAATCCATGGCCCAGAGGACAAGAAAAATAAAACAGAGGCGGAAAAATGAAGAGAAGGGGGGTGCGAAAGAACCACAAGGGGGGGGGAAGCCGCAAAAAAAAAATAAGACCTTCCAAAAAAACGGAAGGGGAAAAAAAAAGTGGCAGGAAAATTCCCACAATAAAATCCGAAGGAAGGGGGACACAAGGTAAAAGACAGGGAGACACCAAAAGGGGGGTCAAGGGGAAAAGGTTTGGCAAAGACACGAAGAGGACAAGCGGCACAAATTGTCCATGTCTAAGAAGCGCAAACGACATGAAAAAAGTAGGATGGAAGAGGGGAGACCCGGGTTGGGGTCGAACAAGGGAGGTGAAACAGGGGAGGGGGGGGTCATAGAAATGTCCTTGGACGACAAAAGTCGGGACCAGGGTGTAGAGCTCGTTGACTAAAGGGGGTCCAAAAAAAAACCGAACAAACAGGACTCGCGAAAAGAGATAATCAACAATCAGAACAAGAAGGGAGAGGGATTAAAAAAAAAGAGGGAGGAAAAAATCGGGGGAAAGGATGGGAACGGCCTTTCCGGGAAAAAATGGAGCAAAGGAGAGATCGAATTCCCAGTTATCGAGAGGACCGCCGGCTAACTTACACTACCCGTTGAAAAAAAAACTGAGCTCTCCCAGAGGAAAAAAGGAATTGGAAAAAAAGGAAAGCAAACGGACCAAAAATCCATTAGAGCAAAAACGGCGAGAAATTGGGTGAGGGGAGAGGTGAAGGGGAAGGGCTATTGGCCCCAAGAAAAAAAAGGGGGCTGGGAAAAAAGGACGCAGTGCGCCAGAAACCCGACTGGGACCAAAGATTCTGGGAAAGAAACCAATCAGTCAGGGGGGGGAAAACACCCATGAGGTAGGTCCTATGTTAAAAAAGCCACTGAGGGGGGGGAAAAGGGCCAAACACATTTGAAGAGAAAGAGGGGAGGACAACGCGGGGACGCATTTGGAGGGGCATCGGCACAAAACCCCCAAAACCAGGAATAGAAGGTGATACACTGCTCAGGCGCCATCTTAGGTTGCATCCAGTTGCGGAGTAGATTGGAAGAAAAAAGGGGTCGGGTGGAGAGGGGAAAATCAAGGCGTCCGAGACTTGAAAGCACCGATTGTCAAAAAATCAACGGGGGGCGGGGGGTGGGAGTCAGATACACAAGACAACAAAAATAGAATGAATTGGGCAAACGACCACACGCTGCAAAAAAAAAGTCACTCTTGCCCCACCCCGGAAGCCCACTTTCGGAGAAAACACTGTAAAAAAGCAAAAGTTGGGGAGGGGTTCAAGAGTCTGTGGAATTCCACTCTTGAGCCACAACAGCGGATGCGATCAAGGAACCGGAGAAGATGGGCCGGGATTTGTAACGAGAAAACTATAGAATGTACACGACCTATTAAATCCCCGGAAGGGAATCAAAAAACATCTGGAAAGAAAGGGACAGGACCTGGAATGGTTTGAGCAAGTGGAGCGTGGTTCCAACATTCCACGAAGTCAAAAAGACCACAAAAGAAGCGGGGGGTCGGTGGGGTAAAAAAAAAGGGACGCAGGACTCAGGAACGGGGATCAAAAATCGAGTGTTAGGGGGCAAGAGCCGGCGGCTTCGTTGATTCTAAGTCCAGGGGAATCTCGTGAGGAGGAACGGCCGCAGGGAAATGCAAGGAAACCCCTGGAAAAACATAAACAAGAGCGTCCTGAGAGGCGCTTCCTCGGGGAAGGGACGCAACAAGAAAAAAAAAGTTCTTCAAAGTATCGAGAACGGCAAGGGAAGAAAAGAAAGCAAAATTACTAAGAAGTTTGGGGGGGAAGCAGGGAAACAAACTTAAGAAGGAACAAAAGGGGGGAGGGGGGGCTGGACCTTAGGGGAAGAAAGAAAACGACAACTTCCTAGTCAAAACCAAAAAAAAACGAAGACGAGGGGAAATAAAGAGCGGAGGGGGGATTAGCGACGTTTTTGGAGACCGGGATAGGCAAATTGCCCCAGTTTCCGTCGAAAGGAGGGGGGAAAAGAAAAAACGAGAAGCTTCAACAGCAACACATGGGAGGGTAGGAGGAGTGCACGTGGGACCAGGGGACGGAGGAAAGACATCACGTCGACGAATTTTTTATTGAGGTGGGGGGGGTGGTTTGGGGGGGTGTGGGGGGGGGGGGGGGGGGAGGGGGTGGGGGGGGGGGGGGGGGGGGGTGTATTGAACGGACACGTTCACAGGAAGGGGAAAAAACGTATTAATTTAAAAAAAATGCAAAAGAGGAAGAAACTCAGGGAAATAACGGCCAAAGCAATCATGAATTGGGAAAGCCCGCATGCTGTGAGAGGCTTATTTGTTCTCCACACACCACCCAGGGAAGGGGAGCAAATCAAATCGTGGGGTCGAACGGCCTCTGGTAGTAATTGTGTTTTTTCAAACCATGGGGCGTTAACCGACGAAAGGTCGGGGGCATACGAGAAATAAAAGAGGGCAAGTGGGGGAGGACTAACGCGGGTTGAAAAAGGAAAAGCGCACACGCGTCCCCAGTTTGGTGGGGGAACCGCTGGTGGGGGGGCCAGACAGGATGACCCCAAAAGGCCCGAGGAGTGACACTTGGATCCATTAAAATCAAAAAGTAAAGCGAAAAAAAGACTTGAAGAACAGACTGGCAGGCAACTGGAACCATCAAACGCAGGTACATCGAAGACCATCCGAAAAAAAGGCTCAAGGGCCTGCTCCTAAAATAGAGCACCATAAGGGGGAAAAAAAGTGGGATAGAAATAAAAAATGTGGGAGTCTCACCGGGACCATGCCCAACGGAAAAAAAGAACGAAAGTCAACCATCATCGTCAAGTGAAAGGGAAAGGGGCACAGCAGACGAGAAGGGGGCCATTCGGCTCAAGGGGCGGTCCAAACTGGGTGTTCTTGAAAAAAGGGAGGATACAAAGCGGGCGCACAAGCCAGAGAACCAAACAAGAATGGTCCAATATACTAGGGCCAACGAAAAGTAAGAAAAAGACATGGGGGACTGAGGGAAGAAAAACAAACAACCTTGGAATGCAAGGGGGCAACCTCATCCCTCACCAGATACCAACTACCAGGGGTGAAGGGATGTCAAAGGAAAAAGGCCCGATAACTAAGAACACACGACGTAAACGAGGGAGTGGGAACGGCAGGGCTGCCGTCATATTTTTGAGGACAAAATGATGATTCCCCGCCCCGCAACTCACCAACAAAGAAACTAATGGACAGCAGGGCCAGGGAAACAACGCAAAGCAAACGAAAGGTAAAAAGAAAGCGACACGCTCAAACAAAGTCATTCATGTTAAAAGGAAAATAAAGGGATGGGGGACAGGGTAACCAAAGAAAATAAAAGGTAATTGCAGTCGCATCTCGAGGCCGGGGCGATGATTACCAGCCCCTTATGTTACTTAGCAAAAAAGGGAAACAATTGCTGCCGGGAGGAGAAAAGAAGAAAAAAAGAAGTGAACAGAAAAACTAAACCTCTTGCCAATGGCGAAGAGGGACCAGGGCCAACTTACAACAAGCAAGAGCACTACAACCCTTCCGCTAAAAAAGTCCCCAACGAGGCCAGTTCGCAGAAGGCTGACAGAACAAAGCCAGAATCGAGCAACCAGGATCAGCAAGGAACGCAAATAAAAAAGTATCCATTTATGAAGGAATGTACCACGGCACGTCACTGGGCTCCACAACCCACCTTGAAGCAAGAAAAAGAAAACGGGCGCCAAAACAGGAAAAAAACGGGGGTAAGTCGGCAAGCAAAACGGTTATTTGGCAACTTGAATGGTATTGCCATCCCATTTCCTTGTAAAGGGTCAAAAAAACGTCGCAAAAAGTGACCATTGGACATCGAGCTCAAACAAACAAAAAAAAAAAAGAGGAAAAGAGATGTGCCTTGGGGAGGGAAAAAGGGAAAACGGGGGACGAAACGACCCCTAACCAGGGAAACAAGGAAAGTTCATAATGGAAAAGGAATAAGGAGAACAATAACCGGAACTTCTTATCACAAAGAAGGGGACGGGGGGGTGCAAAAGGGAAATGAAAAAATGTGACTGACGCCTGGTGCGCTGGAGATGAAACGTGGAAAGGGTGGAAAACGGAATACCGACCAATAAAGAAAGGGGGATGGCTGGGAAACGTGCCGAAATAAACATTCTCAGGGGTCAGAAAGGGAGGGAGGCTCAAACAGCGGCCGAAAGAAGGCCGCTGGGCGTGGGACTCAGGCTCGTTAGGAGTCGAGGGGGGGAGGGTGATCGGCGAAAAGTCAGCAACACGAAAAAGGATAGATGTAGTCAAATCTGCAATGAATGGAGTGCGGAAAAAAAAACTGGTATCCAAAAAAGCTATTCTGGCCACCGTTTCACGCAGGGAAAGAAGTAAATGAAAACAACTGGCGTCAAAAAAAATCAGGGAAACAAGGAAAATAGTCGGAAGAAAAAAATGTGTTTTCACATCGGGAGGGGAGGAACCGCAAACAAAAAGCGAACTGAAAATGTGCTTCAAGGAACCATCCCGGAATGGGAGGTGGGGTAATCTCCCTGGGAAAAAGGTAAATCGCAACACACTCACTGGGGGGGACATGGGGGAGGGGAAAAAAACCGGCCCATGTGGGAGATTAAGTAAGGGAACTTACAGCGAAAGCCACCAAGGAAAAGAGGGTGAATGTTTCGAGGAGGGGGAGTTGGGTCTCCACTTTTTGATGAGAAAACACCTTCAAAAAAGATGACACGAGTGAGGGGAAGGGCCCAGCGATCATGACATGACCGATAGTACTTTCACTTAAATTGTGGCGAAGGCCCAACCTTGAGAAAAACAAGGCCAGCCCAGGGCTTGAGTCGGGCGGAACAAGGGTGTATTGGGAGGGAAGCCCCATCCGCCCCACTCACAGGGGGGAACAAGGAAGCGACTAAAAAGACAGGGACCATGAAAAGGACCCTCACGAAGATGCTTTACTAAAAGCTGTATGATGGAGGGGAACCGGGGAGAAAAACCGGCACACGGAATATCATAAGAATAAAGGGGCGGCTCGAACTTCGCAAAAAATGAACAATTGAAAATTGAGGAAAGAACGGAACCGTGGTGAAGACCGTAGTGAGATCGCAAAAAAGGGGCCGGACGGGAGACTAGAAACGAGGTCGGCCGCAGAAGAGACCCGGCGACCGGGCTGGGCACTTCAGGGGGATACCATGGAGGAAAGAACGTGAACGAACAGGTAAAGAGGGGACAGAAAGGGGAAGGGATAAAGAAAAAACAAAACAAAAATAAAATCTCCACTTCGGGCCCCGCCGCAGGACAGGGGGGGGCACTGTTTCCACTAGGGAGGTATAATGGTAAACTTGGGGGCCAAACAAACCCCGGATGGGAACGGACGGGTGCCCTAAAACAACCAACCCTCGTTCTGAAAATAAAAATTGGGCCCCAATGGAGACTGGGTCATGTTGGGGCCTGCCAAGAAGCAGCTGAGTGATAACCCTTCCCTTTAACTCACAAGGAGAGAAAATCCTGAAATATCCGGAAAAATGGGGAATGAAAAAGGCCGAAACGGGACTGGGAAGAGCGCTAACCATGAGGATGTTCCGAGACAAAAAAATCCAAATGAAGCGGGAGCTGCAAAAGGAGCCTCTACTTGGGTCCAATCCGGTGACATAGGGCCCGCACGATACGTATGGGAAACACTACAACTGCTGACCCCGAACGAAGTGCAAGAAAAAACCTCTCATACCCGACCGGGAAAACCTTCCATCCGCAAAAAAAAGAGTGATCCAGACTAAAAAAAAAGGGGCGACCTCTAGGGGTCTCCTCGGACGCCGGCTGGGGGAAAGGCATTTGAATATGAGCAGGCAAGAAGAAACAAGGACGGCCGCCCTATCAGGGAAAAACAACTCAAGAAAAGAAAGTTCAGGGACTGTGTACCCTTGAAGAAAAAAGAAGGGGGAAACGGCCGGTCGGACCGCGCCCTACTGGGAACAAGAACAAAGGCCGTTCCTTAAGGGGGATGCCAAGAAACTGCCTGGGGCCAACGGCCGCGAACAAGGCAAGGTGACATTTCGAAATACGGAGCCGCCGGGGAAATACCGCTTGAAAACTGGACGAAGAAACGCTAGAAGAGGAAGGACAACCCAAGACGAGAAAGACTAAGATAAAATTCAGGTGGGAAGTTTCCATACCATCATCATCTGACTTCCAAGAAAAAACAAAAACAAAGCCTCCGGACCGTGCTAGGCTTCTGGAAAGAACCAACCAAAGCCGGGTGTGGGAGAAGGGGATCAAAACTCGGAACAAAGGGGGGGTTCTTTCATACAAAAAAGTCCGTGGGAATATGGTCAGCGAAAGTTTTGTTGTAAATAGCACTAACTTCATCAAACGAAAAGACTGAATGACACTGCCGAAGGGGACTGTTGGATGAATACAAACACTCGGCATCAATGTTGAGAGAGAAATACACGGCGCGGGCCCCAACTAATTGATGCTGAATCGCTTTTGCAACCAAACAAAAGGAGACCCTACCTAAAAGTACGCCAGGTAAACTCTAAACTGTGGAACCAGGGGGGCCGGACAAGCCTCGAAATTTGGGGGAACGGTCGTGAACGAGGGGGAACCGGCAAACGAGAAGGGTTACACAATCTGCAAGAAAAAGGTTAAAACCCACTCAAAAAAAAAGCCAAAATTGATATAAAAATAAACTGAAGTAGAAAAAAGGCGACGGACCTTAGAGGTCTGAAACAAGACAAGGTGTAAGATCAGACCAGTGACCCTAATCCAAGGGCCACGATCAATGGAACGGAGTCACAAACCAAGACCTCTGCGTAAAAAAACCTGCTCCATGAAGACTTGAACACGCAAACGAGGTACAAGAAAGAAGGGTCGTCGAAAGGGAAGCGGAAAAAAAAAATGCATCTACGCTCAACCCGAGAATGGCTGGTCCCTGGAAGAATCATCCGAAGGGGGCAGCCTTGCCCGAATAGAAATCCCCGTCATTAGAACCCCAACTTAGGCCAGAACCTAATCCCTTAGAGGCAAGAGATTGAAACTTTTGGTGATAGCTCACCTAAAAAGAAACGGTTAACCTAGCGCGATTCGTGGTCTAGGAAAAAAAATCGAAGAAGGCCAAAGGCTAAGGGATCGTCAACAAAAGGGTCAAGACCGAGGAAAAAAGAAAAAAAAAATCATCTTCTCAACGGAAGGAGTAAAAGGGTAAAAGAGGAACAGTGTCTCGGGGGCCTTGAAAGGAAAGGACTTTGCCCTGATGTGCCATCGCCCCAAGCCCTGTCTAAAAACTGGAAAAAAGGAAAAAGGGAGCTTCAACGAAGGGGCAATATAGCGAACAGATATGATGAGGCGATTCGTCATTTTGTGGAGTGGCGCTGGGAACGATCCAAACTTTCAAGTTTGGAACGCAAGACAACTGCGAAAACCTGCATCGCCGACCTTGGAAAGGGGCTCAGGACAAGACCGGGAAAACACCAATTACTCCTCTAAGGTGCTGTCCGACGTTCTCAGTCCATTTCAATCAGAAAAAGGTGAGAAAAAAACTTGGACGCCAAGAGGCGACAAGAAGGGGGATACAAGTGGGGTACCGAACTTTTAAAAAGGGCATGGGAAATCCTGTCTCAATCGGGACGGTTTAAGATTTCTTGAGAAGACAAAACCTTCAGATGTGTCAAAAATACGCAAGAAAATAAGGATCCCCGCCCGAGAAGTCCAGGCCCTGAATCACCTGTCGTATGAACAAGCAACAAACAAACAGAGGGGGAACCATTGACAGGGCTCTCACGATAGGCCTCTAAATGGGTACTGAGGGAAAAACAACGTTTGAAGGTTGGACAGCTAAGTTTGATTTCAATCTAGGCACACACCCAGCCTGGACAACAAGAGATAGCAGTGAGATCAAAACGACCCATAGGGGGATTTTTGAAGCGATCACGAGGAGTTTCAGAGAAGAGGCAAGACAAGGCTACCCTCTGCACATTCAAACCTGACAACTTTTCCGTTGCTCATGGGTCTACAGACTTTGGCCAAAGACCGAAAGAAAAGTTACACCAGCCAACGGAATGTGACTGTACGACCAGGTTGAAGGAGGGAGGACACTCTTCCCTTGGCCTAGGTGGCAGGAAGAAGCCCACACACCGGGGGTAGGATTAGGTGGAATGGCTCCATAAAATTGGGGAGAAAAAGGATTCCCCGGTCTTGAAATCAGGAGAACTGGGAAAAAAAAGGAATTGACTATTGCGTGGGGAATGTAGCCACAAAAAGCCACAAAGCGCGGCTATATCCAACGGTTTATTGCAAAAGGAGGAAATCGCACTACCCGCAAAGTACCCCCGGAAACCCCGGGGCCCAATCAGGGGGGTGGAAGGGAAGCAACCGGGAAAGGCCGCCTCTGAACGAGTGGCGCGGGAACTCAGGAAAGGAAGTTCCCTTCAAACCGCGAAAGTAACTTGAACAATTCTTTAGAGCGTGGTGGAAAAAGAAACGTTCAAAATTGCAACCAAAAAACAACTGCCCCCCAACAAAAGAAAAAAGACGCCGAGGATAATCCGGAGCATAAAGGCAAAAAGGTATCTTAGGACTGGGGCAAAAACGAAAGGTGAGGAGCAAACAAAAACGAGAAGAAAGATTTGTTGCTGGTCCTTGAACAGGCAGGGGTACGATCGACCATGGAGCATACCGAGAGGGGCCTACAACCGTCTTAAAAACCAGGTGAAAAAAGGGCAATCCGGCAAGACGGGCATGAAGATGGTCAGAGCTCATAAGCAGGTAAGCCTTGGAACATCGCATCGCGCAAGCGATCAAAAATCAAGGTCGGCCGGCTCTACTGTTAATTTGAGGGGGCCACCCAGGGGGCTTTAAACAACATATCGGTGAGAACGAGGGAAAAAAAGACGGATTCAAAGGGCAAGTAGGACGAACCATGTACCAAAACACGGACCAGGGTTGTGGCACTAGGGGGAGAAAAAAAGACGGAAATAGCGTCGGATTGCCAAATCCCGCTGAAAGGACCTCCGCACGGGGGGGAAAAAAAAAAGGAGGGGGAGCTCCAAAAGTCAACAAGGCAGGTCGGGAACCCGTGTCGGGGACAAAAAGGGGTGGAAGAAACACGTTTACATCATAAGGGAAAGACGTCGTACATGGAGTCGTAATGCCGCCCGTAATCTAGAAGAGGGGTTTAGAACGTAAGACCAGGTCGGAGGGAAAACAAGGAAGCCTGCGCAATTTGTAAAGAAAATCGAGCCGAACCGATTGAGGGAGAGCCAGTGGGAAACTGTGGAGAGGGGGGGCCGCTGGTCCGTAAATTCCGAAAAATCAAACAGACATTGCATCAATGATGAGGGGAAAGGAAATGGAAAAAAGCGTGAATAATCTCAACGAAAGAAGCAAACAATTCAACTCCAAAAACAGCGTGACCAACGGAACGCCAGGGGGCTGACTTCACCTGGTAGAAAGACTAGTTACTCGAGCCGGACGCAAAAAAAATAAGGAGGGGGGAAAAGAACTGGGGGGGCCGGCTGCAGCAAAGGAACGATGCAAAAACAAAAAGAAAAAAAAGGGGAACTGAAACTTCTTCGCGGAAAAGAAGGAAAAATTGTCGTAATTATTCCAACCGCCGCCCAAAAAAAAGAAGGTATGCCTTGATCGTCCATCCCAAAGAAAAGAAGGACACTTCCATGCGAAAACGCAAACGCCTCAAGAATAGGGTCAGGGATATGGTTGAGGATAGAAAATCGGTGTATTGGTTCAGGGTAGAACCAAAAGAGCATCTGGGATCACGGTCAGGGGGGTGACGATTGCTTTAGATCTCAGCTTATCAGGAAAACCAGATTTTGGGCGCAGACAAACAGGGAAAAGGAAGCAGACAGGGAGACAATCGATGCGCTTACGAGCGGGGAAAACCTTTGGTGACTCCAGAAGAAAATCTTCTGCATTACAGACAATCCATCCGCCGCGGCCCCAAACGACAGAAAAGTGGGTCGGTGCGCCGCGCAAGTGCACCATACGAAAATGGACCAGAAGCAGGATCTGGGAAAACCAATGCCACGGTCCAAGACAAGTGGAAAAAAAGTGGGTCCCTTCAATGTCTGGAAGAAAGTCCTGGTACTCAAACACAGGGTAAAAAGAAAATACAGCAACTGCAAAAAACTCTGCAAAAGTTCTCATGGTAACACAACTTATTGTTCCAGAGGGTTCTTCGGGGCCATTCACCTTGAACTGGTCGGGGGTGAAAAACCCAGGCACCTTTAACGAAAAAGAAAACAGCTTCCGCTCAACAACAATGCGGAGGAGAAAGAATGGGGACCTGGTCGGATGGTGCCGTGGTGAAAAAAAAAAAATGGGGGTGCGAAACCCCTAGTGGGCACAAGTATGGCGAAAGTCCCCATAAAAAAATGATACCATAAAAGGACGGAAACCAATGGGAGTGTTGTTTGCGAATGAACGGAGAGTCTGTGCTACTGACATTCGCTTTGGAACGGTGGTTTCCACGAAAAGCCGCCGACCGGCTGAAAAAGGGAAAAAAAATCATACATGTCCCGAAACTTTATGGCCGCCTGGCCCTGGCGAGGCTCCGGTCTGAACGGGGGATGGGGAAGCTGCCAAAGAGGCGACTTAGAGTTTGCCCCTTTGCTTGGGGGGCGGCTGCGCTTTGTATGTAGGTATCGTCAAACTGTGGGGGAGGGATCTTTAACAACCGCGTGAGTAAAATATCCGTAACCTCAGGTGGTTAGGAAAAGAAAGTGTTATTTCTTCACCGGAGACGCAAAAAAGGGGCAGGGTGGAATTACCATTCCGGGGCAGGAAAGAGACAGGAGGAACAAACAAAACTTGAGGTAAACCGAGTGCAATGGGTAAAAAAGCTGAGGCAAAAGAGTGAAGTTTTTGAAAAGCACCACACCTACTGGGGGGTAGGGACTTAGCACTCTCCCTCTGACGAAATGTAAAAAGCCAAGACCGAACCAACCAAATGCCCATTATGCAGGGGGGGTGGTCTACCAAATTGGAAAAAAACAAGCTTACGCGGCACAGCCCACATGCGCCACGCGGGCCCTCGTCGGAAATTCTTGAGTCGAGGGGTCGTACCTGGGGACTTCGACCGGGAAAAAGCGGGTTACGTGAAGGGCGGGCTTAAGACGAGACAGATGACACTTTACGTGGGGTGGACTCACTGGTTTGCAGACGCAAAGCAAAAAAGCATTGCGTGAAGGTCGCAGCGGTGGTCCTTGGGACATGGAACTTGCCTCTGAGGGCAGAGTTTGTTTCCAAAAAATCCGGCAAGGAAGAAAGTCTAAAATATGCACTGGACGAAACTGGAGGATTTTCGAACCCAATCGGGGACCCACACTAAAGAAACACAAGGTTGCGAACTGGCGATCAAGTACGTCGGCTTCAAAAAAGGGAACAACGATTTGAACGGGGGTGACAGCCACTCGACAAGGATACCAAAGAAAAGGATTGAAAAGTACATAAAACAAAATAGGAGGAGTCGATAAGACTCCTTCGAATGGGGGACCCGCGATCAGTTGGGGAGGGGAAAGGGGACACTGAAAACAAGCGGCTAAAAAAAACAGTAGTTAAACTAAAACCCTCGGTGGAAACTAACCAGTGTCACCAGAAGACCTTACTTGGGTTGTAGCTCACAAGGGTTACTCCGAAAAGGTTCTTAGACAAGCGAAGGGAAGTCCGATATTGCCTTTACAAACGCGGAAAAAACAAAAAAAAGGGGGGCAGGAGCGGGGACACAGGAACACCTGACAAACCTATTGCCAAGCTGAAATGCTTTTGGGTAGGGGTCGCAAATGGGCTTGTCACCGAGGAAAAAACACCGACGGAGGTTTTAACTCCCTCCACAAAAAGGACCCAGGCCGAGAGAGGCAAAACAAGACAAAGAATTGCGACAGAGCAGATTAAATCGTATGCCGTCACAAGGACAAATCATGCCAGAGGAGCGGGGACCGGATGCCCGCGAAGGACGTGTATCGGCGCTCCTCTAGACGGGATTAGCAGGCGAAGGAAATCGGACCCCAAGGCAAGAATTCAAAAAAATGTCCGCAGGAGAGTGGCAAGGCGACTGATGGGGAGGGTTAGGTACAATAGCACGGAGAAAAAAAGAAGAAGAAGAAAACCATGGGTCCATCGTCTGTAAAGGAGTTGGAGGTGTCTCCTCAGCGGGGCGTTTTCCGACGACGGCGAAAAGTGATCAGCTTAATGCGACAAAACAAGCGCCCTAGAGGTACAAACCTAGGAGCTCACAGGACCGAAGCTGCGGTTTCTTGGAAGGCAATAGGGTAACTCAGAAGTTTAACGACGCAATTAACGGGACAAAAATAAGCCGGTCCGGAATAATCAGGGTCACGAAAAACACCACATCGGAGAAGGGGGCATTGCAGTTCGGAGAAAAAAGGGAGCGAGCCACAAATGCCCAATAACTTACAACTGAGCTGGGGGGCAGAACCAAGGAGCGGGAACGCGAAAAAACAGAAAAACGCCCCTGGGAGATGTCCAAAGGGGGACACAAAAATTCCCGCTGGGCAAAAGCATCGGCGAATTGAAAAAAGGAAACCAGACTATCGTCGGCTCGTTAAACGCCCACACGTCATCCAAAAGAAAGAGCCATAGAGCGCAAACCTGTGTCAAGTTGTACCATCCCGGGGCCGGGGGAGGGTGACAGATCATGGTGAAAAAAAGAGAGCCGGGGCTTCAGAGCGAAAACACTTGGAAACGAAAGACGGGTCTTAATCGTAAGGAAACATCAAAAGAGATCGATAAAAAGCCCACTGTTCCACGAAAGGAATGGAAGTACTTTTTAACGGGCCTTAAACCGATGCAGAAAATGACACTGGGACATCAATAAGCCTCATCCCCCTAAAAACGTGAGAGGGGGGATTTCCGGGTGGGAGGACGGCATGAGACTACATCCTGCAGAACGAGGTGGTTTACCAACCAACTAAGCAAAACAAAAATTCGTGGGAAAGGGCGGGCTACGGAGAGAATCGAAAGAAAACCATGTGGATCAAGACAGGACCGAAGAACCAGGGAAGGAGCTTGAAAAAGAGGTTCGATGCGTAGCCTCAGCATCATGAAAAAACTGCGCAGCGCATTTTGAGCAAGCGTCAAAAAAAGGAGAAATGAACAAACCGAAGGACAAGAAAATTTCGGCGAAAAGAAAAAGTGGGCAAGGAAAGAATTTCAAGTCCTCAGAAGGCAGTCCAAGGGGGGAGAAAAACGAAAGCCAGGGTTCCTAAAAGGGGGACACCACGAACAAAGCTTGGGTGACACGAAGGGGCCAACGCTCGGCAAGCGCAAACCAATAAGCAAAGCGCGACGCCACAAAGGAAAATGAAAGAGAAGCTTTAAGCGAGCGAGGCAAACCCGGTTCAAAACCAGTGGTCGTGGGGGGGGGGTCCGATGCGGACGAAAAACTCTGGCTCCATCTAGAAGGGGGACAACTTGGGGCAACAGGAGAAGAGTACTGATTCACAAAAAACAAGTGAAGGCTTAACGTATCTTGCGGAGTATACTTGAAGGTGCCCATATAACAGGGGACCGACAGGAGCGTGCGCCGCCCACCCTGTTCAGCTTTTGAAAGGAAGAGCAGGGGAATCCAGATTCTTCAAAAGTCGGGGGAAAGAATCAGGGGAGTCGCTCAACGTCTGGACAATGGGTTCAGGGGGGCCGAGCGGCCGGTCAATCGCCAAGGCTGGGAAATGAGCCTTCTCCGCCAAAAACCTTTGAAAGCCTGCGGGAAAACAAAACGGGAGCCGGACAAAAAAAGGGCAAACCCTTGCGACCACGAGCCGCGAGGTTAATTGCAAGACGGCCCGAACATTTCGCAAACAGGTACTCAGCGCTGTTTAGTATGTGAATGGAGCCGTCAAACAGCTGAAACACTGATCATTTGCACAGGTTTCATCTCGTTGCGGATAGCTGAAAATTTAATGTTTCAAGAGAACGGCCAAGGGAAGCCGGAGCACTTGGTCCAACCAGAGGGGGAGAGGGATGCCGGGCGGTGAGGGGGGACGTCAAAAAACTAAACATCAAAAAGGACAAAAGGAAACTAGCAAAATTCCGCGCAAGCAACCGCTGCCACGGAGAACTTTCCACACACGGGGGAATCCCCAGCACGTTTGAGTTTAACGCGGGAAAACTGCCTCCCCAGCCGGGGTCAAAAAAAAAAGCAGAAAAGGAACACGAGTCAAAGGGACTTGAGAGAAAGGCGGTGTAAATGTGTCACGAAGAATGGTCAAAAATAAACGAACATCCCAAGGAGGTCGCCGACCAACTCACAAGGGATTCCTTTGTAGATGAAAGAGATTTTTCCACCAAACCGCCGGGAAAGGTCAAACTTTCTTGCCACGAAACCAGGCCGCGGTAGACTCCATTCAAACTGGGACTCGGCAACGGGGTTGCGTAAACGAAAGAAACGAGGCCCGGGGACCAAGGGGAGGTGATTCCTTACATCAGAATTGGAAAAAACACTTATAAAGGACCGGTCAAGAGAAAGACATTGGGGAACAATTAGTCAGAATGAATTCGGTTAAATCCACGGGGGGCTGCAGTGAAAAATTACTTTCGCACACATCGCAGAAAACAGGATGTTATTCAACGGGGGGGACCCGAAAAGAATCAGTGCCCGCGACAACGTTGCACAGGAAGAAGAACGGGGCAACCTCATTTGTTGACTGGCCGTCTAAAGGGTGATACTAAGCCCAGAGGAACAAAACAGCAACAGCCCAAAACAGAGTCAAAAAACTCGTGTACCGAAAGGGGAGAGTTTGGGAAGCCAGGAAATTAAACCCAGGAGGTAAACGAAAGAGGGAAGGAAGATATAGAAATCCCAGACTGGCGGGCGACACAACCCATGCGGGTCAGGGAATTACGCCTGTCCTAAAATTCACCAGCACGGAGGAAAACGTTTTAAGTAATTTTCCTTGAAAAACTCGGGAACCTGGAATATCTGAAGAAAGGAGGGAGAAGCAAAAACCAGCTCACCGTCCGCGGAAACGGCAAGCCCGATGCATATGAAGGAGAGCGAAGAAAGAGAAGCAAACGCTTCGCGAATAAGCGCATCCGAAACTCGTGGAAGGACCGGCCGGCGAAGGCCGCGGTAAAGGTTTTTTGGAGTAACCACGCGGTGAATAGCATACGACGAGAAGCCGTGAGGAGGAACAACGCAAGGGGGTTAAGGGAAACGCCCGCCCGCCCTGTGGGTGGGGAAGCTTTTTTGTATAAGATACTGCTTCGGATGGCAACTAGCCGCATCACGGGACGGAGAACGCCGTGACAAAAAAAAAGTCAAAAGGGGGGGGGGAAACAAACAACAATCGTCACCATCCTTTCGGGAAAACCCTGCAACGAATAAAAGAAGGGAGCCAGAGCCCTCCGCAAAAAAGGCCTTCGCTAACGGTCGCGGAAATCGCGAACGCAAGAGAAAAAAAAGAATCAGGAAGTAACAGGGATCTCACAAATTTTTCCGATCACCAAGCCGAGTGATCACAACAATCGCCATGAAAAAACACTACTTAGGGACAGAACGGCCTCGCAGTGTCCAAAAAAGGACATCCAGCGTGAGGGAACAAAGACGTAGAGTTTTAAAAGTCCTTAATCGAAGAACTCCCCAACGGGAAAAAAAGGAGAAAAGTAAAGCATAAGAACGAAAAATTGAACGAATGCGGGGGTGGCGGGACGCAAATCCGCTGGAACCACTGAACGAAAAAGCATCGTCCTAAAAGGCTCAAAACATCGCACCGATTGCACGCGGGGGCCGGACAGCACGAATACCCCTGAAACGAAACCCAGCCGCAAACGAGGCCCTATGACGGGGACAGATTTCTTCGCAAGAGTTTTAGGAAATGTAGAAGGCCGCAGCACACATACTACACCCACAGGACTCGGCCCCAGTAAATGGCACTGATCACATTTAGTGAGGGGAGAGCCCGGAATCGATACCAACGGTTGGTGGGCGGGTATGCACGGCAGTGTAAAAAAACTGGTTTGGAGGCCTACTGCACTTTCAAAAAAAGCTTGGGGGGACCAATACTCCACCTCTTCACAACACCAAAAGTCACACCACAAGACCACACAAAAAACAAAAAACCCCTAACCACACTCCACACAGGGGCGCTGCAGCACAATGAACAAAAGCAAAATTAACACAATCAAAAGAATGACAGCATAAAATGGCCAGTCTCAGGGAAAAGATAAACAGTGCGCGCCGTGCAGCTAGAAAAAAGACATAGAATGAACAAAAAAAAGGAAACAAACCTGCAACCCGTTTTTGTAGACCATCCAAACAGTTGCAAGGAAAACTCAAAAAAACGCCAAGCGCCACACACATGGATTGCAGCAACCTAAAACGCGAAAAACCAGGAGAGCAGGGATCCCACGGTGATGGGGGTGACAGTCCCCTTCCACGGAAAACACGGCACTCTGTGAAAGAGGGAAATCCAGGGGAAACAATGAGATCGGAACCAAAAAAATCTGGGTCTTTTCAAGAGAGAGGGGAACGTTTATTTTCCCAACATTATTCGAAAGTCGAAAAACCCATTTCCGGGAAACGGGGGCGTACACCAGGTGTGTGAACGGCACAATTTCAAGAACAGAACATAAGTCTCTAACAGAGGCAACGAAAGATGAAGACACACACACTGTAAACATGACTTAGATGCCAGGAAAGGGTGAAGGGAAGTGGACTAGCTACCGCAAGTGAACCAAACCGTAGGGACGTGTACCAGGACAAAAGGGCGCGGATAGCCGGCGCCATCTGAAGCATGAAAGAACCCGCAACCTGATTGAAAAACCCTACAGCCGCAATCTCTCTGCGGCGGTGCGGTTCACACCCTATGCTATAACTCTGGAGGTTAAGCTGAGAAAACTGTAACGGTCCAAAAAAAGTGAAGACACAGGAAAAGAAATCAAAGGGAGACAAAATGTCAAAACATGTCTGGAGTCCGAAAAAGGATCCAGCTCTGAGTGCGGAATAGGGACAAAAGCGAGCCAGAAAGCCGCGGAAAAGGACCGGTGCGACCGTTGCTCTGAAGATGCGGTTCGACAAAAAATCTTCAGCTCGAGCACAAGAGTAGACAAGCCCCTGGTCAAGTCGGAGGCCGAAAAATTTATTGGAGAGGGTAAAATCCTTCTGGGGAAACGAGGGGGTAGTGAACCGGTTCATGCAAATCAAAGAACCCTGAGTCCGAGAATCCCAAGGGGGGCAAATAGGGAACAAGGGTGGCTACAGCAACAATACAGGAAGAGGCTCCGAAAAAGCGGCAGGACACATCTCCAAACGTGGAAAGGAACGGTTGTGTGTGGTGAATCACAGCGAAGTTCAAAGCGGACAAGCCCCATCGTAAGACCACAACTGCAATAGTGAGGGGGTGGGTGCGGGCCTAGGGGGGCGAATGTCCTCAGCAGGTCAAAAAACGAACTGGACGCGCGGCTAAAGGGCGTCAATAGGGCACTCGAAAAGGGCTTGTGGTACCGGTTTTTCAAAACGGGAATCACGGGCAGTTGAAAAAAACCCGCAAAAGCGGGGCCTATGGTGACCGGTCTGCTACGAAGGATACCCCTGCCGTTGTAAAGCAACTTTGAGAAAAGGAAAACCACTGTTGGTGCAAGCCAGGCCCTCCACCCGGAAGGATTGCGTCGTCGCAATGGGATATTTCAATGCAACCAATTTCCCTCGCTGGGCGCGGAAGTGACGAGAAGCACGCATCAGACAATCACGGGAGAATCTCCTGGGAACACAATTGAGGACGAAAAACATAACGTAGGAACGCAAATGCCATCTCAATAAAAGGTACGAAAAAAACTGGCAGATGCAGTGAAAAAGACGGCGTCAAAAAGGGCCGGAAAAATCATGGCTCCGGGGGAGGGGAGGACCCAGAACCCCACTGCGTACGTCTCGAAAAAATCACTGTGAGGGCGCGATGAAAGAGCTGAGGACATTCCAAGAGCCTTGAGAGGGAAGAGAACTGCTTCAGGAGAAAAAGCGGGTGGACAAACCTAAAGTCAGTGACTAAAAGGAAGGGGGAGAACAGGCGGGAGGGGGGGAGCTCCAAAAAAAAGTTTTGGGTCACCGAATAACACCTGGTGAGAAACGCGTGGCAGAGGCCCCATACGAAACGGACTAAGGGAAGGGGATTATGCGGTGAGAAAAAAAAAAAAAAGGCCGAGGGAAAAGGAGTGGGAAGGGACGGAAAGGTTGCGAATATGGGCCCGCCCTGTTAGATATAAATTTACTTCAGTGTGGGGCCCGAAATACCAAGGAGGGAAGGTAGGAACTCCAAAAGTTAAACACTAAAATTACCAATGAAAGAGCCCCCGAATACACAGGGGGGGGGCGGACTCAGGGAGCGAGGGAAGGAGAGACCTGCAAGATTGGAAGCACCCACATCAAAGCAATAGGGAGTTTCGGATGCCAGACGCGGAGAAGCAGGGGGGGCATCGGCAGCATATAGAAGTTATTCACTTCCCATGCAGTGAGGTCTCGTAGACCGGGAAAACAACCTTTCGCAAAAGACGCAAAGGGCGTCGGCCGCGGGAAAAGGGGACTAGGTCAGTACAGTCCCGCAGAAGAAAAAGGGTTCGTCCCGCGAAGGAATTTTCACGTCAGGTTAAATCAATGGGGTACACCAAACAGGGAAGTGTGGGGAAATTATCGAGTTAAACAAAGACGGAAGTCAAAAATGGTTAACAAAAAGAAAAGTCAGGGAACAGAGGTCGCAGGGTAGTGGGAAATTGGGGGGGAAAAAAAAAAAAAATCGACAGAAGAAAAGAGGGGTAGTAAAAGTTTCGCCGCCAACAAATTACGAACGAACCCAAAAAGAGCGGGAGGACAGCTTCCCCCAACCGGAAGGCCACAAACACAGTGGGGGGAACAGGAAATCGCATACCCGAAGCCAGCTCATAAAAGCAAGAAACAGACACTGATTGTGAAGCAGCCTCACCCTAATCGGAAAATCGACAAAGAACAGACGAAAATCATAAGACTGTTGGAAAGAGGGGGGCGGTAGATTTCCGCAGGCCAGGGTCATATCCGTGAAGATGGGTGGTGGTCGAAAAAAAGAATCAAATATCCAATGGGACCGGACGCGGGTCACAAGAAAGAAAAGCAAACGCAAAAGGGAAAAGGCCAGCGGAAAAGTGTCGTGGTCAGTTTCACCAAGAATCGGAGGATGAGACGGGAAGAACTGCAAAAACAAAAAAGAAGACGAAACACTTGACTACGTGTCCCGAAATTAAAAAATCGGCGAATGGAAAAATTCAAGGCCCTCGTGAAAGCACCAAACCGCGGGAGGGGGGTAGATCACACGAAGGGAATGGAAAAAGAAGTCGCACGGGGACGGACCAATGGCAAACTTTAGCAAGATACGATGAAAACCAGACTTGCATGTGGAGGGCAACGACAAGACAAGGAAAAAGACGGGAAACGGGTGTCTAGTCCGAGGTCACCAAATCAGCCAGAGAGTTGTTGCGCACAGCTAAAAACAACCCATAAGCAACAACCAGAATCTTCCCTGGAAAGGGGGTCAGGGCATAAACGAATCGTGAAAACATTCGACAAGTGTGATCATACAGAAGCAAAAGGGATGAACCGGAGGCATAAAAAGAAAAAAGGCGGGAAAGGTGAAGGGTTATGACCAGCACCATCAACACAAGACTGCTCGCATGTGGAAAACAGGAAACAAGATAGGATGGAAAATGGGACGAAAAGGGGACAAAGAACCTTCAGTCTAAGGGGAAAAATTGGCGAAAAATCTAGTCCGTATAGAGCAATTGTCCAAAAAGGCGAAGAGTTCCCGAAAAAGGGGGGTATCAAAACATTCCGGGGGGGTACGAAGAACGCAGATCGGTGAAAGCGCCGGGACCAAAATTTGGACACAGACGCCCGAAAAATAGATCCAGGGAAGCAGCTGAAGAATTGTCTGACCCACAGAAAGGTTCACCTGGGTGTATTCCGTGGAAGGAATGGGGTCTCGCCAACGCTGATTGAACCTTGCATCCCCGATCTCTTTTCCTTTAAAGCACTTTAAAAAGGGGAATACTACCCGCAAAAGAAGACGATCTCATCAGAGGAAAAAACCACACGGAGATTCGGGGGAAAAAAAATAGAGAAGAAATGGAAGAGAAAGGGATTGTTCGGCGTGAAATCGTGAGACAACTATATAGAGGACTACCAGAATTGGAAGCGGGTATCAAAAAGCACCATCCTCTGGACAAAAAAGGTGGAACACGGCATGTCAGCGGTCAACCTGGAGACGAGAAGGAGGCCATCATTCTCGGCGCGGTGAATTGGGGGTCTCGGGGGCCGATCGCTTCTTTAAAAAAAAGTGAGGACAACATGAAGAGATGACGACGCAAGACACAGTTGGGAAATTGCTCGAACCGAGGAAGGGGAAAAACCCAACGAAAAAAAGAGTTTCATTGTCCTCGGTGTTTCAACAGGGAACTGAGAGGGGACGGCGTCAGGTTGAAAGGGATATCCTTTATAGACGAGTCAGATTGGGGAACTCCTTTTATTCAAGCGAGGCAGCTTTCCACCTGGAGGAATGGGAAATACAAAACTGGCGAGGTCTCAGAAAAAGCGAAAAAAGATTAGTCAGCCCGAAAAGGTTTGAAAGCCTTAAATGCCGCTAAGGCTCCGAAAGGGGCTTTAAACGACCCACACCTAAACAGATCGCAAGGTAGAGGAAGCCTCGGCAAAAGAAAGTTTCGGGAAGGAAGGGGACATCCACCACACGGGTACACGGAAAACTAAGACTCGGCTAAAAAAAAACTGTGCCAAGCTCAGAAAAGCGGGGAAAACAGCGAGTGAAAAACAAAATATCTGGATCGAAAGCGGGGGGGAAAGGTGTGTTCCCGGAAAAGGAAAGTGGCGGATAGTAACCAGGCGTACAAAGAAACGTCAGAAAAAAACGGGAGCTTCTTAGGGGGGGGGGAAGGGGAAGTGGTTCGTCCCTGGGTCACAGCCCGCAACTTAAACGGCACAAGGAAAGGAAAGGGGTGGGAGGGAAAAAAGAAACAAGGGGGAACGCGGGAGACCTAGTACGGGTCCACAGGATGGGGGAAAAGAGGGGGTAATCGGACAAAAGAGCCCGGCTCAGAGGAGTGAGGTGAATACCAAGGGGGACGACGATGACGCCGTAAAAAAAAAGGAAATATTTACCAAGAGAGAGGGCCTTCTATGAGGGGGAGTAACGGCTGGGAAAGCAAACTTCAGCACAGCGTGATTAGCACACGCGTTAGGGTGTCGGCTTTAATGCTATGCGAGGGACCATTCACCAGAAAAGAATGACCCTGGGGGACAAACAGTGTTCTAAAATCCACCTTCATCAACGAATCCAGCAGTGGGGCATGGAACCGGAGTGGGCAGCGGAACGACGACAGCCCGCTTCTCCCCCCTCATTCACGGAAAACAAAAAAAGGAGACGGGGGTCAAGCTTAGGTGACCATAGGTGAGGGACGACTAGTCGCTCCGGGTTAGAGACTTAAAAAATTGCACAGGCCCGTCAGACACCCGTATGAAGAACAGTGGGAAATAAGAAAGTCCTGACGACCCAAAGATGTTCGGCCAGATCACTTTTCTGCCTGGGTGCGGAATTGAAGGAACCCAATAAAACCACTGAAAGTTTTGGGGGGGGGGGGGGACTTGAACGGGCGGGGACGGGCGAGGGCCTCAATGCGAAGAAAACCGTAAGAGGCCCTCAATGGCGGCAAGAGACCAAGGACATAAGGGGAATGAAGAAAACCGAATGTAGAGACGAAGGCAGGGAAGGTCTCTTCAAACCATAGGCATAGAGCACCAACGGGTGGGATAGTCTCAGGAGTTTACAAGGGAACTGGTGTGCTTGGGTTCAAACATGGAATTACCACGGTTGGAGGGGAGAAAAGACGAGAAAAGAAAGAGGGAATGTTGCAAACGGAGGGTTTGGGAGAACAACCCACGGGGTGTCTTGATACCAACCTATCGGGAAATGCAAAGGGGAACCTCCAGAGAGAAACCGTGGCGGAGCAAACATGTGGGATCGTGTCACGGGAAAAAATGGTGTAGAACACCGTGGCGGCCCGCGTGAGGGAGACAGAAGAATGGTGTTAACACCCCATCCGGTGTCAAGCTTCCGGCATGCAACAATATAAACGCCAAGGGACTTTGTAGAAAACAAGTTACGAAGGCTCAACCTGGCTGCCAAATTTTCAATAGCGAGCACGACAATCCGAGGACGGGGCCAAAAACTCGCAAGGTAAAAGGGAAAAAAGGAATGGGCAAGGGAAGGCCCGACCAGAGTCGGGGAAGAAAATCCAAAACAAATAAAGAAGTCTTTATGCTTAGACAGCGCCCTCACCAGAAACAAAAACGCAAAAAAGGAAGAAGGCAGAAAGGGAAGACCGCGTGCGGCGGACGCAATCAGGGTTCTGGACGGGGGCACGACCAAGTCGTTCCTACCGAGCCAAAACGCCCGCCAATAAAACAGGGCAAAGAGGGGGGAGGGCAGCCACAAAAAGGCCGACATCCAGGAAAAACCACCTGCTCCACTAGCCACATGACCCCTCACTAGTGTTGGCAAACACAATCTGGGAGAAGCCAAAAAAAAAACCAAAACCACAACAAACGCACAAAAGACTAAATGCCCCTTCTGGAAAAGGCTTGGGTCCTTCAGGAAAGAGGGCGCAGCAACAAAGCAAAAAAATAAGTACCTTCTGTGTAGCACCAAGGCACAGTAAGATGGGGGGATCAGAAACAAAGATAATGCACGGAAGAAAAGGTGGAGAGAAAAGGGAATTTAAAAAGAAATGTGGCGGGAAGGCTGAAGGAAGTAACAACAGACAAAAGATTACCGCGCCTTAGGCAAAACCGGTGGATGAAAAAAGAACAGTAAACATACAGAAAGAAACGAAGTGCGCATCAGAGGAAACGAAAGGGTGGCGAACAACCCAGCGGAGATTACAAGGGGGAAGAATAGCCATCGCCGGCTCAAAACAGATGGTCCCATTTCAGTCAAGCCCGCCTCCCGACCAAAAATGAAAGAAAAAGGGAGCAGGTAAGGGAAGACCAGTCACGGCGCGGACTTTTAAGTCCTTCAAGACCGGTCGGGAGCATTCCCTGGAACCGCAAAGGAAACTCGAAACATCCACGACAAGACAGAGAGAAATGACTGAAACAACAGAAAGGGCTGGGTGATTCGAAAGAGACTGGTTATTTGTGAAGTCAGGTAGTTCTGGGGAAAAAAGTTCGAGCAACCCAGGTAAACGGGGAAGGGCCCCATTTTTCACGGGCAAAAAACGAACAGGAAA